>Ga0126378_10003428_pt1 | contig 11985 bp, 11 predicted proteins | sample PanSoiMetPlot_23_FD_92587 | JGI IMG/M metagenome (GOLD analysis project Ga0126378, IMG submission 92587) | Tropical forest soil microbial communities from Panama - MetaG Plot_23 | ecosystem: Environmental > Terrestrial > Soil > Tropical forest > Bulk soil | place: Panama | collected 2016-02-17
CGAGGCGGCGGTCGCCGTCGGCACCGGGTTCTTCAAGACGCTGCGGCGGCACATCCTGCCCAATACCGTCGCGCCGCTGCTGGTGCAGGGTACGTACATTTGCGCCTCCGCCATGATCACCGAGGCAATCCTGAGCTTCATTGGCGCAGGCACGCCGCCCAACGTTCCGAGCTGGGGCAACATCATGGCTGAGGGCCGGAGCCTGTTCCAGGTGGCCTATTACATCGTCTTGTTCCCCGCGGTGTTCCTGTCGGTCACGGTGCTGGCAGTGAATCTGGTCGGCGACGGCCTGCGCGACGCGCTCGACCCGCGCCTCGCGCGGCGCATGTGAGGGTCCCGCCTTGAGCGCGCTCACGGCCGAAGCCTCGACGCCGGGACGTCTGTCCGCGACCGCCGAGCCGCTGCTCGAGATCGAGGATCTCCGCACCTATTTCTTCACCCGCGACGGCATCGTACGCGCGGTCGACGGCGTGTCCCTCGACGTGAGGCGCGGCGAGACCCTGGGCGTGGTCGGCGAATCCGGCTGCGGCAAGAGCGTCACCTCGCTCTCGATCCTGCGCCTCATCCCCGAGCCGCCCGGGCGGATCGTCTCCGGCGCTATCCGCTTCGAGGGCGCGGATTTGCTCAAGCTCTCCGAGACCGAGATGCGCGACATCCGCGGCAACGAGATCTCGATGATCTTCCAGGAGCCGATGACCTCGCTCAATCCGGTGCTGACGGTGTCGCGCCAGATCAGCGAGACCCTGATGCTCCACCAGGGGCTCGACGCCCGCGCCGCTGCGTCGCGCGCCGTGGAGATGCTGCGGCTGGTCAAGATCCCCGAGCCCGAGCGCCGCGCCCAGCAATATCCGCACGAGCTCTCGGGCGGCATGCGCCAGCGCGTGATGATCGCCATGGCACTGGCGTGCAATCCGAAGCTGCTAATCGCTGACGAGCCCACCACGGCGCTCGACGTTACCATCCAGGCGCAGATCCTGGACCTCATGCGCGAGCTCAAGCAGAAGATCGGCGCCGCCATCATCCTGATTACCCACGACCTCGGCGTGGTCGCCGAAATGGCGCAGCGCGTCGTGGTGATGTACGCGGGGCGCAAGGTTGAGGAAGCGCCGGTCAGGGAGCTGTTCCGCCGCCCGCGCCATCCCTACACCGTTGGCCTGCTCAACTCCGTGCCGCACCTCGGTGCCACCCGCGGCCGCGCCACGCCGCCGCGGCTCGCGGAGATTCAAGGCATGGTGCCCTCGCTCCGCGAAGAGATCGTCGGCTGCGCCTTTGCCCCGCGCTGCCCGTTCGTGACTGACCGCTGCCGGCGCGAGGCGCCGGTGCTCGAGACGAAGGGGACGGGTCACGTCGTCGCGTGTTTCGAGTCCGACCGGGTGGTCGCGGCATGAGCGGGACACAGGCGACGGCGCTCCTCGAGGTCCAGGGCCTCAAGAAGCACTTCCCGGTGCGCAAGGGCCTGTTCTCCCGCGCGGTGGGCCGGGTCTACGCCGTCGATGGTATCAGCTTCAGCATCGCCGAGGGCGAGACTCTCGGTCTCGTCGGCGAGTCAGGCTGCGGCAAGTCCACCGCCGGCAAGACGATCTTGAGGCTGCTCGAGCCCACCGCCGGCACCATCAAGCTCCGCGGCAAACGGATCGACAATTTGAGCCGAGCGGAGATGCGGCCGCACCGCCGCGACCTTCAAGTGGTGTTCCAGGATCCCTATTCTTCGCTCAATCCGCGGCTTTCGGTGGGTGGGATCGTGGCGGAGCCGCTGGTCAACTACGCCGTCAGCAGCGGCGCTGAGCTCAAGGAGCGGGTAGTCGCGCTCTTCGCCAAGGTGGGCCTGCGCGAGGACGCGCTGCAGCGCTTCCCCCACGAGTTCTCGGGCGGCCAGCGCCAGCGCATCGGCATCGCCCGCGCGCTAGCGCTCAACCCGAGCCTCATCGTCTGCGACGAGCCGGTCTCGGCGCTCGACGTCTCGGTCCAGGCGCAGGTGATCAACCTGCTGCGCGACCTCCAGCAGGAGTTCAAGCTCTCCTATCTGTTCGTGGCGCACGACCTCGCTGTGGTCGAACACATCAGCCACCGCATCGCCGTCATGTATCTGGGAAAGATCGTCGAGCTCACCGACCGCGACTCGCTTTTCGCGGAGCCGCTGCACCCCTACACCGAGGCGCTGCTCTCGGCGGTACCGATGCCGGATCCCGAGGCGAAGCGGCAGCGCATTATCCTGCAAGGCGACGTGCCGAGCCCGATCAACCCGCCCTCCGGCTGCCGCTTCCACACGCGCTGTCCCTATGTCATGGCGCGATGCAAATCCGAGGAACCAGAGATGCGCGAGGTGAAGCCCGGCCACGAGGTGGCGTGCCACCTGCGGGACGTCGATGGCGCGGCCTTTGCAAAAGCCAAGCCGGCGGGTGCATCGATTTCGCTGAGCTGAGTGATCGAGCGGCTACCGCTGCGGGACGGGGACAGCCCTCACATGGCGTCCGCCCACCTAGTCCCGCGACCGGATGGCTGCCGCGTTTGGTGGGGGACTGGGCAGCGTCGCGGCAATGACATTCAGGCTCGTGGGCAGGCGAGCGGACGGGGTTGCCGGTGTTGCAACCGAGTTTGCTGCGGTATCTGACTTTGAGCGGGGCTCGGCAATCTCCCAGGGCGGCACGGCAGCCATGAGCGCCATGCGCTCTCGGATAACCCTTACACCCATGTCGTCGAGGGGACCCGCAACGACGCGGTAGAAGGTGGTCTCATACAAACTGACGGGGATGATCGCAGTCTCCACGCCGTCGACTGAAGCGGCAAAGCGCTGTGCATTGGTTTGATTGATGAAGGCTCCAAGCACCAGGAAGCGCCCGGCTTTTGGCGCCGCCACCATTCGAGTGGGCTCGGCGGCCTTTTCGCCTGTTCCACCGTCGGCAAGGGCGGGCGCTTTGGCCGGCTGCGCTTCGGCACCACCCGATGCCCGGTCCGCGACCGCCGCCGAGTCAGGCGTACAGATCTTCCGGTCAGCGACGACACGCCATAAAGCGCAATCCTCCCCAACGATCGCCGAGATGCCGTGATCACTCACGCTTTTGCCCGTCGCCGCGTAGCTCACGGCGTTGGTTGCGAGCGAGATGACGGTCAGGGCAGGCGGGAGCGCGCAGCCGCAAAGGCCCGCCACGACCGGCACCAGAGCGCACATCATGATCTTCGGCACGGATGAAGGCATCTGTCACGAGTTCCATCAGGGCCGCGCGGCTTCTGTGTGACTGCTGGTCGACGCATGGAGCCGTCAGTGAAAGCGGCGAAAATCTGCGAATAGGGACTCCGCGGAGTTTCGCCGCTGTTCGGTAAACAACTCATGAAGATCCGGTCGGCGAAAAAAGGCATTCATGCCAAGATCGGAAGCGATCGCCCTCTCGGGGCTCACCGCTGAAGCGTTCTGGCCGATTGAATCCTTGCCTCGCGGTCGGGGCGCGTTTATGGGTTCACGCGCTGCAGGAGCGAGGATGGGTAATCTCGGACCGAACGAGGCGCTGATCGGCGTACGGGGCTCGCGCGCGGCACTCGACACGCCCGCCCTGGTCCTCGACCTCGACCTGATGGAGCGCAATATCGCCACCATGGCCGCGCACGCTCGCGCTGTGGGAGTGGCGCTTCGCCCCCATGCCAAGACGCACAAGTCGATCCGGATCGCCGAGCTGCAGGTTGCGGCGGGCGCGCTCGGCGTCTGCTGCGCCACTATGGGCGAGGCCGAGATCATGGTGCGGGCACGCGTCCCAGGCGTCCACATCACCTCGCCCCAGGTGACGCCATCCAAGATGGCGCGCCTCATCGCGCTCAACTGCGAGAACCACTGCGGCTTCTCGGTCGTGGTGGATAATCCTCGGAACGTCGCTGAGATCGAGGCCGCCGCGCGCGCCGCGGGCAAGCCGCTCGACGTGATTGTCGATTTTTTCGCCAATCACGGCCGCACCGGCGCCGCCAGCGAGGCGGACGCAGTGGCGCTTGCGGAGGCGCTGGCGCAATCGGGCATCCTCCGCTTCCGCGGCGTCCAGGCCTACATGGGCAGTGTCCAGCACGTGGCCGTCCGTGCCGAGCGCCGCGCCCGCACGCTCGACATGCTGAAGCGCGTCGCCGCGATCGTCGGTGAGCTCGAAGCGCGCGTCATCAAAGTGCCGGTGGTCAGCGGCGCCGGCACCGGCACCTTCGACCTCGACCCCGAGGCCCGCGTCTTCACGGAGCTGCAGGTCGGCTCCTACGTCTTCATGGACGTCGACTACAACCGCGCCCTGAGGGAAGGACGCAACGAGCTACCGTTCGAGACATCGCTCTTCGTGCAGACGGCGGTGGTCAGCACCAACGCGCCCGACTGGGTCACCTGCGACGCCGGCCTCAAAAGCTTCGCGACCGAGGGACCGAAGCCCGAGATCGTCAGCGGCGCGCCCGCGGGCTCGACCTACACATGGTTCGGCGACGAGCACGGCAAGCTGATCCTGCCGCCGGGGGCGCCCCGGCCCGAGATCGGCGCCAAGATCGAGTGCGTGACGCCGCACGACGATCCCACGGTCAATCTCCACGACTTCTATCACGTGGTGCGCGGCGACACGCTGGTCGACATCTGGCCCGTGGACGCCCGCGGCAAGCGCTGACGGGCGCGGCCAGTGGCCGAGTTCGACGACGCCTTCCGCGCCCGCCTGGTCGAGCTCCTGACTTGGCGCCGCGACGTGCGCCGCTTCCGCGCAGATCCGCTGCCGGAGGGGTTGCTGGAGCATCTCCTGGAGATTGCCGTGCTGGCGCCCTCCGTGGGCTTGAGCCAGCCCTGGCGCTTCGTGCTGGTGGAGGACGTGGGCCGACGCGCCGAGGTACGGGCGAATTTCGAGCGCGCCAATGCGGCGGCACTCGCCGCCTACGAAGGCGAAGAGTCGCAATCCTACGCCCGCCTCAAGCTCGCCGGCCTGGACGAGGCGCCAGTGCAGCTCGCGGTGTTCGCCGACGCCGGCACCGCGCAGGGCCGCGGCCTCGGCCGCCGCACCATGCCGGAGATGATCGAGTACTCGACCGTCACCGCGATCCATACGCTCTGGCTCGCCGCGCGCGCCCATGGCGTCGGCCTCGGCTGGGTTTCGATCCTCGATCCCGCGGCCGTCGCCCGCACTTTCGATGTGCCGGAGGCGTGGTCGCTGGTGGGTTATCTCTGCCTCGGCTATCCGCGCGAGGCGGACGACACGCCGGCCCTCGAGCGTGGGGGCTGGGAGCGTCGCCGCGCGGCGGCGAGCTTCCTGCTGCGGCGATGATCGCTCAGCCGCTTCCGACCAGGAATGCGGCGACGACGGTGAGCATGGCCAGAATCGCAAGGGCGGCGACCGCGGGCAGGGCCGTGCGCCAGCCCGCGAAAACGGTGGCGTAGGTAGCCTTCAAGAGATTGTTGGAAGCGGTGGCGACGAGGATCGCCGCAGCGGCGACGCCGAGCGAGAGGTCGGCGACGCCGCCTTGGGCCAGGTTGAGGACGAAGGGGTCGATGTCGGCGATCCCCACCACGGCCGCAAGTGCCAGGATGCCGGAGCGTCCGAATTCCGTCCCGACCCATGTCGAGACCAGGGAGATGATGATGAACAAACCGGTAAAGACGGCGGCGGTGCCAAGCTCGAGCGGGTTGCGCTGCGCCGCCGCGGCCGCTGTGGGCTCCGCCGGTTTCCGCGACGGTGGAGCGAACCGGTATTGCACGGCGCCGGTAATCAGGCCCGCGACCCCGAGCGTCGCAAGCGCCGGTGCAAGCACCTTTCCGAGCGGGAGGTTGAATACGCATACGATCACCAGGGCGCGCAGGTACATGACGGCGGTTGCGAGCGTGATACCGGCCCGCGCCTGCGGGACGAGGCCGGGATCGCTCCGGGCGCGGCGGGCCAGCACCACTGTGGTCGCTGTCGAGGAGTAGAGCCCGCCCAGAAGCGCCATCCAGAGGTCGCCCGCGGTAGGCGCCAGCACGCGCTGCATCAGATAGCTCGCGTAGGAGACGCTGCAGACCGCGAGCAATGCGAGCCAGGCTTGGCGCGGCGTGATGTGCGTGAGCGTGGTCACGGGCTGGTCCGGCAGCAGCGGCAGGACGAGGCCGGTCAGGATGAGGAACTGACCGGCGGTGACGATCTCCGCCATCTCGACCTTGCGCGCGAGATCGTGGAGCCGCTCGCGGCCCGTGAAGAACAGCACGGAGGCGACCGTCACGCCGACCGCCATCCACGCCGGAAACGCCAGCGCGACGGCGCCCAGGAGATAGGCCTGCATGTTGCAGAGCGGCACCATGAGCCCCACATTGGGCTCGTTCTTGTCGTCGCGCGTGCGGACACGCTCTCGGTAGAAGGCAAAAAGCCAGGCGCCCAGCACCAGGAGTCCGGCCGTGAACGGCAGCAGGTGCTGCGTGTCGAGCAGATAGAGCACGCCGCCGCCGATGGCGAGCAATGGGAAGGTCCGGACGCCGCCCGGCCGCTCCTCGCCGCTCCTGCGGTAGAATTCCTCGAAGGCGAGCCCGAAAAAGAAGCTCAGGCCCAGCAGCAGAGCCAGGCTCGTCCAGGAGGGGACAGTCGGCATCGTTCTGGGCCGTGCCCGGCGTCCTCCTCAGGCCTTGGCCGCGATCACTTCGACCTCGACCAGCCAGCCGGGTTGTGCGAGGCGGCGCGCGACCACAAGCGTCGACGCTGGGCGGTGGTCGCCCAACTGCTGGAGGCGCGCTTTCCGAAAGCCGTCGATGTCTTCCTCGTCGATGAGGTACGAGGTCATCTTCACCACGTCCGCGACGCTCATGCCCGCTGACGCCAGGATCGCCTTGATGTTCTCGAAAACCTGTCGCGTCTGTGCCGCGATGCCCTCGAGCGGCTTTCCGTCGCGGCCGGCGCCAACTTGGCCCGATACGTAGAGCCAGCGGGCGTTGGGTGGCACTTCGATGCCGTGACTGTAAGTGGGTGCCGCGTGGACGGTGGCGGGATTGTGGATCTTCATCGGTCGGACTCCGGCTGAGAAATTCGGCTTGGCGAGGATAGCGCAACGTCGGCGCCGAGGAATGCTCGTTCGAGGACCGGGCTGCGGCGCAGCTCGGCCGCGGGTCCTTGCGCCACGATGCGTCCTTGCGCCAGCGCGTAGACGCGGGAGGCGACCCCGAGGGCGCGCGCCACGCTCTGCTCGGCGAGCAGCACCCCCACGCCCGCGGCGGCGAGACCGCGCATCCGTGCCAGGAGCTCGTCCACCAACATCGGCGCCAGGCCGAGCGAAGGCTCGTCGAGGAGCAGGAGCCGCGGCGCTCCCATGAGCGCGCGGCCGATCGCCAGCATCTGCTGCTGTCCGCCGGAAAGCTGCCACGCCGGTATCGCGAGCCGCGATCGGAGGTCCGGAAACAGTTCCAGGACGCCCGCGAGATGCTCCGCGGCCCTGCGTCCGCTTGCGCGTGAGCCCACCAACAGAGTGTCTCGCACCGACATGCCCGGGAAAAGCCGACGGCCCTCGGGCACATAGCCGAGGCCGCTGCGCGCGCGGCGCGCCGGCGCGAGCCGGTTGATCTCGGCCCCGCCAAGCCGGATGGCGCCACGGCTCGGCAGCAGGCCCATGATGGCCTTGAGAAGGGTGGACTTACCGGCGCCGTTGGCGCCCAGCAGTGCCACCACTTCGCCCTCGCCGACCGTCAACGAGACGCCGTCGAGGGTTGCGGCGCCGCGGACGGCGACGCCGAGCCCGTCGATGGCGAGCAAGGCTTCGCTCATGCCCCGATCTTCTCGCGGCCGAGATAGGAAGCGATCACGGCGGAATCGCGCACGACTTCGCCGGGCCTCCCCTTGGCGATGACGCGGCCCTGGTCGAGGACGACGATGCGGTTGGCGGTCGGCAGTAAGAAGGGCATGTTGTGCTCGATCACCAGGACGGCGATGCCGCGGCTCGCGATATCGCGCAGCACTGCGCCGAGCTCCGACTGCTCATGCTCGCCGAGGCCCGCTGCGGGCTCGTCGAGGATGATGAGCCCGGGGTCGAGCGCCAGCGCCCGCGCCACCTCGACCCGCCAGGCGAGCCTCGTCGGCAGCGCGCCGCAGGACCGATCCGCCTCGGCCGTGAGGCCGACCTTGCCCAGCAGGTCGAGCGCCTCCGCCTCGAAGCGCCGGCGCCGCCTTCCGGCATCGCTCCCGCGCAGGCTTGCGAGAAATCCGATCTTTCCCGTGGCACTCGCGCGCGCCAGCGCCACCAGCTCGAGCGCACTGAGGCTCGGCGGCAGCGCCGGGGTCTGAAAGCCACGGGAGACGCCCGCGCGCGCGATCCTTTCCGCGCTCAGCCTGAGCAAGCCGCGCGACCCCAGCCGCAGGACGCCGCCGTCGGGCGGGACCAGCCCGCTGATCACATTGGCGAGCGTGGTCTTGCCGGAGCCGTTGGGTCCGATCAGGCCCAGGATCTCGCCGGGCTCGATGACGAGATCGACGCCATCGAGGGCCACGACGCCGCCGAAGCTCTTTTTCAAGCTCCGCGCCTCGAGCGTGGCTGACTTCGATCCGCGCAGCGGAACGGGCTCGGATGATGGAAGCTCGACGGCGCGGCGCCGGCGAACGAAGCGATCGCCGAGGATGCCGGCGATCCCCTCGGGTGCCACGATGATCATCGCGAGCAGTGCCGCGCCATAGGCGAGCAGCGCATAGCCCTGGAGAAAGCGGAGCCACTCCGGCAGGAAGGTCAGCAACAGTGCGCCGATGAGCGCGCCCGCGATTCGCGTGCTGCCGCCGATCACGGTCATAGCGAGGCAGGTGACCATGACCGAGAACTCCAGCGTCTCCGAGGAGACCACGCCGATCGTATGCGCCTGCAGCGCCCCCGCGGCACCCGCGTACGCGGCGCTCAACAGGAACGCGGTGAATCGGAGCCGCCGCTCGTCGAGGCCGATCGCCGCCGCCGCGATGGGGTCGCTGCGCAGCACGACGTAAGCGACGCCGGTCAGGCCGTGGGCGAAGCGCCAGGAGGCCCATGCACCCAACGCGACCACGCCCCACACCACCGCTGCGAGCGGCAGGCCACGCCGCACGACCTCGCCCAGCACGGCGATGCCCGGCACGCCCGTGAGGCCGAGGGCACCACCGGTCCAATCGCCGCCATTCACGGCCACCAGCAGCGCCACTTGCGCGAGCCCGAGGGTTGCGAGCGCGAAGTAATGCGACGCGAGGCGCAGCGCAGGAATTGCGACGATGGCCGCCACGGCGAGCGGCACCAGGATCGACAGCGGATAAGTCAGCGCGAAATCCCAGCGATATCGTGTGGCGAGGATCGCTGTCGTATAGGCGCCGAGGCCGAAGAAGGCGCCCTGCGCCAGCGACAAGGCACCGGCGTGCCCGAAGACGAATTGATAGCCGAGCACGAGGAGCGCTTGGCAACCCGCAAGCGTCAGGACGCGGAGCCCGTAGGGCGAGGCGAGGGAGCCGGCGTAAGTGCCGAGTCCGGCAAGGATCAAGATGGTCCAGAGCGCGTCGCCACCGAGGCCGCGCGCGGGGCTCGACGGTTCGGCGGTGAGGGTCATGCGCGCCGGCTCGCCGCCTCGCCGAAGAGCCCTTGCGGCCGCAGCAGCAGGATCACGAGCAGCGCCCCGTAAAGGAGCGCGCTCGCCGCTGTGTAGGAGACCGCGGCGGCCACCACGGTCTCGAAGAGCCCCACCAGCAGCGCCCCCGCCACTGCGCCCGCGAGCGAGCCCCAGCCGCCGATCACCACGGCGATATAGGCCTTGAGGATGAGTGCGCTGCCCGCCGTCGGAGTCACGAAGAACTGGTTGGCGAGCAGCGTGCCGGCGGCCCCCGCCAGCGCCGCCGCCAGCGCGAAGCTGAGGGCGATCATCGCATTGACGTGAATGCCGAGCGCCGCCGCCATCTCGCGGTCTTGAGCGGTCGCGCGCAAATCTCGCCCGAGCCGTGTGCGCGCGAGCAACCAGCCCTGACCGAGCACGAGCAGTGCCGCGATGACGACCACCGCGAGGGCCTGGCTCGAGAGCGCAAGCTCACCCCAGCGCAGCGGCTCGCTATTCCACGCCGGCGGTGCCGTCCGGGGCTCCGGCCCGAACAGGGCCAGCGCCCCATTCTGCAGCACGAGCCCGATCGCAATGGTGCTGACGAACACGGCTGTCGCCGGTCGGCGCATCAGCGGGAAAAAGGCGAGCGCCGAGACTACGAGGCCCAGCAGCGCCATGGCGCCCATCACCACCGGCAACAGGACGAGGCCGGGCACGGGAAGCAGCGCCACGAGCGCCGCCGCCCCATAGCCGCCTGCCATTACGAGATCGCCCTGGGCGAAATTGACCGCGCCGGTGGCGTTGAGCACCAGCACGAAGCCGAGCGCCACCAGCGCGTAGGCTGCGCCGAGCGCGAGCCCGTTGAGGGCGAGCTGAAGGGCAGTCACCATCGGCCCAACCCTCGCTCGAATTGCCCCGGGGAGCAACCGGCGCCGCAGGCTCTGCGGTGCACGCGTGTGAAACACGTCGGGAGCTTAGGATGGATGCTCCCGACCCTTGCCGCCGAACAAACCGAGTGCCAGCGTGCATGTCTCATCGATGCGGTTCGTTCGATCTGATCGTCGGAGCCTGGGATGATCACGGCACATACCGATGTTGTCGGTAGTCTTCTGCGGTCGGTCGCGTTGCGGAAGGCACGGGACGACTGGGCGGCTGGGCAACTCGGTCATGCGCAATTCAAATCCATCGAGGATCGCGCTGTCGATGAGGCCGTCTCGCTCCAGGAGGCGGCGGGGCTCGACATCGTAACCGACGGCGAAATGCGGCGGCTCTCATTCCAGAGTCAGATGACAGAGGCTGTCGACGGCTTCGGCGCCTGGGACATCAATGCATTCCTGTGGGGCCATTGGCATGGCGACGGCGCCGTCGGGGACCGGCGCCGCGAGCGGCCGGTCGATCTCGGCGTCGTCGGCAGGCTCGTGCGCAAACGGCATCTCGCCGCGGAGGAGTTCGTCTACTTGCGCGGCCGCACCAGCCGCATTGCGAAGGTGACCCTGCCCAGCCCCAGCCTGTTCGTGAATTTCTGGTCTCCGGAGCGCTCCCGATCCGCCTATGCGAGCCTCGACCACTTTCTCACCGATGTCGTCGCGATCCTGCGCGACGAGGTGGCGGAGCTGGTCCGCCTTGGCGCCACCTATATTCAGATCGACGCGCCTCATTATCCGTTGCTCCTCGCGCCCGAGACCCGGACCTTCTATGAATCGCGCGGCTGGACGCTCGACCAGTGGCTGAGCCGGGGGATCGAGCTCGACAACGCGGTCATGGCGGGATTTGCCGACGTGACCTTCGCGATCCACCTCTGTCGCGGCAACCAGGAAGGCCGTTGGCTCGTCGAGGGGGACTATGAGCCGATTGCACGGCCGATTTTCCGACACATCGGCGCGACGCGGCTGCTTCTCGAATACGACGACGAACGGTCGGGCTCGTTCGCGGCGCTGCGCCACGTCCCGGACGACAAGATGGTGGTCCTCGGATTGATCAGCACCAAGCGACGGCAAAGGGAGACGTCGGAAGATCTCATTCGTCGCATTGGGGAAGCCAGCCGCTTCGTGCCTCTGGACCGCTTGGCGCTCAGCCCGCAGTGCGGCTTTGCCTCCTCGATCCTTGGGAACGACCTTTCCATCGAGGACGAAAGGCAGAAGCTCGAGACGCTGTGCGAGACCGCACGACGCGTGTGGAAATAAAGGTTGTGGGAAGATCGAGCGAGACGGCTGCAGAGGGTCGAGCGAGGCGGTGTGACGCTCGGCCGCCGATCATGTCTCGCTCGGTCGTACGAAGCAGAGCACCTGACGGCTGTATTGGTTGAAGCAGAGCACACCCCGCCCAGTCGGATTGTCGATCTGATTTAAAATCTTGGACGTTGGGACGGCGACCCACTGCGGCGGGTCGAGGCCCCACTTGTTGTCGACGAGCACCTCATAGCGATCGCCAAGCTGACGGTACTCAGTGGGCCTGCAATCCGCCAAGCTGCAGCAGCTCTTCCCGCTCTCGTCGTGGAG
>Ga0126378_10003430_pt1 | contig 11984 bp, 10 predicted proteins | sample PanSoiMetPlot_23_FD_92587 | JGI IMG/M metagenome (GOLD analysis project Ga0126378, IMG submission 92587) | Tropical forest soil microbial communities from Panama - MetaG Plot_23 | ecosystem: Environmental > Terrestrial > Soil > Tropical forest > Bulk soil | place: Panama | collected 2016-02-17
CCGACCAGGCAGTCGCCGGCAAGGTGCTGGCAATGATCTTCGACAAACCGTCGACCCGGACCCGGGTATCTTTCGACGTCGCGATGCGCCAGCTCGGCGGCCAGACAACGGTGTTAACCGGTCAGGAAATGCAGCTCGGACGCGGAGAGACGATCGCCGACACGGCGCGCGTGCTGTCACGCTATGTTGATGCCATCATGATTCGCACGCTGGATCATGAAATGCTGGTGGAACTTGCGCGCCATGCCACCGTTCCGGTGATCAACGGGCTGACGCGGCGCTCCCACCCGTGCCAGATCATGGCGGACGTGATGACGTTCGAGGAGCACCGCGGCTCAATCCGGGGGCGCAAGGTGGCGTGGACCGGGGACACCAACAACGTGCTCACATCGTGGATGCATGCGGCGCGCCAATTCGACTTCAAACTCGCGGTCGCGACGCCGCCGGAACTGGCGCCCAAGAAACCCCTGCTCGACTGGATCAAATCGTCGGGCGGCGATATTCGCATCGGCCACGATGCCGAACACGCCGTCGCCCACGCCGACTGCGTGGTTACCGATACCTGGGTATCGATGGGGGACCGTGGCGGCGAGCGCCGGCACAATCTGCTCAAGCCTTATCAAGTCAACGCGCAGCTGATGAAAAAAGCAAAGCCCGAAGCCATTTTCATGCACTGTCTGCCCGCCCATCGGGGGGAGGAAGTGACCGACGAGGTCATCGATGGTCCGCAGTCGGTGGTATTCGATGAGGCCGAGAATCGCCTTCATGCCCAGAAGGGTATCCTGGTCTGGTGCCTCAATGCGGGTCGGCAATGACACGCTTGGAGGTCACCTCGCGTGCGCCTGCCGACGAGGCGGCCGACGACACCGTCCTGCCGTTCGAGGTCGCCACGCTTGATCTGCGGGGGCGCGTGGTTAGACTCGGGCCGGTGCTCGACGACATCCTGGGCCGCCACAAATATCCATCGGCGATTTCCAAACTGCTCGGGGAAGCCATCGTTCTGACGGTGCTGCTCGGCTCCTCGCTCAAATTCGACGGCCGCTTCATCCTACAGACCAAGACGGACGGCCCCGTGCGCATGCTTGTGGTCGATTATCGCAGCCCCGGAAAGGTGCGGGCCTGCGCTCAATTCGATCCGTCGGCGGTCGCCGCCGTGCAAGGGAAATCGGCGACGGTCCTTACGGGTCACCTGTTGGGGCGTGGCCATCTTGCCATGACGATCGATCAGGGCGCGGACATGAACCGCTACCAAGGTCTCGTGGCGCTTGTGGGCGGCACTCTTGAAGAGGCCGCCCACGAATACTTCCTGCGCTCCGAGCAGATTCCCACCAAGGTTCGGTTGGCGGTCGCCGAGGAGTTGCGGGCCGGCGCCGGCGGCGCGCGTCACCGTTGGTGGGCCGGCGGCATGCTGCTCCAGTTTCTGCCCAAGAAGGCCGAGCGCATGCGCAGACCCGATCTCGACCCCGGAGATGCCCCGGAAGGCACGCCTCCCCACTTGGTTCCGGCAGATGACGCGTGGATCGAAGGCCAAAATCTGATCGGCACCGTTGAAGACATCGAGCTGATCGATCCTGATCTGTCGAGCGAGCGATTGTTGTACCGGCTTTTCCATGAGCACGGCGTAAGGGTATTCAAGTCGTCCACCATCGAGGCAAAGTGCTCGTGCTCGCGCGAGAGCGTAGCCAATATGTTGAAAAGCTTTTCCAGCGCCGACCGCGACCATATGGTCCAAGATGGCGTGATCTCGGTCACCTGCGAATTCTGCAACTCCAAATACGTGTTCGCGCCCGCCGAAGTGGCAGTCGCGGGGGAAGGGTGAACACCGGACCCGGCCTCGCGGCCGGCGACCGGTCCTTCCCGGCCATGATGAACACGTCTTACGTAATTAATTACAGATCCGTGCAGGCGTCGCTTCATCAAACGGCAAATTTGGAGCTATGAGAAGCCTTGGATCTATGCTCGAATCGAGGGCGTACTAATTGATCGTGCGCTTTGCCTCCGGGCTGTCCAGGGAAAACGCCGGGATGTCGATTTCGAAGTGCTCGCCATCCAGCGTGACCATCCCGTAGGTGCCTACCATGAACCCTGACGGGGTTGGCAGCGGGACGCCGCTGGTGTAGGCGAACGATGCTCCGGGTTCGAGCACGGGTTCCTCTCCGACGACGCCGGCACCGCGTACTTCCTGCGTTTGCCCGACACCGTTGGTGATGCGCCAGTGACGGGTCTTGAGCTGAACTGTGGTATCGCCACGGTTGCTGATTTCGATCGTATAGGCCCAGAAGTAACGACCCTCTGTGGACGACGAGCGCTCCGGCAGGAAGCGCGGTGATACCGTTACCGCAATATTGCGTGTTACTGCCTGGTACATGGCGTCCTCGTCCACAAAACGTCCAAATGCTCGGGTTGCTGAAGTCAAACAAAATTCATCGGCCTGAGGCAACCGCCATGCGGCGGCGGAAACCATATTATCTCATACTATCGTCGTATTGTGCCGAGCCCAAATCGTCCCCTTGCGTGATTGGGTCAGTAGTCACCCCTGTGGACCGATTTGCTCGTAAGTGGTCTCGTTGCCGCCCATTGAAGGAAGCGTGATGTTGTTACCGAAACCCGGCGAACGTGACTTGCGGCTGGATTTGTTCCGGGGACTCGCGTTGTGGCTCATTTTTCTCGATCACATTCCCTCCAACATCGTCAACTGGGTCACCATCCGGAACTACGGATTTTCCGACGCCACTGAAATCTTCGTTTTCATCTCCGGCTATACGGCAGCATTCGTGTACGGCCGCGCGATGCGCGAGCATGGTACTCTTGTCGCAGGCGCTCGCATCCTCAAAAGGGCATGGCAAGTTTACGTCGCGCACATCTTCCTGTTTGCGATCTACACCGCAGAAATTTCCTACGTCGCTCACAGTTTCGAGAATCCGCTTTACGGCGAGGAAATGGGCATCTTCGATTTCCTCCAGCAGCCCGACGTCACATTGGCTCAAGCGATGCTGCTGAAATTCAAGCCTGCCAACATGGATGTGCTGCCGCTTTACATTGTGTTGCTGGCCGGCTTTCCGCCGATGTTGTGGCTGTTGCTGCGCTTGCCCGGAGTTGCCCTCGCAGCTTCAGCGCTGCTTTACGCGCTCACCTTGTATTTCGAATGGAACATTCCGGCCTACCCGGCGGGCAACTGGGTTTTCAATCCGTTCGCGTGGCAGATGCTATTCGTGTTTGGCGCGTGGTGCGCCCTCGGTGGGGCCAAGAAGCTCTCGGTCGTGATCCTTTCCCCGATCACAGCCACGCTAGCGATTCTGTTCCTTGTCTTCGCATTTTTTATCGTGCTGACCTGGTACATACCGGGCCTCGACGCGCTGGTACCCCGGCGGTTGGAAGAATGGATGTATCCGATCGACAAGACCAACCTGGGTCCGCTTCGGGTTGCCCATTTCCTCAGCTTGGCGGTGCTGACTGTCCAAATGGTACCCAGTGACTGGCCCTGGTTACGGTCCTTGTGGCTGCGGCCGGCGATTCTGTGCGGCCAGCATTCCCTGGAAATCTTCTGTTTGGGGGTATTTCTGTCGTTTGCTGCCCACTTTGCCATGGTGGAGATCAACCCAGGCGTGAGTATGCAAATTGGTACTAGTTTATTGGGCATTTTCTTAATGAGTGCGACAGCCGGCCTGATTTCATGGTACAAACGCATAGAAGGACGAAGTCCTCGATCACGACCTGGACCACCGGGCGCCACCCTCGTGGGAGGAGGGGTATGAAATCGATTGTCGTTGCACTGCTGTGCCTTTTGACCGGTAGTGCGGCTGTCGCCAAGGAGGGCAATGAGTGTATCGCGGCCGCAGGTTCGATTTCGCCGGATTTTGGCCTACCTCATGTGGCCCAGGCAATTGCCAAGAAAAAGCTTGATATTGCAGTTGTCGGCAGTGCGTCTTCGGAACTTAGCGGTCCGGCCGGAACCAACATTGCCTATCCGACCCGGCTGGAAGAGACATTGCGCAGCCTTCTGCCCGGCGTAGCCGTCAAGGTCACCACTTATGCGCGGCCCAGAGAGGTCGCGTCGGAGATGGAAGCGAAGCTTCCGCGCATCATCTCGGAAGCGAAGCCCGCACTGGTGATCTGGCAGACCGGTACGGCGGACGCCATCCGCGGCATCGATCCGGAGGAGTTCCGCGTTTCTCTCGATGACGGGGTCGACAAGATCCGCTCGGCTGACGCCGATGTGGCGTTCATGAACATGCAGTACAGTCCGCGTACCGAGGCAATGCTGGCTGTCACGGCATACGCCGATGCAATGCGGATTATTGCGCTTAAGCGGGAGGTGGTCCTGTTCGACCGCTTTACGATCATGAAGCGCTGGAACGAGAGCGGGGTATTCGATCTTTATGGGGCAACCCGCACAACCAATGTGGCCGAACGGGTGCATGACTGCCTGGGGCGACTGCTGGCCGACGTTGTGGTCACCGGAGCAAAGCTGGCGCCCACCACCGATAAAGGACCACAATAAATTATGCCTATTTCGTTGCGAATTTCCGCCCTACTTGCCATTGCGATACTGATTCCGCTCCTGATGTGGAAGCCGGCGCCTGGCTACGCTGACGGGCCTCCCACATATGAGTGCCGCGACAACGCCAAGTTGGCGCGGCTTTCCGCGCCGCTGGCGCGCATGCAACGGCTCGTCGCAGCGGGGCGGCCGGTGACCATCATGGCGCTCGGTTCGTCATCGACGGCCGGTGCCGGCGCGAGCGCTCCTTCAGCATCCTACCCGAGCCGTCTTGAAACCGAATTGCGAAAGCGGTTCCCGGGACTCACGATCACTGTGACAAACCGCGGCGTCAACGGCGAGGAAGTTGGCGACATGCTGGCGCGTTTCGGTCAGGCCGTCGCCGACGATAAGCCCGACGTGGTCCTCTGGCAGGTCGGCACCAACGCCGTCCTGCGCAACAATCCGCTTGGCCAGATCGACCAACGCCTCCAGGACGGCCTCGCACGGATGAAGATGCTTGGTACCGACGTAGTTCTGATCGATCCGCAATTCGCCCCGAAGGTCATTGTAAAGCCCGACGCGGAAGGCATGGTGAAGGTGATCGCCGCGGAGGCGACCACCCGCGGCGTCGACCTGTTTCCACGCTTCGCCGTTATGCGGGATTGGCACGAGGTGCAGGCCATCCCGTTCGAGGCGTTCCTGTCGCCGGATCTGCTTCACATGAACGACTGGGGCTATGCCTGCTTAGCCAAGCTGCTCGGCAGCGCCATGGCGGAGGCCGCCACCCGCCCGGTCGCGGCCGCCGTGATGATTAAGTCCAAGTAACCAGTCAAACTTTCTCAAGCGCCATCGTCAGGTCGGCCGCAATGTCGTCAGAGTGCTCAAGCCCGACCGACAGTCGCACCAGCCCATCACTGATGCCGAGTTCGGCGCGGGCTGCGGGTGTCAGGCGCTGATGCGTCGTGGTGGCCGGATGGGTGATCAGGCTCTTGGCATCGCCGAGATTGTTGGTGATATGGACGAGCTTCAGGGCATTGAGAAAACGGAACGCACCTTGCTTCCCCCCCGGCACCTCAAAAGCGACCAGATTGGAGCCGCCGTGCATCTGCTTCTTGATGGTTGCGGCTTGCGGGTGGTCGGCCCGCCCCGGATAGATAAGCCGCGTGATCTTGGGATGACGGGCCAGCAGGTCCGCGACTGCCGCGGCGTTCTGGGTCTGCCGTGCAATGCGCAGCGGCAGGGTCTCTAGTCCCTTGAGCAAGACCCAGGCGTTGAACGGCGACATCGCAGGCCCGGTCTGGCGGAGCAGATTGTGGATGTTGTCCTGAATGAACTTTTCCGATCCCAAGATAATGCCGCCGAGGCAGCGCCCCTGGCCGTCAATATGCTTGGTAGCCGAATAGACGACACAATCGGCTCCGAGCGTGAGTGGCGATTGGTATATCGGGGTCGCGAATACGTTATCGACCACAAGCCGCGCTCCGGCATCGTGGGCAATCTCCGCAATGGCCGCGATGTCGAGTACATCGAGTGTCGGATTGGTCGGGCTTTCGAGAAAAAACACCTTGGTATTCGGCCGCACGGCGCGCCGCCACGCGTCGAGATCGAGCCCATCGACGAGCGTCGAGGCGACGCCGAACCGAGGGAGAAAATCCTCCACCACCCAGCGGCAGGAGCCGAACAGTGCTTTGGCGGCGACGACGTGGTCTCCCGCCTTCACCTGACCGATCACGGCATTGTGCACGGCTGCCATGCCAGTCGCGGTGGCTCGCGCGGCTTCAGCACCCTCGAACGCGGCCATGCGCATTTCGAACATGTGCACGGTCGGATTCGAAAACCGTGAATACTGGTAACCCGGATCGGTTCCGACAAAGCGCGCCTCGCACTGCTCGGCGCTGTCATAGACAAAGCCCTGGGTGAGAAACAGCGCCTCCGAGGTTTCACCGAACTGCGAGCGCAGCGTACCGGCGTGGACAAGACGCGTTTCGGGATGTAGATCGCGGGATACGGACATCCAGGCCTCCTTTGGCCAACAAAAAACCCGGCCGAGGGAACCATTCCCAATGGCCGGGCACGCGTCCCCGGCCTTTTAGCAATTTGTTTTACGTGGCTGCAAGCCGGCCGGCTCAAATGACCACGGGATAACAAAGCTCATAGGCGCCTGCCGCCTTCCCGTCAAGTGTGCCGCCGACTATTGTAGGAAAAAAGGACCTGCTTGCACCGTCATCCTGGCCAGAATGCTGAGCGAGTTCCGATGTCTTCGATTCCCAAAAGTTTACCGCATGAGCTGCTCTTTCCTATTGGCCCGACGGGCGATCTCGGGACAAAGCCAGGAGTCCTGCCAAGGCAGCGGATCAAAGCGCTAATTCAGAGAAGGTTCGTTCAATCCGCAGTTAACATTGAAGACACCCAGATTCAACCGGCAAGCCTTGACCTAAGGCTCGGAGCGAAGGCATACCGTGTACCAGCAAGCTTCTTGCCCGGCAAAACGAAGACAGTCGACCGTCAGCTTTCGGAACTTGAATGTGACGAAATCAGTCTTGAGAGTGGAGCCGTCTTGGAGAAAGGAACAGTATATGTCGTCGAGCTTCAAGAGTTTTTGAAGCTACCGGAGACTATTTCAGCACTCGCCAATCCTAAGAGTTCTACTGGCAGATTGGACGTATTTACACGATTGATTGCTGATCATTCCGATGTGTTTGATAACGTTCCTGGCGGGTATGAGGGAAAAATATTCACCGAAATATCTCCTTGTAGCTTTAGCATCCGAGTACGCCGCGGATCGAAGCTGAATCAGATTCGGTTCCGCCGAAGAAATTCTCAGCAAACAGAAACGACTAACTTCAATCTCCAGGATCGAGAACTTACTAAAATACACCAAAAGTCGCGACTAGTAGATGGAGCACTTCAGCTGCGGAATGGACTGATACTCAGTGTTGATTTGAGTAGTCAAAGCACGTCAAATAGCGTCGGGTATCGAGCTCAGAGATTTACGGGTGTAATCGACATCGACAAAGCCGATGGATATGATCCCAGGGATTTTTGGGAGCCTGTGTATGTGCGCGACTACAAAAAGCTTATTTTAGATCCCAATCAGTTTTATATCTTGGCTTCACGAGAACGAATTCACATTCCTCCTGATCTAGCAGCAGAAATGGTGCCAATCGATCCAATGATGGGCGAATTTCGCGTTCATTACGCCGGTTTTTTTGATCCTGGCTTTGGATTTACCGAACACGGACACCCGGGAAGCCGGGCCGTATTGGAGGTGCGTAGTCACGAGGTACCATTCGTTCTGGAGGATGGCCAGGCAATTGGGCGATTGGTTTATGAACCATTGTCAGAGACGCCTGAAATACTCTATGGCCAGATGCACACCTCCAATTATCAGGGCCAAAGTCTAAAACTTTCAAAGCACTTCCGCATGTAGCTCACATCGGAGCGGGATCTCGCGCTTCGCTTGCTCTCTTTTTTGTTCGATGATTTTTATCGCTTCTTCTGCGGCAACGAGGTCAACGTGTGGCTTAAGGCTATTTAGTTTCTTAGCACGCTCGATGACCGGGTCGCGCGGGTTCTTTTTCGTTACATAATACGCGGTCGCGATCCTCTCTAGACTTCTAACATCACTGCTGGCGAGCCAAGTTGCTACGAAATCATTTACCAGGTTGCAATTTTCTATATTTTCCCTATTTACAGTATAAATTCTCTCTCCGAATGTTGTCACGCGAATGCTTGGACCATAGCCCTTGTGGGTGAATGCAAATTCAATAATGCCACTCGCGCGCATAGCAGATAACTCGTCCTTCAAGTCAAAAGAGAACGGCCCATGTTTGTACATAACAAACTTATAGCCAAAATTCACTTTTGCTAAGTCTTGGGAAATGTACATAGCCTTTTGTATATGCGTCTCCCCACACCAGCTACCTTGCGCGCGCATCTTTTTCAAAAGATCCACAATCATGGCACATCTCAGACTATACGACATACACTCCATTTTTAGCTCCTATTCTAAGTCCAAGAGTTTCGCAGCATTCTCTTGCCTCCACCTAACCGCATCTGCCAAGATAGATTTGTCACAATAAACGGTGTCGACCTCAATAGCAGGGAGTTTTTCGAGGATAGGGGACAATTTCAAAGATGACTCGATGGTTCCATCGTATCGGCGAACCGGAAAATTTGGGGCTGAGCTCTTCGGCGGTACGTAATCATAACGTATTGCAGCTCTTCCGAAACTAGCCTCCGCTGCCGCGGCTATTGTTCTTCCTGGAATTAATTTCCCCCCGTCTTTATCGCTTGGGGATGCCGAATAAAAAAATCGGAAATGTTCGCGGCACTCAATGCGCTTTGCCAACGCATAGTTAGAAGATTTTGCGGTATCATATGCTTTTCGGATTGCTGCCAGGGCCTCTATATCCGTCATTCCCAGAATTGTTTTCAGCTTGGTCGAAAATATTCTGTTGGGTAGCCAGCTTTTAAGAAAATCGACTAGGTGAATGTCGTAGACACGTCTGATGGGATGAAGATAGACTTGCTTGTACATGAAATATCGAGCGACCATAAGACCTTCTGACGATTCTAATCCACCAGACTCGAGCCCTAATGCTGGCTCATCAGTGTCCGCATAACTCAACGGTAAAATACGTAGAGTGTTAATCAGGCGGTTGTGGTCAAATTTGCCATATTCAACACCGGCATGGTATGAGTCACGGAGCAAATAATCCATTCGGTCAGCACCAAAGGCATCACCGATAATTATTTCCGCTAGAATTGATTCCCATGTATCAAGTTCAAGCGGATCAGCCTTTTTTGGGCCAACCGCTAGCTTGATGATGTCGTCACTTCGCAACCGCGGCGTCATCGTTTCCCATATTTCAAGCATTTCAGGACTACGAATAATGTCTTTTGTCAGTCTTTCATGATCGTAACCATCAGGAAGCAATTGGTCTTCCGCTGCGTGCGAGAATGGAAGGTGCCCGAGGTCATGACACAGGGCTGCCGTTCGTAGAACGGATTTCCAATAGCGCTTTGCCTCCTCATCTGGGATAATCCTTCGTACGCTGTCATCAAAGATATTTTCTGGAGCTGTGACCACATCGAATATGCGAGACGCGAGGTGCATCACCCCCAGCGAATGCTCAAATCGTTTGTGGGTCGCTCCCGGATACACGAGATACGTGAGAGCTAGCTGGTGGATATGCCGTAGCCGTTGGAAGGGACGCGAATCGACTACTCGTCGTTCATCAGTTCGCAGCGAAATGAACGTGTGAATTGGATCACGAAACTCATGGTTGTGTTTCATGATCTTACCGCCCCGCTGCCGAATCGCCACACTGTAGATTACTAGGTCTAAGTAGTAAATGTTCTCTTTGTGTTCTTTATGCCCTACGTTTCGCGGGTTAGACGGCGCAATCTGCGGCCCGAACCTTCCAGTCAGGCCGGCTAGCGGGTAGAGCGGACTAGCCCGCATGGGAGCGTAGCGCGATGCGGAACCGCAGTTCCCTGATTTCGCCGTGCTCCGCTGGCTACTCTCCTCGATCAGGGGACGCCACCGTGTCGTTGAACCTGCGCCCTGAAGACAAGGGTGTCTTGCCCGATCGCATGATTGCGGCGCTCGTCAAAAGCGGCGCCATCATTCCGGCCGGCGCGATTGACGACGACCAGATCCAGCCCGCCAGCATCGACCTTCGCCTGGGCGAGATCGCCTACCGGGTGCGGGCGAGCTTCCTGCCGGGACCGGACTCAACCGTTGGGGAGCGCATCGACGAATTGAAGCTGCACGAGATTCCGCTCGGCGACGGCGCCGTGCTTGAGACCGGCTGCGTCTATATCGTGCCGCTGATGGAGGGGCTGTCCTTGCCGACCGACATCGCGGCCTTCGCCAAGCCGAAAAGCTCAACCGGCCGGCTCGACGTCTTCACCCGGGTGATTGCCGACCAGACGCGCGGCTTCGACCGCATCAATGCCGGCTATCATGGTCCGCTTTATGGGGAAATCAGCCCGCGCACCTTCCCGGTGCTGGTGCGCGAAGGATCGCGCCTGTCGCAGCTCAGGTTTCGTCACGGCCAGGCCGTGGTGGCGCGCGAAGCGCTCGCAGCATTGCACCGATCCCCTGGTCGGCGAATTCCGCGTTCACTACGCGGGCTTCTTCGACCCTGGCTTCGGCCATGCGGGTGCCGGCGGCCGTGGCTCCCGTGCGGTGCTGGAAGTGCGTTCCCGGGAGGTGCCGTTCATTATCGAGCACAGCCAGATCGTCGGCCGGCTGGTGTACGAGCGCATGCTGGCACGGCCTGACACGCTCTACGGTCACGGCATCGGCTCGAACTACCAAGCACAAAGCCTGAAGCTGTCGAAGCATTTCCGCGGGTGAGGGGAGGCGGCATTCCGTCGAAATTCAGATGCGGTCGGACCGAACCGGCATCTGGACCGCGCGCCGATGACTGGTGGCGCATCGCGCGTCCCGCGGTGTGGATGTTTCCCGGTCGCGATCGCATCAGCCCGATGTCACGCGCCAGCTCAACCGCGTCTGCCACCTGGCGGCCGAGCTGGCCGGGTTGCCGAAGTGGGTTGCGCCTCACACGCTGCGGCACAGCTTTGCCGCGCATCTGCTTCTCACAACCGGACAAAACTGAGCGAGGGCGACCATTCTCGTTCGCCCCGGTTTGTTTGCGGCCTTTACCGCGATAAGTTCGCCTGAAAGAGCGAGGAGAGCACAGATGCAACGGCGCGAATTCATGGCGGGGCTCGGAGCGGCGGCTGGCGATGGCGCCTTCCAGTTCGATCAGGTCTACGGGGAAGGCGGCGCTGTCGCGCATCGCATTGTCGAGGCGAACGGCATCCACCTCCACATTGCTGAGCAGGGGCAAGGGCCGCTTGTCGTCTTATGCCACGGCTTTCCGGAGAGCTGGTATTCGTGGCGCCACCAGCTCACGGCGCTGTCGGCAGCCGGATTCCACGCCGTCGCTCCCGACATGCGCGGTTACGGTCGGTCCGACCGACCGGAGGCGATCGACCAGTACACCTTGTTGCATCTCGTCGGTGACATGGTGGGACTTCTTGACGCGCTCGGCGTCGGACAAGCGGTGATCGCTGGGCACGATTGGGGCGCGCCAGTGGCATGGCATGCCGCCTTGCTGCGACCCGATCGCTTTCGCGCGGTGATTGGTCTGAGCGTCCCGTTCCGGCCTCGCGGATCGGTCGCACCAACCTCGGTCATGCCGCGCCGCGAGGATGCAATGTTCTACCAGCTCTATTTTCAACAGCCGGGCCAGGCGGAGGCCGAATTGGAGCGCGACGTGCGGCAAACCTTCGTCAAGATGTTAGGAAATGTTCCACGTGGCACGCCAGCCAGCGGTTCGGTCGGCATGGTGCCGCGAGGAGGCGGCTTTCTTACTCGCATTCCTAGTCCCACTGCCCTGCCGCCATGGCTCAGTGAAGCCGACATCGATTTCTACGTCGGTGAGTTCGAGCGCACCGGGTTTCGCGGCGGCCTGAACTGGTACCGTAA
>Ga0126378_10003431_pt1 | contig 11981 bp, 7 predicted proteins | sample PanSoiMetPlot_23_FD_92587 | JGI IMG/M metagenome (GOLD analysis project Ga0126378, IMG submission 92587) | Tropical forest soil microbial communities from Panama - MetaG Plot_23 | ecosystem: Environmental > Terrestrial > Soil > Tropical forest > Bulk soil | place: Panama | collected 2016-02-17
CGCTTCTATTCGCTGACTGCTAAGGGACGCCAGCAGCTCGTAGAAAAGACCAGCGAATGGCAGCGGCTGACGAGAGCGATGGGATTGATTCTGGATGGACGACCGAGCAGCGAGGAGGCCTAGTCATGTTCAGACGCAGAAGAAGCGCAGACGATTTTGCCGAGGAGATCAAATCGCATTTAGAGCTCGAAGCCGATGAGTTACAGAGCGAAGGCTTGAGCGAAGAAGAGGCGCGTCGCAGGGCAAGAGTCGAGTTCGGCAATGCGCAGACAGCACAAGAACGCTTCTATCTCAGAGGCCGTATCGTATGGTTCGACAATTTGCTCCACGATATTAAATTCGCGATTCGTCAGCTGATAAGGAATCCGGGCTTTGCCTCCGTCGCAATCGTCACCCTTGCGCTGGGCATCGCCGCCAACAGCACGATCTTCAATTGGATCAACTCGACTCTACTCGACCCCATTCCCGGAATCGCGCACACAAGCGACATGATCACGATCATGCGGGGCGAAAGAAGCGAGCATCCAACGCCTCCATTTTCGTACCTGGACTTTGCGGATCTTCGCGATAGCACGCAGACCTTCACCGGGTTGCTCGCTTATCACGACGACTACATGGCGATCACCGGATCGGACAAGCCAGAGCGCATTTATGGAGCAGTGGTGTCGTCGAATTACTTTGAGGTACTCGGCGTGCGCCCCCTCCTAGGCCGATCGCTGGAATCGACGGCCCCGAATGAGCGGATGGGTATGGCGGAAGCGGTGCTCTCTTACGGGTTATGGCAGAAGCATTTTGGCGCGGATCCTTCGATCGTTGGCAAGAGCGTTCAGATCAATCTGCATCCGTACACAATCGTTGGTGTCGCCCCCGAGGGTTTCCAAGGCTGCAAGAGCGGATTGCGGTCCGATCTATGGATCCCGATTGGCATGGATCCGCAGATTTCGGGAGGGGATCGAATCAAGTATCGCGACTCCCTATGGCTCAACGTACTAGGCAAACTCAAGCCGGGAGTCGATCATCGCCAGGCTGAAAATGAGCTGAATGTCCTGATGCAGCACGTCGCGGAGCAGTTTCCGGATGCGCACAAGGGCCCGAACGAGATCTCCTCCGATCCGCTCTGGCGGTCGCCCTTTGGAGTGAACGTCTATCTTTATGGGACGCTGCCCATGCTTTTCGCGCTGGCCGTGGTGCTCTTGCTGCTGGCCAGCGCTAACGTGGCGAATCTTCTGCTGGTGCGCTCGGTAGCGCGTCGGCGCGAACTTGCCATCCGCCTGTCGATGGGAGCAAGCCGCCGGAGGCTGGTGTTTCAATTGATGGTGGAGAATGTGCCGATCGCTCTGGCAGGAGGCGGGCTCGCGCTGTTGTTGACCACGTGGACGGCACACGGATTGTCGGCGTTTCTGCCGTCCACGACGCTTCCTCTCACTCTTAATGGAAGCGTTGACCGAACGGTGTTCGTAGCGACCATGATGATTTCGATTCTCACCGCCGGTTCGCCGTCCGAAACCGAAAGCAACGTGGCGAGGGAAAACCCGAGACCTTCACGTTTCTGGGGTTCACACATTTTTGTGGCAATCTCACAAGCAGCGGAGCCTTTAACGTTTGGCGCACTACGGCGAAGATGCGGATGGTCGCGAAGCTCAATCTCATCAAGGCAGAGCTTAAACAACGGAAGCATCATCGCACGAGTGAAGTCGGTGCATGGCTTCGGAAGGTTGTGCAGGGCTACTACCAATACCATGCTGTGCCGGGTAACACCGGTCAGTTGCGCGTCTTCAGGCGTCGCGTGTGCCGATTGTGGCGGAACGTTTTAGTGCGTCGCAGTCAACGCGCGCAGGTGGGATGGGATCGTCTCAACCCACTGCTCTGCCGGTGGATTCCGTACCCTCGCGTACTGCATCCTTATCCTGACAAGCGCTTCGACGCTATTCATCCTCGGTAAGAGCCGTATGCGTAAACGCGCACGTACGGATCTGTGCGGGGGGCGGCCAGCAATGGTCGTCCCTACCGCGACACTAATCCCAGATCGGGAACACGCGGAGCTTTTAGTGCCAGTAAGTCGGCTTGTGGACCTGATTGTGGCGTGGCAATCTCAAAATCTTCGACAATTACCCCGTATGACGAGCTATTCGGAACCGATGTCAATCGAAACACATGGCTAGAGACAGTGTCCTGGGAGTTACGACGATGCACCCCTGCTCAGTCGGTTCAGCAGCATATGAAGTCGTTGGCTCGAGCGAATGCGATCGAACAGCGGTTCTACCCTGAGCTCGATCAGATCAGGATCGCGCGCTTCGCACGCCTTCTCAAGCCAAACCAAGGTCTCATTTTCATCGCAGAGACAAATGCAAATCTTACTCATCAGATACGGGGAAACGTAGCTTTGCAAAGATTGGCGTTTGAGTTCGTCGAGCAATGCTTGCGCCTGCACTCGTGAACCGGCCGCGGCATATGCTTGCGCCAATCCCGCTCGCGTCTCTGTGCTTAGGCCCGATAGCGCCATTGCCTTCTGCATTGACGCAATCGCGGAGTCGTACTGCTTTGTCTGGATATACACCTGCCCCAATCGAAAATGCGGCAGAAAGTGATTAGCGTCGATCTCCAATCCCTTGTGGATCTGTTCAATGGCCTGGTCAAATCTGCGCGCGAAATAAAGTGCGGTCACGACTGAAGTGTTAATGACCGGGGCCTTCCTGTCCATGAACCGGCGCTGGACTATTTCCGGAATACTTCTGGACAGGTATTGGGGGCTCGCGCCGCCAAGGGTCGAACCCCCACGAAACGCTGGTTGATTCCCGTCGCGCTCCAACAAAAGGCTTCGGCACCCACCACCTCTCTGGAAACGCGCACGTCTACGTCAATGGCCTTGGTCGTGCGGTACCGTCACCGTCACCTTCGCGCTCGATGAGAGAGGCAGTTTGTCTTTACAGGAAATCTCAACGGTGTACAAACGGCCGTCGCCGCCTCCGTTGCGTGAAGCGCGTAGTTCAACGTTGTGGGCATCTACCACCATGGAGGAATCGGCCGTATCGTCGATACCACCACTCGAATCTGCCGCGGTCACGCTGAGAGAGCAGGCGGGAGCCGAATCGCAGTCATCGCTGACAGAGTAGCCGACCGTCACTGGGACGAACTTGTTATTGGGTGGCCAGATAACGCTGGGGCTGGCAGAGGCACCGCTGATCATCGGTCCGTGGCAGGTCGTCAAGCTGCCGAAAAGTCCGTCCGCCTGCGCGTTAATGCCCGCACTGAAGTACACCACGCTGGGATCACCGCCGCTTTTGCCGTTGCCGACGATCAAACTCCAGAGGCCATCAATCGAGAGCGGTTTGCTGTCGGTGCCCTGAAGCAGTCCGAGAAATTTGCCATTGTCCGGGCCCGGCGCAAGACTGAAGGCACTAATGTGGCCCGGCCCGGCGGCAGCAATCCCCGTATTAAAGTTGCCGACCAGCAGAGCGCCGCCGAACTTGCCAAAATCTGTAGGCGCGACCGCCATGCCCCACGGATCGAGAAGCGTTCCGCCGGCCGCAAATCGCTTAATGAAATGACCATCGGTGTCGAACACGTTGATGGCACCGGGACCGACGGCCGTGGGGTTCATCGGAGTGTAGCTTACGTAGAGGTCGCCGTTGATATTGGCGATGTTGAACGGAACCAGGCCTGCCGGAAGATTCGGATCGGTGAAGGTACCGGGGAGAGTCGCTTTCGCGAAAGTGTTATCCCAGACGTCGATCCGGTTGCCGGCGGCATTTGCTGCATAGAGAAATTGCACGCTGGAACGCAAACCAAGCGCAAGGCCCGTGTATGCCGCAGGCATCGTGCCAGTCGCGCCCAGTTGAGCTTGATGTGAAGGCACAGGGGGCGGAACACCTGGACTCCAGCCATAGATGTTCCCGTTCAGGCCAGCAAAGAGAAAGGGCGCCGAGCCGCTGGAACTCCCCGAAGTAACAACGAAATCGGTTGCGACTCCATTGAACATCTGTCCCGAAGGAAAAGGGACACTCACGACCAGTGAATTCTTCGTGACCTTGCCGGTGCTATCGATTGAGTAAAGAGTTGCTACTGACGTGTCCGCATTTGAGACCCAAAATGGGCTGCCACCGCTGTGGGACACACCCCAGGGATTCTTCAGTTGCATGTCCTGAACTTGAGCCATTCCAGCAACGTCCGAAACCAGGTTGGTTTGCCTATAGAACTGCGCGCAGGCAGGGAGCGTTGTGAGGAGAGCCATGCCTGCCCAGAGGGCACACGAAAGCCGATTAGACATAGAGCGATTCCTCCTAATTCTTGCGCCAAGATCTCCATTTTTGTCCTGGTGGCGACGTAGTTTACTTCTAATCGCCTCCGTTGGGACCTTGCCTTTTCCGCTTTTTACCAAACCTCATGGGACCATTTGGCACCGTTACTGCCAAGCGAACAACGTCTGGTCTGCTTCATTTGCCAAATCGGCAACAACTCAAAAAACTCTTTCGGCTACCCTATGAAAAGAATTTACGCATCGAGCTTCACGTCTCCTTCTGCGTGGCCGACACATGTCAGAACGAACCCTCGGGCCCTCGATTCTGAATCAAGTCCTTGCTCCGCTCGGCCTGTCGGATCACCAGAGATTCGCACGTCAGACGTCTCTGTTGGGCCCGTTTGAAAATCTAAGGGCTCCAAAATCATGGCGGGGCAATCAGATCAGCTTTTTCGTGCTCGGCAACAGTAGTGGTGGAAGCGGTTTACGGTTGATATCAAAGTCATTAACCAAGTCACTCATGGTGTCCTTCAATGAGAAAGGTAGGAGTCAGGACACCTTGAAGAAAGGCATCCATCTGCGCGATCCACTGCCTTGCTCCCATTTGGCCCACGGAACACCGAGTGGCTATCGCTTCTGAAGTGATAGGTGAACGATCCAGTGGCATACGACTTAAGCGGAAATCCGGTAATACGCTCGAAGGCGGCACCCTCGCTGGGGAGGGACAGCGTCTCGAGAGTTTGACCTCCGTAGCCGCTTGCAATAAGAAAATTCATGCCGACGTCGATACCCTTGCGATCAAACTGCCGGATCAGTGCACTGCGAAATTCCCGGACTGGAACGGACACGAAGCTGTCTCCGAGCGGTTTTCTACCGACGTGCTCGTACTCCGCGCGAGCAAGCAGATGGAACGGGAGCCGGTCGAGGGTCCCGAGAACATCCCAGATCAAACGCGGCGCCTCGGGAGTGGGCTCACCCGTAAGGCGATCAAGCGCATCCGCACGAGCGAATTGTCCTTGCAAAAAGCCATGACTGAAACTGCGTCGGGCCGTGAAGGTCACTGATTTCAGGATTCCTGGGCCAACATCCTCCTGCAGACCCGTGTCGTTCGAGATGCGCGCAAGTTGCTGTGCCGTGGTTACGTGCTCCAGGGTGACTCGGAATTCTGTCCTGGCAAGAGTCTTACTCGCCACGAGCTGATATGAACGCGCTTTGCTTACTATCGTGCCATCGTGAATCGCAGTGGTTCCGATGCGCGGATCGTTGACATGAAAAGACTGCCCGTAACTCAACGATATGGTTGGAAAGTACGATGCTGAGTGAGGAGGCAACAACGTGATCGTTCCCTTCGGGGAATTAATACTGGCATGCCGCAAAAAGGAGAGGTCGGGACGATCAACGTCCTGATTGTCGAAGGTGACCTCATCACGGCGATAGCCGACGTTGTAGTGAAGGAGTCGCAGGATCGTGCCGTCGGCTGAAAGAAACGGGCTGTAGAAATTCAACGTCAAATTGTTGTTGGTAACCGGTTCGATAACATTGTTGTTGGTTATGTGATCGAGGGCGAGACCGCGGGGCGCATCGCGACGGAGGTTCACGCCTAGAAGCAGCGAAAAGGATTTGTTGAATTTATCAGCGTAGAGTGCATCTTCGGAATTTACGTTGCGGTGCTCGCTTTGCCGAATGAGTCCATCCCCAAAGTTCGGGCGAACATCCAGCGTGTAGTAACGATAAAAGCCAGAGAGCTGAAACTGGCGGTGGTCGTTGACATGCCAAACGTCGTTGAAAATAGCCGCTCCGTTTGATGTCTCCTCGCGTTGACGCGCATCGATTGTGTCGTTTGCGACAGGAACGTCGATAGGAATCAGCCCTGGCTGATAGGCGAAGCCGTAGTACCCGATCCCATAAAGCGTTAGCTCGTGCTTGCCAAGGTCAAACACCTTCGAGACGTTTCCCTTGTACTGCTTGCGATGCTCGAGCCGTTTCAGGAATCCATTTCCGTATGAGACTTCCATTCCCACCCAAAACTTGTTTGACGGGTTCGCTGGACTCCAACCTGCAACCAAGTTCAAATCTCGATAGTCGCCGGTGAGGCGGATCATCGGATCAAGGCGGTCGCGTAATCCGAGAGTGACGGATGAGTTCACTGAGTTATTTCCCTCGCGCACATTGAAGGCACCCCCATCGGTTTGTGCGCTTTGAACCGCCACGGGAATGATCACGTTTGGGTCCGCATAGCCATTCCCGTGAGCATTGGCGGGCAGGTTATTGGGAAAAAGAAAGCTCCCGATCTGGAAGAACATCGCGATGGGCTCGCCGTGATCACCAGCCACGCCAGGAACAAAGTATTGAGGTGGTTTTACTCCGCCCGCAGGAGACTCCACTGGCAAGCCTGGAATCGAAATGGGCATCCCAGGCCTTCCGGGATTCGCGTCCAGGGTCTCATCTCGGACCATGATCCGCTGTGCGGGGTCCGGCGCGAAGAGGCCCGCGTCGGAGATGTCGGCCGATACATTAACCGATTGGATTTCTGCAGCAATGCCGAAGAACTGAATGTCCTCACTGCGGGTGGAATCGCCCAAAGTGATTGTTCGCGTGATTGGTGCAAAGCCAGGATACTCGGCGGTGAGCTGATATTCTCCCGCCTCGACATTTTGAAACAAGAAGCGACCTAGGCCGTCCGTCTGTATTTCATTTCGGGAGAAATCGGCTCGACGCACAAGGCGTACCGTCGCGCCGGGAACCACGCCACCCTGGGGATCGGTAAGGCTTCCCGACAAACTGGTGGCTGCCGACGCAACCGGGCCATAAAAGCCGAAGCTCAACGCGAGCAGGACAGAACAAAGAAATTCGTGAACCGTTCTGTTGCTTCGCCTTTTCATTTTCTCCACTCTCTCTGATTTTGACCAAATTGGATTGCGTTCAATTAGTCTTCTGCGCTATTGCGTTGATCTGATCTCCCGCGCATGCGCGAGGATCTTTGGGTCGCGGACGCCAACCGCTAGAACCTCATCAATCTGCTTACAGGCTTCTTCGTCCCGTCCATTTGCGCGAAGGGCCCACGCGTAAGAATCGAGGGTATAGACATCGTGCCGTCGCGCTAACTCCCATTTCGCGACTTCCAAGGCCTTGACCGGTTCGTGAGCATAATCGGAGTAATAGAAGATCAGCTCTCGATTTGAGTTGTCGGCGCGAGTCGTCTCGGCGAGAGATTTTTGTTCAAACTCTGCAAACGCTTTCCTGGCTTCATCTTCCCGCCCGGCAAGCTTCAGCGCTTCCGCAAGATCGAATAGATTCTCTGCGTGTGGCGCCGCGTTGTAGCGCTGCTCGAGCAACTGAACAGCGTCGGTGTACCGTTTTTGCTCGATTCTTGCTTTAGCCAGATTACCCAACGCATAGTGATATCCAGGAAAACGATTAAGGGCTTGTTGAAGATGCTTCTCAGCTTCAGACGTCTTTCCCAGAATGAGTTCCAGATGGCCAATTTGCGAGAGGATCCAGGCCGCGTCCTCAACCTCGCTGGGCGTGGTCGATTGCAACGCCATGTTCATCAAGTCGAGGGCACCATCGATGTCGCCGAATAGTTCTCTCAGATACGCGGCGCGCGTGAGTCCCGGTAAGGTCCCTGGGCGCAGATCGAGCATCCACTGCGCCGCGGTTTCGGCGTCTTTGTAATTTCCCAGTTCCACATTGGCATCGGTGAGAAAGCCGTAGATCATGATGTCGTCCGGCATTCTCTTATTAAGCTTCTTTGCCTCTTCGAGAGCGGCCGCGAATTCGTGCTTTCCCAAAAGTAGCCATACATGGGTGCGGGTACCATCGAAGTTGTCGGGAGAGATGGAGAAGGACCTCTGGAGCGCGGCCTCTGCCTGGGCGTAGTAGTTCACGTCCGAGGTCTCTCGCGCCCGCCGCGAGAGCGCAAATGCCAGCGCGTTGTAGGCCTCGAAGTCCTTCGGGTTCTTCTCGATGAGGCGCTTGGCTTGGGCGATACTTCGTTCGGCAGGAGAGAGCTTCGTCTCTGTCGGAATCGCGGTTGTTTTCGCGAACGCCGCTACTGCGGATAGAAGAACCAACAGGAAAGTGGGCAGATTTTTCATGATCTCCTTGATTCCAAGAAATTCGTGGCCGCTAGTTGACTCCAGCGGCCACGAAGCAGTGGGTTACTTCACAGGGCAGATTCCACCGGGCTGACCGGTGCAACCAAGTTGTCCCGGACCAGTGTGGTGACTGTCGCGACCACTAAGAGCGGGAAGTACATACGGGAACGTCGCTCCAAAACCTCCCTCCTTCGTGTTCACGCCATCGCCCACGGGAGCGCCGAACTTGACCGGATCGACGAGGATGCCGGCCACGGCGCGTGACGCAATGTCCACGACATCGTCGATCGGGCGTCGCCCTTGCGGGAAGCCGGCGAGGTCTCCCGCCAGGAATCCGAGACGCTTCTGACTGCCAACCGGTGTTGGCGGAATGCCGGTATTGAGCCGAAGCAAATCAGCGATCGGACCCGCGTCATCCGGATCACAGCCTGGACAGATCGGCGCCGTGTATTGGACCAGCGGGAGCAAATCTGTACGCGGCGCTGGAGGCACGGGAATTCCTAAAATGGAAGAATAGAGCTTTGCCAACAACGGATCGAGGAAGAAGCCGGCGAACTGAGCATCGTTCTTGGGATCGTCAACGCTGAAACGGTCTTTGAATCCAGTTCCGATAATCAGCTCGTTGATAAGCGAATTACCTTCCCGATTGACTTGCCGCCACGAGCCTTCGGTCTTGATCGCGTCGCCGGCACCATCGATTTGAGCCGCCTCACGGCGAATCGTGATGCGCTGGCGCGAGGTTGCGCCGTATGTGCCAATCACAGCATTCTTGTCAGTAGCTGGATGAAGTTTTCCGTCAGAGGTGAGCATAGTGATCGGAACTTCCAGCACGATGGAGTTCACATTGAAGCCAGAGACTGCGTCAGGCGCGTAGTTGTGAGTGTCATCAGCATCAACAGCAGGCGAGAGAATTCCCCCCACCCCCATCCGAAAGTGGAGTGAATCAAATGCTGCTCCGAGATCGATATAAAACGGATCGCTGACTGTTCCGGCAAATACTCGAACCCCGTTGCCCAGGTCATACACACCCTGGTTGAACAGGTCCTGATACTTGGGCATAGTCAGCGGCCCGGCATTAGAGGGAACTGCGAACAGCGTGCGGCCGTTGGCCAGATCGGTAGCGACGCCGTTCTGGACCATGGTCACCGTGTATGTTTGACGTAAGCTCAACCCTTCTGAGCCTGGACCATCCAGCGATGTAATTTGGGGAAATCCTCCTATGCCCCCGACGAATCCCGTAAACACTCCGGGCTGACGGACTTGAGTGTTAAAACGGAACTGGAAAACGATGTCCTGTTCTCCATCACGATTGTTGTCAACGTTCATTTCGTATCGAACGTTAGGATCAAAGGGAAAGTAATTTGGGCCATTGGAAGGTTCAAGGAAACCATCGACGTTGAGAATCATCGTCACGCGGTCAGGATGGTCGTAGCTGACGAAGGCGTACCAATCAGTCACGTCTGCCGCGTGGTCGAGAGCGGAGATCGGCGCCTCGCGGTGACTCGATGCGAGCAGACTAGCTGGAGACAGCAAGAATAGCGCTATGGCGAGCGTAGCCATTGCTTTAAGTCGTTTCATAAAGCTCCCTGTCTTGGATTTAGTTAGACGATCGCGAAATGCGAACCGCTGCAGCGCGTCGCTCACGCTTGAGCGATTACGATTTGTTTTCCGTCATGATCGCAAGTACGCGAACAACTCGGGCGAAAGATGTGTAGTGGGATATTCTTCCTGGGATCGGTAGGAACGTTCAACTATTCTGACGCGCATCCTGCCGCGGGGTACGGCGCCAGAAATCTTCTGGCTCGCTAAGGGGCTTCTCAGCCGGTCTTCGCCTGGGATGAGCTGCGGCATCTGAGTCCGGGCGCAGGCTCCAGGGCGGTCCGTCCCAAATAGGTACTTCAAGAGCGAGAGCGACAAATCTGCTTGTTTTGTCAGGCGAGACTCAGTGAACCTGATTCGCTTTGGCGAAAGCCCATCTAAAAGGCGTAAGTAGCACCGCGACTACAAAGGAAAACGGCTCCAAACTCGACATCGTTTGGAGTCGCATATTTACTACTGAAATTGGTGAGCGCGGAAGAATCGAACCTTCTACTGATTTTCAATCAGCAACCCACAGATCAACGGTTTCCCAAACATGTTCGTGGTCATGACTAGGCAGAATTAGGCAAGGTTGTTACCTAGTGTGTTACCCAATCCCGATCCTAGGTCAGATCAATGTGATCCAGTGCAAGCCTCAAATCTATGTCCCGTTCTGGGAGTACTTCCGGATAGCCGACGACTCGGCGACCGGATGGTCGATCTAGAGTTTCGAGGAACATCGATTTATCAACAATTGACGAAAAGGAATTACAGAACCGAGGGCGACGCAGCTGAACTCACCGAAGACGAAGCCGCCCGTGGGGCCGTCTCCTTGACGAGAAAGGAGAGAGCATGTATTCTCTCCTTTTTCAGATAGGAGAGAGATTTGAAGCCGGTTGAACTCCCGCAGGGCACACTCGAGATACTCATCCTGAAGGCGGTCTCGCTCGGCCCGCTGCATGGCTACGGCATCCTGCTGCGCATCCAGCAAATCTCCGGCGAGCGCCTGGAAATCCTGCAGGGTTCCTTCTACACCGCCGTGTATCGTCTTGAGCGCCGAGGCTGGATTAAAGGCGCATGGGGTGAGTCGGAGAACAGCCGCCGCGCCCGCTTTTACTCGCTCACCACTGCCGGTGCGCGTCAGCTCAAGAGCGAGACTGCCAAATGGACCGACATGGCCGCTGTTGTCGCCGGCATTCTCAACAGGAAGGCGGACGAGGTATGAGTCTCCTCGCCGCAATTCGCAGGCTCTGGCGCTCGCTCGCGCCGCGCGCCCGTAGCGACATCGAAGAAGAGTTTCTTTCTACGCTCGACGCCTACCGGGAAGACTTAGTCCGGCAGGGCTTCCCCGAAGAAGAGGCGCGCCGCAAAGCCCGCATCGACCTCGGCCGGGGTGCTTCCCAAAATGAAATCTACCGCGCCGCCATCGGCCTGCGTCGCTTCGATGAGTTAGGCGGAGACATCCGCTACGGTCTTCGCGCGCTTCGTAAAAACCCTCTTTTTTCTGCGGTAGCGGTGTTGACGTTGGCGCTTGGTATCGGCGCGAACACGGCAATGTTCAGTTTGCTAGATCAGGTCGTCTTGCGGCTGTTGCCCGTCAGTCATCCGGAGCAGCTCGTGATCGTCCGAGAGACCGGGAACCATTTCGGGAACACGTATGGCCCAAACACTATTTCCTGGCCGATGTTCGAAGATTTGCGCGACAACAATCGTGTCTTCTCCGGGATGTTCTGCCGGTTCCCAGCCACCGTAAACGTCGGCTACAGTGATCGAGCGGCACAAATTCCCGCGGAACTGGTCTCCGGCTCATATTTCCCGATCCTGGGCGTGAGTGCGACATTGGGCCGCACCATCGCTCCGGACGACGACGCGGTTCCCGACAGCCAGCCGGTTGTGGTACTCAGCTACAGCTTCTGGCGGAGCTACTTCGATGGTGACCGCACCATAGTCGGCCGAACGATTGCCCTTAACAGTCAGTCGATGACCGTTATCGGAGTCGCGCAGCCTGGTTTTGACGGCGTAGAACTGGGCGCCCCTGCGAAGGTTTTCGTTCCCATCATGATGAAGAC
>Ga0126378_10003432_pt1 | contig 11978 bp, 11 predicted proteins | sample PanSoiMetPlot_23_FD_92587 | JGI IMG/M metagenome (GOLD analysis project Ga0126378, IMG submission 92587) | Tropical forest soil microbial communities from Panama - MetaG Plot_23 | ecosystem: Environmental > Terrestrial > Soil > Tropical forest > Bulk soil | place: Panama | collected 2016-02-17
AAAATGTAGGCGCGAATCTTGTAGCAGATATCCGAATTCGGGCGGATATCGATTTTCGAATCAAGCGCCTCCACACCGATTGCGGGGCCGTCCGGCTGTTCGACGTTGATAGAGTGACCGGCTAGCAGAGGAGTCTCCGGAGCCGCGGCCTTCACAGCACCTACAGGGGCATTCACGACCAAAGAGAGCACAAGAAGGCTGAGCATACAGGCCTCCTAGAAGCGAATGTTAGCACCATTGGCGGCGCTGGCCGCAAAATTGGGACAAACAGCACCTTCCTCTCGTGCCCGGAATCACTGGAAACTCGCCCTCCCTGTGGTCTAATGGCAACGGCGCTACAGCAATCTCACGTGCGCGGAGAGCCCAATGGAAGAACGCGATTTCTACGACGAGCAGCAGGAAACCCGCAAAGCCAACCTCACGTGTCCTCATTGCCGCCAGGAGGCCGAATACGAACTTGGCTGGTCCGTCAGAACCAAGAAGAAGCAGCTCTCCAATCGGGCAGACGACAGGGACCGCGCGCGCTTCGCCAAGTTCCGTTCCTACATGGTGCGCCGGGATGACCTAGTAGGTTGCAAGAATATCCGGTGCCGCAAACGCTTCGAGGTAACGGGAGTCCAGTCAGTCGCTTTCCTCGACTGATCCAATTTGGGAATTGCTTCCCCTATTTTGCGTCCGATAACGGGAAATTTTACCAACTGTGCGGCGCTTAGAATCAGTGGATTAGCCCGAAATTGCCCGCATCCATTTGATTTCAAATAGGAATTGTCAAAGGCCAATTTTCAGCAGCGCGGTGGCGCGGTGTGGGCAGAGACACAACGCGCTCGGCCGTCACATAAATCGAGCAGCGAAAAAAACGAAAGTAACCAATCCTCCGGGCAGCCGACGTCCCCCTCGCTACAGAGGCTGTTTCAAACCTGCTGTCGTCGCAAAAGCGGCGCTCGGCGGGGACCCCGGATACGCGGCTTGGGATAATTTCCACTCCAACCCGGCGCTGACGCGCCTGGCTCGATTCATTCCGCTGCTGGCGGCTCCGATGTTAAGAATCACAGCGCTGTGTTCCACAATAGATTTTTTCTGCCGGAGTTTCGTAAGGGGCTCTACACGCGTGGAAAGTACGGCTGAGGACTGCGCTGTACAGCGGAATATACGAGCAGCCACAGTGCGATTGTGACGTTGAGCCAGGCGAACCAGTCTCCGAAGCGGCCGTAAAAAGTGGCGCTGTGGCGCACGGGAGCGGCGGCTACCAAAGAGGTAAACGGCTCGGAGCCGGTTACGCGCTCAGCAATCACGCGGCCGGTATCGTCGGTGACCGTCAGCACGCCTTGCTTGGGCGCACGCGCAATGGTGAACCCGCTCTCCACCCCGCGCAGGATTGCCATGCGGCCATGCAGCCAGCCATCGGAGACGAAGTCCCAGGCCGGAACCAGCAGCAGGGCCGTTCCGTCGTTGCCGTATTCGCGGCTCAGCTGCGGAAAATCCATGTCTTTGCAAATCTGCATGCCCCAGCGGCCGGAGCTTTCGTCCCACTCCGTTCGGCTGGCACCGGGCGTTAACTTCGACTCGAAGGCCGGCAGCATGTGATGTTTTCCGTAAGTCTTGATCTCACCCCCCGGAGTATAGAGCCGGGCCTCGTTCCACTTTGCGCCGATCGTCGGGTGAACGACCCCAACGATAATCAGCGCGCCTGTCTGGCGCGCGGCGGAAAGAAACAGCGGATCGAACTCGGGCAGCTCGGCGTCCAGCAGGACGGCAACCTTTTCGGGAATGACGATCACCCTTGCGCCCTCTACAGCGAGTGCCCTCACCTGCTCAAGGTACTCGCCCACGAGCCGCATGGTGTCGTCATGTCGGTCGGTAATGAGATTCTGGCGCAGATCCGAGGCGACCAGTCCGACTTTCACGGTGTTCTGGGCCGGCGAATGGACGCGAAGCCGCCACGTTCCAAAGCCGAGCACCAAGGCAAACCACAGGAATACGACCGTAGCCAGAGGGCCGCGCCGACCTTTCGTGAGATTAGCGCTCAACCAGACAGCTACCGTAGCCGCGAAGAGAAATAAGCTGAAGCTAATGCCCCAGATGCCCGTGATCGAAGCGAGCTGCAGTACAGGCAGGAAGTCCATCTGGCTGTAGCTAATGTTGCCGAAGGTGCTGTGCGGCGAAATGTGTACGGTTGCGAATTCGTAGACCACCCAGAGTGACGGGAAGATTAGAGCCGCCTGCCAGCCGGAAATTCGCAAGAACCTGCTGTAAACCAACACGATGCCTGCAAACAAAACTGCGGGCGCAACGATGAATATGACCGTTGGAATGACAGGGGTCTCGATGGTGACGCGGAAGTACGTCCACATGTTGAGCGCACCCATGACCCAGGCGGTGAAAGCGCTCGCAAATGTCCAACCACCAGGCAGATGTGCGGCGGCCACCAGCACAGGAACCACTGCGAACCAGGTCAGCCACCATACCGGGTGCAGACCGGTTCCGAAGTAAAGCAGAACTCCCGAAGTGAACGCGGCCGTGACGGCGATCGCTGCATTTCGTTGGGCAGAAGCCATTACCATGATTGTACGGAGAGCAGCGGTTCGGTGTTTCGCGGAACTAGTCGAACCAACCTATAATTCTTCTTTCAATCGAATGTCCGCCTCCACTCAACCTTCCGGCCGACCGCCGCGTCTTCCTGACCAGTTGACGGCGCAAGTCTCCCCAGTCATGGACCGGATCGACAGGTTCTGGACGCGCGTGACCGAAGGCATGCGTGCGGACGAACTCTGGCGCTCATTTCTTACCGATGCACGTTCCAGCTACAGCCTGTATTCGAAAGAGGTAGATGCAGAACGGGGAGCAGGAGTCTCGAAGGGCAGACACTTTCTGCACCTAGTGGGGCAGTTCTTCTGGGCGGTGCTAGAGAAGCTGACACCGGCGCGTAGAGTGCTACTGCTGGTGGCGCTCGTACTGGTTCTGTTTCCGGCGGGCGGGGCAACCTGGAGCGGTGAGGCAGGGAACGTAAGCTACAGCCTGAATACGCATTTTTACGGCGGGCTGCTGATGTTTGTGCTGCTCATGCTGGAAGTAGGTGATCGCGTAGTGATGAAGCGCGATTTGCAGATCGCCAAAGAAATCCAGACTTGGCTGCTACCGTCGGCCTCGCCCGAGATTCCGGGATTGGAGCTGGCATTTTCCACGAAGCCGGCCAACACGGTTGCCGGGGATTATTACGACGTATTTCCGCGGACCGCGGCCGATGGCCGAACTACGTATATGTTTGCCATGGCGGATGTGGCGGGTAAGAGCATTCCGGCGGCGCTGCTGATGGCGACCATTCAAGCAAGCCTGAAATCGCTCACCGCCGGAACCCTGACATTGTCCGAGCTGGTTCAGCGGATGAACAGCTATGCCTGCAGCAACAGCCAAGACGGACGTCGTTTCACGACAGCCTTTATCGCGGAGTACGATCCGGCGACACGAGCCTTGGTATATGTGAACGCAGGGCACAACCCGCCGATCCTGCGCAGGCATTCAGGCGCCGTTGAACGGCTGGACGCAGGCGGGATTCCGTTGGGGATTCTCGAGGTCACACCGTACGCCGCCGGCTCGGTGCAATTGCACAGCGGCGACTGGCTGGTCATCTTTACTGACGGCGTGGTTGAGGCGGAAAACGTCAATCGTGAGGAATACGGCGAGCAGCGGCTGCTGTTCGTCGTACATACCGGGGCTCATTTGACGCCGAGTGAGATGCTAAAGAATATCAACGCCGATCTCGACCGTTTCGTGGCTGGAGCCCCCCAGCACGATGATGTGACATGCATGTTGGTGAGGGCGACGTGAAAGCAGTTGCCAATGGTCGGTTGGCGAGTAGCAATTATCAACTAGCAATTAGCTCGGGACCATCAAGTTCCCTTGCACACGGTCCTTCGAAGACGCGGGCTAACTTCTCTTACTCGACGGCGACATTGCATTGCGCCGTGCGGATTGAACTCCGCACGGCTACCTGCCGTCCCTACCGGGACTCAAACTCCCAGGGAACGTCTGCCCAGCGCCTTAAATTAAGAGGCTGTTACGAAAACTGTCGCCGCTAGGTTGCTCCGCGAAATTTCCCGCTTGAACCCAGGGCTTGCCCCACGGTCTAACTGCAAAGCCGCCGCTGCGCGGCTCGTGCCGGGGCGAATCCAATGCGTTTGTTCCAGCAGGTATTTCTATGTCAGAGTTTCGTAACCGCTTCTGAAGCACTGGACTATGCTATACAGCCCGTTCCGAGGCGCCGATACTTGACTGGACGAACGCAACGAGACAATCGGTGTGAAATATGTGAAATGACCAAGGCTCTTGGGAGGGCGGGCGTGCCTCTACAATGGCAGGAATGAATTCCTCAATTTGGGACGCAGTCATCTTTGACTACGGTGGAGTGCTCTGCTATCCGCCGTCGCATGACGATGTGGCGGAATATGCCCGCTTGAGCGGACTGGACAAGGCAACCTTCTTTAACCTCTACAACGAAACCCGCGACTACTATGGCCGCGCCGCGGACGGGTACGAGGACCGCTGGCAGCAAGCTGCTAGAGCTTCCGGTTTGGAAATCGATCCCGTCACCTTACAGGCCTTCATTGCCAAGGAATCGGAGCTGTGGACCCGTCCAAACTCAGATGTCATCCAGCTCGCTCGCGACATCAAAGCTAGGGGATGCAAGGTGGCCATACTGTCGAATATGACTTTCGACCTGCTGCAAATCTTGCGTACCAAGTTCGACTGGCTCAATGAATTCGATGTGCGGATCTGGTCCTGTGAGCATGGTTGCGCCAAGCCAGACGCACCCATCTATTACTCGTGCCTGAAGGCGCTGGGCTCTGTGCCCGATCGCACACTGTTTTTCGACGACCGGTCGCGCAACGTAGAGGGAGCAAGGTTGCTAGGCATTGAAGCGCATGTTTTTGAGTCGGCGGCGCAGGCACGCTCTGTTTTCGAAAGCGGAATTCAGCAGCGATAGGGAGCCGACCCGTTTACAAGCCAGGTGACGAGACATTTGGGTTGTGGTGCAACTACTCAAGTCGGCAAAGCAGGCGAGCCAGCAGGCAGCGCAATCGTTGTCCGCTACGGTGCGTGAGATTCTGCGACATCGCCTGATCTTCACGACAATGAGGAGTTTTTTGCTGCACAACGGCCTGACGGCTTCGGCAGCACTGGCGTTCTACTTTCTGATGTCGTTGTTCCCGTTCCTGATTTTCTTAGCCAGCGCGCTTGCGCTGGTGCCAATTCCGGATCTCCCCCGGCGTATGGTTGACCTCGCCTGGCATTTCGTTCCGGCCGAGAGCATGCCCGTGGTCGAGAGTATGTTGAACTCGACGATGCGTAGTAATGGAAAGCTGATTTCTGCAGGTTTTGTTCTGACGATCATCTCGGCTTCGAATGCGTTTGCGTCTACCGCCGAGTCGCTCAACGCAATTTTTGAGCGGGAAAACACACTGAGCTTCTGGAAGGGCCGCATCAAAGGTTTGGCGATGACGTTTGCCATTGGCGGTCTCACAACTGTGGCGCTGAGCGCGATGCTGCTGGGCCCGAACTTCGCGCACGAACTGGAGCAGGTGTTCAGAATTAGTCGCACATTTGTTTGGGTCTGGCCGGTGGTGCGCTACATTCTGGCCATAGGCGGGGCCCTCGCATCGCTCGAGATGCTCTATTACCTTGTACCAGGCCGGAGGCAGTCGTTCGGAGAGCAGCTACCGGGGTCGATTTTCGCTGTGCTGGTCTGGTTTGCAAGCTCGGCTTTACTGGGGATGTATCTTCGGCGATTTGCCTACATCAATGCTATATACGGGACATTGGCATCCTTCATTGTGCTGATGATATGGCTGCAAATTACGGCAGCGGCGATTCTTCTCGGAGCAGAACTAATTATAGCCGTGGAGAAGTTTCGACAGGAAACTGCGAACGAAGAGGCGCGGGCGGCGGATTGAAAGTTTGAGAGCAAGAGACGGATAGCGGCAAATTTCGAGCCGCTTTACCTTGGCAACATGCAATCTGACACGCAATGGCAATCGGTGATGGCGCGGGACGCACGGCAGGACGGCAAGTTCGTTTTTGCCGTGAGGTCCACGGGAGTGTACTGCCGGCCGTCTTGCCCGAGCCGGAGACCGCGACGCGCTTCGGTAGAGTTTTTCGACAATCCGCAGCAGGCTGAACGAGCAGGTTATCGCGCTTGCTTACGCTGCAAGCCGACGACAGTATCGGCGCAGTTGCTAGCGGTGAGGCGGGCAAGGCAATTGCTGGACGGCGCAGAAAATGTCGTGACATTGGCCGAGCTGAGCGAAAAGGTCGGCCTGAGCCCCTTCTACCTGCAGCGGCTGTTTAAGCGGGCCACCGGACTGAGTCCGCGGGAATACCAGTCGGCACGACGGATCCAGAGCGTGAAAACCGGATTGCGCAAAGGAGACGACGTGACTACAGCTTTGTACGAAGCAGGATATGGATCGCCGAGCCGGTTGTATGAGGCCTCGGAGAAGCAGCTAGGGATGACTCCGGGAACCTACAAGCGTGGAGGAGCGGGGTCGACGATTGCGTATGCCATTGTTCCTTCACCCCTGGGTCGAATGCTGGTAGCAGCTACAGACAAAGGGTTATCTGCGGTGCGATTTGGGGAGAGCGCAACCGAGCTCGAACGGGAGTTTCGCAGTGAGTTTCACGCGGCAACACTGGTTCGTGATGACGCGGCTATGGAGCGCTACTTGAAGCCGCTGTTGGCGAATCTTCGTGGAGAAAGTGTGACCATCGATTTGCCCCTCGACGTGCGTGCGACGGCCTTCCAGAAGAGAGTCTGGGACGCTCTGCAATGCATTCCGCGGGGCGAAACACGCTCTTATAGCGAGATTGCACGGGAGATCGGCGATCCGAAAGCTGTGCGTGCGGTGGCTCATGCGTGTGCCGGCAATCCGGTGGCGATCGTGGTGCCGTGCCACCGAGTGGTGCGGAGCAATGGTGAACTGGCGGGATATCGCTGGGGTATTGCACGCAAACAAAAATTGTTAGCACAGGAAGAAAACAAACAGTAGATTTCGCGCGCGAGTGCGCTTCCCATATTGGAATGCGGGCTCGCGATTCCTTTCCTATCCTCAATCCCGTCATTTATACTCGCCTGTTTCGCTGGGGCCGCCCTGGTGCGGCCTCGGGCTGCCATCTGTTCGATTTAAGTCATGGCTGATGAAGGCCATATACGCCTTCACGATTGACGATGGTTTGCGCATGAGTGGACCGAAGGAGTGCAGGGTTGAAAATCCTGGTTTGCATGAAGCAGGTTCCGCAAAAAGATGCGCCGCTCAAGCTAAATGAGAGCGGCACGTGGATTCGCGAGGATGTCTCCTATGAGGTAAACGAGCCAGATGCCTACGCGCTGGAAGAAGCGCTACGTCAGAAAGAGAAGCATGGGGGAGAGGTGGTAGTGATCACCGCCGGATCCGCCCGGGCGCAGCAGGTGTTGCGTGAGGGGCTGGCGAAGGGTGCTGATCGGGGGATCCATCTGGAGGGTGATGCGTTTGTGGGGCTGGACGCGTATAACACAGCGAAAGCATTCGCTGCGGCGATTAAGCACGAAAACTTCGACTTGATCTCCACTGGTCTGCAGTCGGACGACTACGGCTTTGCACAGACTGGCGTGGTTTTGGCCGAGCTGCTGGGCTGGTCGCATGCCACCATTATTATGCACATCGAGAAGACGGATAGTGGTATCCGCGTGAAGCGCGAACTGGAGGCGGGCTACTTCCAGTATGTCGATATGCCGCTGCCGGCGGTGCTAACGATACAGTCGGGTATTAATAAGCTCCGCTATGCCACATTAATCGGCATCAAACAGGCGAAGACCAAGCCGTTGAAGAAAGTGACCTTCGACGAGGTCAAGGCGGCGATCGGCGACAATCTGCAGAAGATTGAGAAGCTGTACATTCCGCAGAAGACGAAGAAGACAGAGGTCATTGAAGGGCCGCCTGCAGAGGTCGCGAAGAAGCTCGTGGACAAGTTGCGGAACGAGGTTCATGTGTTGTAGTTGTACCGGCTGAGAGTTAGTTTCGTGTGCCGGAACTGGTATCTCGTCGGGCAGGAGGCGGTGATGCCATCACAGGAAGAAATCCGCGAAAGCGGAAAAGGCTACATGGTCGTGGGTTGGCTGGTAATTGTTTTTGCGTTGATGCTTCTGTTCTTTGAACCAGCATCGCTGAGGGTTGGGCATTCGCATTTCGGAATCATCGCAGCCGCCATGGTCGCTGTGGGCTTGTTATTGAATTTCTACGGATATTGGGTGTGGAGACGCACCTACTGAAGCACCGTCGCAACTCAGGGACGATGTCATCATTTCGCCGGGGGAATCGTTTGCCCGGACGGAGGATGCGCGATAACGCATAGAAACGGACGGAAATGGCAGACACAATTCTGGTGGTGGTCGAACAGCGTGAAGGCAAGCTGAACCGGGTTTCCTGGGAGACTTTGAAGGGTGCGCAAGAGGTTGCCGCGAAGACCGGGTGGACGCTGGAAGCTGCGGTGGTGGGCAGCTCAGTGAGCGCGATTGCGGGCGAAGTTGCCACGAAGAAGGTCGCGAAGGTCTACGACATTGAGTCGGCCAAGCTCGAGCCGTACACGCCTGACAGCTTTGCTTTCGCGCTGAAGGGTTTCATTGAGAAAGCGCAGCCCAAGCTGGTACTGATGCCACATACGTATCAAGTGCGCGACTTCACGCCGAAGCTGGCAACCTCATTGAATCGTGCGCTCATCAGCGATGCCATTGGGTTCAAGTACGAAGGTGGCAAGTTGCTGCTCACGCGACCGATGTTTCAGGGAAAGTTTGTTGCCGACGTGGCCTTCGGAGGCGATGCGCCGTACTTTGCAACGTTCCAGTCGGGCGCGTATCGCGGCGACCAGGTAGAGGTTGGTGCGGCGGCCGCTCCGGTTGAGACGGTGAATGTTGAAATTCCCGATGGAGTGGTGCGGAACAAACCGGAAGCTCCGTTCAAGGAAGCCAAGCAGGCGGTTGACCTAACGCAAGCGGAAGTAATTGTCTCGGTGGGTCGCGGCATTAAGGAGCAGAAGAACATCGAGTTGGCGCAGCAGTTAGCCGCCGCTTTGGGAGGCGAGATCGCTGCCTCCCGTCCGATTTGCGATTCCGGATGGCTGCCCATGGACCGGCAGGTGGGCTCTTCAGGACAGACGGTAGCTCCCAAGCTTTATCTTGCTTTAGGAATCAGCGGCGCGATTCAGCATGTGGTAGGCATGAAAGGGTCGCGCAGCATCATCGCGGTGAACAAAGACGCGGAAGCACCGATTTTCGAGATTGCGGATGTGGCGGTGGTGGGGAACCTGTTTGATATTGTGCCTCCTCTCATTGAGGAAGTGAAAAAGGCTAAAGGCGTGTAATAGCTGCGGCGTTTTGTATTCGCAGATGATATTTATAAGTCACTAATTTGTGTCGTAAATCACTGCCGGAGGAATTCGAGTTTCCTGGGGGGCTAAAGCCCGGCCTTTGTGAGGGCATTACCGGCACGGCTGAAGCCGCCCCTTCAAATCGCATTTTGTGAGACCACAAATCATCGCCGGTTCGTACAGTGCAGGAAGAGCCTCAAATGATCGTATTTCGTAAGCCACTACCCAACGTCGAACGTCCGCAGATGGAAGCGGATGTTGTCATCGTCGGCGGGGGTCCCGCCGGCATGGCCTGTGCCTTGCGGCTGGCGCAGCTCATCGACGAGCACAACACCCGCCATTCCGAGGCCCAACTTTCGAAGGACAACATTTACGTTCTGGAGAAGGCGCGCGACATAGGCTCGCACTGCCTCTCGGGTGCACTGCTCGATCCGCGCTCGATGCTCGAGCTGTTGCCGGACTTCGAAAACGAGGCTCCGCTTGACGCTGCGGTCGTAAAAGAGGCGGTTTACTATCTGACACGCACTGGCAAATTCAAGCTGCCAGTTACGCCGCCACCGCTACGCGATCACGGAAATTACGTTATCTCGCTCAATCGGTTCGTCAAGTGGCTGGGCGGCAAGGTTGAGGCTGCGGGCATTACTGTATTCACGGGATTTGCCGGCAGCGAGCTGCTGTTTGAAAAAGGTCGTGTTTTGGGAGTTCGTACCGACGACAAGGGAGTCGATAAAAACGGCGAGCAGAAGTCTAACTTTGAACCCGGCTACGACCTCAAGGCCAAGGTGGTCGTTCTTGCCGAAGGCACTCGCGGCTCTCTAACCAAGCAGCTTATCGGACGCTTTCTGCTGGACAACGAGCGTAATCCCCAAACTTACGGCGTGGGAGTCAAAGAACTCTGGGAACTGCCGGCGGGACGGCTGGAATCGGGCGAAGTCATTTACACGATGGGGTATCCGTTGACCTTTCACGAGTACGGTGGAGCCTGGATTTACGGTTCCCGAGACAATCTGGTTTCGCTGGGATTTGTAACCGGACTGGACTACGCTGACCCACGGATCGATCCGCAACATGTCCTGCAGCAATTTAAGAAGCATCCTTTTATTGCGAAGCTGCTGGAAGGCGGAAAAATGGTTCGCTACGGGGCGAAGTCACTGCCCTACGGCGGCTGGTGGTGTATTCCGCCGGTGGCGGGCGATGGCTGGATGATCCTGGGTGACTCCGCGGGCTTCCTGAATTCGCAGCGCCTTAAGGGAATTCATCTGGCGATCAAGAGCGGCATGCTGGCGGCCGAGACGGCGTACGAGGCGATGGCAAAGGACAACTTCTCTCTGGAAGTGCTGGCAACCTTTCAGCAACGCGTCGAAAACAGTTGGATCAGAGAAGAACTCTGGCCGGTACGGAATTTTCATCAGGGTTTCGATAAGGGGTTCCTCTCGGGGATGCTTCATGCGGGTGTGCAGCAGGTCACTGGAGGACGCGGTCTAAAGGAGCATTACAGCAATTATGCCGGTCACGAACGTATGAAGCCTCTTGACCAGTTACCCGCGAATGGCGGAGCGGAAGCGCATATCATTAACGCGGCGAAGGGCGACGGTAAGCTCAGCTTCGATAAGTTAACGGACGTTTACTACTCCGGAACAAAGCACGAGGAAGATCAGCCGGCGCACCTAATCATACACGACACCACGATCTGCAACGAGCGCTGTGTGACAGAGTATGGCAACCCCTGCCAGAACTTCTGCCCTGCGAGCGTCTACGAAATGGTAGAAGCCAGCGATACTCCCTCGGGGAAACAAATTTACCTCAACGCATCCAACTGCGTGCACTGCAAGACCTGCGACATCATGGATCCTTACCAAATCATCACCTGGGTTCCGCCAGAGGGCGGCGGCGGGCCGAACTATGAGGGAATGTAACCACGCGATGGTTGCGTTTCGCAACTTCTGACTTTCGCTAATTGCGCACCATTCTTGTAAAGGGTTGCGAACTGCAGTTATCAATATGCGCTGAAGCGTGCTTACCATCTTGCAAACTTCTCTTAACTTCACGTGCCTCCACGATTGGCCGACTTCTATGGAAAGAACACCTGTACAGCTACGGTTTCGGGTGCAACGGTGCATGTGCCTTGCTACTCGAGCTACACGCAGGCGTTTGGACCACTAGGAGCCAAATTCAACACCAACGATCTGGCATTCTTTGCCGAGGATCAATTCAAGGTCACGCTGCGACTGACGCTCGATCTTGGCCTGCGCCACGAGTACGAGATGCTGCCAAGTCCGAATCTGGTAAACCCGCTGGCGCCGCGGGCGGCCAACAGCCCATCGGACTGGAAGAACTGGGGGCCACGCTTCGGCTTCGCGTAAGACGTTTTCGGCGATGGAACCACAGCGATTCGCGCCGGATACGGTATTTACTACGGCCGCATCATCAATTCGACAATCTACAACGCCCTGATCAATACCGGAGTTTCTGCCGGGCAATTGAGCTTCGGCCGGCAGTTGCCTGACTTTGTGGATACGAATCTACCTACGACGCCGAGTGCCATCACGTACACTGTCGTGGACCCAAATCATCAAGGTCCAATC
>Ga0126378_10003433_pt1 | contig 11977 bp, 7 predicted proteins | sample PanSoiMetPlot_23_FD_92587 | JGI IMG/M metagenome (GOLD analysis project Ga0126378, IMG submission 92587) | Tropical forest soil microbial communities from Panama - MetaG Plot_23 | ecosystem: Environmental > Terrestrial > Soil > Tropical forest > Bulk soil | place: Panama | collected 2016-02-17
GCCTCGGAGATGCCCACGGCTTCCGCGATTTCGCTATAAGGCTCGTCCTCGATAAGCGCGAGAGTTGCGACGAGGCGGTATTTCGCTGGCAGATCAAGAAAGGCCTGCCGGATCTGGCTGCGAAGTTCGGCACGAACCACAGGATCTCCACGCGGTGCAGCGGGGTAGTCGCCCGCCAGTTCGGTTTCCCTGCGGGCGTGCCGAAGATGATCCAAAGCAGCGTTCGTGGCGATGCGCCGCGCCCAGCCGCGGAAATTTCCCTGCTCCGGATTGAACCGGGCGCGCGCCCGATAGATGCGCCAAAAGGTTTCCAAGGTCAAATCCTCGGCAGCACTGCTGTCGCGGATGATGCGCACAATCCAGGCATAGACTTCCCTCTGGTGTTGCCGGAACAGCGTTTCGAAGGAATCGAGATCGCCTGCCGCGAATCGTTCGAGCAGCTCCATCCACCACTCTCTATACCTAGTTACTGTTGATCGAGACGCAAGGTTACAGGAAACATGGGCGTGCGGCAGCCTCGTTCCAGAGTTCTAAAGAGCCAGCCGGAAGACGAAAATTCGATGCGATGCCCGTGTGCTATGGTTTGGCCAGGTGCACGCGGCGCGGGCCAAAGGCGATAAGCCTGCCAGGCACGTCGCGAAGGATGGGAATACGTAGAAGGGCGCGCGCACTCCAAGGCACGCGGGCAGGTCCCTGCGAACTAAGTGCCGGGGCGATCAAGCGGTTCTGCATGAGCGTTTGCATACGTTGAATGACACGCACGGGCCATTCACGCTGGCGCTGCACTTCGGCCAATTCCGACTCCGGCACACGTCCCGCCTTCAACTGGCTGATGAGAATGTTCGCTGCGACGACAGCATCCTGGACTGCGTAGTTGATACCGACGCCGCCAACGGGTGACATCACATGAGCAGCGTCGCCGATTAGCAAGAGGCCCGGCTTGTGCCATCGAGGACAAAGGCTGGACTCGACAGAGAGAAGCGAAAGCTGGTGCCAATCGGTCAGCGATTCGGCGTGCTTGGCCAAGCGCGGCTGGGTTTCGACGATAGCTTCGCGTATCGCGGCAATTCCCTGCGCGTGGAGCTCCTGGTAGTGGCCTTTGGGAAAAACGAGCCCCGTTTGCCAGTAGTCCGCACGGTCTAGCACGATGAGCGCAAGGCCACGCCCGACGCTGCCGAGCAGGCCACCTGGGACTTCAAGATCTTCCGGCAGCTTTGGCAAACGGAACCAAAGCACGTCCATGGGAGGGGAAGTCTTGACTGGTTCGAAACCGGCAAGCTGGCGAATGCGAGAGAACCGCCCATCCGCCGCGACGGTGAGTGGCGCGCGCAGTTCATGCCAGGCGTCATCGGGACCAAGATACTTGACGCCGCAGACGGCGCCATTTTCTTCGACCAGCTCGCGGACGTTGGCACGCATCACCAGGCGAAAGGAAGGATATTTGGCAGCTTCCTTGGTGATGAACTCGAGAAATTGCGCCTGCGGAACCATCAAGATGTAAGGGAAGCGCGTCTTGAGCCGCGTAAGGTCAAAGGGCCGAAATGGGCCGTCAGCGAACTGAATCGTAGGGCCTGAGATTTTGCTGTGGCGCATCTCGTGGAGCGGCGTGGCGAGGCCGAGCTGGTCAAGAATTTCGAGCGTGGAAGGATGAATAGTGTCGCCGCGAAACTCACGGTCGAAGTCCTTGTGCATTTCGAGCAGCGTGACGGGAATGCCTTTGCGCGCTACCAGCAGCGATAGGACTGCTCCCGCTGGGCCTGCGCCGACGATGCAGCAAGAGGTGTGTTCGATCCCTTGCGTTGTAGCCGATTCCATTCTTTGTTCCCTCACCTAATACTCGTTTTTGACTCTCAGGTTACAACATTCTTTCCAATCCTATTTCTCTAGAAGGAGCGGAGGAGGCGGTTCGGCACAATGAGAAACGCCCGGGAACTTGTCCCGGGCGTTTCTCTGAAGAGAGATGATTCGTCGCGATCTCTGCTTTCAGCTATCAGGGCAGGCGAACGACGATTCTCGCCGGTTCATCAATAGATGTCGTACTGCTCCCAGTGGAGGGTTGCGTCGGACTGGATGATGACGTGTTTGTGCGAGTTTTGCTCGAGCTCGTCGATGAGCATGGACTCGCGAGTCTTCAGCGCCTTAGCGATCTCCGGATGCACGCGCAGCGTCAGGCTCGGGCTTTCTGGATCGGCGGCGGCCATTTTGCGCGCTTCGGCCTGGATTTCGTAGCACAGCGTTGGCGTGGACTTGACCATGCCGGAGCCAGTGCAGTACGGGCAGGGCTGGCAGAGCACGCGCTCAAGCGCCTGTTTGGTTCGCTTGCGGGTAATACAGACGAGGCCGAATTCGTTGAAAGAAAGCGCCTTCGACGGAGCTTTGTCTTGTTCCAGCGCTTGCTGCAGCGCAGACAGAACTTTCTCACGGTTGCGCCGCTCTTCCATGTCGATGAAGTCGACAACGATGATTCCACCGAGGTCGCGTAGGCGAATCTGGCGCACGATTTCCTTCACGGCTTCGAGGTTGGTCTTAACGATTGTGTCTTCCAGGCGCGTGGAGCCTTTGCCGACGAACTTACCTGTATTGACGTCGATGGCCACGAGCGCTTCGGTGTGATTGATGACGATGTAGCCGCCGGATTTGAGCCATACCTTGGCGCGCAAGGCTTTGTCGAGCTCGTGCTGGATCCCGAACTCCTCGAAGATCGGAGTTTCTTTGGTATAGAGCTTGACCTTGTTGACAAGCCGCGGCTGGAAGCGGTTCACGAACTCGACGACTTTGCCGTATTCCTCCTCGGTGTCGATCCAGATAGCGGTGAAGTCGTCGCTGACATAATCGCGCAGCATGCGCTCGACAAGGTCGAGGTCGCGATGGAGCAGGGCGGGAGCTTTGCGCTCCTCGCTGCGCTGCTTGATTTCATTCCAGGTGCGGCCGAGGAAATCGATGTCGGCTCGAATTTCTTCGTCGGTGGCGCCTCCGGCGGCGGTTCGAACGATGAAGCCGCCGGGATAATTGACGCTGGCTTCGCTGACCAAACGGCGGAGTCGCGAGCGGTTTTCCGCGGAGATGATCTTGCGCGAGACGCCCGTGTGATGCACGGTGGGCATATACACCAGAAAGCGTCCTGGAAGAGCAACGTGGCTCGTGATGCGCGCGCCCTTCTTTCCTAGCGGCTCTTTGGCGATCTGAATGACGATGTCCTGGCCGGGCTTCAGCATTTCCGAAATCAGCTGAGGCCGGCGCGGCGAGGAATGACCACGATCATGACGCGGACCGCCTGGGCCACGGCGTTCGAATCGCGGACGGCCGCGATCACCTCCACGCCGGTCGGGACGCCCACCGCGATCGCGGCCGCGTCCGCCGCTGCGGAAGGGCCGCTGGAAGCGGGAACGCGGATTGCCGCCAATGCGCGCTGAATCGCGAGGAAATTCTTCGCGAGGCGCCGAGGGGCCGCCGGAACGGGGCGCCCGGGTCTCACCCGGAAGCAAGACCTCGATATCTTCGGAAACAGCTGCTTCGGCGATTGGCTCTCCGGAGGAGGTGGTCGCAATCACTTCGGGTTCGGAGTGAACGTGCTCGACCTCGGTGTGTTCTTCCGGAACGTGCTCTTCGCCCGCGTGCTCTTCCTCTTCCTCCTCCAACTCTTGTGGCTCCGCGTGATCGAGTGTGTCTTCTAAGTGTTCTCCCAAAGCGGCCGCGTGCACGGCGCTCTCATGCGCCATATCAGCCGCAAAGTCCGCGCGATCAGCGGCGCGGCCAGCCTCAATCTCCGCAGCATCTTCTTCGGTGAGACCGGAAGCGGAAGGTTCTTCTGGATGAGCCTCCGCCGCTGCTTCCACTTCTTCTTCCGCGTCTTCCTCTTCGAAAACGGCGCCGCCCACGACGGCATCCGCCTCGGCTTCTGCGACCGTTTCCTCGTGTTTGGCCTGCACGAGATCGGCGGCTAGGGCCGCCACTTGGTCTTCGTTCAGGTCGACCTCGCTAGGTGCCACTTCCGCCGAGGCTACCGGTACCTGCTCGCCTTCAACTTGTGGCGCGGGTGCTTCCTCAGGGATTTTCGCTTCCGCGGCAGCGTCCGCCAGAAGCCAACTCGGCAAGCCACCCGAAAAACGCCGTGGCATTCCGGCTGAGCCTGAAGTGGCAGGCGGCAGATTGCTCGCCGTGTGAGGAGAGGTCTCCTCGCTCGCGGGTGACTCTTCGCGTGATACCGATTCAACAGGAGAGACAGGTTGCGGCATGGCCTGGGACTTGTCGCGATATTTTGCAAGCGATTCGCCGGGGAGAAGAATCTTCTCGTCCGAAATGTCCGAGGGCGGAGGACCGGAGCTGCGAGGCCCCTCTTGACGGCGATGATCGTGGCTGCCGCGCTGTTGTCCGCCGCGATCGCGATTGTCGTATCCGCGATATTCGCCACCTTGTGGCGAAGCATATTTTGACGGCGGCAGATTTCGACCGCCTGGGCCGCCCTGCTGGCGTCCGCCGCGATTGCGTCCCCCACGGCGTCCCCATCGGCCTCCGCGGCCACGGTCGCGTCCGCTGGCTCCATAATTCTGTCCCTGACGGTCACTGCGGTCGCTGCCAGAGCGATGGGAATAATTCTGCGTAGGATTGAAGCGTGGCGAAAAGTTCTGTGGCGCCGAAGCATTCGAATCCGGCTGGCGCTCTTCCGCCGCATCCGGCGGCGCGCCTATTTCAGCGGCAGACTGCTCTGCGTTCTGTTCGACCTGTTCTTCATCGCCAACAGCCGGGGGCTCTTCCGATGCTTCCACCTGATCGTGCGGTGTCTCTGCAGGCGAATCCGTGTGGCGCGCCGCTCCTTCGACTCTTTCAGTAGCACGCGCCAGGGTTTCGCCGGGGAGCACCTCCACTCCCGCGCCAGCCGCACGAGCTACGACAGGCGCTGGACCATGCTCGTGCTGGACGTGGTCGTAGTCTTCGAGATTTTCGAAGACGTCACTGACGTAAAGGAAGGCATCGCCATCCAGTCCAATGTCCACAAACGCAGACTGCATGCCTGGTAGGACGCGGGTGACTTTTCCTTTGTAGATGCTGCCGACGAGGGCGAACTCTTTTTCGCGCTCGATGTAAATTTCGACTAGCTGGCCTTCTTCCAAAATCGCGACTCTCCGCTCGTGGGAGGACGCGGATATAACCAATTCTTTCGACATGAAAACTCCTTATGCGGGACTCCGGCGTGACCGGAGTTCACCGCAGGACGCATCGCCGCGGGCATCTGCCTGGCTGTGGCGCGGAAGGACGAACCACCCCGGTTGGAACCGGGGCACGCTGCGCACACGAGTAGCAAAGTGGCTTGGCGTTCGAAGCCGGAGGGAAGAAACATCCTCAGTCTATCGAGGTTGATCCGTCGCCGGAAACCAGCCGGGCGAACGGCGGACGATGCAGTCCTCACTCTGAAAATCCTTTTTGTATGTGATCCCAGCCTTGCCAGGATCAACTACTCCAAATTCTCTCCCGGCCCATTTCGACGGAGTTGAAATGCGAACCGGTTCTGGCGCTCGGATCAGTTAACGAAGCGGCGAAGCCGGACATTCATAACCAGACCAATCGCCAGAAAAACAAACAGCGTGGCGGAGCCTCCGTAGCTCATCAACGGCAACGGAATGCCGGTGACCGGCATAGCGCCAATCACCATTGCCACGTTTACTAGCACGTGAAAACCCAGCGCCGCTGCGACGCCCATGACCAGAAACATTCCCGCGCGATCCTTCGCGCGTTGAGCATTCTGCACTAAACGCAACAGAAGCGCCATGTACAACCCGAGAGCCAGCAGCACGCCTTTAAAGCCCTGTTCTTCTGCCCAGGCCGACATGATGAAATCCGAATACCGGACTGGGATGTAGCCCAGTTGATTCTGCGTGCCGTTGCCGAACCCTTTGCCCCAAAATCCGCCGGAACCGACTGCAATCTTCGACTGCAATAGCTGGTAGCCCGAACCCTTGGCGTCTTCCTCCGGGTGCAAGAAAGAAGTGATTCTTTCCCGTTGGTACGGCTTGAGGATTTTCTTGCTGACGGGCGGATAAAAGACCGCTCCGACCAGCAGGACTCCCGCCAAGGAAAAAACCGCCGCATGCTGCCACTTTAAGCCCGCCAAAAAGGCGCCTACAGCCACCATGGGCATTAGAACAAGCGCGGTGCCCAAGTCGGGCTGCTTCAGAATCAAGACCAGCGGAACGCCAACCAGCAATGCTGCCTTAATGAGGTCCCGCAGATCAAGCTCATCGGAGCGGACTTCCGCAAAGAAGCGCGCCAACACAATGATTATAATCAATTTGACCAATTCTGACACCTGGAGAAGTTCGCCGAGGCCGGGAACGTTAATCCAGCGCTTAGCGCCGAAACGTGTGTGGCCTACCAAGAGGACAGCAACGAGAGCGACAAGGCCAACGATATAGAGTATATAAGCCTGATCGAGAATCTGGTGGTAGTCCAGGCGGGAGAGCGCAAACATCAAAATGAAGCCGATGGCCAGCCAGCGCACCTGCTTGATGTGCATCCCGGCGAGCGAACTGCCGTGCGTGGCGGAATAGATCTCAAGCACGCCCAGAGCACAGATAGTGGCGAGAATGGCGAGCAACCACCAGTCGTAATCGCGAGTTCCGGGAGCGTCTTTCATGAAGGAAGTCTACAGTTTACAGCTGACTGACGACAGTCAGAAGAAAGACGGTCTTGGATCGTTGACGTTAGGTTCGATGGGCGCGTCATCATCTCAGCGTTCTCTTTCGGCGGTTGCCTGAGCGGAAGTTGTCGTGGATGCGTCCGCTCTGCCCACTCGTGGAGTAGTGATGGCCGCTGGAAGCGTCCTCGGCGGCTCAGGCGATTTGGATTCAGCGGTATATTGGCCCTGCGTTTTCTTGTTCTTCTTGTCGTAATAAGCCTTGATGATGTCGCGGACCACAGGTCCGGCGGCTTCGCCTCCGTGTTTTCCGCTCTCCTGCACCAGCACGGAAACCACGATTTCCGGATTCCGGCGTGGGGCATAGCCGACAAACCAAGCATTGTCGACGAATTTCTTTTGCTTGCCGACGCGGTCTCGGGTGTTATAGCCGATGACCTGCGCGGTGCCGGATTTGCCGGAAAACTCAATGTCTTGCAGCTTGAGCGCGGCACCGGTCCCACCCTCGTTGATGACGCCATACATGTCGTCTGTGATTTTTTCAACGGTAGAATCCGACAGGGGGAACCTGTCTTCCTTAATATCGGGGGCATCCTTGAGCATGTGCGGCTGCATGAAAACGCCGCCGGAGGCAATCCCGCCGATCAAGCGCGCCAGCTGCAAAGGAGTCGTAGTGACTGCACCTTGACCGATGGCCACCGATACGGTTTCGCCCGGATACCACCTGCGGTGGAACGCGCGCTGCACCCATTCCTCGCTGGGCATCAGGCCCGGTTCCTCGGAAGGAAGGTCAATTCCTGTCTTGCGCCCCAGGCCAAACTTGGAGGCGTAGTAGGAGATGCGGTCGATGCCAAGGCGCATACCGAGGTTGTAGAAGAAGATATCGCAGGATTGATTGACGGCCCTGTGAATGTCGACGGTGCCGTGGGCGGGTTTGTGCGACCAGAAGACCCAGCACTTGAACTGCCGGCCGTAAAACGTGCCATAGCCCGGGCAAAACGTGGTGAAACTCTCAGGAACCGCTTTGCTCTCATACATCGCAGTAGCCATGACAATCTTGAAAACCGAGCCCGGAGCAAGCTGTGCCTGAATTGCGCGATTCAGCAGCGGCTTTTCCTCGTCTTCGTTAAGTTTCTTCCACTCGTCGGCGGAAACACGCACAGCAAAGTCATTCGGATCCAATGCCGGATGGCTAGCCATGGCCAAGACTTCGCCATTACGCGGATCGAGCGCAACCACAGCGCCGGGGCGCGCGCCTAAAGATTGTTCAGCCACCTGCTGCAAGTCGAAATCGATGCTGAGCTGGATCTGTTTGCCGGGAATTGCAGCTTGAGCAGGAAGAGGGCTGACTTCCTTGCCGATGCTGTTGACGACGACGCGGCGCTTACCGTCGGTGCCCATCAGGATGTCGTTGTATTGACGTTCCAGCCCGAATTTTCCGGCAAAGTCGCCCATGCGCAGCTTGCCGTTGCTCGCCTCAATCTGTTGCTCGCTGACCTCACCCACGTAACCCGCGGCATGAGAAAGGAAACCATCCGGGAGATAACGCCTGCGGGATACGGAGATCATTTCCAGCACAGGAATGTCGGAGCGGTGCGATTCGATATAGGCGATATCCGCGGGAGAAGCTTCCTGCTTGATAATAATCGGCTGAAATTTGGGAAGAGCCTTGGTCGTGCTGATCTGGTCTTTCAAATCGTCAAGCGGAATGCCCAGCCCGTCAGAAATGGCGGCAAGATGCTTTTCTACTTGGACCATATCGTCGCGGAGCAGAAGAACGCTGAAGGAAGGACGATTGTCCACGAGCACGCGGCCATCGCGGTCCAACATGCGCCCGCGGGGAGCGATGATCGGAATTTCGCGCACGCGGTTGCGTTCGGCGAGCGTGGCATATTTGTCGGAGTCGATGACCTGGAGTTTCCAAAAACCCAGCAACAATACTCCGATCATGCCCACGATAATGTAGGAAGCCACTGCCAGCCGCGCTTGCGGCAACCGATTGTCGTTACGAAACCAGTAGGACACGAAAACCCCGCGCGCGAGCAATTCCTTTTCAGCGCTTACCGTCGCGTCCGCAAACTCCGGACTGAACTCGCGTCACGAAAACAAGCAGCGTGGGTTTCGAGTTGACTCGGGCCGAGCCGGAGCCACTCTCACATCATCCGTTGAAAATTTCCTCGAACCTGCTTGTGCCTGTCAGCGACAGGCAGCGCAGGCCGGCCTGGGCCAAGAAAAAATCTTACGGAGCTCCCCTTAGACCGCCGGACTGCTGTTGCGCGAAGCAGCAACAGTCTTTTCCAAACTACCATCTGGGGGAAAGCGCCGCAAGCCGTCCAAGAGGACAGGTTCCAAAAGCAACATCGGTTTTTCCGGCAGAGGTGGAGCGCAGCCATTTGCTCGAGGAATGGCGCTCACGCTATTGTAGGAAATTCTCTTATGCCTGTAGAAACAAGTCGTGAGAAGCCGCTTCGTCTGGCCCTGATTGGGATGTCGGGCGTTGGGAAGACGTTCTGGGCAAAGAAGTTAGCCGAAGACGGAGCTCCGGCGTTTTTCTGTGACGAGCGCATCGAGCAACGCCTGGCGCCCCGCCTTGCGCCCGGCGGCTATTCGGGAATTAACGGCGTGGCCGAATGGATGGGCTGGCCGGACAGTGCGGCTTACGGGGCACGCGAAGCGGAATATCTTGCCGAAGAAATTCATACGCTCGATGAAGCGTTGGCGCAGTTGGAAAGTCGGCGCGACGATGCTCTCATTCTGGACACGACAGGAAGCGTGATTTACACCGGCAATCATTTGTTGCTGCGATTGCGGCGGCAGATGACGATTGTTTATTTAGCGGCATCGCGGGCGGAGGAACAGCTTTTGATCGAAAGATATCTGCGCGATCCGAAGCCGGTGCTGTGGCGCGGCGCGTTTCAACCGAACAGCAGCGAGACGCCGCGAGAAACTGTGGCGCGATGCTATCCAGCTCTGATCCAAGCTCGCCGTCGAAGCTATGAAGCCCTGGCGCATTGCACTGTCCAGGTGTCGGCGTTGCGCGATGAAACGATTGACGCGGACGCGTTTTTGAAAATGATTCGTAGCAAGAGCGCGAGCGTACGTTGAACCAGCCGAAGACGAACAATCTTTCAAGGAAATCACGGGGAGGACTCGATGATGGATGAGCGGAGCGACATTTCCGGAGTTGTCGGCGCGCTCGCTGTGCATGTGGATGCGCTGCATTGGAATGAACTTCTCTCCTTGTTTGCGCCTGAAGTTCGCATTGATTACACATCGCTCTTCGGCGGCGAATGCGAAGTTATGGCGCGCGAGCGCTTAATCGATAATTGGCGCCAGCTCTTGCCGGGATTGACCAGAACGTGCCACGTGATCGGCGCTCCCGCGATAACCCTGAATGGCGAGACGGCGCAAGTTAGCGCTTCGGTGGCCGCCTGGCATTTCGTGAAGGAGCCCGAATTTGCAGGCAAGGACTTCTGGCTCGTTGGTGGGTGCTACGAGATGAATCTTGCGAAGCTCATTGGGTCCTGGCGCATCGCCGCGCTGACCTTGGCGCGCTGTTGGTCGGAAGGGAATCTAGAGCTACCCAAGATCGCCATGGAGCGCGCCGCGAAAAAGGGAAGGGCATCTGGTTGCGAGACGTAAAGACTACGGCGAGGACGAAGATCTTTGAGATACCGCAGCACATCGCGTAAGGCGCCACTCACCTCTCTGCGGGGCGCGGTGCTGCGCGGGCTTGCGCCGGATGGTGGGCTGTACATGCCTGCCGAAATTGCGCGTCATTCGTCGCAGGAACTCGAAGAGTTCCGGCGCTTGCCCTTTACTGAAGTGTGCTTCCGCGTGGTGAAACCATTCACGTTGCACGACGTTCCGGAAGAAGTGCTGTGGCAAATCGTGAGCGAGGCGATCAATTTTCCCATAAGGCTTGTATCCCTCTCGCCTGGTCTGCACATTCTCGAGCTGTTTCACGGGCCAACTCTGGCGTTCAAGGATTTTGGCGCGCGCTTCATGGCGCGGCTGATGGGCTATTTCGTGCGAGGGGAATCGCGGCCGCTTACGGTGCTTGTAGCGACTTCGGGAGATACCGGCAGCGCCGTGGCGCACGGCTTTCTCTGCGTGCCTGGAATTCGCGTGGTAATTCTCTATCCTTCGAAGCGCATTAGCGAGGCGCAGGAAAAGCAGTTCACCACGCTTGGCGAAAACATCACCGCGCTCGAAGTCGCCGGCACGTTTGACGATTGCCAGCGCTTGGTGAAGCAGGCGTTCTCGGACGAAGAACTGAACAAGCGCGCGTTTCTTACGTCGGCAAACTCAATCAACATCGCGCGGTTGCTGCCGCAGATGTTTTACCACGTGGCGGCTTATCGCCAATTGCCGGTGGCGTCGGTGCCGCTGATTGTTTCTGTGCCCAGCGGAAATTTCGGCAACTTGACGGCCGGAATTTTCGCCAAGCGCATCGGCCTCCCCGTTGCGAAATACGTTGCCGCTACGAACGTGAATGACGTCGTACCGCAGTATTTGCGAACAGGAGAATTTCGCCCGCGCCCGGCCATGGCCACTTATTCGAACGCCATGGACGTTGGCAATCCGAACAATTTTCCTCGCCTGCTCGACCTGTGCCGAGGGCGGCTCGAATATGTGCAGAAAGAAATCTGGGGCCATGGCGCGACAAACGAAGAAACGCTTCAGGCTATGAAAACGCTACACAACCGCTTTGGATACATCGCCGATCCGCACACCGCCGTTGGTTTCTTGGGTTGGGAGGCCTACAAACTCGCGCACTCGGAACCGGCACAGGGATTGGTGTTAGCCACAGCGCATCCGGCCAAATTTGCGGACGTGGTGTGCAAAGCCATCGGCACGGCGCCGCCCCTCCCGGACCGCCTTGCCGCGTATCTCAAGCGCGAGAAGCTGTCTCTGCCAATGTCCAGCGCCTATGACGACTTCAAACAGTTTCTGCTAGCGCATTAGCCGTGGCCTCAGTGTTTTCGCTTTAGGGATCGCCTTCGAAGTTGATAGTCGATCTCCTCTGCATCTGCCATTAGCTTATCGATTTGTTCCGAATCAATAAGGTAACCGAGCGTTCCCCTTAAGGCCTCGATTTCCGATAGCCCTAGATTCAGAACCAGATCCTGGACGACACGACGATACAAAGGCTCTTTGCACTGAAAGGCAAACCACACGACATCCTCATAGAAATGCATCCAAGCTGCCTGCTGTACTTCAAAAGACGGCGACTTCGTACACCAAACGGCGTAAAGATAAATCGAACGAATCCGGACAGAAGAGGAGGGTTGACCTTCGTAAGATTGCCTAAAACGGTGCCACAGGTCACACCACAGCTGACCC
>Ga0126378_10003434_pt1 | contig 11976 bp, 12 predicted proteins | sample PanSoiMetPlot_23_FD_92587 | JGI IMG/M metagenome (GOLD analysis project Ga0126378, IMG submission 92587) | Tropical forest soil microbial communities from Panama - MetaG Plot_23 | ecosystem: Environmental > Terrestrial > Soil > Tropical forest > Bulk soil | place: Panama | collected 2016-02-17
GGAAGGGGGCCCTTTGGCCGATGGCGGCATCCGAGACTGCCCGTACGCTCGGGCCATGAGAGCGAAGGACGCGATGACGTCGCCGGCCATCACGGTGACGCCGGACACGCACTGCAAGGACGCAGCCGCGCTCATGGTCCGGCACCGGATCAGCGCGCTGCCCGTAGTGGACGCGAGCGGCCGACTGCTCGGGCTCGTTTCAGAAGCCGATCTGCTGCCGCTCGAGGCCACGCCGGACCCAAGGGCGCAGGCGACCCCGGTTGCGCCCCGGCTGGAACCGCTGCCGCGCCGAGTCGACGAGGTGATGGCCCGCGGCGTTTACACGGTTGAGGAGGACACCGACCTCGGAGTCGTGGCGCAGCGGATGCTGGAGGCCAGCGTCAAGCGCTTCCCTGTGATGCGAGGCGAGCGGGTCATCGGCATCGTCAGCCGCCACGACCTCGTCAAGGTGATTGCCCGAACGGACGAGGACATCGAGGCAGGAGTCCGGAGCACCTTGAACGACGAGGGCATGCGCCTGACCGGCGTGCGGGTCCGCGTGCGTGACGGGGTGGTCGAGCTTTCCGGTGGAAACGACCGGCAGACCCTGCGGCTCGCCGAGATCCTGGCCCGCTCCGTGCCGGGCGTACTCGACGTTCGCGTCGTCGCCACCGAGGGGTAGGCTCGCATGGCTGCGTGAGCGCGGCTCCCTTCGTAGGAGCACGCCGCGCCTACGCGGCCACAGCCGGCAGCATCCGTGTGGTGGCCGCAGCCACGGCGATCGGTATCGGGGCTGGCGGCGCCGCCGGGCGGGCCGGCGATGGAGGGGACGTAAGACCCTCAGCCGGGCAGACCTTGTTGAAGCGCGAACCGGGAACGTCCCGGAGCCCGCCGGCAGGACCGGCGGTCCTCGGAAAGGTGTCCTTCATGTCCCTTAGCCCTGATCCACCGATTCACGGCGAGCGGGTTGGGGTCCAGGTGCGCCAGATCGGGGTCTGGCGCCGAGGACCGGAAGGCGCGCATTCGACGAATGCGTAACTGAGGACCGCAGAAGCCAGGCCACGAGATCCCGGGGTCCCCATGAAATCCCAGGATTTCATGGGGTGGGATGGTGTGCCTGGCGCCAAGGTGCCGTCGGGGATCGGTGGATCAGGGCTTAATGAGGAACGGTGGTCAGCTCTGCGAGCCCGGCGTCCCGCTGTGGCGAGCCAGGTAGGCGGCGGCTTCCGCCCGGCGGCCTACCTCCAGCTTGGAGAGGATGGTGGAGACGTAGTTCTTGACCGTCTTCTCGGCCAGCTTCAGCCTGGTGCCGATCTCGCGATTGGTGTGCCCTTCCGCGACCAGCGTGAGAATGCGCTCCTCCTGCGCCGAGAGCCTCGCCAGGCGCTCGTCGCGTAGCAGATGCTTGCCCTTACGCAGCCGATCCAGGACTGTGGCGGTGATGGCGGGGTCGAGGAGGCTCTGCCCCTGGCCCACGGAGCGGATAGCCCGGACCAGGTCGCCACCTCGGATCTGCTTCAGGACATAGCCGCTGGCTCCGGCCATGATCGACGCGAACAGGGCGTCGTCGTCGGCAAAGGAGGTCAGCATCAGCACCCTGGTCTCCGGCCGCCGGGCCAGGATCTCGCGCGTAGCCTCGATCCCGCTGCCGTCGGCGAGGCGGACGTCCATGACGATCACGTCCGGCCGGGTGCGCTCGGCCTGGACGACGGCGTCGCTTACCGTCCCTGCTTCGGCCACCACGCGAGCGTCGCCGGCCGCCTCCAGCATGGTCTTGAGGCCGCTGCGGACGACCTCGTGGTCATCCACCAGCATGAGGCGCAACAGAGGGCGCTGGGATCCGCCGTCCTCGTGCCTGGTTTCGTGTTGCACTGTCACCGTCATCTTCCCACGTGCAGTGGCAGCGGCGCGGTGTCCGAGAGGTGCGGTCGGAAAGCCGGGACGTATCTCTAGGCCTCGGCCACATCGGGATGTCGACAGTGGGACGCCTCGAGCCCGTCGCCGTTCGGCTGCGCCATAATCCACGGTCACAGCTCAAAGAGCGGCCGGGTGCCAGAGCCGAGCCGTTCGAGGAGGAAGCCATGGCAGAACACCCGGCTGCCAGCGCGTCACTGGCCGATCTCAAGATTCCACCGATCGACCCGGCCGCGATTGAGGCGGCGACCAGGCGGCAGACCACGCTCACGAAGCCGCCTCTGAGCCTGGGCGTCCTCGAGGAGCTGAGCATCCGGCTGGCCGGCATGACGGGCCGGCTCGATCCTCCGCTCAACGACGCGGTCGTTTTCACTCTCGCCGGCGACCACGGGGTGGCAGCCGAGGGCGTGAGCGCCTACCCGCAGGCAGTCACCGGCGAGATGGTCCTGAACTTCCTGGGCGGTGGCGCGGCCGTCAACGTTCTTGCCCGGGAGCTCGCTGCGCGGGTGGTGGTCGCTGATCTCGGGGTCCTGGTGGAGCTGCCGACCGACCCCGCCTTGCGCTCGCTCAAGGTGCGGCCGGGCACCGACAACATCGCCCAGGGGCCGGCGATGGGCCGGGTCGAGGCGGTGACGGCGATTGAGGCCGGCCGCCGGTTGGTACGAGAGCAGCTCGAGGGGGGCCTAGACGTCGTGCTCACAGGCGACATGGGGATCGCCAATACGACGCCCTCCGCCTGCCTGGTCTGCCACTTCACTGGACTGGACCCGGTCCAGGTTGTTGGACGCGGCACCGGGGTCGATGACGCTGGCCTGGCACGAAAGGTGGACGTGGTGCGAAGGTCGCTGGAGGTGAATCGCGAAGCTGCGACGGATCCGGTGGGCGCGCTGGCTGCGCTCGGAGGCTTCGAGATCGCGGGCCTTGTCGGCGTGATCCTGGAGGCCGCCTCGCAGCGGCGGCCGGTCTTGCTCGACGGCTTCATCTCGACCGCCGCGGCGCTTGTCGCCGTTGCTCTCGAACCGGGGTGCCGGGACTATCTGATCGCAGGCCACCGCTCCCAGGAGCTTGGACACGCTGCGGCCCTGGCCGGAATAGGGCTTAGGCCTCTACTCGACCTCGATCTCCGCCTCGGGGAAGGGACCGGCGCGCTGCTGGCGCTTCCGATCGTGAGGGCCGCCGTTCGGGTGCTCAACGAGATGGCCACGTTCGAGGAGGCCGGGGTCAGCAACCGGGAGGGCTGAATTGCCGCTGACCGAAACAGCAGCGTCCCCAGCGGCGCGAGGCCCAGGCCAAGCGCCGACTGCATCATTTTCGGTGCCACATATTGAGTTCTGCCAGCGCGCCTGACGTCCTCGCCGTTGGGGCCGGTCCAACCGGCCTCAGCCTGGCGGCCAACGTCCATGCTCTCGGCGCGTCTGTCCGCATCATCGACCGCAGCGTGGATCGGAGCCGCGAGTCTCGCGCCCTCGCCGTCCAACCCCGAACACTGGAGCTGCTCGACTCCCTTGGCATTGCCGAAGCGCTGGTCGCCCGCGGACGCACCAGCGTGCGTTTGCGTATCCGCGTGGGGCGCCGCACTGTGGCCGTCCCGTTCGGCGACGTCGGAGTCGAGGACAGCGCATTTCCGTCCCTGCTCTTCGTGTCGCAGGCGGAGACCGAGGCAGTCCTGACAGATCACCTGATGGCCCATGACGTCCAGGTCGAGCGGGGCGTCGAGCTGGTTTCATTTCAGGCGGACGACGACGCCGTCGCCTGCGTGGTCAGGCACGTCGACGGCCGCCAGGAACACGTGCGCTGCCGCTACCTGGTTGGCTGTGACGGCGCGCACAACACCGTTCGACATCTCGCCGACATCCCGTTCCAGGGCGACGCCTATCCCCAGACGTTCTTTCTGGGCGACGTCGAAGCCGACGGGGATCTCGAGGCGGGCAGCATCAACGCGTTCGTGTCCTCTGGCGCCGTTGCGTTCTTCTTCCCACTCGGCCAGCCGGCGACGTGGCGGGTGATAGGCATGCACGCGGGACCGGCCAGGTGGATCCCCTCAGGGGGAGCCGCGACGGAAGCGGCGGCGGCTTCGCTGCAGGACCTCCAGTCCGTCACCGACGTCGCCACCTCCGGGTCCGTGCGCCTCCGCGACCCGGCCTGGATGACCGTCTTCCGGCTGCACCACCGGCAGGCAGCCCGCTACCGGGCTGGTCGCGTCTTCCTGGCCGGCGATGCCGCGCACATCCACAGCCCGGCGGGCGCGCAGGGCATGAACACCGGCATCCAGGATGCATGGAACCTGGCCTGGAAGCTTGCGCTCGTGGTCAGGGCGCGGCCGAGGACACGCTGCTGGACTCCTACGAGGCAGAGCGCTGGCCGGTGGGCCGCTTTCTGTTGCGCTTCACCGATCGCGCGTTCTCGGTCGCAGGATCTGGCGGGCCGCTCATCCCCATTCTCGGAAACCTCCTGGCTCCGGGACTGGCGCCCCTTGTCCTGCGTTCACGGCGCGTTCGCGCGTTCGCTTTCCGGTTCGTCTCGCAGCTGGGGATTCGCTACCGCGAGAGTCCGGTGGTGCGCGAAGGTGATCCGGCGCCCCGCCGCGGCCCGCGGGCCGGCGACCGGCTGCCGGATGCCCGAATCGAGAGCGACGGACATTCGACCTGGCTGCTTCACGCCCTGACCGCGCCGGGCTTCAGACTGCTGCTCTGTGGGCGGCTGGAGACCTGGGAGCCCGGCGCGTTGCACCGGCTCGCTGAGCGCTATGCCGGTCTGGTGACCGTTCAGCGGCTGTCCGGCGACCGGGGACCTGACACGCTGAGCGACCCGACCGGCGAGGCGTTCGCCCGGCTCGGCGTCCGCAACGCCGCTCAGTACCTCGTGCGGCCGGATGGCCATGTCGCGTTCCGAAGCGCAGGAACCGACCTGACAGGCCTGGAGAGCTACCTCGCGCAGTGGCTGCCTGGCGCTCAGCCGGCTAAGAGCTGAACTTTTGTCGTGATGGGGTGTGAGCTCCTGGCCGTGCGCGCACCGTTTCGATCGCAGCCAGTTGTACGCGCTCAGATACCGGTGCAGAGAGTAGGCGGTCCCTGCGACGCTCCCAGCGGGTACACGAGCAGGTCGAAGCCGCGACCTCTCAGCGACGACGCGAGTGAGAAGGTCCGCGAACCCGAGCCGTCTGCGTTAACGAACACGTTGCCCAGAGTTGTGAGGTGGAGGTTGGGGTTCCCGCTGCAGTCGCGGTGGACATGGACCTGATGCGCACCGCTGGCGATGCCCGTGACCGAGACCGTGACTGATCCCATGCCGAAGGTGAGCGAGATGGTGGGCACCGGTGGTGGCGGCGGCGCCTGCGTCGGCGGGGGCGGCGCGGGCTGAGCCGGCGCTGCCGTGGCCGGCACTGACATCGCCGGGGTGGGGGAGGCGGCGGGCGCCAGCTGCGCCTGCGCGGAGCTCGGCACAGCGGCAGGACGGCTCGCGTCGGCCTGGCTGCACCCAGACGTGGCCACGAGCACGGCACATCCGACCGTCACCATTAGCCTGAGCACTACCTTCCTCCGCGGGTAGTACGCAGGAAGGTAACGACGGCGGGCGCAGTTGACGGCGACGCACCAGCCGCCACCGAGGGCTACGATGTCCCGGTCCCGCACATCGTCGAGGAGAAATCTGCTGCTGGCCGGGAGTGGCTGAGGAGAACCAGATGGACGTTCGCATCGGGACCCGGAACCTGGAGAACCTGTTCCGGCCGGGCGTCGACTTTGGACCCAGGGACGACGCGGTCTACCGGCAGAAGCTGGACGGCCTGGCCGCGACGATCGACCAGATGGCTCCAGACCTCCTCGGCGTGGAGGAGGTGGGCTCAGCCGACGCACTGAACGATCTGGTCGCCTTGCTTAGCGGCGAGTGGCACGTTGAGCTGTCACAGCACTTCGACGCCCATCACCCCATCCGCGTGGGCTTCCTCTCGCGGAAGCCGCTCACCGTTCTTGAGGACCTGAGCACCTTCCCCAACCAGCTGATCCAAATCCAGTCCGACGACCGCGCCGCGGACGGCACTTCTGCGACCGTGAGTCAGATGGGACGTGGTGCGCTGGCCGTACAGATCGAGCCGGTCGCCGGGAAGCGGCTGACCGTGGTCTGCTGCCATCTGAAATCTAAGCTCCTCAGCTTCCCAGGCCGGGGCGGCAGGATCCGGTTTACTCCTCACGATGAGGGTGAGCGCGCCCGGTTCGCAGGCTACGCCCTCTACCGGCGGACGGCGGAAGCGGTCTCGGTGCGCGGCCTTGCGGATCAACTGCCGGGCGCCGGTGGCATGGATGGGCGCCAGAACGCGGTGGTGGTGCTTGGCGACCTCAATGACGAGCCAGACGCCGCCACCACCCAGATCCTGTACGGGCCGCTAGGATCCCAGTTCGACACCGGCGCCTTCGACGTCGCTGACACGGGCGATGCGATGCGCTTGTGGAACCTTGCCTGGCGGCTCCCCGAAGGCGAGCGATCCACACGGCGGTTCCGAGGTCGCAACGAGATCATCGATCACATCCTCATCAGCCAGGTCCTTCTCCACGCGACGCGGGAGGTGCGCGTGGTGCTGCAGGCCGGTCTCGCGCAGCCACCGAGCATCACCGAGGACCCGAGCGCGCGGCGCAACGTGCCTGCATCCGACCACGGGGCGGTCCTGGCTCGGTTCGACCTGTAGCGGTGGCGGGGGCTGGCATGGTCGTGTGGGCTGGCTGCGCCCGGGACACGGGGAAAGGAGAGAGAGACATGGCTGACCTGACCACCGGCGATCCTGGGGGAGGAGCCGGCCGGCGATCCCGACCCGGCGTGGCACGACCTGCCACCCGATCAGCGAGCGGGTATGACCCGTGAGTACTGGGAGCGCGAACTGGACAGCGTCGCGAGGACCGGGCTCGCGGGCCTGGCCTGCAGCCACCCGGATTGCACTGTACAGCGCTGGGTGGACGTCGGGTCCTTCTACTGCGAGACACACACGCGCCTGGTCGCCGCCACGGGGGAACCGCGATGAGCTGGAGAGTCGCGCCCGACCTGAGCGTGGTGACGCAGCCGTACGGGTGCACCGCCTTCGGCGGCGAGTGGCGGGTCGGACCCAGCGTGTGCTCTACCGGCTTCTTCCACGCAGGGATCGACCTGGCCGAAGCCGGCTGCTGTGACAAGCCCCTGTTCGCGACACGTGACGGGATCGTCCACGCCGTGGGCGGCTTCCCAGGTTCGGGGGGACTCGGCCCCAACGCGGTTTGCATCAAGGCCGACGAGGGACCGTTCCTGATCTACGGTCACTGCTTTGTCGCTCACGTGCAACAAGGTCAGCGTGTCAGCGCTGGTCAACATGTCGCCGATGTGGGCACACTGGGCTTTTCGACCGGCTGCCACCTCCACTTCGAGGTACGCAACGAGCTCGGCACGCTTCCGCCCACGGGCTTGCTGGCTCCGGACCAGTATCTCGACTTCGGCGGCCCACCGCCGCCGCCAGAATTGAGCGTGGTCAAGACGGTGACCGCCACCGTGGTCGGCGACGCGCCCTGGTATGACTGGTCGAGCTTGACGCCGATCGGACAAACCGCGCCCCCGGGCACGCGTGTGACCTATACGGAAGCCCGGCGAGTGGGCGGCGCATGGTACGACCGGATCGCCAGGAGTGATGGCACGCCCGGCGACTGGTGCCTGAATGACGACAACGTCGACACGGGTGGCACCACACCGGATATCGCGGTCCCTACGGGGGCGCCGCCGTCAGCGCCTGGCGGCGAGGCGGTGTCGGTCACGGTCAGCGGCCGTGTCTGGCGTCAGGCGCAATGGGTCAACTGGAGTGATGCCCAGCCGATCGGGCTGATAGTGGCGGTGAACACGGGAGTGACGTATACAGAGGCTCGCCAGGTGAACGGGCACTGGCTCGACCGTATCAGGAAAGAGGACGGCAGCCCAGGAGACTGGGCACTCTGGGACGAGGACATCGACACCGGCGGCACCACGCCAGACCTGGAGGAGTTGTGTAGTGGCTTAGAGCAACCTAACGCAATGAGGCGCGGGGCGAGTCGGTGTGCGTTCTGCGATGCGTCAGGGAGCGTGGGCCGATGTTGCTTGCAGGAATCACGCAACTCGCCTTTTGCAATCGACGTGAGATGACGTTGTAGGCCATCCTGCGGCGACCTAGTCCACGCGGTCGGCGAGTTCAGCCACGCCGCGTTAAAAGCTATGCAGCGCACGTGATCGGACACCCGGTGAGTTGACGTTGCTGGGCTCGTGTGGGCAAGCTATCGTCTTCCCGTTATACACGCTGACATGGAGGCATCAGAGATGGGGGCAAATGCCACGTCAGTTGTCGTTGCGACACGCAATGGCACCGGTCGGCTGGGGTTCGTCTTCTGGGTCGAACTCGTCTATCTCGTCCTTCTTTTCGCCCTGGGACTCATCTACGTGACGCCTCTGGGTGCCCAACTTCCTATCAAGATCCCGGAGTCTCTCGGCCCGGTGCCGATCGGAGTGCCCTGGTTTGGTGCGCTTGGCGCTGTACTGATTTCGCTGAGTGGAGTGTTCGATCACCGGGGTGATTGGAACCCCGACCTGAAATACTGGCACTTCTCCCGCCCATTGATAGGCGCGGCCCTGGGGCTGGTCTCGGTGCTGGTCTTCCAGGCCGGAATACTGGCGGTGAACGCTCAGCCTCACCCGACCGGCGGGACGGCGAACCTCCTTTACTATCTCGTCGCGTTCCTCGTGGGCTACCGCGAGGAGACTTTTCGAGAACTTATCAAGCGCCTCGGTGATGTCATCCTGACTCCTGGTGGCGGGCCTCCGCCTCCGGTAGTGCGCGAATTGCGTCCCGCCAGTGGACCGGTTGCTGGAGGAACGGACGTGCTCATCCTCGGCAGCGGCTTTACAGGCGCCACTGACGTGATGTTCGGGCGAAGCCGGGCCGACACCTTCACGGTCGACTCCGATGGGCAGATAACCACCACGAGCCCACCCGCCGCTGCGCCGGGACAAGTCTTCGTGACAGTCATCACGAAGCAGGGAACTGGTACTGGAGTGCCCTTCATATACGAGAGTTAGAGCCAGTCGAGCGGGGATTTCTCGTGGTGTGCAACGCGTGGCCGGAAATCGATGGCGTGATCGGGCTATTTCGCGCCCATCAGGCTTGCGTCGTCAGGCGCTTCGACCTCGACGCCGGGAGCCGAGCCTAGGCCCAAAGTAAACGGCCAGGACAAAACGTCGCAGCCAAAATGCCAGGCGCTCGCTTTACTACCGTTTGCATCCGTGCGAGAGTTTCGCGCTAATCGGGCATCGCAACTGCCGATGCTCGGCATGGTCGTGACGGCACCGTTTGCCGGGCTCTCCCTGCAGTAGCGGGGAGTCGAGCTACTTTGATGGGGCCTCGATCATACGGGCAGCCTGGCAGCGCTGCCGGGAGCCCCAATGCGCTCGGGCGTGACCTCATCGCGTGTCACGGGATGTCCACACTCCTCACAGAACGCTGTGATCGAGACCTCGTGGCCGCAGGCTCGATGAGCCAACCGGAGGCTCTGATCGCTGCCCCGCGTCCACTCTTGCCCCCAGCTCCGCAGTGCCGCGACCACCAAGGCAAGTCCCTGGCCCTTCTCCGTGAGGAGGTACTCATGGCGCTCCGGATGCTCCTGATACGGCTGCCGTGTGAAGATGCCCTCGTCGACGAGCTTCTTGAGCCGGGCAGAAAGGATGTTGTCAGCGATCCCGGTCGCCTTGAAGTCCTCGAACCGGCGAGAACCGAGCAGGGCGTCTCGCACGATGAGCAGCGTCCACCACTCTCCGATCACGTCGAGAGCGCGCGCGACGGGGCAGGGCATGCCGGCGAGGCTTGTATGCCGCATTCACATAGGATACGTTCGGCTCCTTGCAAGATGCAAGTCGCTGGCCCATAGCCCTGAGAGACTGAGGCGGTAGCGACCTGCAGGGAGCCAGGTCGTCCTGGCTCCCTTCGCCCGACTGGTAGCGAGGATAGCGGCTAGGCTTTGTGCCGTCGATGGACCCGTACCGACCCGAGCAGTGGCACGACTTCTTCCTGATGGTAGGCGGCGGAGCCGCGGCCCTCACTGGACTGGTAGTGGTCGCCATGTCGCTCCATCTCGACGTCATCGCGGACGACGTGGTTCTGCGGCATCGGGCAAGAAGCATCCTTACCGGCCTCGCTGCCGTTTTCATGCGTTGCGCGCTGGTGCTGATGGGTGGCCAGAGCGGTCGGGCCGTTGCATCGGAGCTGTTCGTCGTTTGCGCCGTTATTACGGCCGCTGGCGTCAGCAGCTTCTGGCAGGTATCCCGGGCAGGTCGACCAGTGCCTCGAGGCAGCGTGTGCCGCACCGCCGGCAGCATCACCTGCTACTCGATCGAGATGGCCGGGGCCGCAGCGCTCTTCGCCGGATCCGCAGCCGGGCTCTACGTCGTCGCCCTGGCGATGGTGGCGAATTTCTTCTTCATGATCTCGGGCTCCTGGCTGCTTCTGATCGGCGTCACGCGAGACGAGGTCACCGGTCAGACGCGCTAGCCAGTTCACCATGCCGCAGTAGACATCATTGAGCGGGGGACGATAGCGGGCGCGCTACGGCCATCCAGCCGGCCAAAAGCAATGCGAAGAGCGTCATAAGGCCGAACGCCCCGGTACCGCCGAGCCACTGGAGGGCCAGGCCCATCCAGAGCACCGCGACCACGCCTGCTCCCTTGGCGAGAATGCGGCCGGCGCTGTTCGCTCGGCCCATCAGCCGGTCCGGCGTGGTCTCGGCCCTGAGTGCGAGGAAGGTGACCAGGAAGTAGCCCTCGCCCAGCCCGAACAGAAGGGCTCCCACCGGCACCACGACGTCTGGACCGGTGGCGACCAGGAGCGCTCCCAGGGCGAGCGTAGTCAGGTATCGTGCGACCGTCAGCGACGGCGAACGGGGCCTGCGCCAGCCCGCGATCAGAGTCCCCACAAGAGATCCGGCAGCGTAGGCCGCGACGGCCAGCGAGGCGAGGGCTGGTCCAGCCGAGCCGCCTCGGCTGCCAACGAAGACCAGACCGATGACCACACCGTAGCCGATCGATCCGTACAGCGTCCATGAGATCTGGACCCTGCGTAGGGTCCGGTTGCTCACCAGGAACCGGAGGCCCTCCAGCAGCTCGTGCCAGAGAGAACGGTGCCCGGCGGCCGGCTCGGTCCGCCGTATCCGGATGATGGCGAGGCCCAGGGCCGAGAGCAAGAACGACGCGCCGTCGAGCGAGAGCGCGTTCGGCCCACCGATGGTGGTGACGAGCAAGCCGGCCACGACAGGGCCAGCCATCCAGGCCAGGGACTCGCCGCCTTCGACCAGCCCATACGCTTGCTCCATGCGCTCGCGACCGACGAGGGAGGGCGTGATCGCGCTAAACGCCGCGCCGAACAGTGCCGAGAGTGCGCTGAGCGGCACAGCCGTTGCAAAGAGGACGACTACGACCGGACCGTGCGCCACAGCGGTGGCCGGGATGAGGAGTGTGAGGACTCCCCGGCCCAGGTCCGCCATCAGTAGGGTGCGACGACGGTCCCAGCGGTCGACCAGCGCGCCGAAGGGCAGCTGCAGCACAAGTGAAGGGACGATCTCCAGCACTGCGAGCTGGGCCACCAGGGTGGGAGCATGCGTGAGCTGAAGCAAGAAGAGGGGGACCGCGACATTGCGAACGGCGTCGCCCAGGTTGGACACGCACTGCGTGACCAGGAAGATCGAGAAGCCGCGGTTGCGGCGCAGGAGAGTGAGCAAAGAGGAGCCTCATGCGAACGGGTGGATGCGACACGACCTGATCGCGGCGCGGCAGCCAACCGATTCCCCCGGTTTTCGCCAGGACCCGCGGGCCTTGGCTCATCCCTGCGTCATGTCGGATGCGGTCGTCCGGTGCTCAGCGGCTCCCTGGACCTGGATCACGCGAGGCCCAGGTCTCTCGGCCGGGTTTCCGCCGCACTCCAAGGGGTGCAGCCGAAAAGCCCGTCCGGATCTTTGGCGCTCATGCGGCCCATCTCCGGCGTCGCCTTCTGCGCTCCTCGCTGCGCGTATGTCGAATACGCTCACTCCGGTGCTCGGCGGCTCCTTGGATCTGGACCAC
>Ga0126378_10003435_pt1 | contig 11976 bp, 13 predicted proteins | sample PanSoiMetPlot_23_FD_92587 | JGI IMG/M metagenome (GOLD analysis project Ga0126378, IMG submission 92587) | Tropical forest soil microbial communities from Panama - MetaG Plot_23 | ecosystem: Environmental > Terrestrial > Soil > Tropical forest > Bulk soil | place: Panama | collected 2016-02-17
TTTCTCAAGTTTTGACTTGACAAAGGGATACCGGTATGCTATAGAAAAACTAGAGAAAAGTGCGCCCCGGTGTTACCGAGGGCGTTTTTATTTTGTAGGTGGCACGTTTAACGCCCCGACTTTTGGTCGGGGCTTTTTGTTTTGTTGGGGCACGATATATCGTGCCCGTCTTCGTACCGCCGGCTTGGCCCCTGCATGCCGGCGTTTTTTATCTCCATTTGACCCCGTTGCTCCGCTTTTTTGTGTTGTCCTTTTAATTCTTTTCTTCTCTTTGCCAAATGTCGATTTGTAAAGCCGCGACGACAGCGCGGTGGGCGCAGCAGTGCTGCGCCCCTACAAAGAAAGGCGAAGATGGCGACATGGAGTCCCCGCTACAAGAGGGCACGACATGTCGTGCCCCTACAACACCGAAGAAAAAAGCAGATTCATCGAGCAAAAAACGCTCGATGCGGCAGAGTACCTCGGCTAACCCCTCGCTCGGAATGACCTAAGAAAGGACGCCGAAGCAAGCTTCGGCGCAGAAAAGCGGCGTCAAGCCGCCGCACTCCACACCATGAAAAACAAAAGAATCGACGGCGTACAAATCTGGAAGCAGTTTGAGGATTATGTCGTGCCGCGGCTGCGGCTGACAGTGGTGGAGCACTCGGTGTATTCGCACCTGCTGCGGCACAGCCGGCTGGAAGGGAAGCTGAGGCTGCGCTTTTCGATGTTTTGGCTGGCACGCGGCACACGGCTTTCCACCGGGGGCGTGCGCCCTGCGGTGCGCCAACTGATTGCGAAGGGCGCGCTGCGCCTGGTGGAACGCACGAAAGCGGGTGACGTGGTGGAGGTGAAATTGCCGGAAGAGATTCGGGCGGCCGGCTGCAACGGAATCGTGGGCGGTGGCCCGGGCTGCTCACCCCGCGAGGCCAGTCTCGAGGAGATGGATTTTTGGGAGACGAAGGAACTGCGCGAGGCCATTCACGCGCGCGAGGGTCGGCGCTGCTTTTACTGTATGGGGCGGGTGACGGCGCGCACGAGGTGCCTCGATCACGTCGTGCCGCAAGTCCAGATGGGGAGCAACTCCTACCGGAACCTGGTCTCTTCCTGCATGGGGTGCAATGTGCTGAAAGGGGAAATGCCGGCAGAGGATTTTCTGCGGCGGCTCTGCCGCGAGAGGCGGTTGACCGCCGATGAACTGGCCGACCGCCTTCGCAGATTGGACGCCCTTGCCGCCGGCAAACTCCAACCTGCTCTTCCCCCTTCCTCACGAACCACTGGCAATCCTCTCCCGCGCAGAGGCCATCCTCCCTACCATCCTGAGAACTTCGGTCCTTTCGGGCGCCCCGGAACGAGCCGCTGAACTTCCCACCACACCTTTCCTTTGTCCGGTTACCCCGGCGGGTTCAGGCGTTGCTATTGAAGGGTGCTGAGAAAGGATTTCATTTCGCGCAGCACGTCGGCCTCGTTTGATATGTAGACGTAATGGTCCCCATTACGCAGCCTGACTACGTGTGCCGTTGGCACTCCGTCTTCAAATGCTTTCGCCTGCCGCGTCGTGAGAGCGAGGAACGCTGCGGAAGAAGCCTCACCGGCCTCACGCACCTTGGAGTCCGCACTCTCACTGATCCATTTGGGTTGCGCGTGCGGATTCGCAAAGATCACGAGCGCCGGCACGCGGATATTGGCGTACTTCTTCATGCCTTCTAGCATCACCGCGCCACCTGGAAAGTCCCGTTGCTTCCCAACACGTCCGTCCGGCGTCGTAGCATATTGCTGGCGAAGCTCTCCCTCGGGATAAGTGAATCCCAGTGCGTGCAGGCAGGCCTGCTGTAATGCAGCAAAACTGGCCAAACTTGGATCGGATTCGCTTGGCTGTGGAGCTTGCGGCATGAGTTTCATGGCATCTAGAAACTCTTTCATCGAGGGTCCTTTGCCGTTATCGAATGCGTATGGATACGCGGCCTCTAAATACACCAGCCCGGCGACGCGCTTGGGATATCGCGTAGCGACCGAACTTAACTCTTCACCCCCAATCGAGTGTCCCACCAGCACGGGCCTGTGCAGCTTGAGAGAATCCAGGACTGCCAGCACGTCGTCCCCAAGACGATCGGCTCCCCAGCCTTCAGCGGAAAAACCAGATTGGCCGAAGCCGCGCCGAGTGATGCCGTAAACGTGGAAGCGGGCTGTTAGCTTAGGTGCAAAATCGTCAAATACGTGCGCCGTATCTCCCCCGCCTGCCAGAAGCACTAGGGGCCTGCCAGAAACGCCCCAATCGAGCACTTCTAAGCGAACGCCCTTCTCCACCGTCACAAATCGCGTGGTGTGAGGGGATGGGTCTTTCCAAACCGGCTTTTGAGCGTGAATCGGAACTGCGAGGGAGAGGAGCAGCATCGAAGCCGCTTGTTTGTTAAACCGGCGCATAGGCGTGTCTACTCTCCGACCCGCATTATGCGGAAGGAATTAGTACGGCCGCTCAGGCCGGCGGACGGGCGGCTGGTAAACGGGTTGGAATTGCCCGAGATTCGAGTACTGAATCTGGCTGCAGTCGAGCGTGAGTTCGTGTTCAAGGACCACGTCCATCGTGGACCCGCGCGGCAGTTCGGCTTCCGGACCGCGAGTCAATAGCGCCGCGGCGAGCCCAGCCACTCCGCCGATTCCCGCTCCGATGCCCGCGCCCCTGGCGCCGTTTGCGATGGCTCCAATGCCCGCGCCTGTAGCGGTGGTGGTTGCCACCGTTTCCACCTTCTTTCCTTTGTTGCCGCCTCCGGTCACTTTGCCTTCTTCATCCATCGTTTCTTTGCCGCCGGAATCGGCGCTGCGCGGCGCGGCGTTCAGATTAATGGTGTAGCCGTTCGGCAGGATCAATGTGTCCAGGCGCATGCGAAATTCGCCGCGGCCCTTGACGCGTCCCGGGCGTTTCGCTTCGAGCAGCTCTCCGCGTAGATACGAGCCGACAGGAATCACAATGCGATTGTTGACGGTGATGGGAAACGAAGTTTGCAGGTAAACCGAATCGCCTTGCTTTGCGCTGCGCGTGGAAATTCCGTTTTGGAGCACAACGCCAACGCGCGTGCCCGCTGGAACAATGATCTTCTCGGTGGAGCCTGCTTGCGCTGCTGGCGCGGGTTTTGGCGCGACGGCCGGCGGCGCGTCGGACTGCGGCCCATCCTGCTGCTGTGCAAACAAGTGTCCCGGCAGAGCAAGGATCGCCATGCACGAAGCTGCTGCAGCAATCGCAGTGACCGCGCGTCTCTTGTTCATTGGAAGCTCCCTGGCACAAACACTCCGATGCGACTCTTCTGAGTAAAGATGCTCCGCGCCCGCAGCCTCGTCAAGCGCTATGCTAGCAGACCGGCCGTTGTACGGGACGCTTTCTGAAGCGGGTTCTCGGCGCCCCGGATGGCTTTACGGTGGCGGGCCGTCAGGGCACGACTTTAGTCGTGCCATTTCGTCACAGAAACCATCACCTGTCATTCTGAGGAGCGTAGCCGGCCGCAGGCAGGCATAGCGACGAGGAATCTCTCTTTTCTTTGAAGAAGGTTTGACCGCAGGCGGCAGGGGAGCTAGGCTCTACTCAGTCCGAGGAGAATGGACATGGCCAAGTTGGCGTTGGTTTATGGAATGAGATTGTTGCCCGAAGAAGACTTAACCGAAGTGAAAGACGCGACGGTCGTGCTCAAGAACGGCAAGAGCGCGCGTGTGACCATGCACTTGATCGAAGGCAGCAAGGAAGAGATTGAGAACACCTTTCGCCAGTCCATCGAAGCCTTCTTCGAAATGTATCCGGAAATTTAAAGCAGATTGTCAGTTGGGTCTATCGTTCGTTGCAAAATGCCATCACATGTCATCCCGAGCGAACCGGGGCCCCCTGCGAGCCCGGTTTTGGCTCGCTGGGGTGGGGGAGCGAGGGATCTGCTTTTCGAAAAATCCCCCAAGAAGCAGATTCCTCGTCGCTCCGCTCCTCGGAATGACAACCCGCTGCTTCAGCGATTGCCAAAGTTTTCCGGGTCGGCGGTCGGGTCACCAAGATTATCGTTGATGAGAACAGTGGACTGGCCGGTGAGTTCGAAGCGCTTGCGGCATTTGTAGCACGCCACCAAATCGTCGAGGCGCACCATGTACGAAGTCGCCTTGTCGAATTTCTTTCGGTCGTCCGGGCTGGCACCTCTCGGGAGTTCTCTTTTCTTGCGGCAAACTTTCCAGCGCACCGGAAACTCGAAGTCCTTATGGCAACTCGGACAAACGAGCTTCACCTTGCGGGTTTCTTCTTTTTCCGTGTAAAACGAGCGTTCGTCCATCGCTATGGAGCGGCCGCATAGAACAATCAGCGCACCGCTTCGTCCATTGTAACAAACTCGAGGCCGAGGTCGCGCCAGCGCGGGAGCCAGTGCTCCAATGCTGCAAGTGTCCGCGTCCGGTCGGCGTTAAGCTCCCGGTGATACCCATCGTGAAGGCACAGGATGTCGCCGCTGCCTCCCCGTGGCACAGGCAATCTTGCCTGTGCATTAGGCGGAAGGGCAGCCGGTTTCACACGATCAAGATCGCCTGTGTCGGCAGGCAGCTTCTTGCGCGCGTTCGCCGCGATCGGTTGCATGCGCCGGATCAACCATTCCACCGGTTTCTCTTTCCAGTCCCCCGGAAGCAGCGTCCACATCGCCGTCCTGCATCCGAGCGCCGCAGCCGCGGGGATCACCCACGGGTTGCGAAATCCATAAGGAGGCCGAAACCACTGTGGCGGCGCTCCAAGCGTATTCGCAATGGCGTGATGGCACAGGCGCAATTCCACGACAATTTGAGCCGGGCTGCGCCACACAAGCCTGGGATGCGTTTCCGTGTGGTTCCCAATGATGTGGCCCCGAGCGGCTGTTTCTCTTACCAAGTCCGGACATTCCCTGACGAAGCGGCCTATCACAAAGAAAGTGGTCTTCACCTTATAGCGGTCCAGCAAGTCCAACAACGTCGGCGTGATGGCAGGATTTGGCCCATCGTCAAACGTGATGGCTAGTTTGCGCGGAGAATTGGTCCTACAAATTGTTGGGCCGAAGAGTTGCGCGCGCGGATGAAACGCTCCGTAAGCAGCGACGCCTCCGGTGGCAATGATGGCCGCCGGCACGGGAATCACGAACGGATTCACGCCGCTATTCTCGCACGGGGGCTAATTCCGTTGTAGGGGCGCAGCATGCTGCGGCCCTGTCGAGATACCGGCGCGCGCGAGAGCCGCCTTCTGAGGCAGGCCGCGGTGGCACAGACTTTAGTCTGTGCTCTTCCCCAGGCTTACCAACACGGGAACGGCGCTACGAGTTTCGTTGATCCCGGCGCCAGAGCAAATAGCCAACCAGGCTGCCTACGAGAAGAGTAGCTCCAAAGAACCAGCGCCAGGCGGGGATGCCGATCAGGCCGACAGTCAAGATTCCCAAGACGATCACCAGCTCAATCGGATGGCCCGTCCAAACACCAGCGCCGAACTTGCCATACGGAACAACTTGCAGCGGATGGCGGTCCTCATTGGTGCGGGCAACCACCTCGCCGAAAGGATGACGGCGAAACGTTGCATACGATTTCATGGCATTCTCTCCCTTCGTTGACAAAACCGATCCGTGAGGGAAGTTGAGTGGGGCAGGGCGGAATACCAAGCGCAGACACGACTAACACCTCCCCCGAGCGCTACCGATTTAGACGCCGGCGCCAAATGGTTGGTTCCCGTTGACCATCTAGCCTCCCTATCAAGTTCCAGCGAAAAGACGGGAGTCTTCCCAAATTGTTCAGCCGATTTTTTCGGGAAGGCCCCGGCGCGCTTTCAAATCCGCGAGCAGACGATCTACTTCCGCGTCGCGATCGAGGCGCGTCAGCTTCTCGCCAACGTCGTCGCTGAGCAGTTCCACTTCGGCGGTAGCGACAGCTTCGGTGTGATGTACGCGGTCCTTCAGGCGGTCGAACGTCGCGCTCTTCGAGTTGTCGCCCAAAACGGTTTGCGCGTGCGCCGCTTTGCCGAGCGCGATGCTGCGCCGGTGCCGCGCGATTAGCAAGTCGCGCTTGGACTTGGCTTCATCGAGTTTCTGTTCCAATTTCACCAGCGCTCCTTTCAGTGTCTCGACCTGGGCTCTTTGGTCGTCGACTTGTTCGCGGTAGCTCTGTGCGAGCCGCTGCGAAGTTTGGAAGCGGTCCAGCGCGGCGCGCGCCAGGTCGTCCTGAGTCTTGTCCACCGCGATTTCCGCTTTGCGCATCCATTGCTGCGCCGTCTCTTCGTTCTCGCGCAGGCTTTTTTCCAGCATGTGCTGGTCTGCGATCGACACCGCCACCTGGGTCTTCACCTGCAAATACTGGTTTTCCATGTCGAGGATGACTTGCTTGATCATTTTTTCCGGATCTTCCGCTCGGTCCACCAAGTCGTTGATGTTCGCGCGGATTAAAGTGCTTACCCGTTCTAAAAGCCCCATAGTGCATCTCCTTTTCTAGAATTTCTTACCAACCACTCGAATGCCGTTTGGTGTCTCGTGTACCGTGCCCCTTCGCCTGGATCCACTTGTTCAAAGTAAAAAGTAAATGCTTCCGACGCCACAGTTGGAGAGCACAGAGAACGGGACCATTCCAGTTGCAACTAAGCTCTGCAGCGCGCAGAGGGTGAAGCTCCAAAAGTGGCTAAGGAAAAGGCTCAGAATGGCTGCGAGCAGGAGTCCGAGTATCACGAATTTCGTTTTGCCGTTCATGTCCATCCCCCGAACTACTGAGCGTCCTCGGTGGACCCTTTCGGGCCCACCGGGACGGAAGCGACATTTACATTTTCTGTGTTGGAGGCTGCGACGCCGGTGGCGGCAGTTGCTCTGGCTTCGGCGCCTTGTCGCCAATCAGCCGCACTTTGCTGAGAAGGTCCGACATTTGCATGCCGGAAAGCGCTTCGAAGAGCGCCGGCACTTGCGCGGCAATTTTCGTGACGTCGCCGGTGAGCTTATACGCTCCTGCGGCGTCGCCGTTGCCCGTGGAAACGATGGTTACTTTGTCCACTTTGCTGAGCGGCTCGCTGAGCGCGCGCACGACTTCCGGCAGGCCGGTGATCAATTTGTCGACCACTGCGGCCTGGTTGTATTCCTGGAAGGCTTCGGCCTTGATGTTCATGGCCTTGGCTTCCGCTTCGCCCTTCTTGAAGATGATTTCCGCTTCGGCTTCGCCCTGCGCGCGAATCGCGGAGGCGCGGCCTTCGGCTTCGGTCATCAGACGCTGACGTTCTGCGGTAGCCAGCGTCTCGATGCGCTGGCGCTCGATTTCCGCCTGCTTCAGGACGGTGGCGATCAGCTCGCGTTCGCGGCGCGCGATTTCCGCTTCCTGGACTTTCACCTGGGCTTCGCGCTCCACTTGCTGGACCTTCACGGCCTCGGCAATCACGTGCTGCTGCTGAACGTTAGTCTCAATTTCATAGGACTTGTCGGCTTGCGCTTGCGCCTTCTTGGTAGCATCGATGAAGGCGGCCTTCTTAATATCGAGGTCGCGCTGCGCTTCGGCTTGCTTCGCGAGCGAAGCGGTTTCCGCGGCAACCCGCTCTTGATCGGCTTGCGCTTTTGCAACGGCGGCGGCGCGTGTGGCTTCCGCCCGCTTGATGGCGATGTCGCGCTCGGCTTCAGCGGTGGCTACTTCGGCATCGCGTTTGATGCGCGCCACGTCGGGCCGGCCCATGTTGGTGATGTATTCATTCTTGTCGCGCACTTCCTTGATGGTGAAGCTGACGACCTCGAGCCCCATTTTGCTCATGTCGTCCGCGCAGGTGGAGCGCATGCGATCGCCCACCATTTCCGGTTCCTTGACGATCTGCTCCACGGTGAGCTGGCCGATGATTCCGCGGAGATGGCCTTCCATCACCAGCCGAATCAGGCCTTCGCGCTGGTTGGGTTCCTTGCTCAGGAACTGCTCGGCCGCGGTAAGAATGGATTCCTTGTCGGACTTCACTTTGATTTGCGCAACGGCTTCCACGGTGACGGCTACGCCTTGCTTCGTGTACAGGTTCTGCTGGGGCGCCACGTCGAACGACATCAGCTCGAGTGACAGTTCGCGACATGTTTGCACCATGGGAAAAATAAGCGCGCCTTTCCCGCAATAAACCTCGGTGCCTCCCATGCCGTATCGGATCAGCGCTTCGTTGGGACCTACTTTCCGGTACATGCGGGCGATCACGATCATGATCATCAAGAGAACGAGAACGAGCAGCCCCGCTCCCACCAGGACTTCCATTGGCAGCCCAAACATAAGGACCTCCCTTTTCCACTCCAGGCTGCTTTCGTCGTGCCGCAGCCTTGACAAATCCTTACTTCGAGAACTCCTCCCACCTCTTCACGTAGGCAATCCCGCGGTCATAGCGCGCAATCACCACTTCGGCGCCCTTCTCAATGGTTGTGCCGTCATCGCTTCGCGCGCCCGCGCAACGCCGCGCGCCTCCGAGAGAGAAGATAATTTCTCCGGTGCCGTTCTCGCGGATTGGCATGCTCAACGTTCCGAGCGCCCCTTCGACGCGGCGGTCTTCGCTGCTCATCGGAGCGTCGGCTGTATGCATCAGCTTCACCATGAATTTGAAAACCACCCAGCCGGCGAGTACTCCCGCCAGGGTCGAGATGGCCAGCGAAGTCAGGGCCAGGAAATGGGAGTGACGCGTCAGCAGATAGCCAGTTCCACCAAACCAGGCGAGAAACGCCATGATCGTGGAGGCGTTGAGCCACGAGATCTGCGAACCGGAAACGCCGCCTTTATGGAAGCCGCTTTTGGCGAAACCGCCGTGGTGCCCGCCATGAAAATGAAAGGGCAGATGCCATTTGACGGGGAGATGGATATGGACTGCGCCGGCGAAGAACGAAAGCACGCTCAGCGAGAAGCCCACGAGAAAACAGAAGAGATAGAAATCTGACCAGGTCATAACTCACCTCGAAACGCGACCCTTCTCGGCAACTTCCGTTTTGCCGTGCGCGAGCTGGAATTCGAGACGCGACCCTACAACTGCTAAACCCAATCGCCGCTAGGCGAGGCCCGGACTGCTTGCCCGATGCCCGTTCCCTGCCGGACCGAGGACTTCCGACAGCCTTTCGGCCAAGCCCGGTGTCCGGAGAATCTCTGCCAGCAGCAACAGGGGCCGACGAGAATCCGGTGCCTCCGCAATTGTCATCAGTGCGCGTTGCAACTGCGGATCAGCGTTGAACTGTCCAGCGCCGGCGTAAAGCCACGAATCCACTTTCGCGTCAATGGCGCGAAGCTCCGATTGCAGCCCCAGCGTGTACCCTTCCGGGTCGTCCACCAGGAAGCCTGGATAAACCCTGAAAAACCGCGCCAAGAGTTCGCGCGTTTTGTGCGTCAGGTGCGGCCGCGCGCCGTTTTCAATTTGCGAGAGATACGCCTGGCTCAGTCCGCGGCCGATTTCGCGCTTCATGGCTGCGGCCAGCTCCTGCTGCGTCAGCGGGCGGCCCAGGCCGCGAAGCGAACCTTCGACTGAGCGGAGGGAGCGAAGCTTGTCGCCGAGTTTCATGGGAAGGCTCCGTGATATTGCAATATGCAAACTCTATATTGCGATTTGTAATTTGTCAAGAAAAATCGGATGGAAGCATTGCTCGTCCGTAACGGTATTAATTGCAATAGGTTATAGACAGTGCCAGAGAAGGAAGGGAAGAAAGAATACCCACACGCAAAAGCGGCGTGTGGGGCACCCAGCAGAGAGGCTCAAATTCAGTCAGTCTTCCTTAGGCCCGCGATTGTGGCTCCTATTAGCGCATACAACCCGGAATTTAGGAACACAATCAAAAACCAAACCATATAGGAGCTGTTTTTACTCGCCATCAAGTTTCCGAACGGCAAGGTTAGGAGACAAGCGGGACAAAAGATCAGAACTGGCGTAAACAAAGCTTCGTCGAAGGTAGTCGAAGGACTCGTATACAAAACAATGAGAACAGTGATTAAGAAGCCGACCGACGCAAAAGACGCAATTAGCTTCCATTCTCTGGTCATGGGCGCACGATGCCTAGCTACTAGCTTAGTTAGCTAAGCTGGCGGTGCAACTTAATTCGTGCGGCGAGGTGCTTTAGTCCGGTTTGCGGAGGGATTGGAGGTCGATGCCGAGTTGCTGGCATTTCTTGTAGAGGTGGCTGCGCTCCAGGCCCAGGGTGCGCGCCACGTTGGTCATATGAAAATTGTGGCGGCGGATTTCGGCGAGCAGCACTTCTTTTTCGAACCCTTCAGTGCGTTCCGCCAGTGTGCCAGAGGAGGAGGCAGAAGAGGTTGAGGAGGCGAAGGAGGTAGAGGATCCGGAGGCGGGGAGGGCGAGGCGCACATCGCCGGCGCTGACCGAGTCAGCTGATGCAAGCAGCACTAAACGCTCGACGACGTTGCGCAATTCACGCACGTTTCCGGGCCAGGAATACTTTCGCAATTCCGCGATCGCGTCTTGGGCAAAAACTTTTTCCTTCCAGCCATTTTGCTTGGCCACCTGCCGCGCGAAATGCGCCGCGAGTTCTGGAAAATCTTCGGGGCGTTCGCGCAAGGGCGGAAGCTGCAAGGGAAAAACGTAGATGCGGTGAAACAGGTCGCTGCGGAATCCGTTCTGCTTGACGAGTTCTTCCAGATTCCGGTGGGTGGCGACCACGACGCGCACATTCACTTTGATCGGCTTGTCGCCGCCGACGCGCTCGACTTCGCCTTCTTCGAGCACGCGCAGAAGTTTTGCCTGCATGGCGACGGGCATGTCGCCGATTTCGTCGAGAAAGAGCGTGCCGCCGTCCGCTTGCTCGAATTTGCCGAGGTGCCGCGCCGCTGCGCCCGTGAAGGAGCCTTTTTCGTGGCCGAAGAGTTCGGACTCGATCAATTCGGCAGGAACTGCGGCGCAATTCAGGGTGATGAAAGGCTGCTCGCGCCGTGGGGATTTTTCGTGAATCGCGCGGGCCACAAGCTCTTTGCCGGTTCCGGTTTCGCCCAGAATGCAAACGCGAGTCTCGCTCGCCGCCACGCGGTCGATTTGCGCAGCGAGCTTTTTCATTGCCGCGCCGGAGCCGACCAATTCGTGCTTGCCGAGGCGCTGGCGCAGCTCGCGGTTTTCATCTTCCAGGCGCGTCAAACGCAGCGCGTTTTCGACGGTGACCAGCAGTTTGTCGGTGGAAAGCGGTTTCTCTAGAAAATCGAGCGCCCCGAGCTTGGTTGCTTTCACGGCCATTTCAATGTTGGCCTGGCCGGAGATGAGGACAATGGGAGTTTTGACGCCGCTCTTTTTCAAGTCGTCGAGGAATTCCAGGCCGCTTTTGCCGGGCATCACCACGTCCGAGAGGATCACATCGAAGGAGTCGGTTCGAAGCAATTCCATCGCACGGGTGGCGTTGTCGCAAACGGTGGCTTCGTGGCCCGCCAGGCGAAAAGCGCGGGAGAGCGACGCCAGCGTGTTGGGATCATCGTCAACCAGAAGGAGATGAGCTTTGCGGGGCAAGCGTGGGTCCTTGTCGCTGGCTAATCGGAAGCGGCGGCCATAGTGGAAGGCGCGTCCTTCTTCGGCTCGGCAGCAGCCTCGCGCGGAGCAACTTTTTGACCAGCCTGGCGCAGCGGCAGATCGATGCGGAACGTTGCGCCGTGGCCTTCTTCGCTGGTAACGGAAATGCTGCCGTGATGATCGCTGATCACGGATTGAATGATGGCGAGCCCCAGTCCGGTCCCCATCTGCTTCGTGGTGTAGTACGGCGTGAACAGCCGGGAACACTCTTCCGGGGTTAGGCCCTTGCCCGTGTCGGTGACTTCGATTCGCACGTTGCCATCGCGCTCGGAGGTGCGCAGCGTCAGCGTCCCCCCTGCAGGCATGGCGTCCAGCGCATTCAAAACGAGATTCTGAAACGCGCGGTGAAGCAAGTCTGGGTCAGCTTCGATTTCCGGGAGCGCGTCGGTGAGGAAAAGCTCGGGAGTGATCGTGGGCTTCCCAACCGCGGTAAATTGCGGCTCAAAGAGGCGCACGGCATTGCGCAGAACTTCATTGACGTTGACGCGCGCAAA
>Ga0126378_10003437_pt1 | contig 11972 bp, 19 predicted proteins | sample PanSoiMetPlot_23_FD_92587 | JGI IMG/M metagenome (GOLD analysis project Ga0126378, IMG submission 92587) | Tropical forest soil microbial communities from Panama - MetaG Plot_23 | ecosystem: Environmental > Terrestrial > Soil > Tropical forest > Bulk soil | place: Panama | collected 2016-02-17
AACCCGGAGATCGTTTTCAAGAGCGGCGTGGGCTACGACTCAAACGCGATTTACGAAAGCCTCCACGGGCAGGTTGGACTGCAGTAACGGACTAGGAGGCGTGTGTAAGAGTCGGCTTGATGCGGAAATGTTTGCTGCCCCAAGAGCAGAGACCCTCCATCCGCTTCGTTCGAGGGCTTGGCGCTCCACGGACAACCCCTCGTCAAATTCACCTTGCTCTGGGCGGCAGCTTTCTTGTTGCTCGGCTTCGCTGAAGAATTCGCCTACCGTGGCTATTCGCAGGCCGCGTTAACGGACGGTATGGGCTGCTGGCCAGCGGCCGTGCTGTTGTCGGCGATCTTCGGTGCGGTCCTTTATTTTTTCAAACCCATGGAGAACTGGATGGACCGCCTGAGCGTGGGGCTATTCGGCTTGTTCTGGTGTTTCACGCTGCAGCGCACAGGGAGCTTATGGTTTGCAATCGGATTTCACGCGATGTCCGACTCTGCAGACATGGTGCTGTTCGCGCAGCCGAACACCGGAAACAACGGTCGCAGAGTCTTACCGGACACTTCCTGAATGTGTCGTACCACGGGCCCGAGTGGCTCACGGGCGGCCCTCGTGGAACGGAGGCGAGAGTATTGGAATTTCTTATCCTCGCCATTCCGTTCCTCGCTTTTGCGCGAGCCTATCCGAGGATCACCGATTAGTGCCTACCTTTCCGATTTCCGCTGTTAATCGGGCGCCAGTCGATTGGGAGGATAATCCCGTTTCCCAACCTTTGGTTTCGATACTACTAGGAGTACAATGGCGCTCAAATCGCGTCTTTATATTCCGTATTGCTTGGGAGGTCAGCGATTATCACCCCAGCCGAACGCGAGGCAATGTTCGTCCGCTTCTCAGAAACCCGCGATCTCGTCCATCGCACCGCCCACGGGCTCACGCCCCAGCAACTTCAATATCGCCCGGGCGCGAGCCGCTGGTCGGTAGCAGAAAACCTCGAGCACATCACGATCGTGGAGCAGAACATCCTTGCCAGCCTGACAGAGACGCTTCAGAATCCGCCCGCCCCCGAAAAGAAATCTGCTGTGACCGACGGACAGCTGCTGGCAAATTTTGGTCGCGTAGTCCAGCCACTCACCGCGCCCGAACGCCTGCTCCCCACTTCGCGTTGGCCGCTCGCCGATCTTCTAAACGAATTCGACGCCGCCCGCCAGCGCACCATCGAATTCGCCACTACTGCGGCCGATACCAAGGAGTTGCGTCTCTATTTCATGCCGCATCCCTTCTTCGGCGAACTGGATTGTTACCAATGGTTTATCCTCGCCGCCGGCCACTCCGCGCGACACTGCAATCAATGCGCCGCCATAAAGGAGTCCGCCGGGTTTCCATAAAAGTGGCTACCAGTACTTCACTTTACCGATTAGGTAGTTCATCAGGACCTAGCCGGACCGACACAACCTTCAACTCAAAGCGCTTGCCGAAACTCCGGCGCTTCTCATATAAATCTATCTTTGCCTCACGGAGGTTTCCCAATGGCACGAATCCCCATACGTATGGTCGCCTTCCTCTGTTTTCCCGCAGCTGTTTTGGCGCAGCAACAATCACCGCTTCCGGAGCTTCCCGCCGACATTCCGAAAGATGCCGTCCTGCGCATGCTGCTGGCAGATAAGACTCCTTCAGGACAGGATGTAGTGTGGAAGTCCCCTGATGGCACGATCCACGAATTCTTTCAGTTTAACGATCGCGGCCGCGGTCCAAAGATTTACACGACCTACCGCCTCAACTCGCGTGGCCTGATTGTTTTCGAAGAATCCAAAGGCGTTGATTATATGAAGTCGCCTGTCGAGGAGCGGTTCTCTTTGGCTGCTGGAGACGCCGTGTGGAAGAACAAGGCGGAGAACGAAAAGCAGTCCAACGCCTCCGGCAAATTCTTTATAGACTTGAACGGCGGCCCGGAATCAGGAGCCATTCTTGCGCGCGCCCTTCTGTCGTCCGAGAACGGAGGAAAACTCCCTGTGCTCCCCAGCGGCCAAGCAACCATTCGCAAGCTACAGTCCGTTCCCGTCGAGGGCTCCGGCCAGAAAATCACCGCCACCCTCTACCAGATTAGCGGGCTCGGCTTCACTCCCGGCTACCTCTGGCTCGATGACGACCAGCAGTTTCTCGCGGTAACCTACGGATGGAGCTCCGTCGCTCGTCACGGATTCGAATCTTCCGTTTCTCAATTACGTGAGTCGCAGCGTCAAGCGGAAATCGCGCGCGCCAGCGAACTTGCGAAAGCCCTCAGCCACAAGCCTTCCGGCGACCTGGTGATTCGCAACGTCACTCTTTTTGATTCACTCACCGGCAGAGTCCTTTCGAACCAGAGTGTCACGGTTCACGGCGAGCGCATCGCTTCCGTTGAGCCTGATGAGGGGCGTCCTACTGCCGCCGGCTCACAGGCGATCGACGGCCGCGGGAAAATGCTTCTTCCGGGCTTGTGGGACATGCACGCGCATATGGTGCGTACGTACGCGTTTCTCGACATAGCTGCCGGTGTTACCACCGTCCGTGATCTGGCGAACTCCATTGAAGAATTGAGCAATTTGCGGCAACAGATCCAGGAGGGAACGCAAATCGGTCCGCGCGTGGTGCCCGCGGGCTTCATCGATGGCCCCGGCCCGTTCGAAGGCCCCGTAAAAGTTCTCGCTGCCACTCCGGAGGAGGCCCGTAAGCAGGTCGATCGTTACGCGGACCTCGGCTACGTACAGATCAAAATCTACAGCTCTGTGAAGCCCGAACTGGTGCCCATCATCGCCGAGGAGGCTCACAAGCGTGGCTTGCGCGTGAGCGGGCACGTCCCTTCCGGAATGATCGCCGAACAATTTGTCCGCGATGGAGCCGACGAAATCCAGCACATGAATTTCATCTTCCTGAACTTCATGCCTGATGTGAAGGAAACGCGCACACCCGCGCGTTTCATCGAGCCCGGCAAGCGTGGCGGCGATCTCGATCTGAACTCTCAACCAGTCAACGACTTCATCGCCTTTCTCAAACAGCACCACACGGTTATCGATCCGACCATGGCCATCTGGGAAGCCACTTACCTTGACCGGCCCGGCCAGCCCAGCCGGACCGATGCCGTTATCTTTGATCGGCTACCTGTTCAGGAGCAGCGCAATTCCCGGACGGCGGCAGAAGCGCTTGACGCATCGGATCCCGCCACTGACAAACAGTATCGCGCCGCTTATGCCAACATGGTTCGTATGGTCAAAAGGTTGTACGACAGTGGCATTCAAATCGTCGCTGGGACCGATGAGAGCGACGGCTACGCCTTGGACCGTGAGTTGGAGATTTACGCCGAAGCTGGAATTCCTGCACCTGAAGTTCTGCGCATCGCCACCATCGAAGCCGCACAAGTGATGCACCTTGATAGGGACTCCGGTTCCGTTACTCCAGGTAAATATGCCGACATGATTCTGGTCAATGGCGATCCCACCAAACAAATAAGCGACATCCGCCACGTAGACACGGTTATCAAAAATGGCGTGGTTTATAAGCCTGCTGAACTCTACCCGGCGTTTGGCATCCGCCCCGAATAGTCCCCCAAAGAATCCGGCCGAGACGAATTGCTCCACAAAGAGCCGCCTCAATCTCGCGCCTTAGGCCGACAGAGTGCCTGATTGGTTAGCTTACCGGCAAAGTTGCTACCAGGACCGCAGGTCCTCAGCGCTAGAATGAAGTGAGCAATTCTTTCAAACAAAGCAAAGGCGCGAACGCGACGAAAACCCCGAACACGCAGAAGAGTGCTATTGTCGACGCTTTGTATGGCTTTTGAGGAAATGGTCGTAGCAGAGGGAACCGGCCTTCCTCTCTTGCCATTTCCAATTCAACCTGCTCAAGCTCTGCCTTAATCCGTCGATGGCGCTCCACGATTCTTCGCCAGAGTCTTTTCAGCATCGAAACTCACACCGTAATTCTAGTGACTAGGTCAACTCCCGATTCGGGAAACCGTCCATGTGTCGTTAATCAGGAACCCAGGCGGCTACCGCGATGGCGCATTCAACTTGCTGAATTCAGATTTTTCGCCCGGTGACAGCGTGAAGCAGTCCTGCCCGTGGTGGTCTCTCCCATCGTACAGTTTAACGTGGCCTTCGCCGAGGACCTCGATCTGGCTGCCGTGAACGATCAGAGCAGTTGCTTCATCGATGCCTATGCCGAGCAGATCGGGATGCGCTGCTATCGTGGCTTTAAGACCGCGCTCATATTGACGTTGCGCGAAGTGGGGTGCGACGGTGGAATTGGTGAGCAGTCCGAACCCGCCACCAGTACCTTGCTCGCGAATGATCTTGAGAATCGGCTCAGTATAGAATTCGCCGTTCGTGGGCATATAGGACGCCTGAATCATCGCTCCCGCCGACGTTCCCGCGACGACGCCTCCGCGAGCCACGAGCTTGCGGATTTCCTGCTCCGTTCGCGTTCCAACATACGATTGAACCAACTGTTCTTCCGCCCTCCCAGAATCCAAATGCCCGTTGCCTCCTGCAACGAGTGGACGAAGGCCTCCGAGTCAGAAACCTTGCGGTCGCGAGTGTGCAGAATCGTTATGTTCGGGACACCGAGGATCTCCTCCATGCGAGACTTGAGATGAGCGATTCCTTCAGCGGTCAGTCGCGTATCCGGGAGCGTGGTCGGAATGACGAAGATACGGGCCTGCTTTCCGCCTGCAAGCTTGACGAATCGCTCGTTCACCTCGGATACGGTCCGCCCGCCACCTACGAAGATCAAGTAACCTTCCTTCGGTCCGGTGTGCTGCGATGCTTGAGCGCGTCCGATACTCGGCATCATGCAACCCATCAAAACAGGGCCCAAGGCTAGGCACATTGCCCTTGAAAAAAAGATAGAAAAGCGAAGATGCCGTTGGTTAGATTTCATAAAGTACCGTTCTACTTGGAAGTGCGTGCCCTCCTCGTCGGAATCTGGAATCGCATGTCTTGCCCAGCGGCACGGTCATTACAGACGTATTTCCTTCAAGAATATCTCTTCTTGACTTCGGCAGACTGCAGCTGCACTCGTCGAGTGGCAGGTCAGGCTAGTACCCACGCCGGGATGGGTCATCAGTGGTTGCACTTCCGGCCGTCCCTCGGCTTCTTGCTCGATCGCTTTGCTTAATTCGTCGATCATCGGATTGCGTCGATCCAGCAATTCCAAGAGCTCTTGTCTGCGTCGACTCATCCAGGGGGCCAGTGGAAACGACTCCAAACGGGCCCGCCCTTCTTACTCCACAGTCCCTTCTTCCCTCGCAGCCCTTCGTTCATGGCGATAGCCTGCAACTGGTTCATGACTCGTGTTCGCATCCCGACTAACCGATGGCGCTGCAACAGCAGTTGCCGTACGTCTCGATTCTCGGGACTCGGCATCCAGATCCTGGGAAAGCGATCTTCCATCACTAGCTTGCGAATGTGTTCCGCATCGAGTCGGTCGTTCCGCTGCTTTCAGACGCGCTGCGCCCGAATCTGTGCCGGATCTCCCACCTACAGTTCGAAGCCCAGCTCGGCCAGCAAGCGCTCGAACCAACGGAACTGCCCCGTCGCTTCTATCCCCACTCGCACCTGGACTCCTTTCTGCTTCAGCTCGCGATAGAACCTTTCGGCTTCTCCACCGCTGTGCATCAGCCGCTTCTCGCCACACTCCCCGGTTTCTGTGTCCACCCAGTTGATTTGTTGTACGCTGGGGTGATTGTCGCAACCTATAATGAGCATCTCGGCTCCTTTCCTCCCGAGCCCTTGGTCGTATGCACTACCAAGTTTACTCAGGTCGAGGGAGCCGATGCCTTCATGAAATCACATGGAAGGTAATGCGGTTTTATCGGGCGCTAGACAGAATCCGACACTACCATTCCGGCGAAATGACTGGTGGATATCGGTTCGGCCTCGGTGCTTGATTCGTCCGCACTGCTGCAATGAACTTGGCGAGGCTCCTTGTGGTCTGGTCTTCAGGCTCTAGCCTCAGTGCGCTCTCGACTGCAATCTCTGCCTCCTGAATATTTCCTTCGATCAGCAGAGCCAATGCGTGATTCGATATGAGGCCGGCGTTTTGGGGATTTCTGTTCACCACTTCGCGAGAGATACGAACGGCTTCTTCGCCTTTGCCAAGAGCCATGCAAATGCCGGAAAGCTCCCGACCGACGTTGGCGTTTTCCTTTTCTAGCGCGTATGCCATTTGGAAAGCGGTGTACGCGGCCGCGAGATCCCGAACGCATTTGTTCGCAATTCCAACGCCCCAGAGCGCCGCCCAATTGCTAGGGTTGAACTCAATGACGCGGCCGGACATCTCACGGGCGCTCTGCAACTGTTTTGCGCGCGGCACGACCCAAAGGAGCATCTGTCAGTTGGTGCTCAATGTACGGTTTTTACCAGGTTCCAAGCAGCTTCGAAAATCTCGTCGTGATTGCTATGATTTACCGGGAACCGCGCTGGTCTCTTCCAGAACTGCCACCATTTACGAGTAGGATGAAAAGGACGACCAAGATACCTGATTTCACCCGTTTTCTTGTGTCGATAGACTGCTACCTTCCCCTTCGCCTGTAGGCCTACAAACTCAAACGACTCGCGAAATTCCTCGGCGCTGGTGGTGATTATTTTGGAATTCAGGTCCAACTCTGGGATAAACAGGCTCCCGCGATCCGAACCAGCCAGCCAGGCGCAAGGATGCCCGTCGAAGAGCCCCGTTTGGAGCCAGTCACAGGGATAATCGAGCCCTTCCCCTGCATGATCAACGCAATTTCTGAACGCGCCTCCGCCGCGGAAGGCGCAAGACCTGCATCGACGAGTCGACTGATGAACGTACGGGCATCGTCAGCGACCATGAACGCCACACGACTGATGTTGCCGTCTGTACAAAAGGTTTGGTTAGGGCACGAGCTGACGAAAGAGTTCATCCCGCAGGGAGATCGCGCCTCAATCGTGCCGTTACGCACAATGACGCTAGCTGCGACAACAGAAATAGCCACGATTCCTCGGTTCTTAGAGAGAAGTAGGACCACAACGAGAGCACAACCGCTGTCCCGATTGGTGTAGTGCCCGATTACTTCAAATCGGACAAGTTCCTCACTGTACTTGACCTGTCCGAAGTTCACCGATTATCCCGTTGATCAGGAGTTAGCAATTCGCAGTGGAAGTTAAGGGGCGGCTCCATCACGCAAAGGCTGCGCTTGTACAGATCGAGAGGGTTGCGTAGCATCTATGAATGCATGCAACATCCGCACCAAGCACGTTTCCTCCCGTTCCGACGACAAAAATCCTCGCGATCGGGACGGTCGTCGCACCACTTACGCCCGAGCAGCGCAAGACAATCATGACGCGGGAGGTGCCCGCTACGGCGCAGCTTTACCTCGCGGGGAAGATTGACCAGTGGTATGTCCGTCAGGATAACAAAGGCGTCGTCTTCCTTCTGAATCTAGACTCCATTGATAAAGCACACGAAATGCTTGAGCAACTCCCTCTCGGTCAGGCGCACCTTATGACTTTTGAACTGATTCCTCTAGGTCCGCTCAGCCCGCTCCATGTTCTGCTCGATCACCAATAGAGCGACGCTGGTATCGTCAGCACAAATTCCCGCTCTCTGAGAATTCGGCCTTCCGTCAGATGGGCCACGCAAGCACAAGCCCCGAGTTGTCAGCTGGCCGTTGAGTTGGTTGGGGTGGAGCTTGGCAAACTCGCCGACAGTCATCGAACGGCGTCCGGTGAGCTTCTCGACATTGTTGTCGGCGCCCGCGATGTGCCCGTTTTGATAGTCAAGCATCGCGCCGCCGAAATGCTGAACGACGTAAGCTGGCACGCCCATCTTGGTGAGGGAGGCGGTGTATTCCCCCAACGCCTCCTCGCGCTCAGTCATGTTCTTGATCACATCGCCCAAGAATGAGTGCACATTGGCCAGTCAACTCATGGAAGGACTTCCTAGCCCTCTGGAAAGATGCCGACCCCGACATCCGCGTCCTGAAGCAAGCCAGAGCGGAGTACGCGAAGTTGCAGTAACTCGTTCAGACAAAATCTGTAACTCCTGGTTTGGAAACCGGACATCTTGCTCCTGGTACAAACTTCGGCGGTAATGCCGTTACCAGGACCTGACATCGGGCGACGGAACCGCTCAGTCGGGCGTTTCCCCCAATGATCCAGGAATTGGCGTTATACTTCGGCGCATGCCTCGAATACGTGTGATCCTCGCAGCGCTGCTGGCCTTGCCCGCCGCACTGTTCCCGCAATCACCCGATCCTGCGCAACTCGCGCAGGTTTTCGCGAAATATCAGCACACAGACACGCCCGGTTGCGCAGTGGGTGTCGACGCTCCCGGTCGCGACCGCTGGGCCGCCGCCTACGGCATGGCCGATCTGGAACATTCTGTGGCCAACACGCCCGCCACAGTTTTTGAAGCCGGCTCCGTAAGCAAACAGTTCACTGCGGCTGCAGTTCTCTTGCTGGTTCACCGCGGCCAAGTCTCTCTAGATGACAACATCCATAAGTATTTTCCCGAAATCCCGGAGTATGAGCGGCCCATCACCGTCAGACAACTCTTGAATCACACGAGCGGTCTGCGCGACTGGGGAGAAGTCGAGACCATCGCCGGTTGGCCGCGCACCACGCGCGAATACACGCACGCTCACGTGCTGGAAATTATCAGCCGACAACACGCGCTCAATTATCCGCCGGGGGATGCGTGGTCGTACACCAACAGCGGCTACAACCTCTCGGCCATACTGGTCGAACGGGTGAGCCGAATAAGTCTGCAGGCATTCTGTCGCAAGGAATTCTTCGAGCCACTAGGCATGACCTCTACTCAGTGGCGCGACGACTTTCGGCAGATCGTACCCAACCGTGCCATCGCCTATTCGATGCGCGGCTCAGAATGGCGTCAGGACATGCCCTTTGAGGACATTTACGGAAACGGCGGCCTGCTCACCACCGTAGGCGACCTGCTCAAATGGAACAATAATCTCGCGACCGGCAAACTGCATCCTTCCGTTTTCGAACTCATGCAGAAGCCGGGCTCTTTGGGTAACGGTCAATCGATCAATTATGGTTTCGGGCTCTTCCTTATGAAGTTCGAGACGCTCGCCGAGGTCAGCCACTCGGGTGCGACGGCTGGTTATCGAGCATGGCTTGGACGGTTGCCAGCCAAAGGGCTTTCCGTCGCTATTCTTTGCAACGCCGGTTCGGCAAATCCAACCGACTACGGATACAAGATAGCCCGCTTGTACTTCGGCCTTCCGGCTCCCGACCCGCCAGTTGTGCCGAAAGATGCCAGACCCGGCTTTTACCGCAATGTTCGCGACCACTCAGCGATCAAAGTCGAAATAGCAAATGGCGGGCTCACCTTCGATAGCCATCCAGTCCAGATCGCTGCGCGATTCGCAAACGATAAGCTGTTTCTTCCCAATCCCGTCTACGATGAGGATGTCTGGGAGCGGGTCGAACCATGGACACCGGCGAACTTAGGCGCGTTCGCGGGCGTCTACACCAGCGACGACGCCGAGACGGTACTGCGCGTCGTTCTCGACAACGGAAAGTTGCTGATGCACCGCCGTCCGGATGCGTCTTTTACGCTGGAGCCTACTTACGCCGACGCTTTCGAAAGCTCGCTAGGCAGTGTGCATTTTCTGAGAGATGCAACCGGAACCATTGTCGCCCTCAGCTTGGCCGGCTCCCGGGTCTGGGATCTCCGGTTCACTCGGCAGAACTCTGCCACACCCGCAGCGCTCCACTGATAGGGTTTCAGTCTGCTTATCAGCCTGCCCACGAAGCATCGTCCGAACTCCATCAGAAGACTAGGTCCCAGGAGCCAAATAGACGGTAATGCGGTCACCACGGAGATTTGGCCAAAGATGCTTGCAAGCACGACCGTTGAATGAAGATAATCTGGCGTCTCTAGGGAAGACGCCGCGGGGCCAAACGTGAATGAGTGGATGGAACACGAGCACGCCGTCGGCTATTTGGGCAGGGCCGACAAGATTCCGCACCGAACGGAAGGTGAGCAGGTCCTTGTCGAGATTCTCCCGACGGAAGTCTGTCGGGTGCTTGATCTAGGTGCGGAGACGGGAGACTGCTTGCGGTGGTGCTGCAGGCACGCCCGCAGGCTGAGGGCATCGGCATCGGCTTCTCTCCAACAATGCTGCAGGGAGCCCGCGAGCGCTTAGCGGGAAGGGCGAACGTCACGATTATCGAACACGACCTGGATAACCCGTTGGCTGAAATTGGCCGATTCGACGCAGTGGTCTCCGGTTTCGCCATCCACCATTGCGAGCATGCGAGAAAGCGTTCCCTGTACGAGGAAATATTCCAGCGGTTGAATCCTGCTGGAGTTTGAAGAAACGATGTCCCAGGGCAACGACACCTGTCTCAGTTCACTGATAACTTGACCTATTTGAGGACTTGGACTGTCATGCGGGAACCTAAAATCAATGCACAGACAATTCGAGACCAGTTGAAGACGAAACGGAATTTACTGTTCGAGGAATTCCTAGGGAATCCTTCGAATACCCAATTGGCAAAAGAAATCAGATTGATCGACGACCGGATTGCGGAGTTAGAGAGTTAGAGAGGCGTCCCGAGTCAGAGCGTCAGAGCAGAAGTCGAACCCGGACTAAGAACGCAACGAACATGTGCCGACCTGTGCGAGCAACATCACAATGCGTTACGGGCCGCAGCAGCCTGAAAAATACCAGGCTTCCTGGCCAACAAGAGAAAGGACCAGCGCAATGGCCATGCAACACGGAAGAGTTGAGAAACGAACAGCGGCGGCTGTGGCTGTGATGCTGACCTCACCGGATGCTGTGTTCCCAACAGAACTATCAGTAACCCAGAACATAAGCAGCCGAGGTGCGCGGGTCATTACCAAGGGACGGTGGACGCCAAGCGATTCTTTGGTGATTAAGTCTCTTGAAGGGAGCCTCTATTCCGACGCGCGAGTCATTTATCGCCAGCCAATCCATGAAAATGTCTATGCAATCGGTCTAGAGTTATTAGCGCCACAGGGCAACTGGCAAAGAACATGAGACAGTTCTTCCCTGTTTGCTTAACGTGGCACCATGCATGGGTGCCATTGCTCGCAAAACACTAGCGTTTACCCGGACCCGGGACCTAATACTTGTAGACTGATTCTTTGAAGGTGTTGGACCACAGGGCGGAGAAAGGACCTTCTGATTTCGGGCACCGTTTTCGGGCACCGTTTTCATTGCTCGCATAATCACGTCGGCCGCTGGTTGCATGAGTGATTGTGCCGGGAAGATAAGGAATGAGCAGCGCGCGTTCACGCGTTCAAGAAGAGGAGCTCCCAATAATGATCAATTGATTAATTTTGTCCTGCTGCATCTGTTGATTGGCCCAGGCAGGAGCCGCAAGCTAGAGATTCTTTTGCGAAACGCAGGTCTCGCGGTCTCGCTGACGTGATCACATGATCACAGTTGCCCTTCAACTCTGGTTCGTTGGAGCAACCTTCCTTGCCACAGCAGTCTTTGTTTGGGGCCGATTTAAGCAGTCGGATGGAGAGACCCAGGAGGCGACAAAAAGCAAGAAGCTGGATGCGGCGGTGCTCCTGGGCTGGTGGATAGCACTGGTTGCGACGTGCCTCTACGCATATATGATCGGCATGAGAGGCTAGAGGTCGAGCCAACTCCCGGTTTGTACAAATCGGAAAGGTTCCCGTCCAGAGGCAACTTCGGAGGTTTGCGCCGTTTACCAGGACTTGCGATTAGTTCCGAGTTGCCGATCCGCTCGGCAGTTCACGAGTCGCCAGAACGCCGTTCTCGCGTCTGAGGAGAAAACAGCCGGGTGATGAATGCGCGTCAGGGAAGCGACGCAGGGCGTGCCGTCCACGCCGTTGTGGCGGAGATTAGGCCCACCACGATGGCGCCGAGCAAGATGAACAGCGAGGTGGCGAGGTCGGGCTTGGCAATCATTAAATAGAGGATGCCGAGCGCGAGCAGAAACCGCACTCGGATCAGTGTGAGGATCACG
>Ga0126378_10003439_pt1 | contig 11970 bp, 9 predicted proteins | sample PanSoiMetPlot_23_FD_92587 | JGI IMG/M metagenome (GOLD analysis project Ga0126378, IMG submission 92587) | Tropical forest soil microbial communities from Panama - MetaG Plot_23 | ecosystem: Environmental > Terrestrial > Soil > Tropical forest > Bulk soil | place: Panama | collected 2016-02-17
CGAACGGCCGGCCGCACGCATATTTCGAGCCCGAGGCGCGCCATGTCCGTGCGCAGACGCCCGCTTGTATCGACGAGATCTGGCAGCCTTTCCGGGGGCAGCGCCGACTTGCCTTCGACCAGCACGACATGCAGGCCGATGCGGAGAACCGGAAGGCGGCGTGCACGCTCAACGGCGTCAGCGGCAGCATCAGCGGCGACCATCAGGCTTGCCGCCGTGAGGATCCCGTGTTGATGCGCCAACTCCACGGCGGCGTTGACCTCCGGCGCGAGCCCGAAATCGTCAGCCGTGATGACGAGGTGTTTCAGAGTGCGACCTCGCGTTCGCGCAGGAAGCGGAAGAACTCGATCCCTTCGCGAAGCCGCCGTTTCATCATTTCGGGCCTTCGTACCATTTCGCCGACAATCGAAGCGATTTTCGGCGCCCGGAAGTAGAAGCGCCGATAGAACTCCTCGACCGATTGGAAGATTTCAGTATGGCTGAGGTGTGGGTAGCTGAGCGCCGCCGCCTGCGTGCCGAGGTCGTTCAGCAATTTCGGTGTTTCATTGATGAGCCAGCCGTTGGCCAGTGCCTGCTTGTAAAGCAACGTGCCGGGGTAGGGAGCAGCAAGCGAGACTTGGATGGTGTGCGGGTTCACCTCGGCGGCGAAACGGATCGTTTCCTCGATGGTTTCCTTGGTCTCACCAGGCAGGCCGAGGATGAAGGTACCGTGGATGACGATGCCGAGCTCGTGGCAATCCTTGGTAAACCGCTTCGCGACGTCGACCCGCATACCCTTCTTGATGTTGTGGAGGATTTGCTGATTGCCGGACTCATACCCGACCAGAAGCAGCCGCAGTCCGTTGTCCTTCATGACCTTCAATGTCGCACGCGGGACGTTGGCCTTGGCATTGCACGACCAGACAATTCCGAGCTTGCCGATCTCGCGCGCCAGCGCCTCGACACGCGGCAGGTTGTCGGTGAGCGTATCGTCGTCGAAGAAGAACTCCTTGGCCTGCGGAAAAGCCTTTTTGGCCCAGGACAGTTCTTCAATCACGTGCCCGACGCTGCGCGTACGGTACCGGTGGCCACCGATCGTCTGCGGCCACAGGCAGAACGAGCAGCGCGACTTGCAGCCGCGGCCGGTGTAGAAGGAGATGTAGGGATGTTTGAGGTAGCCGCCGAAATAATTTTCGATGACAAGGTCGCGCTTGTACACTGGAGTGACGAATGGCAGATTGTCCATGTTTTCGAGGACAGCGCGATCCTCGTTGTGCACGATCGTGCCGTTGGGTTTGCGCCACGAGAGCCCCGCAATATCGGCGAGGTCGCGACCCTCTGCCACTTCCTTGATGGTGAAATCGAACTCGTTGCGCGCGACAAAGTCGATGCCCGTCGATGCCCCCAGGCTCTCCTCGGGCTGGACGGCGACCTTTGCGCCGATCATTCCGATTTTCAAGCTCGGTTTGCGTTCTTTGAGCGCGTCGACCGTCCTGACATCGGAAGCAAAGGACGGTGTCGATGTGTGTAGCACCACAAGGTCACGCCCGAGGGCCTCGGAGGCGACGTCTTCGAACGTCAGTCGATGGGGCGGCGCATCGATCAGCTTTGAACCCTCGACTAAGGCAGCCGGCTGGGCGAGCCACGTAGGGAACCAGAAAGATCTCACTTCGCGCCGCATTTGATAGCGTGCGCCCGCGCCTCCGTCGAAGCCGTCGAAAGATGGGGCTTGAAGAAAAAGAGTGCGCATCATGGCCCTGACGAACTCCTTGCAGTAACGAGGGTTCCCCTCGACACAAACCGGTAGCGACGACCTCTCCACCTTGCATCTCGGCCGACGAGGCTTGATAGGAAGACCGCGAAGGACAGCATGTCACGCAGCGGAACCAGCCAGCACGATTGCCGCGGCAAGTCAAAGACCCGCTCTGCCTGCCGGAGCAGCGCCAGACGGCATCCGAATGCGGCAACGCCCAGGCCAAGAGCGGTCGCCGACCCGAGAGATTCGACGGCCATGCCGATCAGCGCCGCAATGAGTGCCAGCGGGAAGGCGTGGGTTATGATGGAGCCCGCGTAACCGGCAGGATCGAGGCTTCTGATGGTGCGCGCCCACCTCACCTCGCGTTGCCACAGTTCGCGAGCCGAGATTTCTCCGCACACGTGCCCGATTGTGATGGATGAAACGGAGATTCCATAACCACGCGCCCGCAACGCCGCTCCGATCGCGTAATCGTCCGCGAGGCAATTGGCGACACGGATAAATCCGCCGATCTCAACTAGGACTCTGCGCTTGAACGCAATCGTCGATCCGAAGCAAGGCTGCGCGAGCTTCAGTCCCAGGCCCATGATGACGTTCGGCAGGAAATGCGCGTTGATGCCGAGTGCGGCGAGTCGTGCCCAAAAGCCGGCCACTGGAAGGCCGTGGTAGAGGCAGGTCACGGCGCCGACGCCGCTTTGCTCCAGCGCGGCGACAACGCGCGAGAGGTAATTAGGATCCACCCTCATGTCGCTATCCGCTACAACGACGACCTCATGCTCGACGTGCCGCCACATGTTGACCAAGTTGGAGACTTTGCGGTTCAACCCGTGCATCGTCGCGTCGACGATGAGTTCAAGATGACAGCCCTCAAATTCCGCCCGAAGCCGCTTGACGACGGTAATCGCGTCGTCTCTCGGGTCCTGCACGCCGAGGACGATCTGAACGGCCCCCGGATAGTTCTGAGTGCAGAACGAAGCGAGATTTTCAAACAAGCCGGGCTCTGCGCCGTGCAGCGGCTTAAGGATCGTTACCCCTGGCATCGAGGTGCGTGGGGCACGTGAAGCCCGGCAGGGAAACTGACCAGTCAGGAGCGTTGCACAGACAAGGTAAGCGCAGCCCACGACGGAAGCGAACGCCACGATGATCGATGACCAGTATAAAAGCATGTCGTATCCCGGCGATTAATCCGACTTGAGCTTGAATGACATTTGCGGATGCCCTCCGCGGCGAGAATGCTTTGCGGCGAGACGCTCGGCTTCCAGGACGTGCAGTGCGACGAGGCCGGGCACGCCGACCACGAGATCAGCCGCTCGCTTGATGAGGGACAGGGCCAATGCCTGATCGGGCGGAATTTGAAATATGCCGCATAGCAGGATCATTGCGCCCTCTTGGGCGCCGAGCGCACTTGGGATGGTGAAGGCCGCGCCGCGTACAGCCTGCACAAGGCTTTCGATCACCAGCGCCTCACCGATGGTGACCGCCTGACCCATGCAACGAAGCGCGATCAACACCTCAGCAATCCCGACAAGCCATCCGATCATGTGCACGAGGCCGCTCATCACGAGCTGAGAGCGTCGCGCGTAGATCATCGACAGGCTCTGGTAAACTGCATCGACTGTGGTGAGCAGGCGCCAGTTGCTGTCACCTTCCAGGCGGCTGAGCACGAACTGGAGAATGCGGTGCCCACCGCGGCGCTGCGCCACATAGAAGCCGCCCAACATCGGCGCCGCCACGGCGAGGCTGCTCGCGGCGACCCCCGCAATGCTCGTATCCGACCCCAGCGCAATCAGCGTCACGATGCCGAGAGCCGCAAACAGGAACTGCGTTGCGGCCTGAACCATAACATCGACGATGATGCTCGCGGCCCCGAGCGGGCTCGGCACGGCCCAAGACGTTAATAGCCGCGCGCCGATAATGTCCCCGCCAACCTGTGTGAGCGGCAGGAGCGTATTGGCCCCTTCTCGAACAAACCTCAACAGAAACGCGACGCGAAGTCGCAAGGGCCGGCCCTCAGGAAAGAGCGACCACCAACCTGCCCCGGCGATACAAACCGTAGTGGCGCGTGTTAGCACCACCAAAAACGTCCCCCAGCCCACGCTTGCAACCGCGTTCCTCACGTCGTCGATGCCGTACCATGCAGACAGACCGATGCAGGCCGCAATCCCGGCGCACCAAGCGACAACACCGATGTGCTTTAGCGCCCCCATGCGCACACCCATTCTCGACGCCATAGTTCAGTGGCCGGTCGGCAGAGACGATTTGCCGTTATGGGCCGACAACAAGTGCCACGATCAATTCACGCCGGGTGCGGAACCGGTCCAACCAGCTCTCACGCATCCCCGCCCGCCAAAACCGAGGCTCCCAGTCAAGACTTTTCCCATTTCGCCTGGGGGACAACAATGCGGCCGGCGCCTAAATCGGGCAGTCCTGATATTTTTTGTTCAGACGATGCACAAAAGACACACATGGGCAAACCCACACTGGAACCGACACTGTTAACTTCAGCGCGTTCCTGGGCCCAAAGGTTGTGCACCTGGCTTATGCGGCAACGGCGACGGGTCTGGACTTGGTGAACCTTTGATCACCCTCCAATGCCGGTACTCGACGACCCGCCACTCATGCGCGTCACTACCGTCCTGCCATCCGGCGGTTTGTGAGAACGTTGTGCGTCGTTGGGGTCGGCACGTTCAGATGCGCTCAAACACGACGCCATGGTGATAGGGGGGCAGGTTCAACCAGTTCGGAGAACTTAAGATCGCCCAACTCGATGGCCTTGATTGTGCCGTCTGACGATATCCGCAATTCCATTCTCGGATTACGCGGTTCTCAGAAAGACCGGCAAAAAGTCATTGGCGTGACAATCTCAGGATGTTCCATGGTGGGTGAATTGCGTGGCGAAACGTTCAGAGGGTCGTCATGAACACGAAGTTCGTACTGATGTTAGGAGTTGGAGCGGCGGTCGCGTTTACGGCGGTCGGACTATGGGCAATCACCAAAGGCGAAGATGGATCGCAAACGCAAGTCTTGTGGCAAGGTGTACCGGCCAGCGAGCAGAGTTGCATGAACCGGATTTTGCAGCAGCGAGGGATTGATACCGAACTACTGGCTACCATGCATGCGATCAGCCCGGATGACCCGCTAATCTTGCCATTTAGACAACAGTGTCAAAATCGGCCGGTGGTAACGCCGGCGGCAGTGTCGTGCGATCTCGATTCTTCAAAGGGGCCGGTGGCATGTCAGCCCAAATGGGATGACATAACGCCGAATGGGCCGCGGTGATCCGTCGATTTCTTACGGCGCCCCTTATTCTCCGCCTCAGAAATCCGGATGGTCCGCGTTGGGCAGGCCGATCCACTCATCCTTATAATGTTCCATCGGGTTGTCGGCGCAGACCGATTCCTGCCATTCGGAAATCAGGCGCCGGTAAGTGACACGGGCGGTTAGAGGCGCGGTAAACACCTTTGGATCCTCCATCATCACTTCGAGTTGCAACCCCTTCAGATTTGTATCGGGATTGTAACCCGCGACTCGGGCCCCGCCGCCAACGGTGCCCTCGCTGGTCTCGTATTTGTCTATCTGTGCCGTGGCCAACGCGCCGTCGACCAGCCGGTAGCGTTCGACCACATGCATCGCCTCACTTTGCGGTGTGCCAAAACGGTCCACCGACGTGAAAGCGTCAGTCTTAATCCCCACGGTGTCGATGACCAGCATGTCGCCTTCCCAATGACCGACTGAATCGCCCATGGGCGATGGCACCAAATTCGCCGGATGTGTGCTGTTCATGCGGATGTGCCGAACATTCATGTTCTGATCGTAAAGAATGGCGATATCGCCGTTCACCGCCGGCAGCATCGCAAAGCCAAGCTGCATCGCAAAGGCGAAAGGCGGCGCAATCGGCCGGCACTGGTCCTGCGCATTCGGAAAGCCCTTTCCTGCAATGGCAAGCTCGCCTTTCTGCTTCACGATGGCGGCGGCTTCGGGCGTAAGAATCGGATTGCGATAATCGCCGACCAGTTCACGGGCGTTGGCCTTGCCATTCGGAAGCCGGCTCAAATTCCGCAACGGTTGCGGACCCGATGGCATCCCCTCGAAATTGAACGCGTTCTTGCCCCACCGAACCTCCATGATACCCGACGCGCCGTCAGCCGCAAACGCTGGCAAGGTGAGCATCAACACCGTGAAGATGCCGAAGAACAGAGCTTGGCGTTTCATCTCCTGTCTCCCTCGATTACGTCTTACGTCCCCCATCCCACGACCGCGGCTAGTGTTGCGGCTTGTGCCGAAGGGGGGCGGCTTCGCTGCCGGTACGAGCCGCAACAATCTTACAGAATTCGTGTCTGTACGGCTGGCCGCGGAAGCGGCAGAAACTGAGCTGGGTTGGGGGCAACGCCCCGATCGGGTCCCCTCCCATTCCACCTGATCGGGGCTCCGGGCTGGTTGACGACAAAGTTCAGGTTGGCGGCTTGCTGCAACCACACCGTACTCGATTCATTCGCCCGGTGCCCGAACGTTTTGCGCCGGCGCTGGATGCTGAAGCCAAATCCAGAGATCATGGCGTTCATCGCTGCTGGATTCCTGGTGATGGCGCGACGTCCTTCATCGGCGCCACTGGGGCGCCGCATGTCGGTCCATACCAAAGCAAGTTGATTCCCGGACGCGGCAGGATATAGGGAGCTACCGACTCAACGCGTGTGGGGGGCACACACATGACACAGATCGCCGGGCCGGCGCGGCTTTCTGCGCTCACGTCCATCCGCTTTTTCTTCGCAGCCATGGTCATGGTCGCACACTTCGGCGGACACCACCCAGATACCGCGCACTTATGGCCAAGCTTTACGTTCCAGATGGGACAATACGCGGTGTCGTGGTTTTTCATGCTCTCCGGCTTCATCATCGCCTACAATTACCCCACGCTGCCAGACAATCAGGCACGCCGTAATTTTCTGATCTCCAGGATCGCCCGCCTGTGGCCAGTGCACCTCGTCACCTTATCGGCGGCCGTGATGCTGTTCGACGAACGCAGGTGGTTGTTTTGGCAAGCGACATTGACACAAACCTGGTTTACTCATGCCGGCGCGGCCAACGCGTACAATGGCCCGTCCTGGAGCGTATCCAACGAGATTTTTTTCTACCTGACTTACGTCGTGCTCTTGTTGCCAGCGCGTTGGCAGCGAGCTTCCGCCATTGTTCTGCCGCTTGTCATCGCGGCGGCGCTCATCACGTGGAACGACTGTTGGTCCGTCACCGGTACCGCGAATTGTAACGCCACGGTGTATCAGTTCCCGCCATCGCGGCTGATCGAATTTCTGGCCGGCGTTGCCCTGTTTCACTGGCGTCCGAAGATTCCACAGGTCGTTGGCCTCGCCGTTTTCGCGGCGATCTTTCTCAATCTCATGCCTGCACCACAAACGCAGAGTGTTCCGCTTCAGCTCCTGGTGCGGCAAGTCGAAATCATCATTGCCGGCGGCGCGCTGATCACGGCCCTGTCCCACGACGGCTGGCTGTCGAGCCTCCTGAGCGTCAAGCCGCTCGTCGTCGGCGGCGAGATCAGTTATTCGATCTACATGACGCATCAGCTCGTCATGCTGGCGCTTTTGCCGCGCATGCCGGCTATCAACCTTACGACCGAGTTCGTCATCGTGGCCGGCATCACATTGGCGCTTTCGGCCGCACTATTTTATGTCGTCGAGCGGCCGGTCAGAGACGCCGCCAAAAGCTGGATGCGAACCGGGAGGATCATGGCCATGCCGCTCACGCCCGCAGCTCGTCCGCGATAGTCGTTTCCGTGGACAGCGCTCCAACTGATGCCGTCTCGGCGTACGTGGTCGAAGACATAGACCGTGAAAGCGGGACAGCGTGCCTCGCAGCCGTGCTACTGGTCCGCGCTGTGACGCGCGGCGACCCGCTTCCCGACTCCGGTTGATGCCAGGATTTGGGACTTGCGCGCAACGACACCGTACTCGAGGCATTCGCCCGGCGCCCGAACGTTTTTGCAGTGGCGCAGGACGGCAAAACCAAATCCAGAGATCATGGCGTCCATGGCTGCTGGATTCCTGGTGATATCGCGATGTCCTTCATCGGCACCATTGAGGTGCCAGATATCAGTCCATAGAAGCAGATAGCAGCCGGCCGCGGCGTAATCCGCTATATTCGCCAGGACACAAAGCGGGTCTTCACAGTGGTCGAGCGCATTCCGGCACACGATCACGCCATCCACCGTTCCGACGAGACGCTCTACGCGCTGCTCTGACGGCGCAGCTATGGTTTCGATATCGTCGGTGAAAAAGGTTTTGCCATTGATCTCGATCTGCAGCGACCTGTACTCGTCGATCAGTGGATCAATGATGACGCGGTCGCTCATCCAATAGCATGGAGAAATTTCGCCAAAAGGGCCTGATCCGATTTCGAGGCACTTGCGATTGCGCACGTGATCCGCATAGGCGCACCACGCCGCTTCGTCGCCATCGAACCATTGATTGGAGGCGCTTTGCCACAAGCCGCCCTTCCTCTTTTCGTCCTCCAAAAGCGCCATCAGGCGCTCATGATTTTCGCGTATGGTGTTTCGAGCGTGCAGGAGCTCATACCGTTGTGCTGCGCCGTGGTCGAATCGGTGGGGAGCCTCATCGCGGGGAGCGTCGGAGTGGGCGGCGCTGTAGATGGATGTTGCAATCACACGCCGCGCAGGGCGCGTCAGGTCGATCAATGCTTTCCCTACGGCAACCAAGACTGAAGGCCTCCATTGAGGATCGGGAACAAGGAACACTACTTCTCATTCCTTTACACAATAATATAAAGGAACATAAGGTGGCATAATTTCGGCGAAGCCGGGATCGGCGCCATGATATTCATCCTTTTGAGTGGCGCTCGTCCTTTGATCGAAAGCGCGTATAACCGGGCTATTAAGTGGAGGATTTCCCGCATTGTAGCTGGACATGCTAAAATACACTCCCTCCGCGCCGGCCGGCTTCATAAATGTTTTCGCGGTGAGCGGGGTGCCGTTCTGATCGAGCGCAGGTCCGCCGCGCCAGTCGGACGGGGTAGCGCCGATGATTGTTCTTCCAACCGCAGCGTCGAATAGATTCCAGCCCATTGGGCATCCATTTGTCTTGCTGAAGGCAACAACGGCTCCCTGTATCTTGATCGTGTCGGATATCCTCTGAATAAACTCCGGTTTATCAGCAAGAATTGCAACAAGCCGCTGCGCACCGGTGAAAGCGTCACGTGCGACACCGGCGTTTGCAATATCTTTGTTGAGCTGATCCAATGCAATTCTGCCGGCCTCTGCGGCTGCGCTGCTCTCTCTCGCCATTTCGGTGGCGGTTCGTGCCAACGCTTTAGCCGCTTCAGCATTATTCGTTGCCGTGTTTACCGCCTTTTCCGCTTCTGCCTGACTGGCTTTGATCCTGATTGTCGTCTCTACAGTCGTGCGCTCAAAATCATTGAGTTGCATCGCTGCATCCCGCTCGAGGTTTGCCAGGCGGGTTACTGAATCCCGCTCAAGCTCGCCAACACGCCTTATCAGCTCTTCGACACGCTGCGACACCAGGACCTGGACGGCCAGAACGGCAATTGCCGCGATGCCCACGATGAGGGGGATGGCGATATAAAGGACGAGGCGGAGCCACTCCGAAAATTTTATGAATAGTTCCCGTTCCAGCTCCGGACTGATTGAAACAGACGCTCGATCTTTTGGCGGCATATCCTCCTCCCCTATCTGTGATAGGGTCCTTTATCATATGTAGGCGAGCGGAGGCCATGCGCAGGTAACAGTCGTCAACCTATCCGTCCGCCGACACGCACCCGTTCGCCCACGCGCCTTTTCCGGACAAGAGAGTCGGAGACCCCCTTTCGACGCCGGATTTGGTCCCTGCTGGGCGCAGTGGCTTGCCGACATTCGCGGCCGCGGTCGTCATCTTAGGAGGCGTCTTGGGAGGGACCTTGGGGGCTACCCTTGCTGCCGACAAACGCTTGGGCGGTCGAGGTGTCTTGCCGCTGGCGGGAACCCCGGCAGGAACTGGAGTATCCGAAACGGTGGTCTCGGCCAGCTCCAGCCCGAACCGCGCTGCAACATCACCGTCGTCAAGCACCTTTCCGGCGGCGGGCGCGGCTTTGTTCAGCGCAACATCCTGTCCGGCAGCAGCCAGCAATTCATTTTCATCCACACCGCGCAGCACGAAGAGAAGCTCGGGCTTCTTGTCAAGCCTGGCGCCGACCCCATAGAGCGCCGCTGCAACATGCTTGCACATGTCGGCCCAATCCGGGCAGCTGCAGGATAGCTTGATTTCCTGCGGCGACGGAAACAGGCCATCGCCTTTGCGGCAGACCCGATCCATGACGCCCTTGGCCAAACGGCCTTGCAGAAGCTCGACCAGCGAATCGACCGTTCCGGCGCAGTCCCGGCAGATGGATTTCCACCCAGCCCTCGTAACCGGCGCAATCGTGATCCTGACCTTGTAGAGCTCAGACCCTGCAACCATCGCGGCGACTTCACCCTTGGTGATTTGCAGGTTGACGACGGAGCCGTTTCGAACATAGGTGCGGCCACGCGGCAGGCGGTTCTCAAAATCGCTGTAACGTTCCAGGTTCGTGCACCACGACTGCCCCCAGAAGCTCTTTGCGATCGTTCGGCCCTCGATCTTGACCGGCTCGATGGACTGCCCCTTCTTTTTGAGCTTTGCAACCTTTTGCTCCGCTCGGCGTCGCTTCTCGGCTACTGGCACATACGGTTGCCATCCAAAGTAGCTCACTTTTCACCCCTCCTTCATTGCCGCGCCCAGGTCGAGAGCCACAAGTTTAAGCAGTTCCTCGTCTTTCATTTCGGTCAACATCACCTCGGCACCGCTACCGAGGAAGTGTCCGGCCAGTTGCTGCTTCGACTCGATCATCTGATCGATCTTGTCTTCGACCGTGCCGCGGCAAATGAATTTGTGCACCAGCACATTCTTGGTCTGTCCAATTCGGAACGCGCGATCGGTAGCCTGATGTTCCACAGCCGGATTCCACCACCGGTCAAAATGAATGACATGGGACGCCGCAGTAAGATTGAGGCCAGCACCCCCCGCCTTGAGCGAGAGCACAAAAAACGGGACGTCCTCGTCCTCCTGAAACCGGCGCACCAAGTCCCTGCGCTTTTTGACTTCCGTCTCCCCGTGCAGGACGAGGCCGGCGCGTCCGAACACGGAGCCCAGGAACGCCGCCAGAGGCGCTGTCGTCTCTTTGAACTGAGTAAAGACCAGCGCCTTGTCCTGGCGGGCAGCGATAACCTCCGTAATCTCGCGGAGACGGGTAAGCTTGCCACTGTCTTCTTCCGCCCATGAGTCGTCGCCGAGCCACTGTGAGGGATGGTTGCAGATTTGCTTGAGTCGCATGAGGAAGGCAAGGACGATGCCCTTGCGCTGAATTCCGTCCACGCTGTCGAGCTGGTCGGCGAGATCCTGCACCGCCCGCTGGTAGAGCGCCGCCTGTCTGCAGCTCAAAGGGCAGAAGGTTTTGACCTCGGTCTTGTCGGGCAAGTCCGCGATGATGTTCTTGTCGGTCTTCAGGCGCCGCAGAATATAGGGGCGCACCAGGTCGCGCAGCGGGCCATATGGATTATGCGGCCGGTCAGCGAGAGCTTTGACGAAGGACGAAAATTGCTTCGATGATCCCAAGAGTCCGGGATTGATAAAATCGAAGATCGACCACAGGTCGCCCAGCCGGTTCTCGATGGGTGTACCGGTCAGGGCAATGCGCGCCTCAGCCCGCAGTTGCTTGATGGTTTTGGTCTGCTTGGCAGCTGGGTTCTTGATGGCCTGCGCCTCGTCCAGCACTACCAGCCGCCAGGCCGTAGCCTCCAGCACGGGTGCGCGAGAGAGAAAACCATAGCTTGTGATGGCCAGATCGACATCAGTCAGGTCGTCTGCGGTCTTGCGGGTCTCGGCCGGCGCCGCCGAGGGATGAACCACGACCACTTTGAGGCTCGGGGCAAATCGGGCAATCTCCGCGGCCCAGTTGGCGAGTAGCGAGGCCGGGGCCACGAGAAGGCACGGCTTCCGCCCGACGCCGGTCTCTTTCTTCAGCACCAGCAACAGCGACAAGATCTGGATCGTTTTGCCGAGACCCATGTCGTCAGCAAGGCAGGCGCCAAGTCCGAGCTGGGCAAGCAGGTAAAGCCACTGTACGCCGACTTGCTGATAAGGACGCAGCGTACCCCCGAGCGAAGCACCCGGATCGACGCGCGCGAGCCGACCGGGATC
>Ga0126378_10003440_pt1 | contig 11969 bp, 8 predicted proteins | sample PanSoiMetPlot_23_FD_92587 | JGI IMG/M metagenome (GOLD analysis project Ga0126378, IMG submission 92587) | Tropical forest soil microbial communities from Panama - MetaG Plot_23 | ecosystem: Environmental > Terrestrial > Soil > Tropical forest > Bulk soil | place: Panama | collected 2016-02-17
GGCCCATATACGAGAGCGGCGGGCCTAGCGGCGCGATGAAGTTCAGGCCGGGAGCCTTGATGCCGGCCCCTGCCAGCCACGCCGGAACGAACGCGGCGATCCCGAGAATCGGCACGATCACGTGCGAGATCAGGTTCAGCTTCTGAGCCCGGCGGGTGAAGTAGCCAATGCAGGCAACGTTCATGACGATGTAGATGCCGACAAGCAAGATGACGAGCGCGGTGGCGACCATAAGGAACGCCGTGACCGGGTCGTAGCCGAAGCCGAGCCCGAGCATGACCGCGATGCCGATGGCGGTGCCCGCGGCGATCGCGGGCACCGGCGACCTGTGCCGCTCGCTGACCCGCGCGAACGGCGGCGGGAACGCGTGGACCCGGCCCATGGCGAACGCGGTACGGCTGGCGACGTTCACGCCGGCGTTGGAGTTGGCGAGCGTCGAATTGATGATCGCGAAGAAGACCAGCACCCAGAACAGGCCATACAGCGAGCGGGCCACCCCTTCCCAGGACGCGGCGCCGGTACCGGTGGTGAAGCTCGCGAATTTCCCCGGCCCGAACCCGATGTCAATCGCGTAGGTCGTGAAGACGTAGAGCGCTCCGATGAGCAAGGTCGACAGAAGGACAGCGAGTTGCACGGTGCGCCGCGGGTTGCGGGCCTCCTCGGCGAGCGGCGCCGCGCTCTCGAACCCGAGGAACGCAAGTGTCGTGAAGACCGAGCCGGCGATGACGCCGGACAGGCCATGGTACTTGCCGGCCGGTGTGTACTTGAAGGTGAACACTGACAGGGTGTTGTGCCCTCCGGCGTGGATCACCAGCATGATTGCCAGGATCAGGAACACCGCGATCTCGAAGATGCCAAGGATCGTGCCCAGGCGCGCTGACGCCCGGATGCCGAAGTAGCCGACGAGGAACACGATCAGCATTCCGGCGATGGACCACGGCCACCATAGGTTGGCTGGCCAGCCGAACTCTGTGGTCATTGTCGAGGCGGTCGTGAAGCCGAGTTGCAGCAGCACCAGCGGTGCAACAAGCCAGCCGACCATGACGTAAGCCCATGCGACCAGGAACCCTGCTCCCGGGTGGATGCCGCGCGCGGCGTAAGTCGCCAGGGAGCCGGCTGCGGGTATCTCCTTGGCCAGCTGGCTGATCGTCCAGGCCGTGAACAGAGACGCGACGAGGGCGAACACAACGGCCAGCGGAAGCGCGCCGGCGGCAAATCCCACTCCCGCCGGGATCGACGCGGCAATGGCCGCGCCGGGAGCCATATCGGTGATGCTCTGGAAGAGGACCTCGCGGAGCCCGATAGCGTCCCGCCTGAGTCCCGTTCCCGCCATTGCTGTGCGGACATCGGAATCGGCCACCATTGCCTCCGTCACGACGTGCGAGACCTTGGGCAGATCATGTCACGGAGAGTTGGCCTGACAACAGACCAATCATGGGCTAACTCCTGCAACCTGCGCGTCATCGGCACCATTGCGCACAATGGCCTTGGCGGACGCCACGGAGGCCGAGCAGGCGGGAGAGGCCGCGAGCTGAGCAAGTCCGAGAACTTGTCCAGATCTGGCTTGATCGCACGGCCGGAGGGAGCACAATCTGGCCATGGGTTCGATAGATGGGCCGCGCCGCTCGCTCCGGCAGTTATTCGACCAGCGCTTCGTAGGTCAGGAGCCTGACAGGTTTGACTACCCCGTAGCACGTCAACGGGACAGCGGCAGGGCCTGGCCCCCCGTGGAGCGAGACGGCCGCGGACGCTCGCCCGAGGAGTTACTCGACAACCTGCGCCTGAGCCTGAGCAATCTGGCGGCGAGGTATACCATCGCTCCGCGCGACCGGGATGCGCGAATGGGCTGGGATGCGCCGGCCGGGCGCGACGCCAGCCTGAACTCGGACATCATCCGCCCCATGGAAAATCCACATGACCACGACGTACCGGGTGACGGCAATGCGTCGTATGAGCGGGAGGTGCCGTTCGACGAGGGCGCTGGCTACAGCCATGCTCACGACCCCGACGGTCCGGACTATGGTGGCGCGGACCACGGCGCCGGCCTGTGGGACGCGATTCGCGCGGCAAGGGAACTCAGCGATGCGTTTCCGGGCCTGGCGGGCCGCTATGGCGACACGGGCTTGTTTGCCGACCTCGGCTACGAGGAGCCGTATCGGCCATGGTTCATGTCTGGCGACCCCTCGACGCCGTGGTGGGCCGCCGACGACATCAGCTAGCCGCCGCGGGAGCGCCAGTTAGCGACCTGGTCACTGAAGCATGGACACCTTGCCGGTGACGTCGGCGGCCAGCCTGACCGTGTCGCCATCGACCAGCCTCACGTCGAGACCCGGCAGCAGCCGGTCGTTGTTCACGAACGTGCCGTTGGTGGAGTTCTCGTCCCTGATCGTGGCATGCCCGGCGTCATCGACAGTGACCATCGCGTGCCGCCTGGAGACGTTCTCGCACTGGTCGAACGCGGCCGCGACCAGCGACTCGGAGGGGTCACGGCCAAGCAGGACGGAGGTGCCGGCAGGCACCTCCACGTTGCCGGCCGGGAATGTAATGCGCAGTACGGCCGAGGAAATCCGGCGCCCGGCCTGGCGGGCGGACACAGCCTTCTGGGCGACAGTGATCGGAGGCGGCGGCTCATCGGCGGACTCGGCCCGCGGCAGGTTGGCCCCGCAGGTGAAGCAGATGAGGTCGTCTGAGCCAACCTCGGTCGCGCAGTCCGGGCAGGTCCGCGTCACCATCACTGCAGGCTCCTCTCTCGATACCGGGCCGTGGGCATCCGCACCCGCCAATAGGGGTGAGAACGGTCCAACGAGCGCCACGTTCACAGCCTAGCGCTGGTCCAGATGAGGCCAGGTAGCATCGCTGCCGTGATCAGCTTCAGTCTCGACGATGAGCATGAGGCCCTCCGCAGCACCGTCATGGAGTACGCCAGAGCGGCGGTTGCTCCCGTAATCGGCGGCTTCTACGAGCGGAACGAATTCCCGTACGAACTCATCGCCGGAATGGGGAAACTGGGCCTCTTCGGGCTGCCGTTCCCCGAGGAGTACGGCGGCATGGGCGGCGACTACTTCGCGTTCTGCATCGCCCTGCACGAACTAGCCAGGATCGACTCCTCGGTCGCGATCACGCTTGAGGCGGCTGTGGCACTGGGGGCCATGCCGATCTATCGCTACGGCAGCGACGAGCAGCGCGATCGATGGCTGCCGGAGCTGTGCCGCGGCGAGCGGCTGGCGGCCTTCGGGCTGACAGAGCCTGGCGGTGGATCCGACATTCCGGGCGGCATGCGGACCACCGCGAGCCGCAACGGCAATGACTGGGTCATCAACGGCAGCAAGGCGTTCATCACCAACTCGGGAACATCCATCACCTCGGCGATCACCGTCCTGGCTATCACGGGCCGGTCCGACGGAAGGCCACAGATCTCCTCGATCATCGTCCCTTCAGGCACGCCGGGCCTGACCGTCGGCCAGAAGTATTCCAAGGTCGGCTGGTGCGCGTCCGACACCAGGGAACTGTCGTTCAGCGACTGCCGGGTGCCGGCCCCCAACCTGCTTGGTGAGGTGGGCCGTGGCTATGCGCAGTTCCTGCAGATCCTCGGCGAGGGCAGAATCGCGATCGCCGCGCTGGCGGCAGGCCTGGCCGAAGGCTGCGTCGACGAGTGCGTGCGCTATGTGCAGCAGAGATCGGCGTTCGGCCACAACCTCGGTCATTTCCAGGCGATCCAGTTCAAGATCGCCGACATGCAGGCCCGCGCCTGGTCCGCCAGGCTCGCCTGGTACGACGCGGCGGCCAGGCTGGTAGCCGGCGAGCCGATCAAGAAGGAAGCCGCGATGGCCAAGCTGACCGCCTCAGCCGCGGCGATGGAGAACGCGCGCGATGCCACCCAGATCTTCGGCGGCTACGGCTACATCAATGAGTTCCCCGTGGCCCGGTTCTACCGTGACGCCAAGATCCTGGAGATCGGGGAGGGCACCTCCGAGGTCCAGCGGATGATCATTGCGCGAGAGCTGGGACTGACTTCGGATTCGTAACCAAACTCCCCTGGCTGACGCCGTGCCCGAGTCGATAGTCGTCGCACGCGAGACAGTGCGCAAAGCGTCGCCGATCCGGTCAGTGCACAATCATCGTGGCCACGTTGAGCTGTCTGCTGATCATCCCGGTGGACCAGAGGAGGTCGGCCGTCCGCTGCAGGTTGCCCGTGACCGTCGAGAGCGGGTAGACGCCTGTCGTGATGAGGGGCGCCTCCTGCTTGCTCAGCTTGGCGTAGTGCGGTAGCACCTTCTGAACTGGCCCTGGCATGGATGCCTGCGCAGCGGCCTGCGTAAGCCCCGCGCGGAACGCTGCCACTTCCGTGGCCTTATCCCGTGGCCACGACGTGCTGGTGAAGTAGCCAGAAAGCGGTATTCCGGCGGTCGCGCCGCTGCAGGCGTCGAGCAGTTCGACCGCGCCCGCTAGCTGAGCCTGGTAGATGTATGGCTGCGTGAGCAGCACTGCGTGCAGCTGGCCATGGACCAGCTCGCTGATCTCCTGCTGCTCGCTGATGTTCTTCCAGGTCACGCCGGACATGTTCACCTGGTAGCTCCGCAGCACGGACGTGGCGCTGGCGATCACGAGACTGTTCGGAGCGCTCGGTGGCGCCGGCACCAAGTCCGTGTTCGGAGCTCCTATGAATCGATTGGCCAGGTCCGCGGGCGTCTTAACCGGTGAATTCGGCATCGTCATGAGTTCGACGACGCCCGGCGCCGCGTCGTAGCCGTCAGCGAGGATCTTGTACGCGGTCTTTTGCAGAGCGGCCCGCGACGCGAAGAGGTTGCCGTAGTCCCCAGCGGCCACGTCGACCTGCCCGGCACTGAGCGCGTGAAGCTCCGCCTGCACGGAGGGGTAGTCGACGATCCGCACATCGACGCCGGCGTTTGAGAAATAGCCGCGCTTCTGCGCCAGGTACAGCGTGGCATTGTCGATTCCGGGAACGACGCCGACCTTTATTACGGGCTGGCCAGAGGACGCTGAGGCTTGGCTGAACGGATTGCAGCCGGAGATCCCGGTCGCAGCTGCGAGGCTCACGACCACGAATGCGAGGGAACGGATCCGGCGGGACGGCGCCCCGAGCCGCGATCTCGTGCGTGGCGACTGTTCGATCCTGGCCGACGACAGCCTCATCACGCTCCTTGTTTGGGATCCATGTGGCGCTTGTGCGTGGCTGATGCAGATGTTAGCTGGTGACCGGACAGTTTTCCGATCACGGACGATGCGGGTGAGAGTACCCTAAACAATGTGGCGGCACAGGCGGAGCCGCAGTTGCGAAGTCTGGTCGCGCTGGTCAGCCGCTTGGTCGCGCCCATATCCCCTTCGGGCTCTTATCGCTGCATGTCGGCCAGTTCAAGGATAGAGTCGCCCATGGCTATGTAAGTTGCGTGGCCGCCGTAGGTCCGTTTCGTGGAGGGATCTTAGATGGCAGTTCCGGTCCGCCGGAGCCGAGATCTCCTCCTGCCAACCAGGTGAGAGGTACACCGACGGTGCCGTCCCGAAGCAACAAGTCGCGCGATGCCGTGGCGGGCGCGGCCAGGCCATCTGACGCTGACGCTCAGGCAGCACTTAATCTGAGCGCGACCCGGCCGGCTGGCAGCAGAACGCGCGGGCGCCGGCTCAGGAACTGGCGCGTGCGGTCCCGCCTGGTCTTGCTGATCGCGATCCCAACGGCGACTGCTGTCGCGCTGGGCGGGTCGAACATCGTCTCGTCCTGGCAGAGCGCAGTTTCCTATCAGCGAGTCGCTAGCCTGGCCGGCTTGAGCGCCAAGATCACCAAGCTGGCGTACGAGCTTGAGTACGAGCGCGACAGCACCGTCTGGTTCATCGCGATGAAGACCGGACCGAGTGGGATATCGAGCACGACCCTCAGCCCGGCGGCCAAAAGTCAGCTCGGGGTCGTTCACCAGCAGTACAAGTACACCGACCGGGCGATCGGGCCGGTGCGCTCCGGCGTGGCAGCTATCGGGTCGGGCTACCCGCCCGGCGTCATCCTCGATGGTCAGTCGGTGTTGTCTGAGATCAGCTCTATCGACAACGTACGCCGTGCCGCGCTTACGCCCCAGACCTCGCCCATCGAGGTCATCAACAGCTACAAGGGCGTGATCAACGTCCTGCTTGCCTTCGAGCAACAGATCCCGCTGAGCAGCAACGACCCGCAACTCACCTCGACGGTCAGCGCGCTGAGCCAGATCGCCCGGTACGAGGCGGAGTACTCGGTCCAGCGCGCCCTGATTGTCTACGCGCTGACGCCGCCCGGCAAATTCGCGCCGAACATGTTCGACATGCTGCAGGCGTCGGTGTCAAGTCAGGACTCTGACCTAGCGCAGTTCGATAACTTCGCGTCGTATCAGCAGCACCAGCTTCTGACGGTGGCGCTGACGACCGGATCGCTGCGTGACCGGGTCAAGGCCTCCGAGTCGACGGTGATTCAGTACGCGCCGACGCATACATCGCTGGCCAACATCGGGATCGCGCCCGAGGAGTGGTTCGGCAATGTGACACAGACGATCGGGAAAGTCCGGTCGGTTGAGGACGCTTTGGCGTCGCAGGCCGTCAGCCGCGCTCAGGCTCTGCGCAAGAAGGCGATCGTCACTGCGGTCGCGATCGGCGGCGCCGTCCTGCTCGTTCTGATCATCTCCTTGCTCTTCACGACCGTCGTCGGCCGGTCCATGGTACGGCCACTGCGGCGGCTGCGGGCCGGGGCGCTTGAGGTGGCTGGCATGCGTCTGCCGGAGACGGTGCGCCGGATGAGCGAGTCGGACAGCGAGAACCTCTCGGTTGATGTCCAGCCGATTGACGTGGACTCCTTCGATGAGATTGGTGAGGTGGCCAGGGCATTCGATCAGGTCCACCGCGAGGCGCTACGGCTGGCGGCGAACGAGGCCGCCCTGCGCGGCAATGTCAACGCGATGTTCGTGAACTTGTCGCGCCGTAGCCAGTCGCTGGTCGAGCGCCAGATCAGGCTCATCGACGAACTCGAGCAGGGCGAGCAGGACCCTGAGCGGCTCGGCAGCCTGTTCCACATGGACCACCTGGCAACCCGCATGCGGCGCAACTCGGAAAACCTCCTGGTTCTCGCCGGGCACGACTCCACCAGACGGTGGAACCAGCCGGTTCCCCTAGTAGACGTCCTCAGGGCCGCCGTCTCGGAAATCGAGCAGTACGAGCGGGTCACCCTGAACGTGCAGCCGGGCATCGCTGTGCGCGGCGCAGCGGTAAACGACGTCGTCCACCTGATCGCGGAGCTCGCCGAGAATGCGACGTCGTTCTCCTCGGCCGATACTCCGGTCAATGTCTCGGGGCACCTGCTAAGCAGCGGAGGCGTCCTGCTGGACATCACCGACCAGGGTGTCGGCATGGGCACCGAGGAGATGGCGCACGCGAACTGGCGGCTCGACAATCCGCCCGTGGTCGATGTAGCCGTGTCACGGCGGATGGGCCTGTTCGTGGTCGCGCGCCTGGCCGCCAGGCATGGCATCAGGGTCAGGCTGCGCCCTGCGGCTGGAGCGGGCCTGACCGCGCTGGTATGGCTGCCTGACGAGGTCGTTGTCAGAGAAGGCGCGATCAGGCCGGGCGGGCTAGGACGCTTCCCCGAGCCGCTACCGAGATTCGCCATCGGACCAGGAACGGGGGATATCGCCGGACCCGGGTCAGCGGGCGCGGGCGAGTTCGCCGGTGCGTCTGGTTCAGGCCCCGTCATTCCGAGCCCTTCCGGGGTCGCCAGCCCGGTGGGATCCGCCGAGTGGCCGGGGGCAGCGACTGCCGAGCAAGAGGTGGCGGCCGCGCGCACGCCGAGGTTCGAGCCGCCGGAGCATGCGGAGGAGTCCGGCGCGCTCGGCCCGCAGCGTGTGCCGGGCGTGGGACCGCACCCGGGTCAATCTGGGGGAGCATCAACGGACCCGGCAATTGACCCGGGCTCTGGGGTCCCAGCCGAGCCGACCCCTGTCTTCTCCGAGCATCCGTCGTTGTCCCCTCAGCCGCTTGGGAACGAGTGGTCTGCACCGGCGGGCGCGGGAACGGGCGAGCCTGCGGTCCAGCCCGCCGCATGGGGAAGCGACCAGCCGACCCAGGCTCCGGCCGCGGCCGCCGCTGCGACAGGGGAGCAGGCCAGCCAGCCCGCGGCCGGGTGGGCAGGGGAGGGTGCGGACCAGCCACTTGGAGCGGGCCCCGTCGCCGGTCTGCGAGCATCAGGGACCTCGTTCCGACCCGAGGACTCAGGGTATGCGTCGGGCAACGGCGGTGTGATCGTCCCGCCCGCAGCGTCGCTGGCGGAAGAGAACAGGCTGCCAATCTTCGAGGCAGTCGAGTCCGACTGGTTCCGGCGCGGCCGGCCGTCGGTCGACGTCTCGGGCACCTCGAGCCTGGGCCTGGCGGCGCCGAGCTGGACCTCGCCAGCTGACGAGGGTTGGAAGGTTGCCGAAGCTGCCGTGGCTCCGACGTCAGGCGGGACGACGCTAGCGGGCTTGCCAAGGCGGGTCCCGAAGGCGAATCTCATACCTGGAACAGCGACGGAGACCACGACGCCAGCGCCCGTTCGCTCAGCAGCCGCCACCAGGGAAAGGTTCGCTAGTCTGCAGCGAGGAGTACGAGAAGCACGCGCGGCCAGTGGTGCCGAAAAGGGCGACGGAACGGACGACGTTCCCGGTGATGGATGACATGAGAGCGGCGACACAGTCATGCTAGGTGTGCGAACTCCTCAACTAAGGTCGGAGGAGCTCCGGATGCCAGGCTCGACGGGCGTAGAGCGTCAAGGTCCTGCCCGTCCCGCAAGAAAGGAGCGCCCGTGAGTCCGCTTACCCGTCCGGCACAGGATCTCAACTGGCTGGTTACCAACTTCGTTGAGCGAGTGCCTTCGGTTGCGCATGCCATCGTCGTCTCATCCGATGGCCTGCCAATGGCGTTCTCGCAGGGCTTCCCGCCAGAGCGGGTCGACCAGCTCGCGGCGGTGACATCAGGGCTGACTAGCCTGACCCAGGGTGCCTCCCGGGTTTTCGAGGGCGGCGCCGTCTCGCAGACCGTGGTCGAGATGCAGCGCGGCCTGCTCATCGTGATGGCGATTAGCGACGGCTCAAGCCTGGCTGTCCTAGCTGCGGCAGATTGCGATATGGGCCTTGTCGCCTATGAAATGGCACTCATGGTGGAGAGAGTGGGCAGCGCTCTCACACCAGACATGCGTGGTTCGGCCCCTCCTAGCTGGCCTGGTGCTGGCGGTTAGTGACAGGAGCGATCGGTGTCGGTTCCCCGCCACGATGATTGGATGGCGGAAGGCGGCAGGCCAGGAATGGACAGCTTCCGGCCGACGCCGCCAGATGGGCGCGACAATAGCGTCCAGTCTCCGGACGGCCTCGGCGTGCCCGACATGGGGTTCGGGCTTCCAGATCAGTCAAGCTCGCTCGTTCGTCCTTATGCCGTAACTGGCGGCAGGACAAAGCCCAGTTATCAGTTGCAGATCGAGGCTATGGTTTCGGCATCACATTATGAAGCCCGCGATCTTTCGGTATTGAGCCCGGAGTGCCAGTCGATTCTTGGATACTGCCGTGACTGGCGTTCGGTTGCTGAGATCTCCGCTGTCCTGCGAATGCCCCTCGGAGTCGCCCGTGTACTGATCGGGGACATGGCGATGGAGGGACTGGTCCGGGTTCACCAAGCGGACCACGGTCAGGGCCGACCTGATCTCAACCTTCTTGAAAGGGTGCTTAGTGGACTCCGCAAGCTCTAGAACCGCCGACGGCATTGCTGCCGATGTCGCCGTGACATCTGTCAAGATCGTCGTGGCGGGCGGGTTCGGCGCGGGCAAGACGACGTTCGTGGGCTCGGTCAGCGAAATCACGCCGCTGACTACCGAGGCAGTCATGACGTCGGTCAGCGATGGCGTCGACGACTTGTCCCACACCCCGGACAAGACCACGACGACGGTGGCCATGGACTTCGGCCGCGTGACACTCGACGCAGGGCTCGTGCTTTACCTGTTCGGCACACCCGGCCAGCACCGGTTCTGGTTCATGTGGGATGACCTCATCCAGGGCGCGATCGGTGCCGTCGTCCTTGTCGACACCCGCCGGCTGGCGGATTCGTTCCCGGCTGTTGACTACTTCGAATCGGCGAACCTGCCCTTCATCATCGCGATCAACGGCTTCTACGGGGACTTCCCGCACGCGACCGAGGACGTCAGGGAGGCCATGTCGCTCGGCCCTGACGTGCCGATCGTAAAGTGCGACGCACGGGGCAGGGCCTCCACGAAGGAAGTACTGATCTCCCTGGTGGAACACGCCATGGCGATGCAGCTCAGCATGAGGTAGCGCCCTCTCGCGCCCGTCGGCTTCATTTATGGTTTCGCGGCCCTGGTGGTAGCTGCTAGGCCACCAGCCTGCGGTAAGGTGCACCCGACGCATGGGGCGGTAGCTCAGCCGGTCAGAGCAGCGGACTCATAATCCGCCGGTCGTGGGTTCGATCCCCACCCGCCCCACTCGCTCCAGTCCCACTTAGTATCAGCGTTGGCCGACGGTCATCCTGGGTCCGGACTTCGAATCGAAGCCCCTGCTGGGTTGTCTGCGGCGCGGATCAGCGGTCGGTAGCCTGACGTGGTGGCCGGAGAAGAGCATTTGGCCGCAGGCGCACGGCGGTTGACGGCTGTAGACCTGGCTGAGAGCCCGGCCCCTTCGCCGAGACGGCCGCGTCGCGGCGATGTGGTGACCTACCGGGTGCGGATCGATCTTGTGGGCACTGATCCTGCGCTGTGGCGTCGCCTGGAGCTGGCGTCGGATCTGTTCCTTGATCAGGTCCACGACATTATCCAGGTGGCGTTCGGCTGGACCGACAGCCACCTGCATCGGTTCGCCTCGGGGCCCGATCGGTTCGGCGCGCTGACAGAGCACTTCCTGTGCCCGTTCGACGTGGACGAAGGTGATACCGGGATTCCAGAGGGTCATGTCCGCCTGGACGAGGTCGTCGCCGAGCCCGGGGATCAGTTGTTCTACAGCTACGACTACGGAGACGACTGGCAGCACGTCATCGTCCTGGAAGCCGTGCTGCCGCCCCCGGCGCAGGGATCTGGCCTGGCGGTCTGCACCGACGGGCGTCGGCGCGGCCCGGCCGAGGACTGCGGCGGCGCGCACATCTACGAGCTGGTCGAAGCGGTTACCGGCCCCGGCAACGCTCGGGCTGCTGACGCGGCCGCTGAACTGGCCGAGATCTTCGGCAGTGACATTGACATCGAGGCCTTGGTCGGCACGGACTACATTCCGGACGAGATCAACGGCGCGCTCGACTTGGACTGGGGTGTGGCAAGGCGCCCGGCGGCATCGGTTCGGCCCCGGCCCCTTGATTTGTCGGTGCTGCCGCCGCCGATAGCTGACCTCCTGGACGCGGTGCGGACCTCGCCGGAGCGCAGGATGCTGCGCCGCCTGATCGACGGTGCTGACCTCGCGGCTCCGGTCTTGGTCGAGGCGGCGGTGGCGGCTGCGATGGTTTGCCCGTATTCCTGGCTCCTGGACCGGGTTGGCGATGCTGGCATCAAGCTGACCGCGGCTGCTTACCTTCCGCCGGCTGACGTTGAAGCGGCCGTGTCTGAGCTTGGCCTTGGCAAGGAGTGGATCGGCAAGGGTAACCGGGAGAGCCAGACACAGCCGGTGCTGGACCTGCGCGAGGCGGCGCAACGGGCCGGCTTGCTGCGCAAGTACTCTGGCAGGCTGCAGCTGAGCCCGCGCGGGCGGGCCGCCCGCGCGGACCCGGCCGCGCTGTGGTGGCGGCTAGCCGAGTCGTTGCCGGCCACAAAGGATGATTGCGAGCGGCAGGCGGGCCTGCTGCTCTTGCTCATGCTCGCCGCCGGCGAGGCAGCGGACTGGGCCGAGATGACCGCACGGTTGCTGACCACGATCGGCTGGCGGACTGGCTACGGCGAGCCACTCACGGCTTCCGGTGCTTTTCACGCCGCCTGGAGCACGCAC
>Ga0126378_10003441_pt1 | contig 11966 bp, 11 predicted proteins | sample PanSoiMetPlot_23_FD_92587 | JGI IMG/M metagenome (GOLD analysis project Ga0126378, IMG submission 92587) | Tropical forest soil microbial communities from Panama - MetaG Plot_23 | ecosystem: Environmental > Terrestrial > Soil > Tropical forest > Bulk soil | place: Panama | collected 2016-02-17
GGTCTTGAGGCTGTAGTGGAAACCGGCCACCTCGACGTAGGTGGCAAGCGTGTAGAACACGACGGCGATCCCGGCTGCGCCGAGCACCGCGACCGGGATGTGCCGCTTGGGATTGGGCGTCTCCTCGGCCAGGTTGGCGGCAGTCTCGAAGCCGACGAACAGCAGCACGCCGTACAGCACGCCGAAGAAGATCCCGGACCAGCCCTGCGAGGCAGACGACGGGTTGAACGGCTTGATGCTGTTCGCGCTGCCCAGCTTGATGATCACGGAGATGAAGAAGACCAGCACGGCAAGCATGGACACCAGGGCCAGGGTGAGCTGGCTGCGCGTGGAGATCCGGACGCCGAGGTACAGAATCGCCGCGATGAGGGCGATGAGCACCAGCGTCCAGGCCCAGGACGGCAGCGGGTTCACGTTGAACTCGGCGGCGAGCGTGCTCTGGACGTAGCCGCCAATCAGCAGCAGCAACCCGATCAGAAGCACGAGCACGCCGCCGTAATAGAGGGTGCCCGCTGCCGCTCCGACCCGTTCGCCCAGCCCGCGCGTCACGTAGTCGTAGAGCGAGCCGGCCGCGTGTACCTGCCTCGCATAGCTGGAGACGATCCAGCCGATGGCGAAGATGCCGATCGCCGCGATGATGACCGACAGCGGCGAGGCCACGCCGCCGCCCTTTCCTGTCGCGCTGATCACGCCCACGACGAGCGGGATGACGAAGGCCGAGGAGAACACCGGGCCCACGAAGCCGACGGACTGGGCGAGCACGTCCACAAGCCGGAGCCGCTTGGCGCCCAGGCGCTCGTAACTCGGGTTGTCTTGGCTAGGCACTGCTCCCCGCCTCCTCACATGACCTGCGGCAGAAGGTGGCTCGGCCGTTACAGGTGATAGGTGTATTCGCGGAACTCCCAGTCGGTCACGAACCGTTCGAACCGGTCAATCTCATTGCGTTTGTAGCTGAGGAACGAGGTGACGAAGTAGTCGCCAAGCACCTCAGTGAGCTCGCGGTCTGCTTCAAGCGCGTCGAGAGCATCGGACAGCCGCATCGGCAGCATCGGCGCACGCGCGGGATCGTAGCCATAGCCCTCGAGCTTGCCCGGGGTGTCCGCCTTGTCGCTGATCCCCAGGCCTACCGCGGCCCCGACGGCCGCCATGGCCAGGTACGGGTTCGCGGTGGCGTCCCCGAGCCTGACCTCCATCCGGGCGGCGGCGCCGCGCTCGGGCGGGATCCTCAGCATCGCGCTTCGGTTGTCCAGGCCCCAGTCGATCAGCCACGGCGCAAGAGTGTCGGGCCCGAACCGCTTATAGGAGTTGATCGTCGGGCTAAGCAGGGCGCTCAGTGCCGGTGCGTGCTGCAGCACGCCGCCAATGGCATGCCTGCCCACCGCCGACAGGCCGTCCGGCCCGTCAGGGTCCCCGAACACGTTGGTGCCTGACTCGTCGTTGACCGACGCATGCACGTGGAAGCCGGATCCGCCCTCGTCGTTGAACGGCTTGGCCATGAACGTGGCGAGCAGGTCATGGTGCCGGGCGATTTCCTGGACGGCGGACTTGAGGCGGAAGGCGCGGTCGGCTGCGTCGGCCAGATCGGAATGATCGAGGTTAATCTCGAATTGGCCGGGCGAGAATTCATGATTGGCAGCAGTCACGCGCAACCCCGCATCGCGAAGCTGCCTGAGCATGCGCACCAGCACGCCGCGCGGATCACCTTTGCGGCCGACGACGTAGACGTTGCCCGGGTCATTGGCATACCGTTGCTGGCTGCCATCGGGGCCGCGCTCGCACAGGTAGAACTCCAGCTCGGGACCGCATACCAGGCTGTACCCCATGGTCGCCAGCCGCTCGGCCACCCGCCGGGCGACCACCCGCGGTGACTCGGGCACTGGCGAGCCATCCGGCAGGACGGCGTCGCCCAGGCACCATGCGGCGTGCGGTTCCCACGGCAGCGCGGTCAGCGTGCTCAGGTCCGGCCGGACCAGGATGTCAGGCAGCCCGGCATCCAGGCCACCTTGCACGGGGACCACGTCACCCATCGGGCTGGTGTGGTAGACGGCGCGACAGAATGCGAGCCCGTGCGCCACTGCGTGCGGCAGCTCGGAGAGCAGGACGTCGCGGCCGCGGTCCACGCCGATCAGGTCGGGATAGGAAACCCGCACGACGTCGACGTCGTCGTTATGGAGATGCTCACAGGCCGCCGAAACCTCGGCATCGGTCGGGTGCGGCACGGCAGCTCCACGAGCGGAACGTTGAACGTTCGGACCCAAATAATCTGGCATACTAGCCGCAGGATGCGAGCCGTTCAAGGCCTGGCGGGCGGGACGGCGCGCCTAATCGGGCCTGGCGGGAATGCCGCCCGACGTCTACCATCCAAAGTCGTAAGGATGCAAACGACCTCGGCGGGGGCGGGCGCGCGTGAGCGAGATGAGCGGCTTCTTTTACCCCAGAACGGCCACCGGCCGCGCCTCGCTGTTGCCGCCCCCGCCGTGGCACTACTCGGGCGACCTGCTGACCGTGGAGTACCGGACCGATCCGGCGCTGGTCGCCGAGCTGCTGCCGGACCCGCTCGGTCTCGCGGAAGAAGATCCCGGCGCGGTCGCCGTCATCTGGGCGGACTGGCAGTCGTGCGGAGACAGCGGCGAGGAACTGCTGGACCCGGTCCGGGCGCAGTACAAGGAGTGCCTGGTCGTTGTGCGGTGCAGCTTCGCCGGGCGCACCTATTCGCGCTGCGTCTACATCTGGGTCGACGCTGACTTCGCGCTTGCCCGCGGCCTGCACCAGGGTTATCCCAAGAAACTCGGGTCCATCCACCAGACCCGGCCGCATCCGTTCGGGCGGGCCGCGCCGCGGATAGGTCCCGGCGGCCGGTTCGGTGCCACGCTCGCGGCCGGCGACCGGCGGCTGGCCCAGGCCGTCGTGACGCTGCGGGAGGAAGCCCCGGCCAACGGGTTCGTCAACGCCCACCCGATGGCGCACCACCGGTGGATGCCGTCGATCGAGAAGGGCGCACCCGACGCCCTCGACGAACTTGTGCTGTCGGGCAGCGCCAGGTTTGAAGGTGGCCAGCCATGGCGCGGCGAGGCCAGCATCGAGCTGTTCGACTCCCCGACCGAGGAATTGTGCAGGCTCCAGGTCCGCGAAGTCCTGGGCGGTTATTACCGGCAGGTCGGTGTCACCTGGGACGGCGGCACCGTCCTTTCGGCGCGCGGCAGGCAAGCGGAAGCGAAGCGGCCGCAATGAGCCAGGCACGGGACTACCGGGGCGCGCCCGACACGGCCAAGGTTGCCGGGGTCGAGGTCGACACCAGGCACTGGATCGGCGGCCACCGGGTGGGGTCGGCGGTCGGCTTCACCGACGTCTCCCCGATCGACGAGCGGCCCATCGCCGACGTGGCGCGCGGCGGCGAGGCGGAGGTTGCCGCGGCGGTCCAGGCCGCGGATGCCGCGTTCCCCGCCTGGGCCGCAACCCCGCCTGGGCAGAGGGCCGCGGTCCTGCGCGCGATCGCCGACGGCATCGACGGGCGAACCGAGGACCTGGCGCAAGTGGAGACGCGAGACAACGGCTCGCTGCTGCGCTCGCACCGGCGCAGCGTGATGCCGCGCGTGGCACACAACTTCCGGTTCTTCGCGGACTGGCTCGGTGAGCTGGACGGCGGAGCCCTGGAGGTCAACGGCCACCGTCAGCAGGTGAGCTGGGCGCCCGCCGGCGTCGCCGCCGTCATCACTCCCTGGAACGCCCCGCTGATGCTGGCCACCTGGCGGATCGCGCCGGCCCTGGCAGCAGGCAACACGGTCGTGGTCAAGCCGCCCGAGCTAGCGCCGCTGACCGCCAGCTTGCTCGCGGACATCACCAGCGAGGCGGGCCTTCCCGACGGAGTCTTCAACATCGTGCAGGGAATAGGCACCGAGGCGGGCGCGGCGCTGGTGGCTCATCCCGGCGTCGCCCGCGTGGCGTTCACTGGCTCGGTTGCCAGCGGCCGTCAGGTTGCCGCGGCGGCCGGCGCACAGCTGACCCCGGTGTCGCTGGAGCTGGGTGGCAAGTCGCCGCTGCTCGTGTTCGCCGACGCCGACCTTGACCTTGCCGTCAGCAAGGCTGTCGGCCAGTACGACAACGCCGGCCAGGTCTGCCTGGCCGGGACCAGGCTGATCGCCGACGCGGCGGTCGCCGACGAGTTCATCAGGCGCTTCCTGGCCTCCGCGGCGGCGCTGCGGCAGGGCGACCCGCGTGACGAGCTGACCGACATCGGGCCGTTGATCTCGCGTCAGCAGCTGGCCCGGGTGGACGGTTACGTTCAGCAAGCGGTCGCCGCAGATGCCCGCGTGCTCATCGGCGGGAGCGTCAACCCCGCGCTCGGCGGCCTGTACTACCAGCCGACACTGCTCGCGGGCGCCGCTCCGGGCTCGCGGATCCTCACCGAGGAGGTCTTCGGCCCGGTGCTCACCGTGCAGACCTTCAGCAGCGAGGACGAGGCGGTAGAACTGGCCAACAGCACCTCTTACGGGCTGGCGGCCACCTTGTTCACCGGCGACCATGACCGGGCGGATCGAGTGTCCCGCCGGCTGGTCGCGGGGACCGTGTGGGTCAACTGCTTCTTCGTCAGGGACTTGCGCGCCCCGTTCGGCGGCGCCCGGCTCTCCGGGATCGGCCGCGAAGGCGGTACCTGGAGCTTCGATTTTCATGCTGACGTGAAGAACACCGTCTTCGCACCGGAAGGATGGCGCCGCGATGGGTGATATTGCCGGAGCGGGATTGCTGGCTCACGTGCCGACGATCATGCTCCCCTACGAGCAGCGCCTCGAGCTCAACGACGGCAAGGAAATAAGCCTGGTACCGGGGCTGAAGCGGCTGCGCGCGGAGATCTTCGAGCTGCTTGACTACGACACCGTCGTGGTCCTCGACTCGCACTGGCATACCACCGTCGAGTTCGTGGTTTCCGCGCAGCCGCGGCGGGCCGGCCTGTTCACCTCCGACGAGCTGCCGCGCGGGATGTGCCGGATCCCCTACGACTGGCGCGGCGACCCTGAACTCGCGCAGGCCATCGCGGCGCATGCGGATCGCCACGGAACCTGGATCACCCCCATCGACGACCCGTACCTGCCCGTTCATTACGCCACCGTCAACTTGTGGACGTACCTCGGCCGCGGGCTGGATAAGCGCTGGATCACGATCAGCAACACCGCGCAGACGGGGGACACCGAGGACTTCCTGCGCCTTGGCCGCGCGCTCGGCGCGGCCATCGCGGGCGCGGACCGGAGGGTGCTGCTGCTGGCCTCAGGTGCCTTGTCGCACACGTTCTGGCCGCTCAGGGAATTGCGGGCGCATGAGGCAAGCGACCCGGCGCATATTAGGACCCGCCAGGCTCAGGCCGCTGACCTCGAGCGGATCGGCTGGCTCAGCGCAGGCGATCACGCCCGGGTGATCAAGACGATGCCGGAGTACGCCAAGGTTCGGCCGGAGGCCAAGTTCGCCCACTACCTGATGATGATTGCGGCAATGGGCGAGGACGCGGTGACGGCGCCGGGCCGGGCATTCAGCGAGTACGAAAACTCGGTGGGAACCGGCCAGATGCACATATGGTTCGACAGGCCGGCGGCGGGCTGGTGTTCCGTCACGGGCTGACCCGAGGAGGCAGCGTTGCCCGAGTACCGCAGGATCTTGCTCGACGGCGCGGCGGTGCAGGTGCGTCGGGACGGCGAGAACCTGGTCGCCGGGGACGGCCGCCGGGTAGCCGCGAGCAACGCCGTCCACCTGCCGCCAGTCGAGCCCACAAAGATCATTGCCGTGCATCTGAATTACGCGAGCCGGGTGGCCGAGTTCCAGACCAGGCTGCCGTCGGCTCCGACGTACTTCCAGAAGCCGACCTCGGCGCTCGTCGGCCACCAGGGCGCGGTCATCCGCCCCGCTAACTGCAGGTACCTCAACTACGAGGGCGAGATCGCGATCGTGATCGGGCGGGCCTGCCGCGGGGTGGAGCCGTCGGAGGCAGCCGACTACATCGCCGGGTACACGATCGCGAACGACTTCGGGCTGCACGACTTCCGCGACACCGACGCGGGCTCCATGTTGCGGGTCAAGGGCTCGGACACGATGGCTCCGCTGGGCCCGGGACTGGTGACGGACTGGGACTTCCGCGGCAAGGGTCTGCGCACCTATGTGAACGGCCAGCTCGTGCAAGACGGCGCGACCAGTGAGATGCACTGGGACATGCACTACCTCGTCGCTGACATCGCCCGGACGATCACGCTGAACCCGGGAGATGTCGTGCTGTCAGGAACCCCGGCGAATTCCCGCCCGGTCCAGCCAGGAGATCTGGTCGAGGTGGAGGTTGACGGCCTCGGGAGGCTTGCCAACCGGGTCGTGGTCGGCCCGCTGCCCGTTCCTGCCGGCTATGGAGCCCAGCCGACCTCAAGCGAGGAAGTCGTCTCCACCGCGCTCGGCGGTGACTGGGAATTCCGCGGCATCAGGCCCCCGGCCCGCACCTGATCGCCTCGCGGAAAACCGCCGCGTACCATCAGTGCATGTCCCGGCGCCTGGCCGTCAGCAGCGCACGTGACCTCGTGCAGGCCGAACGCGACATCCGCGGCCGTATCGGCGATCAGCAACTGGAGTTCGCGGCGATGGCGGCGGTATCGAACATCTACCGAGCCGCCAATGTGGTCCGCAATCATATGGAGCGGACGGTGCTTGCCGACGAGGACCTGTCCTGGGCCGCGTTCACCGTGCTGTTCGTGCTGTGGATCTGGGGCGAGCAGCAGACCCGGCATCTGGCCGCCGAGGCCGCCATCACCAAGGGAACGCTGACCGGCGTCCTCAAGACGCTGGAAAAGCGCGGCCTCGTGCGGCGCCGCGCGCACGACGCGGACGGCCGGCTTGTGCTGGTGAATCTGGAGCCAAAGGGACTGGCCATGATCGAGCGGTTGTTCCCGGCCTTCAATATGGGGGAGGCATTCGTCAGCTCCGGCCTGACTGAGCGCGAGAAGACCCAGCTTGCCGCGCTGCTCCGCAAGATCATCCGGTCCGTCGAGGTCGGCTAACCCTGGCACTGTCACGCGGTCAGGAACACGGCGGCCGTGGCGTTGACATCCCTCCGGCGCCCTCCTAACGTTTGGGAGCAAACAATTTCGGGGCGATCAGCGGCGGCGACGCAGGCCTGGAGGGCTCGGAACGTGCGGAGCGGATGGTCTGGGACCGGAACGGGATCTGGGTCCCTGCTGTCCGAGATCGACCTCACCGACCTCGATATGTGGCAGCGCGGGGTTCCCCACGCGGAGTTCGCCCGGCTCCGGCGGGAGGCGCCGGTGGCGTGGTTCGGCGAAGCACCGCCGAACTCCGGCTTCTGGTCAGTGCACAAGTACGCGGACATTTTGACGGCGAGCCGGGACGTCGCGACCTTCTCCTCAGCGCGCGGCATTTCGTTCGAGGATCCGACCGATGAGGACATGGCCGCGCGCCGCACGATCATCGACACCGACCCGCCCGAGCACACCAAGTTGCGCAAGATCGTGTCGGGTGCGTTCTCCAGGCGCGCCGTGGCGGTGTACCGGCATTTCGTCGAAGGACTGACCGAGCAGGTCCTTGACGCGGCGCTGGCCGGAGTCGGCGCGGCTGGCCACGCTGAGATCGAGTTCGTGGACGCGGTGGCCAAGGAGGTGCCGATCCGGGTGCTGGCCCGGATCATGGGGCTGCCCGAGAACAAGCTGGACCTGTTCATCGACCTCGGGGACCGGCTTATCTCGAACACCGACCCTGCGATCACTGACGTGGTCTGGGGGCGGGACCAGACCGATGCGTACCGCAAGTACCCGTTCCGCAGCCCGTACGGCAAGCAATTGTGGGACCTCGGCCGCGAGATCGTCCGCGAGCGGCTCCGTTCGCCCGGCGATGACCTGCTGTCCAGGCTGGTCGCTGCGGAAGTTGACGGTGAGCGGCTGAGCCAGGTGGATCTCGACAACTTCTTCTCGATCCTGGTCATCGCCGGCAACGAGACGACGAGGATCGCCATTGCCCAGGGCGTCCTGGCGTTCTGCCAGCATCCGGAGCAGTGGGAGCGGCTACGGGGCGATCCGGGCCTGCTCGACACCGCCACCGATGAGGTGATCCGGTGGAGTTGCCCGACGAACTTCATGCGCCGCACCGCCACCAGGGACGCCGAGCTCGGTGGCGCGCGGATCCGCGCAGGCGACAAGGTCGTGCTCTGGTACGTGTCCGGCAACCGGGATGAGGCCGAGTTCGCCGAGCCGGACAGGTTCGATGTCGGCCGTTCGCCCAACCGCCACCTCAGCTTCGGCCGAGGCGGGCCGCACCTGTGCCTCGGTGCTCATCTGGCCTCGCTTGAGGTGAACGTGGTGCTCGCGGCCTTGGCCCGCCGGGTCACCCGCTTCGAGCTTGCCGGGCGGCCGCTGCCGATCAGGTCCAACTTCACCAACGGGCTCCGCGAACTGCCGGTCCGGCTGAGGCTGGCCTGATGCCTGCGCCCAGGCTGCTGCTCATCCTGACCGAGAACTGGACGATGCGGCCGGCGCCCGACGTGGCGGACCTGGTCGCGTTCGCCGTCGAGGCGGAGCGGGCCGGCCTCGACGGGGTGATGGTCAGCGAGCACATCGTGCTCGGCCCGAGCGCGGACGCCGCCGGGATCCCGGCGAACCCACGGGACTACGCGCTGCCGGGGAACCAGGATCCGGCAACCCCGTGGCCGAGCCCGCTCGTCCTGCTCAGCGCGATCGCCGCGGTCACCACCAGGCTCCGGCTGGTGGCCGGCGCGATCATCAGCCCGCTGCGGCATCCGCTCGCCATCGCCAAGGACCTGGCCACGCTGGACCGGCTGAGCGGCGGGCGGCTCGTGGTGATGCCGACCGTGAGCTGGCATGCCGACGAGTACGCGGCGCTGGGCGTGCCGTTCGCCCAGCGAGGCGCGATGCTGGACGAGCAACTCGCGATCTGGTCGCTGGCCTGGCGCGGCTCGCCCGCGACGTTCGAGGGGCGGTTCTACCGGTTCGGCGACGTCTGGCTGGAGCCGCAGCCGCTGCGGCCGGGCGGGCCAGAGCTGTGGTTTGGCGGATCGTCGGTGCACCGCAGGCTCGTCGCCAGGCTGGTCAGGTACGGCAGCGGGTTCAATCCCCTCGGCGCGCCGTCCGATCAGGAACTGGCGCGGCTGGCAGATGCGCTGGCCACCGCCGGGAGGAGCCCCGCGCAGATCGAGTACGTCGGCGGTACCCGGGCTACTTTTACCGCTCCCGATGCCGTCGCCGACCTGGACCAGGCACTGGCCACCATCCCGGCGCAGCAGGCAAGGGGTTTCACGACCTTCTGCGTGAAGCCGTCTCAGTTCACCGACTCTGCCGACGGCATCGGCGCGTTTTGCCGCATGCTCATGGCGAAGGTCGCGGCGCTCTCCGGCTGATCGCGGTCGGCCGACCCGGGCGTGTCAATCACTGGAGGAGGCAATGGCACTGGACCCAATCGGCTCACCGCGCGCCGTACTGGTCACCGGCGGCGGGACCGGGATCGGCGCCGCGGTCGCCCGCAAGCTCGCCGCTGCCGGCGACAGGGTTGCCGTATGCGGGCGGCGCCAGGACCTGCTCCGGGCTGTCGCCGCCGAGACCGGTGGCCTCGGTCTGACCTGCGACGTATCGGATGCCAGTCAGGTCAGCGCCATGGTTGAGGAGGTCATCAGGCGTTTCGGGCAGCTCGACGGGCTGGTCATCAATGCGGGGGTGATATCGCCCGGCGGCGTCGCCGAGCTGGCTATGGCGGACTGGGAGGAAATGGTGTCCGTCAACTTGACCGGCGCCTTCCTCGTCGCGCGCGCGGCACTCGACCACCTCATCCGCCGGCGCGGCGCCATCGTGTCGATCGCGTCGGTCGCTGCGCTGCGAGCGGCCAGCGGGATGGGCGGGTATGCAGCGACCAAGGCCGGCCTGACGATGCTGACGCAGTCGATCGCTGTCGACCAGGCTCACCTGGGACTGCGTGCGAATGTGGTCTGCCCGGGCTGGACGGTCACCGAGATGGCGGACCGGGAAATGGCGGAATTCGGTGCCGAGCGCGGAATAGCGGCGGCCGACGCTTATCGGCTCGTCACGGCCCTGGTTCCGCAGCGCCGCCCGGCCAGCGCCGAGGAGGTGGCAGCGGTCGTCGCGTGGCTGCTCTCGCCGGAGGCCTCTTACGTCAACGGTGCGGTGATCTCCGTCGACGGAGCCGCTACCCCGGTAGACATCGGAACTGTTGCCTTCGACCCCAGGGTCTCGTTGTCCGCGGCGCCGGCCGGGACCTCAACACCATCGCCGGACCGTTGATGGCGTAACAGCACCATCAACGGTCCGGCGATGGGTCAGGGCCTGCCAGCTCCCGGCGCAGGCGCCGGGAACGCCACGACCTGCCCGCTCGGCTGCTGAGACTCGGGCCCGCCATAGGTCTGGCCGACGACGAACAAGCGGGGGCTCTCCTCGCGGCTGAGCGCGCAGGCAAAGGCGCCGCGATCCCAGTCGGCGATAGCCAGCACCTCACCGCCCTCGCGCACCCGGACACAGTGCTTGTTGCCGACGTCGGCATACCAGACCGCGCCGTCGGCGTCCAGGCAGATTCCGTCGGGGTGGTCGCCAGGCGTATCCGCCCACACGCGCCGGTTCGCGAGGTCACCGTCGCGTCCGATGTCGTAGGCGGTGAGCCGGTTGGCATAGGACTCGGCGACGATCAGCGTGCCGCCGTCGGGGGTGATCGCCATGCCGTTGGGGAATGCGAGGTCATCTGCGACCGGGCCGACATCGCCGTCGGAGGTGACGAGCGCGACCAGGCCAGGCGCATACTCCCCGCCGGGAAAGTCGAAACCGATTGTGTTGACATAGACGTTGCCCCGGTCGTCAGCCACGACATCGTTCCATGGCTTCTGCGAGACCTGGGCCAGGTCCGCATGCTGGACCAGCGACGCGTCAGGCTCACGGCGCAGCAGCCGTCGCTGTGCTGAGTCCACGACAAGCAGCCGGCCGTCGGGCAGGAAGTCGATGCACATCGGAAACGACGCAACCGTGAGCACCACTTCTTGGCCGCCGCCCGGGTTAAGCGCGATTACCTGGTGCGCGCCCCAGTCAGAGAACCAGACCCGCCCGTCATGCCAGCGCGGTGACTCGCCGAACAGAATGCCTTCCATCAGGACTTCAGGTTCGCTCACCGAACTCTCCCCTCTGCGAGGTACCAGATAGACCATGCCCGGCAGAGAAAGTCATCGCCGATCCCGCTCCGGCGTGGCAAACTTCGGCCGTCGGCCACAAGCGCGTTGTCGGGCGGGGAGGATCACGTGGCAAGGCTAAAGTCTAAAGCGGTTCTGGCGGCTCTCCTGGGTGTGCTGGCTAGCCCGACGTGGACGCCCGCTACCTCAGCGGCGACCAGGGGCGTTCCCCAGACAGCGTGCGGCGATTGGCGCTGGGCAGTACGCGGTGACGGTGACGGTCAGGAGCCGGGCTCTGGCTAACCTCGTGGTCGTGCGGGCCGAGACATCACTGGGCGCAGCGGAGGAGGCGCGGTCATGTGCGAGATGACGCAGGAGGAGGCGCTGCGCCTGGCCGATGCGCTGGTGGGGCAAGCGCTGAAGGAGACGGAAGCTCGCTGCTCGGTGCTGGGGCAGTTCATTAACGACTGGGAGCACGCGGGGTCAAGAACCTCAGCCTGGAGCGAGGCACTGCGCGAGCTTGATGCGCTGCACGGCAACCGCAGCGGGCTCATGCGCAGGCGCGGCCTGATTCAGCAAGCACTCGATTGCCCGGTCGGCGAGCGCCCGACGAAGGTGCCGCTGCCACCCTTGCCGAACCGGACTGTAGTTCGGGTTCAGCCACAGGTTCAGGTCCGAGCGCGGCGGCGGCGGTCCTGAGCCAGCTCTCCGTTCGAGCTCGGATAAGCCGCCCATACCGCGGGCCAGGGCTAGAGCGCAGCTATCGCAGCGGCGGCCGCGCTCGGAACCGTTAAGTGTCCGCGAAGATGGA
>Ga0126378_10003442_pt1 | contig 11966 bp, 6 predicted proteins | sample PanSoiMetPlot_23_FD_92587 | JGI IMG/M metagenome (GOLD analysis project Ga0126378, IMG submission 92587) | Tropical forest soil microbial communities from Panama - MetaG Plot_23 | ecosystem: Environmental > Terrestrial > Soil > Tropical forest > Bulk soil | place: Panama | collected 2016-02-17
CGAACCGGTATCGTCCCCGGTCGTCGGAGGACGTTTGCCCTTCGAGAGATGTCTGCGTCAGCCCAAAACTTGTATCCGTACGAAACAGGTAGATAGTCGCGCCCCCGATAGGCTCATGGTCATCATCTTCGACTGTGCCCGTCAAACGCGCATCAGGACGCAACCGGAAAACAATATTCTCGGTATTCAGTTCTGCTTTGACCACGATCGCACTGGAATACATCCCATGCTGTTCAAATCCTTGTCTTCTGAAACCGTTCGCCTGTCCGCTGATCGTATACTTGCCGGGATCAGCCACAGTAAAAGCAAACGCTCCATCATCTCCGGTTAGCAGTTTTTGTTGTGTCGTTTCGAACTGATCCGCATTGCCGAGCCACACTTCCGCGCCTGCGAGCGGATGCCCATTGACCGCATTCACAACTCTGCCTGAGACTTGAAATTTCGCTGAAGCCTTCTGCCCCCAAAGATTACACGCGAGCAGAACAATAAGAGCGATTCGAGCAAAGTCATCCGCGGACCACCGCCACCGGCTGTCCGGCGAAGCGAAGCTCCGCCACAGTCGTACACCAACCGCTCTATCCTCCTTGCCCACTCTGTGAAACAGATTCACTTTTCCACCGCCGTCAGTCCCAGATTCACCATCGCGGTCCCACGCGCCCGTACGCTGATCTGCTCCGCATCCGAGAGGTAAGGATTCAAAATATCCGGATTCGCATACTCGAGCCGATCTCCGTCATTCAAGGCCAAAATTGCGTAATCTCCTGGCGGCACGCCCGAAATCGTAAAGTTACCCTGCGTGGCGATCGTCGAGCGGATGAAGTTTCTCGATCCATGTGGCTGCACCAGCAACACCAGCACATGTCCAGGATCTCCCACGGGCACCGTCCCACTCACTGTCGTGGCACCGTCGCGCACTACGACCTCAATCGGCGCGGGTTGCTCTCCCTCGACAACGGTTAAGTCGTCGATGAGCAGATCGACCCCTCCACTGTGTGCCGACTTCACCCACCATTCCCCAGACGTGGTGATGAGCAATCTGTAAGTTCCAGGCGCGACATTAGGAATTCCGCCGGAGTGTGCTCTCCAAGGGTTCACGCCTGCGAAAGATTGCGAAACCGGATCCAGTTGTAGCAACACTCCGGGAACACCCTCCTGCATCCCTAGCTTGCGCTCGCCACTCCCACTAGCTTGTTCTTTCACGAATTCGACGGGTATGGTCACCGGTGGCGTCAACGGAACTTGCAGATCCGCTTCATCTCTACGCACCAACACGGCCGATCCCGCGGTTGTTAATTCCATTCCCTCCCTTGCTTGCGCGCTTACGCTGTACGCCCCGGCCGGAATCTTCGCTTCGAACTTTCCATCCTCCACCCCGACGCTCTGGCTGAAGTCAGTATCCTCTCCAGCCTTTCTCTTGAACGTCAGGGTCGACACGGCGCGTGCTGCGCCGCTCAGGATCCCTGCCACGTGATAGACCGGTTCGGCCGATAGCGTGAAGTCAGCGTCGGCCTCCTCTCCGGCTGCCAGTTCGACCGCGCTCGCAGCACTCATGTCGGACACGCCCGGATAGAACACCCTGGCGAAAACCTGTTCTCGCGGATTCGCGATGCCTTTCTGACTGAGTGTCATTTCGTCGTTTCGCTCCACTGCAACGTAGTAACTCCCAGCATGCAGCCCAGGAATGCGAAATTTTCCCTCATCATTGGTTCGTCCCTGAAACGGCTGCTCGGCCCACACCATCCTGCCCTCGACGTTCTGCTTCGCGAACAGATGTACCGGCAATCCTTCGAGAGGCAAATCGTCTTTGGTGATGACCCTACCCTCGATCGCGGCCCAGGGAGTAAGTTTCAGAACAACAGCAGGGGCATCGTTGCCCACTTGTGCCGGCGTGTTGGAACCATCTTCTGCAGAGAAACCTGGCTTCATCGGCGTCAGAAAGACATTGCCTTCGGACAGCCCTTCCAACACGAAGTGTCCACCAGCATCCGTGAGTGCGACGTTGCTGTTTTGTCCCGAAACCTGCACCGCCGCGCGGCGGACAGGCTCGCCGGTTACCGAATTGATCACGGTGCCCAACAGGGTGAATGATCTTGTATCCCCTCGGCTCTCCGTCGGGTTATCCGGCGGCGATGGCACACCTGCCTCTTGTGCCGGGATCAAACTCGCCGTCAGGCACAATCCGGGCACGAAAAGAACAAACCGGAGCAACCAGCCTAAAGGGATTCTCACAGCAATATCTCGCCTGCAAATCGCAGAGGACCAATGTTGACAGACTCTAACGCCTCAACCAAGTTCCCAAGGTCATGACGCGAACGTGCTCGGCTGCCTGTTCACCCCAGATGCAGGCTCCCGAACAACAGTTACCCGCTCGCAGAAATTTCAAAACAGGCTCGGTTTTTTCTGCACGTTCTGCGCTATGTCTTTGCGATCTCTACGATAAAGGCTACCTGCCGAAGTACGGGCCTGCCCGTCATGCTATGTTGCAGCATGCCCATGGCGTCAGCCGCGCCTGCTCTGGTCCACGAAGAGGGGCTCCGGCACCAACTCTCGGCTGCACAAATGGCCATGGTCGCCGTCGGCGGTTCTATCGGCACGGGCCTCCTTCTCGGTTCCGGAGCCGCTATGGAAATCGCTGGCCCCGCCGCCATCCTCAGTTTCCTGGCTGCTGCGATCATCAATTGGACGGTCGCCATGGCTTTGGGCGAACTCGCCTGCGCCCATCCTGCCGCCGGAAGCTTCGGTGTCTATGGGGAACTCTACCTGAATTCCTTCGCAGGATTTATCGCCCGCGCCGGATACTGGGTCGGCCTTGCACTCGCCATCGGAACCGAAACGATCGCAGCCGCAACCTACATGTCCGTATGGTTTTCCGGCGTGCGCGCCTATATCTGGATCATCCTTTTTGGCGCGGTTCTGCTCGCGATTAATCTCCGAAGTGTTGGTTCCTACGGACGAATCGAGCTGGGGCTCTCGATGATTAAGCTGGTTACGATTATCGTTTTTATCCTAATCGGCGCCGCACTACTGGCCAGCGGCCGTGCCGTTCCCCAATACAACGCAAACGGTGGATTCTTCCCCAATGGCTTTTTCGCACCCATAGTCGCTCTTACCTACTCCATCTACAGCTTTGGTGGACTGGAGATGGTCGCTGTCACCACTGGCGAATCACGTTCCTCGAAAGATACTCCGCGCGCCGTGTGGATAACCTTTCTCACTCTCGCCTTCGTCTATGTCGGGGCCATGATCATCCTTGTCGGCGTCATGCCCTGGAATCGCGCCGGAGTCAATGAGAGCCCGTTTGTCACGACGTTTCGCACAGTCAAGATTCCGCACGCCACAGGACTGATGAACTTCGTTGTGCTCACGGCCGCGCTCTCGGGAGCCAATGCTACGCTCTACGTCGCTTCCCGGATGATCTTCTCGCTAGCCCGCACAGGATGGGCTCCAGCCAGCCTCGGCCGCCTCAATCACGAGGGCTCTCCGCAGAACGCCGTCCTTCATTCGACGATCGGAATCGTTTTCGCCCTGGCATTGGTGCTGTTCGCTCCCAAGGACGCGTTCCGCTATATGCTAGGCGCCGCATTCACAGGAATGATTCTGTCGTGGATTGTCTCTCTGCTGGCGCATATCAATTTTCGGCGTCGGTGTTCCCCGCAAGAGATCGCCACACTTCCTCTGCATTCCCCGCTGGGAGTTTGGGGATCTGTCGTCGGGCTATTCGCCGTGACCATTGCGCTTGTACAAACCTGGCTGCACCCATTGGTGAATCTCTACAGCGGTTTGGCCTTGCTCGTCGCATTAACCATTTCGTACTTATTTCTTCGCACCAGATCCATACACCGAATTTCAGCGTAGAGTTTTGCAAAACAACGCCTTTCCTAGACACCATTCGTCATCCGCATAAAGTTATGTAAATCAGGCAACCACCCGATACCATCATTCATCTACTTGACCACATTATTCAGGAAACAGCTGGTCTCAACACTCGATACCTGAAGTTCGAACGGTTGTAATTTGTGGGTTCCGCCTACCTCCGCTCGCCTAGCCCGGCTTCCGCTCGTTTCTTTGATTGAATCCCTCCGAAGAGGGACTCGTGGTCGTTTGCTCCGCTCAAAGAAAGTTGGCGATGTTCCTCTGTTGGTCCGAACGATCTAGCGTCCGCATCACCTGCGGATCCCCCTGCATCCACAGTTCGCAATTCCAGGAGAGTTTTCTTTATGAAGTTGTCTCTTGTTTGCTTATCTCTTGCCGCGACCCTGATCCTGGTTGGTTCCCTACTTGCCCCCACGTCCTCTGCGCAATCTCTCATTTCGGGCAGCGTGACCGGGACGGTAACCGATCCCAGCGGCGCCGCCGTCCCCAACGCAACTGTGACCTTGAAGAGCAACGACACTGGTGCCGCCCAGAGCACAACCACGAACAGCACCGGAGCCTATCGCTTCTCCCTGCTCAATCCAGGAAGTTACGGGCTCTTTGTGAAGGCGCCAGGATTCCAGGGCATGCAGCAGAACGTCTCGGTTGCGGTCGGGCAGTCGAGCACCGTCGACGCGAAACTTGAAGTGGCCAGTGCCGCGACGACGGTTGAAGTGACCGCCCAAGGTAGCGTCCTGCAGACCGACAACGGGAACGTTTCCACCAACATCAGTCCGCAAATCGTGGCTGAAATGCCGAACCCCGGCAACGACCTGAGTTATTACGTCCAGACCGCTCCCGGCGCAACCATGAACACGCAGGCTGGATACGGCAACAGCGCTACTTACGGAATTTCGGCCACCTCCAATCTGTTCACAGTCGACGGGATGAATGAGAACGATCCCTTCCTGAACCTGAACAATTCAGGCGCCACCAACTTGCTGTTAGGCGCCAACGATGTGCAAACGGCAACAGTGGTGAACAACGGATACAGCGGCGAATATGGAACACTGGCGGGCGCGAACGTCAACTACGTCACGAAGTCAGGAACAAACAAGTTCCATGGGAATCTCGAATACTTCTGGAATGGTCGCGTGCTGAACGCGAATGACTGGTTCCTGAATAATTCCGGGGTCCCGCGCTCTTTCGACAATGCCAACCAGTGGGCCGCGTCGATCGGAGGTCCGATCAAAAAGGACAAGACATTCTTCTTTCTAGACAGCGAGGGTCTGCGGCTTCTCATTCCCACGTCTCAGCCGGTGAATATTCCCAGCCCGCAATTTCAGGCGGCCACCCTGGCCACAATTCCTGCGTCTGAGATCCCGTTTTACACACAGACGTTCAACCTCTTCAACCACGCTCCCGGAGGCGCAGGCGCGACGAACAGCCTGCCTGCCGGTGGCTGCGACGGAACCGTCACGCTACCGGGGGGCGCCCGCTTGTGCCTTGAAGTTCCAATCGAACGTCAACAATCTGACAACGGAATGGCTGCTGACCGCCCGGGTTGACCAGAACATTGGTGAGAGGGATCGGCTTTTCGTTCACTTTCGAACCGATCATGGATTGCAGGCATCCATCACCGACCCCTTCAGTCCGGCGCTTAACGCGCAGAGCGTGCAACCCCAGTACGAAGGGCAACTCCAGGAAACCCACCAGGTTGGAGCCAACGGCGTGAACCAGCTCATTATCGCTGGCTCCTGGTATAGCGCGGTGTTTGGCCCCCCAATCTCGCCAAGGCTACTGCGGTCGCTCCTTACGATCTGGATTTCACGGGGCCAATTCTTCACTACTCCCGGCAACTCGACGTTCTACACAACGTGGCCGCAGGGTCGAAATGTTACGCAATACCAGATTTCCGATGATTACGGATGGCAGAAAGGAGCTCACAATCTGAAATTTGGTGCGAACTTCCGCCGAAATGACCTTACGGATTACACTCCGGGTGGTTTCTTCTCGGCCATCCCGCTGGCCATCATCGCATCGCAAAACAGCTTCTTGACGGGAACGGTAGACACCTTCCAACAGGGTTTTCCGACGCGTCCCACGCAGCCACTCGCCATCTACAGCCTGGGACTTTATGCCCAAGACGAATGGGCGCTCCGTCGTTCGTTTAAGTTGATGCTATCTCTTCGCGCGCAACACAATTCCAACCCGGTCTGCCAGACCAACTGCTTTGCCCGCCTGGACGGCCCATTTCTCACCACAAGTCACGATCCCAATCAGCCCTACAATCAGGCCATCCACACGGGTCTGCATCAGGCTCTCCCCGACCTTGAGTCAATCAGCTGGGAGCCACGCGTGGGCTTCGCCTGGCAACCCTTCGGGCGCGGCAACACCGTAATTCGCGGTGGATTCGGACTCTTCTCTGATGTCTTTCCTGGAACGGTGGCCACCTCGTTCGACACCAACTCGCCTCTCAAGAATACGTTCTTGACGACCGGCTTGCTGGCGCCCGGGGTTCCGGGAAATGCGCAATCGGCGGCCGTTGCATCCAATGCCGCATTTTCTGCGGGATTCGCTTCAGGGCTTACCTTCGATCAAATCCAGGCTTCCCTTCCCCCGGGAGCCTTCAGCCCACCGGCCTTCACCAATTCGGAGAACAACATCCGCTATCCCAAGTACGAGGAGTGGAACCTCGAACTGCAGCAGGCTCTCGGACAAAGGAACTCCATAAGCGTGAATTATGTTGGGAACCACGGCTACGACCTCGCAGCCGAAAACCTGGGATTGAACGGCTACTGCGACGCCGGGACGTGCGCTCCGTCCTTGGGCGCCACCAGCTTTGTCGGTCTGCCAGCGGCCCCAATCGACACCCGCTTCAGCACCATCACTGAGGTCGCCAATTATGGCGTTTCGAACTACAACGGATTGACCGCGTCGTTTACGCGCCGCGTTTCAGACGCCTTCCAGTTGCAAGCTTCCTTTACCTGGAGCCATGCGCTCGACGATGTTTCCAACGGCGGCTTCCTGCCCTTTAACCTCGGCACGAACGCCAGTATTCTGAATCCGCAGAATCCCTACTGCTTCAGGTGCTCCAACTACGGCAATGCCGACTACGATGCGCGCCATCAGTTCAACGCGACTTACATCTGGCACACACCGAAGCTCCACAACCTCTTCCTCAACCTGATAGCCGACTGGACCATCTCCGGCACGTTCTTCTACCGAACTGGACTTCCCTTTACCGTTATCGACGGCGCAGATACCGGTACGCTGAACGGCTTCAACTACGGGAATTTCCTGTTCGCTGACAGCGACGTCGGGCCAGTCTCCTGTAGCGGTTCGGCGGTGTTCAACAACTTCGTGACCACCACTCCTTGCATGAACCCGTCTCAATTCCCTGCGGCGCTTTCGCCAAGTGGCACGTTCTCTTTCGGAAATCAACGGCGCAACCAGGTGTATGGCCCGTCGTATTTCAACACCGATTTGACCCTGATGAAGAACTTTCGATTCCCCAGATGGGAAGGCGCCGAGATCCAGATCGGCGCCCAGGCGTTCAACATACTCAACCACCCCAACTTTGATCAGCCGGTGGGCGACGTCTCCAACCCGCAGTTCGGATTTATCAACCGCACGGTCGCTACGCCCACCAGCATCTTCGGCTCGTTCCTGGGCGCAGACGCTTACCCCCGCGCTCTCCAGATCCGAGCTCAACTCCGTTTTTAACCACGACGCCCAACCGATGCGGCCCGGTTTCCTTCCCGGGCCGCTTTTTTTTGTATCCGCCACCTTAGGCAGAGACAGCCGCCTCGGCTGTCCCGCAAGGGTGAATCCCCACCGCTCCGTATTGCCAGGCGGTGAAACTTCCCCGTCCACCGTGTATAGTATGTTCCCTCAGTCACAACTCACAGTAGGAAGGTATCCATGGGCCGATCCCTGGGAAGTTTCTGCTGTCTTGTATTTGTCGCGACTCTGCTCCACGCCCAAGATCAAATTTTCTTCAACGCGAAGGTTTTCACCGCCGACCCCCAACATCCCTACGCCGAGGCCGTCGCCATCCGCGGTGACAAAATACTCGCCGTCGGCGATCTCCAGGAAGTCATGAAAGCCGCCCCATCCGCCAGTGGCACCGATCTCGAGGGCAAGAGCCTCTTTCCCGGGTTCATCGATTCCCACAGCCACACCGTCGATGGCGGCTTCAACCTTGTCAACGCCGATGCCACCGAGAAGGTCGACACCTTCGAAGAACTACAGGCCTTCGTTGCCGACGCTAAGAAGAGCGGACGCGGCATGCACGGCGAGATCCTCGAGATCCTGGGTCTGCCGCTGAAGTTCTGGTCCCATCCCGATACACTGAATCAAGACTTCAGTACGGGCGCTTACGAAAAAGAATGCCTCATCTTCCGCGGCATGGATGGCCACACCGCTTGGGCCAACCATGCCATGCTCCAGCGCGCCGGCATCACCGCTGACTATCTAAAGACCCTTGATGCAGACCATCGCAGCTACTTCGGGTACGACAAAGATATGCAGCCCAACGGATTCCTCGTCGACGCCGGCCAGCATAAAGTCGACCACCTCATGCCGCCGCCCACCGACGCAGAGATCCTCGCCGCCGGGCGCGCCGCCCTCGAATACAACTATAGCCTGGGCATCACGGCATGGCTTGAACCCAGCGCTCCTGAATCAACCCTGAAAGCCTACAAAATGCTGAACGAACGAGGCGAGTTGAATAACGAAGTCGTGGCCTTCCCGAGAGTGCTCGCTAAGGATCCTCCCGCCGAACTCGCTTTCGTACACAAACAACAGCAAACTTACGGAAACATTCCGCATTTACACATCACTGGGATCAAGATCTTCGCCGACGGCGTCGCCGAATTCCCCTCCCAAACCGCGCACCTCACCAAGCCGTACAAAAATTCCGGACGCAACGGCGAACTCCTGTACGATCAGAAAACATTTAATCAACTCTGCATCGCCGCCGACAAAGAAGGCCTCATCATCCACGTCCATGCCATCGGAGATGGTGCCGTGAAGTCCGCGCTCGACGGCATCGCCGCCGCCCGAGCCGCCAACGGAGATTCTCATCTCCCCCACACGCTCACACACGAGCAATTCATCCGCCCCGAAGATTTTCCCCGCTTCCGCGAACTAGGCGTCATCAGTGCCTTTCAGCTCTTCTGGGCCGAAGGCTCCAACGACACAATCGAAATCCTCAAACCCTATGTCGATCCCGAAATTTACAAATGGCAATACCCCGCACGCTCGGTTTTGGATAACGGCGGAGTCATTTCTGGCGCAAGTGATTGGCCAGTCTCCACTGCGAACATCTTCCGAGCCATATACAAAGCGGAAACAAGGAAAGGAAATGAAGGCATCCTCGACGCCGCCCAGTCGATGCCTCGCGAGGCGATGTTCTACGCCTACACGCGCAATTCCGCCAAGGCCTTGAATCTTGAATCGATAGGAGTAATCGCGCCCGGCGAGCGCGCCGATTTGGTGCTCTTAGACCGCGATGTTCTGACAATCAGCCCCGACGACATGGAAGCGACAAAGGTTCTCTGGACAATGGTCGCTGGCAAAATCGTCTACAAGGCAAAGTAGCAGCGATTCTAGCGTAGGGAGGGACGCATTCGTCCGTCCGCAAAGAAGGAACCGAGTGACTCTGGCAGCCCTTTGCTGCAAGGTAGGATTTTCAGGTCAGCCCAGAGACCCAGTAAATCAAACCGGATACCGCAACCGCCGGTAACATTACTCGCGATAGGGTTCAAAATCCCCCGATTGGAGTAACATTGTCCAAATCACAAGCTACGCTGTGCCCATGCCAGTGCGCGGAACCGAAGAGGATCTTCTCAAGGCCTTTCTGCAACATATCCCCGACGGCGTCTACTTCAAAGACCGCCACAGCCGTTTTGTCCGCATCAGCCGATCCTTGGCGGCCCGCTTCGGTCTGACCGACCCCACCCAAGCCATCAACAAAACCGACTTCGACATGTTCCGTGAAGAACATGCCCGCCAAGCCTTCGAAGACGAACAGGAGATCGTACGCAGCGGTCAGCCCATCGTAGAAAAAGAAGAACGGGAGACATGGCCCGACGGTCGCGAAACCTGGGTGCTCTCCACAAAGCTGCCTCTACGCGACAGTGACGGAAACATCATCGGTACCATGGGGATCTCCCGGGATATCACCGAGCGCAAGCGCATCGAACAGGAACTTCAGCAGTATCGCGCTCAACTGGAAGAACTGGTGGGGCTTCGCACCGCTGAATTACAGCGCAGCAACGAACTGTTGGAGCGCGATATCGCAGCCCGGAAAGTCACCGAACAGGAACTGGCACTCAAGGCGCAGGAACTTGCTGCCTCCAATGCTGTCCTGCAAAACCTTTCCCAAATCGACGACCTCACCGGACTCTTTAACCGCAAAGGCTTCCTTGCCCTCGCCGAACATCGGATGAAGCTTGCCTTGCGAAACGCGGGGGATTTCTCCGTTGCATTCGTCGACCTTGATGGTCTGAAACAAATCAATGACACGCTCGGGCATGAGACCGGGAACCGTGCCCTCATGGAACTTGCCAATGTCTTGAAAGAGAGCTTTCGCCAATCCGATATATTCGGACGTCTGGGCGGCGACGAATTCGCGGTCTTCATCGGCGACGCCAACGAAAGCGAGACCCAGCGCATCCGGCTGAGAATCCAGAAAAACCTGGATGCGTGTAATGCGCTCCCCAACCGTACCTATCCTCTATCGTTCAGCATTGGAATTGTCTCGAGCTCGTCGGCTACCAGCCCGCTTATCGAAGCCCTGCTGGAAAAAGCCGACGCTCTCATGTATCAGCAAAAACGAGCCAAGACGCCCTCCCACCGTGGCGCCGCCGGGCCTCAAGTCTAATCGGAGCACCCCTCGAAGAATGCGGAGCCTTCCGCGTCGACGCTGATCCCGCCGACATACTCCTTCATATCGAAGACTGGGGAATCGCCGGATCCGAACCTAAAGCCCGGTAGCGGCCCGGCGGTTCATTGACTTGCGGCTGACCCGACTGACGCTTCAAAGCAGAAGAGACTGCGCGAATGTTGGAGGAAAGTACCGCTGCGTGACGTGCGTGACGCTTCGCTAAATGACGCCACTATTTGCCTTTTATCCGCCCGATAAACAGCTGCAGAAAACGCTCCGCATCGGATGCGGTACATACTTTTGCGTTTGCTTTCAATTCGATCACACCTTCAATTTCGTAATGGTCCCCGTGCAGCACGTTATTTTCATTCGAGCCCATTCGGTTGGCCACCGTTTCTCCACGCGTGAACTCTCCCTTTGTTTCAACGTCGACATGCATCTCTTTGAGCGTCACTAGGCTCGGATCGATAACCGTCGCCACCGCGAGCGGATCGTACATCGCCGCACCGGGATAGCCGCTTTTCTCAGAGCGGGACAGATACCAGTCCGCCAGTTTGAAAATGAAATCGCTCTCCGGCCCGTGCATTGCGTGCAGCTGCGCCAAATGCCTTCGCGTGATCAGGGTACGCTCGCCCACATCCGAGCCGATCATGGTGACGATCCATCCCGCGTTGAAGACGATCGACGCAGCTTCGGGGTCGCCATAGATGTTCGCCTCCGCTGCTCCATCCACATTGCCGCCGCTAATGGATCCACCCATGATCACGATGTCCTTCACAAGCGGAACGATCGACGGATCCTTCGAGACTGCCAGCGCAATGTTCGTGAGCGGACCAACCGGGATCAAGGTGATCTCATGCGGGTATTTATGTACCAATTCGATGATGAGATCCGGCCCGAAACGTGACTCCGACTTGCATTTCGGCGCAGGCAGTTCCACTCCCGCCAGCCCATTCTTGCCATGCCAGAACTGAGCTGTGATCAGCTTCTGATTGAGCGGGTGCTGTGCTCCGGCAGCGACCGCGACATCACATCGCCCGGCAAGGGAAACGATTTTTAAGGCGTTTTCCAGTCCTTGCCAGGCTTCAACATTTCCTGGAACCACAGTAAGAGCTTCGACCTTCAACTCAGGGGAATTGAGAGCAAGCAGAACCGCCATTGCATCGTCGATGCCCGGATCGGTGTCAATAATCACTCGCCGGGGCGATTCTGCAAACCCAAC
>Ga0126378_10003443_pt1 | contig 11964 bp, 13 predicted proteins | sample PanSoiMetPlot_23_FD_92587 | JGI IMG/M metagenome (GOLD analysis project Ga0126378, IMG submission 92587) | Tropical forest soil microbial communities from Panama - MetaG Plot_23 | ecosystem: Environmental > Terrestrial > Soil > Tropical forest > Bulk soil | place: Panama | collected 2016-02-17
ACCGCACCATTACGGCGATTTTCGGGTCCGGCATTGTCCCCCAACTACGCCCTTAGAGGGCTCTCGCGGGATGCATGCTGACGCGCCACGCCCTCCTCCTGGCGCCGCATCGGCGTTGGCTGAACCCGCGGCTTCAAGCGGCCTGCTCGTCCTCTTTCATGGGCGGTACCGTCTGGGAAACAAGCGCTCGCGGTTCTAATTACGGTTGCACCGGCGCCACTACAAGCGTGTGCTGTGAGTAGTGCATGAGCCGGAATCGATTGGGAGAAATCGAAGATCGCCTCTTTACCGAGCGGCGCATCCGGCTCTACGGAACTGGGGTTGCGGTAGCCTATGCACTCGCGTTGGCGTGGCGGCTGCTCCACGGCCAGTGGGTTTTTCTTTCCGATGGCAGGCTGAGATGTGTCGACTTCGGCTGGATGTGGTTGAGCGGCAAGTTTGCCGCTTCCGGCAATTCTGCCGAGATCTTCGATTATTCAACATTTTCGGCGGTTCAGCTTGCGCTGTTTGGCCACGACAACTGTCCTTTCATTACACCTTACGTATATCCTCCGACTTATCTGTTCGTCACCTATCTCCTTGGCTTTATGCCTTACCTGCTCGCTTTCGCGGCGTGGGTTCTGGTCACGCTCTTGCTTTATGGAATAGCCGTTTACACAATTATCCCTCGCCCGGTTGCGCTGATTGCCGCAATGGCGCCCTTTTCCGTCGCTGTAAACGCCGACTTCGGGCATAACGGATTTATTACCGCCGCGCTAATCGGCCTTTCACTGGCTTCTTTGGAGCGGCGCCCGAGGCTCGCCGGAATATTCCTGGGCGCGCTCACCTACAAGCCACATATCGGCATGCTCTTCCCGCTCGCGCTGCTGGCTTCGCGCAATTGGCGAGCCCTTGCCAGCGCAGCGGCAACGAGTGTCGTCCTCGCCATAGCGGCAGCGCTCGCGTTCGGTTTTGAGGGGTGGTCGTCCTTTTTCCAAACCCTGCTTGATCGCCACGCCACCTTGAGCCCGGACGACAAGGTCGAACTCGCCCTGCACTCAATTTTCGGTTTACTCCATTGGACCCATGCGAGCGCGTCGGTTTCCTGGGCCGGGCACCTGATCGTCGCAGCTATCGTGGCGCTCACTGTATGGGCTGTGTGGGCCAGGCCGATAGCCCATCCCCTGAAGGCGGCAGTCCTCTGCATTGGCTCCGTTATGGCACCACCCTATATCCTCTTGTACGATCTCTGCATTCTGTCGGTCGCTGTTGCCTTTCTTGTTCGCGACGGAATCTCGCGCGGATTCCTGCCTGGCGAGCGAACGGTACTCCTCTCTTGCTTCGCTGGCCTTTTTCTTGTCTCGGTGCCGATCGGCCCTGTGATCTGCGCCGCCCTTCTATTGCTCACCGTTCGACGGATCTTCGCGTACCGCAGGCTCGAACAAACGGCAGTAGCGGCGGCGAATAATTCCGAGATGAAAGTCCTTGCCGGCAATTGAGTAGCAGAGATGGTAGAATACGCCGCTTCCGCAGTTATATGGCGCGCGCCCGACGGACCACCTTACATCGCGCGGAGGACGCTTGAGCGCAACTCTCGAGGGTAACCACCGTGATGCGGTTGGAGTTGATGCGGCCCCGGAGCTGCCGGCCCTTACCTCGCTGCGAGGGATAGCGGCGCTTGTTGTGGTGCTCTTCCACAGCAGTTTCCTTGCGTTCAACTATGCGGGAGGCGGCGCGCCTTGGATCTGGCGCCGCGGGTATCTCGCCGTCGACCTGTTTTTCCTTCTGAGCGGTTTTATTCTAACCCATGTTTACGGCCGCCGCATCGGTGGGGAAAGGAAGTGGAACGCAATAGGAAGATTCTTCTGGGCACGGTTTTGTCGGATCTATCCAGCGAGCCTTTTCACGACCGCTATATTCGTGATGCAATACGCGACCGGAAGGCTGCCTTTCCCACCCGGCGTTTCGTTCGAGAAACAGCTGACCGCCGCATTGCTGCTCATGCAAGTGCCGTGGTTAGACACGGTCGTCATTAACGGGCCGTCTTGGTCGATTTCGGCGGAGTGTTATGCGTATCTACTTTTTCCTTTTGTCGTCCCGACGATTTACCGATTAAAAGCCCCTACCGCTGCCACTATCGGGCTGATGATCTTGATCGCAATTGCCATCAGCGGCAGTCAAACACAGGTCTTCGGTTGGGGAGCGCTCGAACGCGCCTTGCCGGAGTTCACTGTCGGTGTGCTTGCCTATAGATGCTATAGCGAGCGGCTCTTCCGGAAAATCTGGGAGAAGGATGCCACGCTGGTCGCTGTTGGGATGATGCTGATTTGGGCTTCATTAACAAACCTTCCCGATGGTCTCATTGTAATACTTCTATCGACTCTCTTGTTGGCGTCGGCAAGTAACGCAGGACGAATGGCAATCATTCTTAGCACCAGACCGCTCCGCTGGCTCGGTGAGGTTTCGTACTCTGTCTACATCTTTGAAATTTTACCACTCACCGCAGCTGCGAGTCTTGCTGGGTTTCTAGTTGCCGTTGGTTTTGGCGGATTTCGATTTGAAGTGATCGCCGTATTATTCGTGATCGGCAGCGGCATGCTGGTGCACCGCTGTGTCGATGTGCCGGTCCGCGCTGCTCTCCGGCGATTGCCCAATCGGATGATTGACTGTCCCGTTGTTGGTCAGATGGCGCGGGTGCGATTCACGTCCATGACGTCGCACGGAGTGCTGGAGCGAGATCGATGAGCGGCGCGTCGGGTTTCGGCCCAGCCTGAGAAGGCAGGCCGAGACGGGAAAAGCGACGTGGGCAAAGGTTTCGATAACGACTTTGCCGCCTCTTCGTTGAACGGGGGCCGCAGGTGGCGGGCGTTTCTTGCGTTTTTGCGCGACACCCCGTGGCTGACCCGAAGCCGCATACTCGGATATTCGATGGCTTTGATCGCCGGCACCGTCGCGGTGATGACATGGGCGCTGAGCGGGCATGGGATCGCCGATCCCATGGGCCGGCCTGTCGGGACGGATTTCCTCAGGCTGTGGACTGCGTCCTACGCCTTACTCAACGGTCAAGCGCGGACGATCTATGAGCCTGACACGTTTTTTGCGCTCGAACGGGCGGTCACGCAACCCGCAACGCCGGATTTCTATCCCTGGAATTATCCGCCCTCTTCGCTCCTGATCGTATACCCGCTGGCGCTGCTGCCGTATTTGCAGTCGCTCGCGGCTTGGCTTGCGCTCGGGCTTATCGGGTATCTGGCGGCATTGTGGCGTATATTTCCGACGCCACTGACGCTGTGGGTGGGACTGGCCTTTCCGGCCGTGTTTTGGAGTGTGACACACGGCCAAACCGGGTTCCTGATTACAAGCCTATTTTGCTGGGGATTGCTTCTGCTTCCCCGGCGCCCGCTGCTGGCCGGCATTTTGTTTGGCGTTCTGACGTTCAAGCCGCATCTCGCCCTGCTCCTGCCGGTCGCCCTCGTCGCCGGAAGGCAGTGGCGTACGGTCGTCGCAGCGGGGGTTACAGCGATCCTATTGGCAGCGGTATCGGTCGTTTTTCTCGGCACCGGCGTTTGGGCGGATTTCCTCGCCAGTACGGCTGCGACCCGGAGCATGCTCGAGAGCGGCATGAACGTTGGCCATTATTACAAGTTGCAGTCGATTTTCGCCGCGGCGCGGCTCCTCGGATTTCCAATGATTGTCGCCTACAGCCTGCAGGCGCTTACCGCGCTGGCCGCCGCGACGGCCATTGTGTGGGTCTGGCACCGGCCGACGGGCGACCCCGATATGAAAAACGCCGCGCTGATGGCTGCAACGCCGCTCTCGACGGCCTTCATTTTCGATTATGACCTGATGCTGCTGGCGCCGCCGATTGCCTGGGTCGCCCGCAAAGGGTTATTGGGCAGGGCTCTGCCCTACGAGCGCACCACACTTGTCGCCGCATTCTTCGCGCCCTTTGTGTCGCGTGTCATCGGAATGCACACGCACCTGCTCGTCGCACCGGTTTTTATTGTTTCTTTAGTCGTTGTTATTATCGGACGTCTTCATGTTACCGCAAAACGAGATCAATAGCTGTCCCCGCCGTGCATCGGGAATTCTTTGCGATCGGCAATCTCCGCGCCTGCTGGGCATCTACGCGGCTTGGCGGTTGCGGGCATATAGCGGTGCGGTTGTCATCATCTACGCCTTTGTTTTGTACCATTTCTACCGCTCAGCGGGTTGGCTCGTCAGCGCCTCGGGAGCGCCGATTTACACCGATTTTACGACCTGCTGGGTCGCCGGTGTGGAGGCGCTGCATCGCGAGGTCGCCTCACTATATGATCCGGCGGAATTTCTAAAAATCCAGACCGCTTTACTGGGAGAGCAGAAATTCCTCTATCCGAACTGGCCCTATCCGCCCACCTTCTCGCTGATAATGGCGCCGTTCGCCTTATTACCTTACCTTTGGTCGTTTGTTGCCTGGACATCGATTACTCTGCTTGGCTGTATTGCTGTAGTATATTCGATCGTTCGGCGGTCGCCGGCAATCCCTCTGGTACTGTCGTCGCCCTTTACGCTGTGGAACATCCTGGCTGGGCAAAACGGGTTCTTGACGGCTTCGCTGCTGGGCGCGTCGCTGCTGTTTCTTGAGCGCCGGCCGGTTCTGGCGGGCGTCTTCATCGGATGCCTCACCTACAAGCCTCAATTCGGCATCTTGCTGCCGGTGGCGCTCGTTGCCGCCAAGCAGTGGCGCGCCGTCGCGAGTGCGGTCGCGACGTCTGCGCTGCTCGTGGGCACCGCGGCCGCCGCGTTCGGTGTTTCCGCGTGGGAGGCGTTCCCGAAGGGGCTTTTCCAGCAATTCGGCGTAGTCCTCGAAGCCGAAGGTCTACCCGACGCCAACGCTACGTGGAACTCCCTTCAGACGGTTTACGGGTTGGTCCGTTATCTGCACGGCGGTGCCGCCCTGGCATCGCTCGCCCAAGCTATGACGGCGTTGTTGCTCGCTGCACTGGTGTGGTTTGTCTGGCGATCGCCGACCCGATACTCGTTGAAGGCGGCAATATTGTCGGCCGCCGCGCTGCTCGCATCGCCCTACGCCTTTGCCTATGATTTCGCGGCCATCGCGATCCCGGTCGCCTTCCTCGCAAGGGACCAGATGCGGAGTGGGTGGTTGAAGGGCGAACAGACTATCCTTCTGGTGCTGTTCTGTACGACTTTGGCGCTTCTCGCGATATTTAGGGACCCGCCCGACAGTATCCCGTTCGGTAGTCTTCCGGGAATGGGCCCGGCACTGCTGATGGTCCTCTTTGCGTTGACGGTTCGCCGTATCCTTATTTCCTCTGACAAAAGCGAGTTGTTGCTGAAAGCCCCTCATTTTTTTGAGACGACTTGCTTACCTGATGATTGATTCGTCGGGTAGGTGGAAGGCGGTCGCGATGAAGCGGCGTGGGATACTGTCGTTGGGCTTATCTAAGGATCTGGGGATGCGCAAATTAATCGGTCGCCTCCGCCGTGACGATGCGGGTGCGGCCTTGGTCGAATACGGCATGCTCGTCGGCTTGATCGCCGTGATCTGCGTTGCGGCTATTACGACCCTTGGCACCGAAGTCAGCACGGCATTCAGCAAAATTGCTACCGCCCTGTCGGGCGGTTAAAACAGGCGAGGTCGGGCGGTCGGGCACAAGGTGCCGGCGCTCGGCCGCCCGTCCTCGTCTGTATCAGAGGTTGAAGGAGACGTTACATGCAGAAATTGATCGATCGCTTCCGCCGGGAAGAAGAGGGGGCAGCTCTGGTGGAATACGGGATGCTCGTGGGGCTGATCGCGGTGATCTGTGTCGTGGCCGTCACCGCCCTGGGCACCGAAGTCAGCACGGCGTTTAGCAACATTGCTGCTGCTCTTACCAGCCTTTAACGAGTGGCTCCGTTGCGCGGTCGAGCGCGGACCAAGTGTTCGACCACGCTCTCATTCGTTCGGGGCGAAAGAACCTTTAGGAAGGAAGGTTAGATGCGCAAATTTATCGCCCGCTTCCGCCTGAATGAGGACGGGGCAGCCCTAGTCGAATATGGTATGCTGATCGGGCTGATTGCGGTGGTTTGTCTTCTGGCCGTTACAACCCTCGGAACGGAGATCAGCGCCGCGTTCAGCCGATATGCCGCGGGTTTGGCTGGGATCTGATGTCAAGCCGACCGTCACCGGTCCGACAGAGAGGACAACCTTGCAGTTAATCATCCTCGTTATCGGCCTCGCCATCTTTGGCGCCGTGGCTTACGGTGACATCCGAACGCGCCGCATACCGAACGAGCTGATCGTGGCCATTCTTGCGCTTGCCGCGTTTCGGATCGCGGTGGACGGTGACCCGCGCGCCGGCCTTTACACTCTCGCCGCGGCCGCCGTGCTTTTTGTCGCGACCTTTCTGCTCTTCTGGCGGGGCTTTCTCGGCGGCGGCGATGTCAAGCTGATCGGAGCGACGGGGCTTCTCATCGGTTACCATAGTCTTTTCGAGTTTCTGTTCGTCATGAGCGTCTCCGGCGCGCTGGTCGCGGTCGCGGTTCTCGCGCGTGACCGGCTCGGGCTGCACCGGCCGGCGTCGCCTGCTTTCGAAGATCAGGAAACGCCGGCGCGGCTGACCGTGCCCTATGGCGTCGCGATCGCTACCGCCGGAATGGTTGTCCTTCTCGTGCAATACTTTCCATCCAGGTGACAGTACTTTCCACCAGGTGAGCCGCAATGCGCGCGAAAACCATCCTGACCGTGCTCTTTCTGATCTCGCTGGCCGTTGCTGTCGTCGTGATCCTGCGTGCGATGCCTACGCAGGTCGACGCCAACGTCAATACACCGACAGAACAAATTCTTGTCGCTACGGTGCCCTTGACGGCGGGCACGTTGCTGCGCGCCCAGGACGTGACTTGGCAGACCGTCGCCCGGCCGGCGGAACCGGGCGAGATCGTCCGTCCGGCCGAGAAGGCCCGCCAGGCGAAGCCCGAACTCGACGAAGAGGCACGCGCCATCGTCTACGGCGCGGCGGTGCGACCCGCCCAAGCTATCGCGGCCGGCGAGTCGATCCGGCGCGGCAGTATCGTCCGGCCGGGCGATCGGGACTTTCTGCACGTCGTGTTGACCCCCGGAGCGCGGGCGATCGCCATTCCCGTCGCCACCGGCGGGGCCAGCACCGGCTTATTGTACCCAGGCGACCGCGTCGACGTGATCTTGACGCAAAACTTCAAAGGCGAGGTGACGGCGATCACCCGCCGCTCAGTCAGCGAAACGGTCGTCGAGAACCTCCGCGTGCTGGCCATCGACACACCGGAGACAAAGGCGCCGTCCGGTGGCGGCAATTTTGGCCGCACCGTGACCCTTGAGGTGACCCCCGAGCAGGCTGAGAAGATCAACGTCGCCACCGAGCTCGGCAAATTGTCGCTGACCCTGCGCAGCGTCAGCGGCCCAAACGGGATCGTGGCCGCTTCCACGGCCGGTCCCGGCCAGGCGAGCGGCGTCAAGCCGACCTGGGCAGGCGACGTCTCGCCGGCGCTCGGCGGCGCGATGCCGGAAAAGGTGAGCCCGGTCCAGCAACCGCCGGTCGAGGTCGTGCGCGGCTCGAAGAGAGAGGCGGTAAAGACGGAATGAGCGACGGACAGCACGTTACCCCGCCATCGGCCGAGCGCTGAAGGAAGCAAATCATGAGGAGCGTCCTCGACGCCCCTGCGCCGATCGAGAAAGCGGCGCCGAACAAAGCGCCGGTGGGCAGGCCGGCATTCCTGGCGTTTGTCGCCGACGGCGAGACCGAAAGACTATTGCGGGAATGCGTGACCCAGCTGTCGCTCGGCGAAGGCGCGATCATGCGCGGCGGGATCGCCAAGGCCGTCGAGCATCTCGGACAGCATCGCTCGCCTAATATTCTGCTCGTCGACATCAGCGGTGTCGACCTGCCGATATCGAAGGTCAATGAGCTCGCCGACGTCTGCGAGCCCGGGGTCGCGGTGATCGCAATCGGCAACCGCAACGAGATCGGTCTTTATCGCGATCTGCTGCATGCTGGGGTCGCCGAATACGTTGTCAAGCCGATAAGCCAGCAATTGCTGGCGAAGGCGCTGACCAGCGGGCGCGCCAATACCGGCGACACCGGCCCGATTCACAAGAAGCTCGGGACTCTGGTTGCCTTTATCGGGGCACGGGGCGGTGTCGGCACGACGACTTTGGCGGTCAACACCGCCTGGTACCTCGCCCATCGGCAAAGCCGCCGGGTCGCTCTGGTCGATCTCGATTTGCAGAACGGTGATTGCGCGCTGGCGCTCGACATCAAGCCGAGCTCGGGGCTGCGCGAGGCGCTTGCCAACCCGCTGCGCATCGACAACACCTTGCTCGAGCGCGTGATGACGCCGGTCGGCGAGCGTCTGTTCGTGCTGAGCTCGGAAGAGCCGCTCAGTGAAGATCTGCATTTCACTGCCGTCGCGGTCGAGACCCTCGTGCGGGCGCTGCGCGAGCAGTTCCATTATGTCATCGTCGACGTCCCGCGGATCCCCGCGCCGCCGTATCGTCGGACGCTCGAAATGGCCGATTTCCGTGTGATGGTCGCCGACCAGACCTTGCGCTCGGTGCGCGACACGGTGCGGTTGCGCAAGGCCATCGGCGAGGGCGGCGGTAAGCGGTCCAGTATCGTCGTCGTCAACCGCCATGGCGAGGGCGGGCGGCACGCCGTGACCTTGCACGAGTTGCAGCATGTCGTCGAGGTCAAGCCCAAGAGCGTGATCCCGTTCCAGCCGACCCTTTTCACCACGGTATCGGGCGGAACGAAGATCGCGGCGTCGCAGCGCGGCAAATTCACCGATGCGATTGTCGCCCTGGCGCTCGAACTCTCGGGACGGGCGCCGTCACGGCGCCGCTGGTGGGGGGCCGACAAGTGAAGTCGGCCGCGTTCGGCCGCCGCGTCGAGCCGGGCGGACGCGAGCTCGTCCTCGTCCCCGGTCCGGACGAGCCGAGCCGGGCTCCAGAGCCGGCCAACCGCGACGAGCTGAAGGAGCAGATCCGCACCGCATTGATGGCGCGCATCGATCCGTCGGTCGCCGGCCGCATTCCGCGCCGCACCCTCAGGGCGGAAATCGCCAAGCTCGTCAGCGAGATCGCGACCGAGGGACGCATCCAGCTCAACGAGATCGAGGAAAGCGCGCTCGCCACCGAGCTCACCGACGACATGGTCGGGCTGGGGCCGCTCCAGCCGTTTCTCGAAGACGACGATGTCACGGACGTGCTCGTCAACGGGCCATTCGACGTGTTTGTCGAGCGTCGCGGCAAGCTCGAAAAGACGACCGCTCGGTTTCGCGACGCCCAGCATCTGGTCGGCGTCGCACAGCGCATCGCCGCCGCGGTCGGGCGGCGTATAGACGAGGCGAGCCCAATGGTCGACGCTCGGCTCGCCGACGGCAGCCGCGTTAACATCGTCCTGCCGCCGCTCGTGCTGAACGGCGGGACGATCTCGATCCGCAAATTCCCCAAGGATGCCTTAACCCTCGACACGATGGTGCGGCAGGAGAACCTGTCCGCCGAGATTGCGCATCTGCTGCGGATCGCCGCGCGTTCGCGGTTCAACATTCTGATCTCGGGCGGTACCGGCTCTGGCAAGACGACTTTGCTCAACGCGGTGTCGCAACACATCGACACTACCGAGCGCATCATCACGATCGAAGACGCCGTCGAGCTCCGCCTACAGCAGCCGCATGTCGTTCAGATGGAGGTGCGACCGCCCAACATCGAAGGCGTCGGCCATGTCCCGCAACGCGAGCTCGTCCGTAACGCGCTGCGCATGCGCCCCGATCGCATCATCGTCGGCGAGGTGCGCGGCCCGGAAGCCTTTGACATGCTGCAGGCGATGAATACCGGCCATGACGGCTCGATGACAACCGTGCACGCCAATTCGCCGCGCGATGCGCTTTACCGCATCGAGAACATGGTGATGATGGCGAATTTGAGCCTGCCGCTCAGGGCGATACGCATGCAGGTCGCCAGCGCGCTCAACCTCATCGTGCATATCGAGCGAATGCGCGACGGAGTGCGCCGCGTGCAGAACATCGTTGAGATTGCCGGCATGGAAGGAGACATTATCACCGCCCGCGAGCTCTTCACATTCCGCTATCAGGGCGAAAGGCACGACGGCACCATCGACGGCTCCTTCGTATCGACCCGTATGCGCCCCGATTTTGTCTCCCGCGCCGCGCGCTACGGTCTCGACCGCGAGCTGCTCGACACGCTCGGCATCGTCGGAGCGATGCGCGCATGACCGCGATGATGCTCACCCTCCCCGTTTGCCGACTGGACCCCGCCCTCCCCCTCCTTGATCCTCTCCTGCGCGCGGGAGAGGGGCTCTTTCTCCCCCGCCCCGCTCGTGGGGAGCGGGTCGGGAGGGGCACCCGGAGGCGGGGCGAGGCATGAGCCAGATTGTTTTTTTCGTCCTCGGCGGCGTGGTCCTGCTCGGTGTGGCGCTAATGGCGTCGATGCGCGGCGATCGCCGGCGGGAAAGCCGTCAGCAGCGCTTGCGCACCGTTGTCGCGGTTGGGCCGAGCGAGGAAGAGCCCGTCCTTTTGCTGCGGCGGCCGTTGTCGCGAGCCGGGATGCGCGACCTACTTCTATTGTCGGCACTGTGGACATGGCTGGATTCAGCGTTAGCGGCGGCCGGCAATAGGATCGGATTGCCACACCTCGCCGTAACGGGGCTCTTAGCGGCTGGCGCGACCGTGTTATTCGCCGAACGTGTGATCGGGTTCAGCCCCGTTCTCGTTGGCCTGCTCGGCGGCGTCGCGGCGGTTGTCGAGCCTGCCATGCTGCTGCGTCTTCTCCAGAGCCGATACCAAGCCAAGTTTCTCGACCCGTTTCCCGATGCGCTCGACCTGATCTGCCGGGCGATCAAGGCTGGCCTTCCCGTCTTCGATGCAATAGAGGTGGCGGCGCGCGAGGTAGCCGATCCGGTAGCCGAGGAGCTCAACCGCACGATCGAAGAGATGCGCATCGGCGTCGACATCGACGAGGCGATGCAACACACTGCCGACCGTATCCGTGTGCCGGATTTTCGCTTCTTCGCCGTCGCGCTCAAACTACAGCGGCGTACCGGCGGCGCCCTCGCCGAGACCCTCGCGAACCTCAGCGGCGTCATCCGTCGACGCAAGGAAATCCGCCTCAAAACCCGCGCGTTAACCGCTGAGTCGAAGACCTCGGCGACAGTATTGGCCGTCCTGCCCTTTGTGATCGGCGGACTGCTATTTTTGTTCAACCCTCAAATGATGTCGGCGCTTTTTAACGACCCGCGCGGCCGCTTCATGCTGGGCATAGCCTCGCTGAGCCTCGCGACCGGCATCGCGGCCATGGCCGTTATGATTAGAAAGAGCCTACGCTAAACAATGCCCGGAACTGATACCTTTTACTACACCCTGAGTGGGTATCTGACGGTCCGGCTCGGCAAGGCCAGCCTCAGCCCGGGCGAAACCGTGGTGTTAGTATTGACCCTCGCTGCGGCGTGTTTGTGCGCCTTCCATCTCTGGCGCATAGGGAGGCAGGAGGATCGGCGCGACCGGCTCATGGAGCTGCGCGGCCCCGTCATCGACAGAGCCGTTCGCGACCAGCGTCCGCGCTGGTATCAGCGGCTCGGCAGCACCGTTGCGGCGAGCCCGGCGGTCGGCACCGCCGAGCAGGAGAGATTGCTCCGTGTCCTCGCGACCGCCGGGATCAGAGGCCACGGGAGGCTTTCCGGGTTCGTCGCTAGCAAGCTCTGCAGCGCCTTTATTAGCGCCGCGTTGATGTGGGTGTTCCTGGGATGGCGAGAATGGTTCGGTGGATTGACGACGATCCGCATTGCTGTGATGCTCTCCGTGTTGATGGTCGGCTGGCGCCTTCCCGATTTTGTTCTCTCGCGCCTTGCTGCGCGGCGGCGGCTGCGCCTCGAACAGGGCTTGCCTGACGCGCTCGATTTGCTGGTCATCTGCGCCGAGGCGGGATTGAGCCTCGACCAGTCGATCGAGCAGGTGAGT
>Ga0126378_10003444_pt1 | contig 11961 bp, 10 predicted proteins | sample PanSoiMetPlot_23_FD_92587 | JGI IMG/M metagenome (GOLD analysis project Ga0126378, IMG submission 92587) | Tropical forest soil microbial communities from Panama - MetaG Plot_23 | ecosystem: Environmental > Terrestrial > Soil > Tropical forest > Bulk soil | place: Panama | collected 2016-02-17
GCCGGATTCAGCGGCTGGAGGACAAGATCGATATCCTGACCGGAAAGGTTGCGGAACTGGATACCGAGATGGCGCGGGTCAAAGAACGTCTGGGGATGAAATAGTGCCCTTCCTTGACCATCAGCACGTCCGGGAACTGCTGATCGATGCCAGGGATTCGAGACGCACGTATCCGTGCCGCTGTTTCACCCCATGTTTATGCGCCAGAGACTACTGCCGATCGTGCGATGAGTTTTACTGGGTTCATAGAGCGGGATGTGAGAACGAAGTGCGGGAGCACGATGGTCACAGGTTGACGATCGTGCCGTTTGTGGAGGAGAGGGGTTAATGTCAGACGAAGATAAGCAGTGGCTGCAGGAGCAGATGAAGGCTCAAAAGACGGCGATTGTCGAGGAATTGACCGAGGTTATGCGCGATATGCAGTCGGAGCTTTTGAGGGGATTTCAGTCCTTCTCAACGGCGCAGACTATCCGGTTAAGGAAAGTGGAAGCGGATCAATCAAACCTGGATGCCGCGCTATCGGGAAGGGTTAATGTGCTGGAGCAGAGGCTGCTTGAGATTGAGTTGAAGTTGGGGATGAGGGGGCTGGGATGACTTTTGGAATGATACTGGGCGCGTTGTTTCTGGCCTGGATTTTCGATATATGGACGACGCCACGGCCCCCGCGCCTCTAGCGTTCTGCCAGGGCGCCGGCCGGCCTGTGGTTCGGATGACGCAGAGCTTCAGGGATATCCATTTCGATCTCGCCCCCGAGGTCCGTTTCGGGTGTGATCTTCGGGTCCATGAAGCGCACCCCGAGGTAATTAGCGCGATTGACGGGGATTTCCGCTTTTTTTAGGAAGTCCAGTGTCCCATCGGCCTCTAAACCATGCCGGCTTGTCGAACCCTCCTGCGAATTTGAGTGCTCGTTGGCGTGCTTCATCTGCTGTAATTTTACCACTCGACACGTCTTCCCAGAGCGAATTTATCGCATCGACATTCGCAGCAGAACCCTTAAATTTCCGCGAAAACAGAGATCGTATCGCTTCCCAGGTGATGCTCTGCATCTCGCGTGGCAGAACGTTATTCGCCGCGGCGGCGCGGCGATACGCTTCCTTCCACAATCCATACGTGCCCTTCTCGCCGGAGAACGACGATGACGATGATCCGGAACCTCCAAAATTCTGTCCCGCCTCGACGGACATCTGTGAGATCGGCCGCATCAGGCCGGCTCCCACGGCATGCGTATCGATGGTGGTATGTTCGCGTGGCGAGTTCGGATTAATGATGTTGTTGTAGAAGTTTCGGATCTTGTGGTTCAGTCCGAGTTGCGCGTGGATGTTCTCTTTGCTGCCGTCTTCGAGGATACTGAGCCCTTTCTCGATCTGGTTGAAATCGGCCCAGTTGAACTGACTAAGAGCTCCCTTCTCAGTGCGGGCGAAATCGCCCCAAGTACCCTCCGGATTCAGCGTGTGATACTCCCGCGGATTTATAGCCTCATCGTGTAGTCGGAACCAAAGCGCGCGTGCTTCCGGCGTGATGTCTTTAAAATCCTTCCCCTGAATGAATTTGTAGACTTGGTCCCGCCTATCCTCCGGAATAGCTGAACTCAACTTGTCGCGCCAGGTCGTCTCCATCCGCGGGTCCCATTTCATGGAATCCCGATCCGGCCAGAATTCGAGCATGCGCCTGGCTCGCTCGGCATTGATGAACCAGTCCGTGCCGGGCGATGTAACCGCCATGAGGCCGGCCACCTGCTCCGGAGTCGCGCCGTATTTTCCGCCCCAGCGTTTCGCGATCTTATTGGCCCCGTCGTACCAGAGCCGCGCCCGGTCGCGAAACTCCTCAGGCATCGCATCATGGAGCCACTGCAGGTTTTCTTGGATATGACCGATGATCTGCTCCGCAGCATCCGGTATTGAAACCTTACCGCTCCGCACCTGCTTTCGCAGTCCCTGGAAGTTCGGGTACTCCAGCATAGCGTTGACGTTCTTCTTCATCATCTCCGGGTCACGCTTCCATGATTCGTAGCCCGTGGTGAGGACGTTAGAGATCGGGTCTTCCGTGGCTTTCACCGCAGTGGGCACGCGCGTGGATTGCTCGCTGCCGGCCGCGGGATCCGCTTTCCGCATGCGAACCATCCGCTCTGCGAGGTCGCGCAGTTCGGTGGGCTTAAGAGCTCCCTCTTCATCCCGCAGGAATTCCTTGAGCTTATCCAAATACCGGGGAGCGCCGCTCCCGCCGGCCGGCTCCGCGGGTGGAGGCGTCTGCTTGGGCACTTCCTCGCCGGCTTGCCGCGCCAGAGATTCCATGATCGGCGTTCCCGGCTTTACCTGCGCCATCTTCAGCAGTAAGTTCCGGCCGATCTCGGTGGTGAAGAGTCCGCGCGCCAGACCTACGCCGGCCGCGCCGCCCCCTAGCAGCCAGGGATGAGCCAGTCCATACATGACGCCCCCGCCCAATAGAAATGGGATCGTGCGCTGTCCGGTAGGGGGATTTTCCATGTACTGGCCGGCGCGCGTGAGGTGCGCCATCAGGTTCTTGAAGCCCTGGATTTGCACCCGTTCCCCGCCTTTGAAAAAGACGCCATACGGCTGCTCGAGCTTGTCGACCGAGGTGAAGAATTTCTGGGGGCTGAAGATGCCGTTCTGCGGGTTGATCGCGTCTTCGACGGCCTGGTTCACCATGTTGTAGCGAATCGCCGCGCGCCCTTTATCATCGAGCGCATTGTAGAATTGCTGCGCTCGGTCTCCCTTGCCGGCTTTGATGAACTGCTGAAAGATCTGGTCCGGTTCGGTCGTCGTTGCGGCCGAGGCCAGCATGCCGTTTTTGAACGGCACGCGCGCGGTCTTGTAATACTGGTCCGCATTTCTTCCGGCCTCCACAAGTTCGGGCACATTGCTGTTTTCGGCGTAGTCCCGCAGGTCATCCTCGATCGCGTTCTGCACCCGCTCGAGATGCCCTACGCCCTTCTCTCCGATCAGCGCATTGTTGCCCTGGTAATACTCGCGGATCCGATCGCCCAGATCCGAATGCAGTTGCCGGATCAGGCCATAGCTGTTATTCGGGGAGACTTCGTTTCCTTCCTCATCGAGTACCGGCGAAATGCTGGTCTTGATGTCCCCCAGCAAGCGGATTACTTCTTTGTTCGGGAGCTTCGCCGGCATGAGTTGCCGAAGCGAACCGTTCAGGGCCTTGGTGGTTGCGTCCATCGGCACGTCGCCCAGGTTGTGCTGTTCCGCCAGGCCCTGCACCTTGTCATAGAGTTCGGTAGCAGTTTGCCGGGTTTCCCAATCCGCGAGAGCGATGGAGGCCTGGGTTACCCTGTGCGGATCGTTGCCAGCTTGGGTGAGCTTTTCGCGAACGTTCCGCGCGCGTTCGTCGCCGCCCTCCGCGGCCGCGTCCAAGGCCTGCGCCGAAGAGGGATCGGTATCCACAAACCGCTCCCACATTTGGTTGCGGATGCCCTGCGCCGCGGCCTTGATCTGTGCGCTCTGCCTTTCGCGCAGGCTCTGCAGGCCGGTCCCGGGCATTTTCTCGAGTCCGACTTCGATATTCTTGAGGGCCGGTTGCTGCGTAATGTCGCCAGGCGTCATCTCCGTGATGCCGTACCGCTTGCCCAAATCGATAATGCTTTGGGCGTCCGGAGGAGGCGCCATATCCGGAAGTCCCACCGCAGGCCTTTTGAGCCTCCCGAGTTCAGGCAGGGCAAACTGGGTTCCGAGTCCCGCGAATTGTCCTAGCGCTCTTTGCCAATCAGGCGTTTTTCCGGGGTCTATTATGTTGCCGTAGCGGTCGAATGTCGGACCCGTTCCGGCCCACGTCTCCCCTACCTGGCTTGCTGCAGGGCCGTAGAAGGGCAAAGCAGCCGCGAGGGCGTGCCCGAATGCCTCGACATGGCGTCCCTCCTGGGCCGCGTTGTAGGCCTTCTCTGCCTCGTCCTTGTGCGCCTGGATGGTTCCTTCGATAAACTGGCGCCCGGGCGAGCCCGGTTCGGTCATCTGATGTTGGGGACTGATCGGATCGAGAGCGTCCGCTACTCCCTTGATCATGTCCATGAGGCCACCAAATGTGTTGCCCCAGAATCCCTGCTTGAAACGGTCTAGCCCTGTTTCCTCAGGTGGACGCGTGGCATAGACCGTAGTGCTGAAGTCCGGTTTGAAACCGGGCCCGAGGTTATATTTGAACGGCTCTGGTTGATCTATCGTGTAGCCTTGCGGAGGAGGCGGAAGGGTCGATGTCTCAGGAGGCTGCGGCGCGCCCGAATCGAGCGTGTAGCCTTGCGGAGGAGGCGGAAGGGTCGAAGGGATCTGGGGAGTCGCCGCTCCGCTCACTGAATTACGGCTCCAGTCTGCATATCATGCCACTTGCCATCTGCCGTCTGGCCGATTTTATGACCCTTGGGCCCGTTTGCCGTGCGTAAGTATTGGAGGCCTGCAGCCGGCGCATTGCGAGTCTGTGGCGCAGCCAAGGGATCCATTCCATACTTCTGGAACACCTGCTTTGCCGCGGGGAGCATCGGGGTCCAGTTGCCTAATCCGTTTTGCTGTCCCCGCTGATAAAAGGTGTTCATCTTTGCGCCGAGGGCTTTGAGATTCTCGTTGACCAGACCTTTGAACTGATCCAGGGACGCTATGTGCGTCATGCCGGCTTCGACATTTTTGATCTCCTGATCGGTTGCGGGTCCACCTTTCAGCGCACTCGCCATTTCGCCCGCCCAGGCGTTTTTTATGGCTTCGAGATTGGTGGGCGGCGCTGCGCCGAATGTCTGACTGAACCAGTTGTATACCGCATTTCCCGGCTTGAAAGAAAAGTTCTTCATGGCTTCCGCGGCCTGCATGAACTGATCGCCATGCACTACCGCGGTGTTCAGATAGCCGATGCCGTTGTCCTTGGTGAATTGATCACGGAGTTGGGCCCGTTGTTCGCTCCAGGTGGGGTCGTACCGCATCAGCGCTTGTTGCAGGCGTCCGCGCGCCACAGGGTTGCGGCCTATGCTGTCGATCGTCATGCGGCCGTCTGCGATCGCCCTGATCTGATCCGCGGTGGTTGTGGGCAAAGTGGCGAGATAAGCCTCGCCAGGGGTTTGCATCGGCCCGGGATGGATGATCGGTTCGGGCCCGGTCAGACCGGGAGCCGCTTGTGCGGCGGGAGCGGCTGGCGCGGATCCGCCTAAGCCGGGAGTGATAAGCTCCGCTTCGCCGGCTTGTTCTCCCACATGCTGTTTGATGGCGTCGTTGATCTTGTTCTGCCGTAATACCGGATCCTTTTCCTTCCGGATGTTGGCGGATGTCTCGGCCCACTTCTGGACCGTTTCATTGATCTTGTCGATGTCCGCCTGATTTCTGGCTTCGTTTACGGCAACGGCGGTGAGTTGATCTAATTGGGGATCTTTCCCGGGATTCACTGATGCGGCCACCCGGTTCTGAAGCGACTGCGGATTCTGCATCAGGGTGTTGTAGAGGTTGATCTTGTGCTGCGCGAGTTGCGTCTGAATCTGCTTCTCTTCAGCCGTAGCGAGCGATTCGATCTGTTTCCCCGAGGCCTCGCCGGCCTGCGCCTCCTTCAGGGCGAGCTCCTTTTGTTGGGATTCCAAGAGAAGCCCGTTGCGGAATGCGTCGACGTGGTTTTTGTCGGTGAACGTCGTCAATGGCGTCACGCCGCGGGATTGGGGATCGTTCGGATCCGCGAAACTTCCGCCTCCTTGGATGAAATCCTGGTTCGCCTTGTTGATGAGGTCCTGGCTGTACGCTCCCTCGAGCAACCCCGCGTACCGATCTCGGTTTTTCTGAGCGAGGTTAAATTCCTGTTCGGTGAGCCCAACGATATCCTTCCGGATCTGCAGACGGTGTTGCTCTAGCGCCATGCGAGCAGAAGGAAGGATGTTAGGGCTCGCGTCGAGGAGTTTCTCGGTCGCGTCCCAGTCGCCGTTTCCGCGCGCAAAGGCGTCCATCATGGCCTTGTTCGAAGCCAGTTCCATGCGTCCCTGTTCCAACTGGAGGCCGGCCTGTTGCCGCTGTATCTGCTGGTTCCGCAACTGACCCATCTGAGCGAGAGTCTGCAGAGGGTCGATAGATTGAGCGGGAGTTACCTGGAAGCCTTGAAGGTTCCCCATGGGTGGAGGCGCCATATCGATAGGCATTTACTGTTCTCCGTAGTTCGGGCCGGGCTGCAATCCCCAATAACCGGGCCCCCGATTCGGCATCCCCTGCCATGAGTTCCAGTTGAAGCCCGAGGGAAGCTGCGGAGCCTGCGGCGCCGGGAAAGCCGTGGGCGCAATCGGCTGATAGTTCGAAGGCCACTGCATCATCGGCGCCGCCGCGCCTCCTCCTCCACCCCCGCCGCTCCAGAAGTTTCCGAGGTTGGTTCCGATGTTGGATGGCGACCATCCGCCTCCCGCCCCGAATCCGAGCATAGCCGCCTGATTGAGGGTGGATCCGATGCCTCCGAGCATGTTGTTCCATGAGCTCGCCGCGCCGAGGTCTCCCTGCGCGATCGCCTGCTTTGCGCCGATCTGGGTGTTGGCTAAATAGTTCGCCGCCGAGAGAGTGTTCTGCGAGGTGAGGTCTCGCGCGTTGATGTTGGCCGTTCCTGCCCATTGGGCGGCGTTCGTGTTGAGGTTGCCGGCGTACTGCGCGGCGTTCTCTTGAAGCGTGCCGCCGTATTCCGCGGCCTGGACGCCGGCCTCGCCTGCGGTGGTTGCCGCGCCCTGACCCAGATTTGCGACCGAGAGCAGACGGTTGAAATTCTGGTTGTAGAGGTTGCTCGCGTTGGTGAAGGCAGTGCCGGCGTATTGCTGGGCGTATTGCTGCAGAGCTTTGGCCGTTCCGCCCGATCCGGTGACGCCCATGGCCGCGGCCTGTCTCGCCGCGGCCTGCTCTCCCTGCTGCAATTGAAACTGATAGACCGGGCTGTATTTCGCCATCATGTCCGCGGTGAATGGCTTTGCCGCGTCGGTCAATCCGCCGGCCGCGGTTGCGCCGGCAGAGATGTAGGGATTGAGCAAGTCCGTGAGTTGCTTGGCCGCAGTGGTCGCGCCGGCCGCTCCGGTAGCGGCTGCGGCGGTCGCGCCCGATGCTCCCGCCGCGGCTGCGTCGGTGACTCCGCGGCCGGCCGTTGCGGCCGTATCGAGGATGCCAGGGTTGACCTGCGCCGCCGCGTCTGTGACCGTCTGGCCGGCCTGCTTGTATCCCAGACTGATGGCGTCCGCGGCATGGTGCGCCGCGCTGGCAGACTGTATTCCCCCAATAACGCTTGTGACCAGACTTGGCACCTTGTGTTCCTCCTATAATAGTGCTATAGTGATGCTCGTGCCATGGTTAGCAGAAGATCTCACCGGCCGGGTTTTCGGCAAATTGACTGTTCTTCATCGAGGCTCCAATACCGGTCGCCGCCGTGTTCGCTGGCATTGCCAGTGCGCCTGCGGCGAGAAAGCTCTGATCGCCGCTAGCGATCTCAGGAGCGGCCATACCACTTCCTGCGGATGCTCTCGGATTCGGGATCTCACAGGACAGACGTTCAGCAAACTGACCGTATTGAAACTGGCATTTATCCGGAGGCGACAGGCCTACTGGTTGTGCCGTTGCGAATGCGGCAATGAGCTGCCTGTCAGAGCTTGGCATCTCGCCAGCGGCAATACGAAGTCTTGCGGACGTGAACGGACGGCGGTTGTAAAGACGCCGTCTAGCGGCAATGACTGTCGCAAGTTCCGGGATTTGACGGGGAAAATCTTCGGCAAATTCACGGTCATCCGAAGAGCGCCGAACGCCGGAAGACGCACATGCTGGTATTGCCGATGTTCCTGTGGTTCCCCTGAAAAATCTGTTTGGGCAGAGGCGTTGATGGCTGGCAAAACAGTCTCCTGCGGATGCCACCGTGCTGTCGAAATCGGCCATAGACGGCGCAGGCACGGGGCGACCGGCACGCGGGATTACAGAATCTGGCACAACATGACGCGGAGATGCCGGGACCAGAAGAATCCGGCCTACCCGGAGTATGGAGGCCGCGGCATCAAAATGGCGCCGGAATTCGAAACCTACGAGGGATTCATCGCCCATATGGGACCGTCGAACGGGTTGACCTTGGATCGCATCGACAACAACGGAGGATACGTTCCGGGAAATGTGCGATGGACTGACCGCACAACACAAGGCCGCAATAAACGCAACAACTGGCTCATCACCTTCGAAGGAAGAACCCAGACGCTTTCGGCCTGGGCCGAAGAACTGAGGATCGGCCCCGCAAGTCTCCGGGAGCGGTTGGGCTGCTGGCCTCTCGATAAAGCATTGACGGCGCCCAAAGGAACTCGCATCGGCAACCACCAGAAAGAATCGCTCACTAAACCCCAAGCTCGCCGCATGTTAAAGATTGCGATAGCCACCGGCAAAGTTAAACCTCAACCTTGTGAGATCTGCGGTCATCCGAAAACTCAGGGTCACCATACCGACTATTCAAAGCCGCTGGATGTTCAGTGGCTGTGTACAAAGCATCATGCCGCTGCTCACCGGAGTTGATTCCCCTTCCCAGGATGATCAAATCCTGCATCTTCCCGTACCTCAAAAAGCACTGCGGGTGCGTTCCCACGTATTTCATCCCGAGCCCATGAGTCCCGAAATAAATCGCCGGCCGGTTGGAGCTCGGCACTTCGGCGACGAGACGCCTGCACTCCGTGCGCTCCCCGATCCAGCGGGTAATCCCGCGAGCGGCTTCCCACTTCTCCTCCGTCAATGCTTCGGGCATCATGCAAGCGTGGATTTCAAAGCAGTGGCGGTTGCGCGGAATCAATGTAAAGAGACCGGTAAAATGCCGTCCCTCCATGGCCGTCACGTATAAGATCTCCGGATGATCGTTCGGGACAAAGTGCTCCGGGGCCGGCAGGTAATCGTCCCCCATGTGCTCGTAAAGGCCTCTTGCGGTGAGGACCTGCTTGACCACATCGAGATCTCTGGTGCGCGCGAAAGAGATCACGGCTGCGATACGGGAGACTTCTGTAATACCAGTTCCCGGCCGTTCTCGGCCAACTGCCAGATGCCCTTCAACTGGTGCTTGCGGATGAAGTGGTTGAGTACGAACTGCGTGCAGGTCTGAACCGACCTGGCCTGTTCCTGCAGTTCCGCGATCTGCGAGATGGCGTTGTCGTCTAGCGGGTATGCGTCCTGTTGTTCCATATATTCCTTTACAGCATGGACTGGATCGTCGTCTCGACCGCCGTTTGCAAATCGGCGTCCGAGATGCCCGTGCCTTCGCTCTGCACGGGCGGCTGTATCACGGTGGGCTGCTGAACCGATCCTGCCGTCATGTCGGGGTTCTGGTAGCACTGCTGCGCCCATTTGTAGCGGGAGTTGTGGGCCGTCGTCGACGGCGCTTCGTCAATGATGTAATTCGCGAAATGAAGGCACGCGATCTTGATGCGGCCCCGGAAAGTAAGATCGGTTGACAGTTGCGCCGACTGATCGTAAGAGAGGGTTGTGGCGGGCGGCGTCGGAAGGATGTCCGCGTGCGTGGATGGCATCATAAGTCTGTTAGTTCCTTAAGTCAGTACCATTGCGTAAAGACTACGTTATTGAAGTTGCCGCTCAGGGTCACTTTCCAGTAGTTGTTCGGCAGTACGATCCATTGCAGATATACATACGGAAAGTAACTTCCCCCGGTCCCGCCCGTAGCTACCAGGGTGGAAGGGCTGCTGCTGCCGTCCGTGTAAACCTGGAGATAAGAACTCGCCTGCAACGGCTGGGCCGTAACGCAGAGGTAGAGCGCCTTGCCGGTCGTGTTTTGATATACCGTGTTGAAACCGTAGCCGGGATTGCTTTGCGTGGTGGGGCCTCCGCCGGTCGAGATCGGCACGCCGTTGACTTGATACTGGCCGGTGATGCTGAGATTGCCGCTCGTGTCCAGCGTGGCGCGGCGAACTCCGCCAGTCATGAAACAGAGAGTATGGTTCGTCGTAGTTCCAAAATCCGGCTGGGCGTCACTTCCCGTCCGCAATTGAGCGTTCACGCCGCTATATACATTCCACTGCTGGATGGGGCTACTGAGAGTGAAAGACCCCTGAACGGTGAGAGCCGCCGCAGGCGTCGTGGTCCCGATGCCCACGTTGCCGGTGCCAGTGATCCGCATATGCTCTACTTGACCCACGGAGCCATTTGGGGTAGTCCAGAAAGTCATAGCCGCGCCATTAGCAGTTGTCGTCCAGGCTTCTGTTGTTAACGCTGTAATTTGCGGGCCTCCTGCCCAAGTAGAGCCGTTGTATCCAGCCGTATTTATAATCAACAGGTACTGATTAGTTGGCAGAGCTATTGGAGCGCCTGACGATCCACCTGCCGTTCTGAACTGAAGGACGGCATTATTGCCGTAAGATTCGATAATTTCTACCGCTGGAGTAGAGCCAGAAGAACTTAGGTGTAGCTGGTATAGGGGCGCGCTGGTCCCGATGCCCACGTTGCCTTGACCGCCATCATTTAGCGTAAGCGGGTTTCCATAGATACGTGTGGGCTTATAAGCTGAAGCGGTATAGTCATAAGTCTGAATATAGCCATTGGAGCTAGAGCAGAAAAGCAGCAAACCTGCACCGCTGGTGGGCGCGCTTCCTACCCCAGTGATTCTTATAATGCCAGTAGAATCCAGACTCGTCTGCGGCGTGCTGGTCCCGATCCCCAGCCGGAAATTCGTGTTGTCCCAATACAGATTCGCCGAGCCGCCAAATGCTCCCGAGGCATTGAACTGCACGCTGCCGGTTGGGGATGCGGGAGTGCCGCCGCTTACTGTGGCGGATAGAGTTCCATCTGATCCTACGGATAACCCTGAACCTACGATGATTGATCCGAGAGTTGAGTTTGTGGCGGGGATGTTGGGGCCGGGAGGTCCTGTTGCTCCTGTGGGGCCTTGAGCTCCGGTTGCGCCCGCGGGTCCTGTAGGACCTGTCGATCCCTGAGATCCTGTCGCGCCTGTTGCTCCCTGAGGGCCTGATGCTCCTTGGGGTCCTGTTAATCCGGTTGCGCCTTGAGGGCCTGTGGGACCTGTCGGACCGGGAGGACCCTGGACTAATCCGACATCATTCCAGACGGTTCCTGACCATACCCAGAGGTGGCCGGTGTCTTCCGTGATGTATCCGTCTCCGGGGCTGGCGCTTGTTGGAAGGTCTGCTTCCGTGGGTACGCTTCCCACGATGGTGACCGATTGTCCCGGATTTCCTTGCGGTCCTTGAGGCCCTGCGGGCCCCTGAGGGCCTTGAGCCCCCGTGGCGCCGGTTGTCCCCTGCGGACCTGCGGGACCTGTCGGTCCCTGATTGCCTTGCGGTCCTTGAGGTCCGGTATTTCCCGTTAATCCGGTGTCGCCTGTGGGTCCCGCGGGGCCTGTTGGTCCTGTCGCTCCCGCGGGTCCGGTGAGGCCTGTCGCGCCCTGAATCCCTTGAGGTCCCGTGGGGCCGATCGGGCCTTGAAACTGGCCGGCGTCCACCCACGAGCTTCCGTTCCATACCCACAAATGTCCGGTGTCCATTGCAATCCAGGCATCGTTGAGATTGTTGCCGCTTGCGGGGAGACTCGAAGAGCTCGATACCGAGCCTTTCATGGATAGAGACTGGCCAGCCGGCCCCTGAGGTCCTTGAGATCCCGTGGGGCCTGTCGCTCCGGCGGGTCCCGTCGCGCCCTGAGGTCCGGTGGGGCCTGCATTACCTGCAATACCCTGCGGTCCCTGAGCTCCCGGGGTCCCCTGCAATCCGGTCTGCCCCGTCAGTCCCTGAGGTCCTTGAGGACCCTGTGCTCCCGTTGCTCCCGCGGGTCCTGTTGCTCCCGTGGCGCCCGGTGTTCCTGTTGCGCCGGTTGCGCCGGTTGCTCCGGTGGGCCCGGGGACGCCTTGAATGCCTTGAGGGCCGGTGGGTCCTGCGGGCCCCGTGACATTGCCCACGTCGTTCCATGCCGTGCCTGTCCAGACGTGAAGGTGTCCGGTGTCGGTGGTGATCCATCCGTCTCCCGCCTGGTTGCC
>Ga0126378_10003445_pt1 | contig 11960 bp, 9 predicted proteins | sample PanSoiMetPlot_23_FD_92587 | JGI IMG/M metagenome (GOLD analysis project Ga0126378, IMG submission 92587) | Tropical forest soil microbial communities from Panama - MetaG Plot_23 | ecosystem: Environmental > Terrestrial > Soil > Tropical forest > Bulk soil | place: Panama | collected 2016-02-17
AATCGCTAGCGCGTGTTCGCAAATCGCGGCTTTGCCCTCCATCGCCAGCCGCGAAATCAACGCCGGCTGATCTGGAGCCGCACTCAACTGTTCCTGCAGCCACGGCGGCTCTTCCCTATTTTTCCCTTCTCGCAAAAACTCGTAGATATTCCTGATCCCGGGGCCCGAAAGAACTCGTTCGTTGCTCACATGCGCTTGCTTTTTCTGCAGATAGGCCAGCAACTCCATCTGTATCTCATTTCGCGGCGCGAAATCGGCGTGTCCGCCCTCACACGCGAACGGATGATGCCGGAATCCATCCCAATAAAGCCCCGCCATGCCCAACCCGGTCTTCGCCGAGATGACCGCCCGATTCCCTTCAGCCTCGTCCGACCCGGCACTCAGGGTGATGAAATCCTTCGACTCCAGCGCATCGATTCCATACGCGTATGCTTCCAGGTCATTAAGCAGGCCAACCGAGTTCAGTTTCAGTTGGCTCGCCAATTCCTTCGCATCGATCGTCCACGGAAGATTGGAAATCTTGCTTCGCCCCGCACGCACCGGCCCAGCCACACCGAAGCACGCGCTATGCACGGGAATTCCCTCGCCTCGGATGAACTGCGGCAGAATCTCCGCCAGTCCGCTGTGGTTTTGGCTCAGGTAGGTCTTCTCGACCACGCACTTCAGCCGATTGCCCTCCGTCTCAAACGCCGCCAGCCGTGTGCGCGTACCGCCGATCTCTCCCGCAAGAATCATGGCTCGATCGTCCTCCATTGGCGATCGTCCGCCTGCAGCAACTGATCGGACTCCGCCGGCCCCCACGTACCCGAGGCATAATTAGGGAACTTTCGCGGTGGAAGCGCCTTCCACACATCGAGCACGGGGTCAATCACGCTCCACCCCGCTTCAACCATGTCCGCACGCTGAAACAAGGTCGCATCCCCAATCATGCAGTCATAAAGCAGCACTTCATAGCCGGTATACGCATCGGCCCCAAAATACTTCGAATATTCGAAATCCATGTCCACCGATCCCACGCGCAACAACGGCCCCGGAATCTTCGCGCCAAAGCTCAGCGAAATGCCCTCCACCGGCTGAATCTGAATCACCAGCGTGTTGGTATGCAGCTGGTGAAACGGAGCGTTGCGGAACAATTCAAATGGCATGCGCCTGAACTGAATCGCAATCTCCGTATGCCGCTGTGTCAGTCGCTTTCCCGTGCGCAGGTAGAATGGCACCCCAGCCCATCGCCAGTTATCGATATTCAGCTTGAGCGCGACGAACGTCTCAGTGCGCGACTCCGGCGACACGCCCGGCTCAGCACGATACTTGGGGACGCTTTCCTCGCCGATCACGCCATCTCCGTACTGCCCCCGCACGCTGCTTTGCAGCACATCTTCCGAATTCAAAGGCTGCAACGAATGCAACACCTTCGCCTGCTCATTTCGCACCGCATCCGCTCCAAGCGACACCGGAGACTCCATCGCCGTCAGGCTCAACAACTGCATCACATGGTTCGGAACCATGTCGCGCAGCGTACCGGCATTGTCAAAATAGGCGCCGCGCCGCTCCACGCCTACCGTTTCAGCGTTCGTAATCTGCACGTGATCGATGTAGCGCCGGTTCCAAATGGGCTCGAAGATCGCATTATCAAAGCGAAAGACCATGATGTTCTGCACGGTCTCTTTGCCCAGATAATGGTCGATGCGGAAGATTTGGTTCTCTTGCAACACGCTCTTGATGTCACGGTTCAGCGCCTTGGCCGATTCCAGATCCTGCCCAAAAGGCTTCTCGATAACAACCCGCCGCCAGTGTCCGTTGTCTTGCTTCGACAGACCAGCTCTTCCCAACTGCTGCACAATCGTCGAAAAAAACTTCGGAGCGGTTGCGAGATAAAAAAGATAATTTCCCTCGGTGTGAAACTCCGCATCGACCGCCGCCAATCGCTCCCGCAACCGCATGAACGTATTGGGATCGCCGAAATCTCCGCGCTCGTAGAGGAGTCGGCTGCGCAGCCATTCATAAGCCTCGCCGTCATGGGTTGGCAGAAACTCGCTGACCTGTTGGCGGAAGCCTTCGGCGTCCAGGTCATCCACGGAAACTCCCATCACCGCAAATGTGTCAGGCAGCAGATTGGCGCGAACCAGATTGAAGAGCGCCGGAATCAGCTTGCGTTTCGTAAGATCACCCGCTGCTCCGAACAACACGAAGACGCACGACTCCGCAACCTTGCCCGCAAAATGGGTGCTCGTCCCGGATTGGGGCTGGATCGTGGCGGGCATGCCGAACACTCGGTCTCCCACAGAGGCAGGTGAAAAGCATTCTAGGCCAAATGCAGGGAGATCCCAAGCCCCCTGCGCCCATTGCGAATATCCGTGCCGGAACCCGTTAACCGCCTCGGGCAGACGCCGAGACTGGCCGTCGCTTTTGCAGCATTCGCAGTATCCAATAGGCAGCTGTGGCGGCGGCGAGGTGCTTCAGCGTGTGGCCACTCACGATGTGCCCCAGGGAGAAAATCGGTTTGTCCAGGGCCTCCAGGACCTTTGCCAAAGCATAGAAACCGACGACCACCGCCAGATCCGATCCTCGTGTGTAAGATGGCGGAAAAAGGAGCGCCAAGAGAAGAACGAGCGCTGCATATACCTGCACGGCGCCATAGAAGCGCAGATCGCCTTGGCCTCGGGTCTCACTCACGTACCATTGCAGCACACTTCCTAAGCCCAGGAGCACGAGGACCGGCAGTAGCCCCAGGCCAAGTCGAAGGCTGATGCGCTCGGCTATCACCGCTGCCACCATCGACATGAAGGCAATGGTCATTGGCAGGCGGTCCCAGACGAGACTGGCATTACTGGGGGACCAATGATAGTAAGAGGACCCGAACGCGGTCAGGAATACAGCCACAAAGACGAGCAGGTAAGGCCGTCGCTCGCGCGGGTCAATAAACTTCGGGGCGGCACGCGCATCGCGACCAAACAAGAAGATCAGCCCCCCTATTCCGACGATGGCGAAGGGAAAGTTCGAAATCACGTCGGCAAAATGCGGTATGCCGAGAAGACTACGCTGGTCTGCAAACAAGTGATACGACTGGGGCTGCGGAATAGGGGGCAACGAGAGAGCCGTCAAGGCCACCCCCACGGTGAGAGCTAGCAAGAGCAGCAGGCTGGCTTTTCGAGAGATCACTGTCTCCTCTTTGAGGTCAGTTGGGAGGTTGTCCTTTACGCGAGCCGAATTGATGGGAGTAGGCCCAGGTAAATTCCGCGCCAAACAAGAAGACCTGGGCGGAATAATAAACCCACAACAAAACCACGAGGAGTGACCCGGCTGGCCCAAAGCGAGCGGAGACGCCACTTCTCCCCAGGTACATTCCGATTAGAAATTTGCCGGCAATAAACAGGAGCGAGTTGACCACCGCGCCGATCCAGACATCCTTCCAATCAATGACCACGCGAGGCATCAATTTGTAGATCATCGCAAACACAGCCGTCGACAACACAACACTCAACATAACGTTGAAGGCATGGGCCACATTCACCCATCCATCGAAGCGCGGGTTCCACCACCTGCTAAGCACATCCAGAACCGCACTGAACATCAGCGACACCATCAAAAGGAAGCCAATCCCGAGAACTATGCCAAAGGACAACAATCGGGCGCGCACCAGTCTCCACAAGCTGAAGCGGCTGTCCGTCGCTGCCGGCGCTCGCCAAATGCGATCTAACGCGTCCTGCAATTCAGCGAACACGGCCGTCGCCCCGATCACGAGGAAAGCAGTTCCGACCATCACGGCCAGGAGGCTTCCAGTTGGCTTCCGCGCGTTTTCCAACAAACCCTGTACTTCCAAAGCACCGGTCGTGCCCAGTATCCCCTGCAGTTGATAAAGGATCTCGGCACGGGCAGTTCCCTCACCGAAAACCACGCCGGCGATAGAACTGACGATCAGTAAAAGGGGAGCGATGGAAAACATGGTGTAAAAAGCCAAAGCCGCACCCATGCTCTGCGCGTAGTCGCGTACCCAATTGATAGCTGCGGCTTTTATGAGACCGATGACCTCTTCGCGAATCATGGTGTCATTTCGCGCCTCGGAGGTCTGCAGAACCTTGGCGGAAGGTAGAAAATCATGGTTGCGCCACCGGCAGAGACGCTCGGATACGCTCCGAGAAGTCTGCAGAATCGCCGGCGGCTTGCGCCAAGCTATTGATGAACGCACGGCGACGGAGTTCCGCGAAAGACAACGTTGGATTCAACAAGCCTGCCCGATATAGGCCACGATCGGAATACCCATTGAGCAAGAAACGGATGTCCAACCCCTGAAGCTTGCCGGTGCTTCTCGCATAACGCACGATGTTGATGGTGCAGCTATTGCTGAGGAGATGGTAAAACTCCGGTCGACTTGCAATTTCGTTGATGCGGTCGAGGTACACCAGGAATAGTTTGCGCACGTTCTCGGCCGATGTCTCAATATGGTAGAGATAAACATCCTCGTGGCGGAAATTCGTGCGCACCCGCACGATATCGCGTTCATCTCCGACCACGTAGATCAAGCCGAATTGCTTGAAGAGCGAGGAGAGAGGGTCAAATCCTTGTCCAATCTGTCGTCTCGCTTCAATGGAGATGCACACGGGAGGAACGTTATCGAAATTGAAAGTCACAAACGTGTGCGCGATCGGTCCGGGTATCCAGTAGGAGATGTAGAAGTCGAGCGACGTCAAATGCGAGAGCAAGACTTCACGCGATTCATAATGCGGCGTGAAGTCCGTGGTAGAGCGATAGTCAAAGTTGCGGAAATTCTTCAGCAACACGCGGTCGCCATCACGGAACACCTCAGGCAAGACCGCCACCTCGGTTTGCCAGGGGCGGTCGAACGAAGGTTGGATGGAACGATACAGGGCAACCACGCCGAGGAACAACGCGGTGAAAACCAGATATGTCCGCAGGGTTCGCTTAAGCCATAGCGCATAGATTCCGAACGCCAGGAACCCGATCGCCAGGGCCAGGCGTAGCCAAGCCCACGGAAGGTCTGACCAATAGAGCGCAAGCGTCGCCCAGGCGAGAAGGAGGAACCGGAGCAGGAATACAAGGCCGGACCATAACCAGGCAAGCGGCTTCAGCAGCCACGGCATCGAAGACGAGCGTACTTCACTTAATGTCATGCTGGTTACTAATCCTGCCATTGCCTACGGTAGTGTTGTTTCCGAGGGCTGGCATTTGCCGCAAAATTATGCAGCACTTTCAGGTCGCCCGAAACTGTCATTTTGAACAACGTCCCTCTGACGCTGTCCCCTCTTCCCGCGCCCCCAGTGGTAGTCGCCGCTTTCGTGAGTCTGCACTCCGAAACCGCCGTAAGCGCAAAGCTGACATCTAGTGTGGGCAGTTGGGCTGTCTGCAACGATTCCATCAAGGGGGCGCCAATCGGACAGATCGAACTCGAGGGTGGGTGTTCACTACAGGAACGACCCACTGGACCAACAGACTGGTCACTTTCCGCTGGTTGAAAGCCCGGGCGTAGCGGGAAGTTGGTGGGCTCGACTGCTTGGCGTCAACTACTGTGGCTTTTTGTTTTCTTTGGAGCGGGCAAATTCCCAGGCCGAAAAGCCGCCGGTTCTTTGTTTTTGTCGGCGAATGACGTCCTGGATCGCCTCAGGAGTGGGCGACAAAACGATCTCGAAAGACGACTTCACCCACTCGTGCTTCATGCGATCAACAGCGCGGTCCTCTAGGTAAACCGTCTTTCGGTTTGGCTGGGACGCAGGGAACCCTAATTCCGGGTCTCCGTCCAGCACGATCGTTCCGTCGCCGTGTACGTGGAACAGGCGTAATACTTCACCATAGGGCATTAGCTTGTAGATGGCCTCTCCCTCTCCGTCCTCCACGACAGGGTCGACGTATAACGGCACACGGGTTCTCGATTCGGAAATAACATCCCCGACCGGTCCTCCTTCCGGGAAAAAGTACCCTTGGTACTCGCGGTCATAGATTTCATCCACGACCGCTTGTGCAAGCGCTTTGGTTTCTGATTGAGACAGCTTGATCTTCGAAGTGCCTTGGGCGCTGGAAGCCAAAGAAGCGATCAACAAGAGCCAGACCGAAATAAACGCAGGAATTCTCATCTGCAAGTCTCCTGTGCTACGGTGCAATCGTGATGTAGCGTCTACCGCCCGTTGCACTGGGGAAAGGTCCGAAATACATCGTACCCTTGCGCCCGTAAAGTGATTTAAACATGTGCCTCCCGGTACGAAAGTGCATTGCTCCCGCCGTCACATTCAAATGGGACATCGCTGCGCTCAGTGCGTCCTCGAGAGCTTTCGCAACGTCTTTGTTGCCGGCATTCAGGTCCCTTACAGTTTCGCGCGTGAGCAGATGCGGTGCTTGTTCTCGTTCCGGATGGCTCGATCCCAAGACCCTCCCGGCAATCTCGCCAACGGCGATTCGCGCATCGTGAAGATTTTCAGCGCTGCCGGGGGCACCATGCTTCGCTTTCGGGTCCGGTCGAAGCCCTCCCGTTTCGTTGAAGATAACGTCCTCCAGTTCGATGTCTTTTGGGTTGTCCTTGTTTTGCGCCGTTTGAGCCTTTGCCTGACCTTCCGCTGTCTGTGTTGAGGAGCTGGCGACCGTCAAGGTGAGCCAGCCATCCGAGCCATACCAGTCGAGTCTTTCATTCGCAAGGCTGACTACGTCAAAATCGGCGTCCTGATAATTTCCGTGGGGCCTAATACCCTGTTCGGGAATAAAGGCGCTTTGGGCTGCTGCGGAAAGGGACAACAATATCGGCACCAGTAGGCTGGAGGCACTGAACGTGCAACGAAACATCAGCGTAGCCTTAACGTACAGACATGTCCGTTCAGTCCCGTGGCGTGTCTGCTCGCGCAAAGGTTCTCCATACCAACGGCCATATTCAAGCTGTTCACAACCGGCTCAACGTTTCAGGGGAAGCAACGATCAGGATTCGACGCGGCGGGGTCTGAGCGCCCGTTCATCTCTGTCGAAGTCCCGCCCGCTGATTGCCGAACAAGCTACAAGGCTCGCGTGTGGATGTCAACAGTGAAACCATCGTTGTGCTCCAGATCAAGCAGCAACGGTGATAGGTTTCACGTGTGCGGGCCGAGATGGACAGGGATTCGCCCATATCTTGCAGTTCTTTATTGCGCAGAAATAAGGGAGGATATGGCAGAGAGGGAACGATCATATTGTTGCCATTCTTGCTATCTCGCTGTGATGCCTACGCTTTCCTCATACTACGCTGCGTTTAAGGCCTACAAGGAACTATCTTCGCTACGGTTGCTAATCGCCATGCGGGAATTGTGGCGCAAGCAGAACGCTTGATCGCTTCGAATTCATCCGTAGTCATTTGAAGCTTCGCACCATCCGGTCGCCTCTTTGCCGTGCCATCAACGTTCTGTTCGTCTAAAGGCTCGTTGAGCTCCGCGATGAGTTATCCCATCGCACCTTTCTCTTAGCAGCTTTCATAACTGCCTGCCCCATCAAGAATTGGCAAGACCGACGTCAACCTCCCGGGAATGACCGACCCTTCTGTTGGGCCGCTTATCCGCACATTTGTCAATTCTTCAATCTTTAACAAAGCGCCTTGGGCGGGGAGCTACAATCGGTTACCTCCGCAAATCATGACCCTTCTGAGGGGTCTCAGAAGGAAACTGATCGATGAGCCGCGAAAAACTTCTGTTTACACCCGGCCCGCTTTCTACCAGCGCCACGGTGAAGCAAGCCATGTTGCGCGATCTGGGATCTCGCGATGCGGAATTCCTCCTCGTGATCAAGGACATTCGTCACCGCTTGCTGGAACTCGGTCAGGTTGCCGATGGCTCATACGAAGCCGTGCTCATACAGGGATCCGGTACGTTCGCGGTCGAATCCATCCTGTCCTCCGTGATTCCCCGCAAAGGGAAACTGTTGGTTGCGATCAATGGAGCCTATGGTCATCGCATGGCGGAAATCGCTAGGGTGCTGGGCATTTCCTGCGAAAGCATCGTCTTTGGAGAGGCTTCTCCGGTAAATGTGCAGCCCATGCGGGCTGTGCTCGCGAACGATCCAACCATAACCCACGTCGGCGCCATCCACTGCGAAACCTCCACTGGCATATTGAACCCAATTGCCGAGCTGGGGCGCGCAGTTTGTGAATCCGGACGCATCTTCATCGTGGACGCGATGAGCAGCTTTGGCGGCATTCCGATTGACGTTCGGAGAGACAACATCGATTTTCTTGTCTCGTCTGCGAACAAATGCATTCAGGGCGTGCCAGGATTCGCGTTTGTTCTTGCACGCCGCGGTCTGCTGCAAGCCGCGGAAGGCTGGGCCCGCAGCTTGAGTCTCGATTTGATTGCTCAATGGAAGGGACTGGAAAGCGACGGACAATTCCGCTTCACTCCACCCACTCACGCGTTGCTCGCGTTTTGGCAGGCTTTGCAAGAGTTGGAAGAAGAGGGTGGTATCGAGGCTCGTGCTGGTCGATACTCGGCCAATTGGCAGGCGCTCATGGAAGGCATGACGAAACTGGGCTTCGATGCTTACCTCTCGCCCGAACACCAGAGTCACATCATTAGTTCGTTCCGTTTTCCGGGGAGCGCGCATTTTGACTTTGCCGTCTTTTATCAGCGGCTGAGCGAACTCGGTTACGTCATCTACCCAGGTAAGGTAAGCAATGCTGATTGTTTTCGCATTGGCACGATTGGGCACGTATTCCCACAGGACATAAAGGCACTGGTGGCCTGTATCCGAACCGTGCTTCGTGAAATGCGGATCGATTCCGCACACTCGGTCAGTTACGTATGAACACTGTGCGTCGAGCCTATGCCGGACCGTTAAAGGCCGTGATCCTTGACTGGGCGGGCACAACCGTGGACCACGGAAGCATGGCTCCCATCCGCGTGCTGCAGAAAATTTTTGCGGATCGCGGAATCGAGGTTTCCGAGGAAGAAGCTCGCCGTGACATGGGAGTCCTTAAGAAGGATCACATCCGATCTCTTCTTGGCATTCCCCGCATTGCGGACGAATGGAGAAACCGATACCAGCAGAGCCCCGGAAAGAACGTAGTAGAGCTCTTGTTCGCCGACTTCATCCCCCAACAGATTTCCTGCCTGGCCGAATGCTCGTCTGTGATTCCGGGAGTGGCCGACACGGTGCGACGCTTGCGTCATCGTGGGTTGAAGATTGGCAGCACAACCGGTTACACGCGACCGATGCTGGATGTGCTCCTTCGGCATGCCAAAACCCAGGGTTACGCTCCCGATTGTGCTCTATGTCCCGACGATGTTGGAGCTGGACGCCCTGCGCCCTGGATGATTTACGAAAACGCCGTTTGCCTGCACGTCTATCCGTTCGAAGCAATGGTCAAGATTGGGGACACGATCAGCGATATCGAAGAAGGACTCAATGCCGGAACCTGGGCCGTTGGCGTATCGCAAACCGGAAACATGGTCGGGCTGACGGAACAAGACTGGCGTGCTTTGCCCCTTGCCGAACGTGCCCAGCGGTTGCAGGATGCGCGTCGCAAATTGCTCGAAGCCGGCGCACACTACATCGTCGACACTCTAGCCGAGTTCGATGAAGTGCTCGATCAGATTGAAGTCCGTCTAAAAGCGGGAGAACGCCCTTAATCGTTTCTAACCGACAAGGTAGTACCGTGATGGCAAACAGAAATCGACTCTTTCGCTGGCAGGTCCTCACGGTTGCGCTCATGTTTCTCGGTTACTCAGGCTACTACCTGTGCCGATCTAATTTTTCTGTGGCGTTGCCTTTGATCACCGACGAACTGGCAGCGCGCGGACTCTCTCCTGCGATCGCACGCATTCGGCTCGGCACGATCGCATCCATCGGGATCGCGGCATACGCTATCGGCAAGTTTCCGGCTGGCGCTTTGTCCGATCGGCTCGGTGGGCGGCGTAACTTTCTGACCGGTATGCTCGGATCGGCGCTGTGTACTTTTGTCTTTGCACTTGGTGGCGGGTTGCCCTTGTTCACTCTGGCCTGGGTCGGCAACCGCATGGTTCAGTCTTTGGGCTGGGCAGGGATGGTTAGGGTCTCTTCGCGCTGGTTTTCTTATCGCAGCTATGGCACGGTGATGGCCATCATCAGCCTGAGTTTCCCGTTCGGGGATGCTGCTTCTCGGAGCTTTCTCGGATGGCTTATGGGCAATGGTGTGGGTTGGCGCGGCGTCTTCGGAATCGCTGGCGCAGTTCTTTTTCTTTTGTTTATCCTCAATTTCGCCTTGCTCCGAGAAACACCCGCAAAGGTCGGGGAATCGGAACCACTCGCCAACCCCATCGCTATTATCGGAGAACGAGAAGCGATGGATTCACTTCATGAACTTTGGCGCACGCTGAAAACTCTTACCCGGGACTCCGGTTTCCAATTGGTATGTATCCTTTCCTTCACTTTCACATTGGTGCGCGAAACTTTCAATCTCTGGACGCCCACCTATTTCGTCCAGGTGCTCGGAATGAGCGACGCAGTCGCCGCTCGCGAAAGTGCTCTTTTCCCTCTGTTCGGGGGACTTTCTGTTCTGCTATGCGGTGTTGTAAGTGATCGGCTCAAGCAGGGTGGGCGGGCAGCCATCATGTTTTATGGATTGCTAATGGCGGGAGGAGTGCTCCTGCTTCTTGGCCAGTTCACCTTCCACGCTGCACGCGCTCTACCCGTTGCGCTGGTCACGGGGATCGGATTCCTGATGATTGGACCCTATTCCTACCTGGCCGGAGCCATCTCGCTCGATCTCGGAGGAAAGCAAGGCGGTGCCACGACTTCCGGAATTGTCGATGGCGTCGGTTATATCGGAGGAATTCTCGCCGGCGATAGCGTGGCCCGTGTCTCGATTACCTACGGATGGCACGGCGCTTTCACGACGCTTGCGGTTATCGTTTGGCTGACGAGTGTTGCTGCATTTTCTTACCACCGCCACCTTCGGACGAAGGTCCGTGGCTCTAGCGTCCCCGCGGAAGTGCAATTGAAGCGCCCAACCTAGTCTGCTCGTGAGATGGTGAGCCAGAAGGGAGAAGCAGATGATAAAGAGATTTTGCCTGTTGTTTGCCTTTATATCGAATGCAGCCTGGGCCGCGAATACATTGGTAATCAATGCCAACGTCATTACCGTAGACCAGGTCCAGCCGGCCGCTCAAGCGTTCGCCTTCGAGAACGGACGGTTTACGGCCGTCGGAACCAATGATCAGATCCTTAAACTCAAGACTCTCTCCACGGAAATCATTGACCTCAAGGGTCTCACGGTAACTCCGGGATTCAATGATGTGCACCTGCATCCGCAGGCGATTTTTGACGAGAACTCTCCTTATTACCGAGTCTGGTTGGGCGGCGATCGCGTAAAGACCATGGGCGATCTGATTGCGGCGCTGCAACGAAGAGCCGCAACTACGCCTCCTGGCAAATTGATCAGCGGATATGGATACAACGACGTGTTATTGGGCCGACATCCCAACCGCCAAGATCTCGACAAGGTGTCTACGACGCAACCGGTCATCATTACGCATGGCTCCGGCCACATCACCGTGGTAAATAGCTTTGTATTGAACCAATCGGGCATCACGAAGGACACGGCTGACCCTCCGGGTGGAGCCCTCGATCGCGATTCTGATGGAACGCCAGACGGAGTCATCCGAGAAAGCGCACGAGCTCTGCTCTCCCGTGGCCAACAAAGCCCGGGTGCTTACCAGCGAATCGACATGCCCCCTGATCAGGAAGTTCAAGGTTATCTCAATTGCTTTCGGCAATATTCTGCCCGCGGCATTACCAGCGCGGGTATTGCCGGAGGACGTCCGACTTTATTCCGATTGATGCAGGAGGTTCGCGATCGGGGAAACCCCGTGCGCGTTGGATTTATGTTTAGCGCCGAATCGTTCGATGAGCTTCAGTCCGCGGGGATTCAACGCGGCTTCGGCGACGATCGCCTTCGTATCACGGCCCTGAAAACATTCCAGGGCAACTCCCTGAGCGGACGGACGGCGTGGCTGAGCCAGCCC
>Ga0126378_10003446_pt1 | contig 11960 bp, 10 predicted proteins | sample PanSoiMetPlot_23_FD_92587 | JGI IMG/M metagenome (GOLD analysis project Ga0126378, IMG submission 92587) | Tropical forest soil microbial communities from Panama - MetaG Plot_23 | ecosystem: Environmental > Terrestrial > Soil > Tropical forest > Bulk soil | place: Panama | collected 2016-02-17
AAGCGAGATCGTTTTCCGCAACGTCCCACAGAATTCCGACGGTCGGAAACAGCACGCCCGCATGGACGCCCCATTCGTCCATCATCCTGAGGCGTTCCTCGGGCAGGTAGCTCGCCGGCGGGCACCCCTGCGCGTATCTGACCTGGCCGGGCACAAATAACGATTGGCGCGGAAGATGGGCGCCGCCTAGTCCGCCCAGCACTCCCTTGAGCAGCGGTTGGTTGTCGATCAGGAGGGTTTCGAGACCGTCCCCATCGGTCGCAATCCGAATCGCGCGATCACGAAACCGCGGGTCGATGTACTTCTCCCACAGATCAGGGGGTTCCATCACGTGAGAGTCGCAATCGACCACGTAGTCCGAGTCCTGATCCATCTTCAGTTTTTACTCCTAACACCCATCGGACCGGCTCCTGCGGTCAAGCCGATCTGCCGCGCGCCGACTGAAAGAACTGCTGCAACAGCTTGGCACATTCGGTCGCCATCACGCCCGGGGTGACATCGATTCGATGATTCAGCATACCGTCGCGCCCAATGTCATAAACAGAACCCAGCGCACCGGCTTTCTCGTCGCGAGCGCCGTAAACCAGCCGACCCACCCGGGCAGTGACCATAGCGCCGACGCACATAACGCATGGCTCCAGCGTGGCGTATAGGGTGAGGTCGATAAGACGATGTGTCTGGGCAGCGCGGGCAGCCTCGCGCAACGCAAGGATCTCGGCGTGCGCGGTGGGGTCAAGCAGGGCGATAGGTCGATTGTGGGCACGTGACACAATCTGGGCGCCGACGACCGCGACTGCGCCCACCGGAACTTCTCCCTCCTCCGCGCCTTTTCGCGCTTCCTCGAGGGCAATCGCCATGAAACTCTGGTCCTTCGATGAATTCATCGATAGCGCCACGCTTTGATTAATATCACGTTGACATTACCCCTAACGCCGACCAAGATTGGCCATGGGGTCACCATGAAGAAACTCACCACTGTCGCTGCGATGCTGTGGCTGGTAGCTGGCCTCGCGAGTATTGCTTGCGCCGGCGCACAGGTGCCGCTTCAGGAGTCAGAGACGGCCCGGCAGGAAGCTTTGCGCAAGGCCTACTATGATCATCCCGCCACCAAAGTGGTCCCTTCCAAGGACGTAAAAGTCGTAATTACCAAAGATTCCATAATGCGGTCATGTTGCATGCCGCCCAACCTGGTAGTTGCGGGGGACGTGACCAACATCACGGCACATCCGGTTAGCTACGTGCGGATGGTCATCAGTTTCGAAGATGCGAGAGGGAAAATCCTCCACGCCGAGACCATCTACAATATGAAGGCGGCCAGCTTGGGCGAGGATGAAGAAGTGAGGCGTCTCCTCAACGAAACACCCCATTTCGATCCGCTACTTCCGGGCAGTAGCGATCGGTTCACCTTTTCGATCCCCACGCCAATGTTACCCAATTTCGCGAAGGTGGAACTCTACCCGGACGCTATCGCCCAGTAGCGCCGCAGCCGCGCCAGATGTAATCATCGGCGCATGTCCCCCGTCGATGAAATCACACCCGTCGACCTGAAGGCACGGATCGATCGAGGCGACCGGCTATTTATCTTGGACGTGCGCGAGCCTGAGGAAGTCGCGCTCGCGGCCTTTCCCGAAGCGACCAATATCCCGATGGGGGAGATTCCGTCGCGTATGACCGAACTCGATCCCGCTCGCGAGACGATAGTAGTCTGTCATCATGGTATCCGAAGCGCGCAGGTAGCGATTTACCTGGCCCGGATGGGCTTTGAACGTCCGGTTAATTTGGCCGGTGGGATCGACGCATGGTCGGTCGCCGCGGATCCTGGGATTCCCCGGTATTGAGATGAAAGGCCGATCGATATCCCTCTCCGGGTCCGGATTGAGGTGGCGGTTGGATAACGTCGGCGCAACCTCAGGTGCGGTAGACGTAGGATTCCTCAACACTGAACTTCGGATAACATGATCAGTCATACGGTTTGATACGAAGTGTACTCAAGCAGCTTGATCAGGGGAACCGCGCGATGACTTACCTAGCGGCTGCCATCCAGGTGTCCGCGGGGCTGGACAAGGGCGCGAATCTTGAGCGCGCCGAACGGCTGGCGCGTCTGGCCGCGGCGCGCGGCGCAAACCTGGTGGCCCTTCCCGAGGTTTTCAACTGGCGCGGCAAGCGGGCCGACGAGCGAGCCGCGGCGGAATCGCTCTATGGCGAGTCGCTCGCGCGCATGGCGGCGCTGGCGCGCGAGCTCGGCATCCATCTGGTTGCAGGATCAATCACCGAGCTTGCCGAAGGTCAGCCGCGCAACTACAACACGTCGACCCTGTTCGGCCCGGATGGCTCGCTGCTGGGAGTCTATCGCAAGATTCATCTGTTCGATATCGACCTGCCCGGACGGGTCACGATCCGCGAGTCGGATGCAAAGCTGCCCGGCGCCGAAGTGGTTACCGTCTCGACCGCGATCGGTCAAATTGGCCTCACCGTCTGTTACGACATCCGCTTCCCCGAATTGTACCGCTCCCTGGTGTTTGGTGGTGCACAGATAATCACGGTGCCCAGCGCATTCACCTTCCCCACCGGCGAAGCTCATTGGGAGGCTTTGCTGCGCGCGCGTGCCATTGAGAACCAGGTGTACATAGTGGCACCGGCACAATTCGGGCCAAACGTGCACGGCTTCAGCGACTACGGTAATTCGATGATCGTCGATCCCTGGGGGCGGGTGCTGGCGCGCGCCGCCGACCAGGAGGGAGTGGTAGTCGCACCGATCGATCTCGAATACCAGGAGCGCGTGCGCCGCGAACTGCCCGCGCTAACGCACGCGCGCTTGCGTCCGGACCACAAATCGAGATGAGCTACACGGAGCTTCAGATGAGGAACATCGGCTGTGCGGGACTCGCGATACTACTGGCGGTCGCGGCGCCCGCGTTCGCTCACGACATGAGCGCAATGGACAATATGAGCAGCACTCCTAACGCGATGGGCGCGCATATGCACATGAGCGAGCATATGAAGATGACGGAGCTGCGTCGGCAAACACGCCAGGATGACGAGCGCGCCCGGGCGCTGCTCGTAACCTTACGGCGGGCGCTATCGCCTTATCGTGACTACCGGGCGGCACTCTTCCAGGGATTTCGAATCTTTCTGCCCTCGGTGCCGCAGGAGGTCTACCACTTCGCGGACTATGAGGCTACCAATGCGGAGTATCAGGGTCTTTTCGATCCCGAACGCCCGGGTGCACTGCTCTACGTCAAGACAGGCACGGACGATTACGTGCTGGTGGGCGCGATGTATAGCGCGCCTGCATCTTTTACCCCCGACCAGCTCAATGCGCTCATCCCCTTAAGTGTCGCGCGGTGGCATGAACACGTCGATATTTGTCTGCCCAGGGGCATCACCTTGACGGACTTGGTGCACGACAAGATCGGCGCGGATCGAACCGATCTGCCGGGCACCCTCCCGGTCGCGGCGAATCCTGAGGCGCTCGACCTGGACCATCGCGTCGGTTTCATGGCCGACGGGCGCTTCGGATTTGAAGGCAAGATTCACGACGTGGCCTCGTGCCAGAGCGCGGGCGGTAATTTCATTCCGCTGGCCTTTGGCTGGATGGTTCACGTTTATCCATTCCAGGGTGACGATCTGAAGGTAAGCTACGGAATGAACGTGCCTTCATTGTCAACCAACTGACCGCGGCCTCTGACAGCGGTCCGGAGGGGTCGAGCCCAAGCCGGCATGGCGTGAAATTCCACCTTCGATTCGAAGGACGACTGCCGAAGTTCTTGGGACGGAGGTAACTACCGGCCGAAGAGTTTGGGGAGGTTATGGACCCTCGCCTACTTTCCGGTTGCGGCTGGCGGATGGTCACCGCGCTTTTCTCAAAGGCTGCCCTCCTTACGCGAGCGTGTTCATGCGTGCGGCCTTCGCGCAGGAACTTCGGGTTTACCAGCAGCTCCATGAGCTGATTCGCGAATGGTCGCCGAAATTCTATGGGCATTTCACCTGCGAGGATTGGCACATATTGATCCTCGAGGATCTCGGTCCCAAAAGCGTGCCTCCATGGACGGCGCGCCTCACCCGATCGATCATGCAGTCGTTTGCGAGGTTTCACGCTGCAAACAGGGGGTCGCGCTGCCGGATTGGCTCAAGCGTCCATCCGAATGGCTTAACGATCTAGGACTTCTTTGGAATTGGACGAACGACCGCAGCTCTCGAATTGAGAGAGCGGCGGTCGCGGGCAACCTGGCCGGGGAGGCCGCCGAATGGTTTGCACGGAATGGTCCTTTGCTCAGCTCGGTGTCGAGCAGGCTCCTGACCGCTCCCGCACCCCCGCAACTCCTGCACACCGACGCGCGCTCGGACAATCTTCGCTGGAAGAGCGGGCGGCTTTAACTAGTTGACTGGGCGGAAGCGGTTGCCGGGCCACCGGAGTTCGACGCAGCTTTCTTCATCCACAGCATCGCAGTTGAATCTTCGCTTACCCCCGAGACCATTCTCGAATGGTACCGAGAGATTCATCCAGCGGACCCCAAGGTCATGGAAGCGGCGATTTGCGTCGCCGCGGCGTTTTTTGCAGATCGCGCCTGGCTCCCGGAACTGCCTGGTCTGCCCCGCTTGCGGACATTTCAGAGGAGGCAGTTGCAGGCTACCCTGAGTTGGCGCTTCGACGGCTCGGTCTGGAAACGCCGGCCTGGTTGGCAGCGGTGGGCGGAGGCCGCAGACGCGAGATGATCGCCGGACAGGCGCGGTTCAAGATGAAATGAAGTGACATTTCTGAGGGCTTACCGGGGTAGTTTTGTCCAGGTTGGATATCGACCGGCCCCACCGAGAAACGGCTGGGTCAGCAAGGGAAGCAGGTTCAGCTCTTCGTCCGAGCGGAATTGGTCTATGCCGACGGTCATCCCCAAATGACCGGCAGCAGGCTGAGCGCGATAGGTCCGCATCAGGTGATCCCACCACGGCAGGTTAAAGCCGAAGTTACTGTTGGTTTCCGCCCGCACGATCGAATGATGGACACGATGCATGTCGGGAGTTACCAGAATCCATCTAAGCGATCGGTCGGTCGCTTCAGAAATTCCCACATTACCGTGATTGAACATTGAGGTGGCGTTCAATAACACCTCGAACGCTAGCACCGCTATCGCTGACGCGCCGATTGCGAGCACGACGCAGGCCTTTATGAGCATCGAGATGAGGATCTCGAATGGATGAAATCGCAGACCCGTAGTTACGTCGAAGTCGAGGTCGGCGTGATGCACGCGGTGAATTCGCCACAGCAGGGGAACCGCGTGAAACACCCTGTGCTGCAGATAGATCGTAAGATCAAGGACGATCACCGCGGTCCCGAGTGCGAGCGCGCCTGGCAGCGGGATCCGATTGAGCAATCCACTGTCGCGCTGTTCGGCGGTGAGTGCGGCTCCGATCGCGGTGATCGGAACCAGGATTCGCACCGCGATACTGTTGATCGTTACGATTGCGAGGTTGGCAGGCCACCGCGCGCGCCGTGAGAAAGAACGGTCGCGGCGTGGCATCGCGGCCTCGGTCAGGGCGATCGCCGCGAACAGCGCAACCGACGCGATCAACCGGATCGCAGTTCCCGAGCGAAATTGGTCGGAAAGAACCGAGGTCACACGACCCCGCCACGATTCCGGGAGGAAAGACGGATGGTTCGCTGCTCAAGAACCCGTTTGAGCCTCACGTGAACCTGGGCACGCTGTGAACCAGCGGGTGAAAGCGAGAGCGTGGAGGGTTTTGCTCTCTGGGTAGTTGGCAATGGTTCGATTCGTACCTCTTGGAGCCCTCACTGGATTTTGAGAGCGGAAGGAGACCGCGGTGTCAGCTGAACATCTCCGGTTCGCGGGAGCCTAGCCAAACCAGACCACGGTACGAATAGTGAACACCAGAGAGGGCGGTGACGCCTACGGTCAGGTAAAGCAGCCCGTACCAGTAATTCGACCACGCCTCTCCCATTCGAAGCAGGGTAGCAACCACGCAGGCGAGCTGAAGGACGGTACTCAGTTTCCCCAGATAGCTTGGTCTTACCGGCATTCGCTCGCTAGTAAAAAACGCGACCATCAGGTAGCCGCCCACCACTACCACATCGCGGATGACCACTACCCCTAGCAGCCAACCCGGCAGATCCTGTTCTACGGTCAAAACCACAAACGCTGAAACCAGCATCAGCTTGTCTGCAAACGGATCGAGGAAGGCACCGATTTCGGTGCGCGCGTTAAACCACCGCGCCACCGTCCCATCGAGAGCATCGGTCAAAGCCGCGGCCACAAAAACGTAGAGCGCTTCCGTATATTGGTGACGGCTCAGAAAAGAAAGGAAAACGGGAATCGAACCCACCCGGCACAGGGTCAGGAAGTTGGGAACATTGAGCAGTCCCCGAAGGGTGGGAGCGCCGGTGTCCCTGGGAGCCGGCTTATGAGGCGAAGCTACGGCCATCGCAAGTCACGGGACTGTCAGGCCTCGGCCAGATTCGCTTTGCGCAACCGCCCGGCAACCGGGGGGCTCACCCGGGCGCGCATCGCGACCACGCCGTCTCGATACTCTTCGCTTATCACTTCGCCCTCCCGCCGCGCCATCGCAATCAGATCTCCGCGATTGGCGGCGATCGTAACTGCGACCTCCTGACGCGTGATTCCCAGTTCGCGGCCAATGCACTCCAGCAAAGGCTCAAGTCCATGGGAGCGCAGGGCGGAAATAGCTAGCGCGTTGGCGGCGATTCGCGGCGGATGCTCGACCAAGTCAATCTTGTTCATCACGATAATTCGTCTCGTGGCTCCGGCCCCAATTTCCTCCAGCACGCGATCCACTATGTCCATGTGCTCGGCTGCAAGTTCAGAGCTGGCGTCGACCACGTGCAGCAGCAGGTCGGCGGTACGCACCTCCTCCAGCGTCGCCTTGAAGGCCTCGACCAGCGTATGCGGCAAACGATGGATGAACCCGACCGTGTCGGCGATCATGACGGTCATCCGGTTGGGCAGCCTAACCCGGCGAATGGTCGGATCGAGGGTCGAAAACAGGCGGTTCGCGGCTTCGACGTTCGCGCCAGTGAGCACGTTCAGGAGGGTGGACTTTCCAGAATTCGTGTAACCAACCAGTGCGACGGTCGGGTAAGGAACTTCCAGGCGCCGGCGACGCTGATTGTCGCGGGTCCGCTCGACCTGCTTGAGCCGAGTGCGCAGCCGGGTGAGGCGTTCACGCAGGCGGCGACGGTCGACTTCGAGCTGGGTTTCACCGGGTCCGCGCGTTCCCACTCCACCGCCGCGTGCGCCAACACCTCCTCCTCCGCCGCCCGCCGCACCGCCGCGCACCCGCGACAGATGGGTCCACTGCCGGGTCAGGCGCGGCTGCAGATAGGCAAGCTGCGCAATCTCAACCTGCAGCTTGCCCTCCAGGGTGCGCGCGCGTTGCGCAAAAATGTCCAGGATCAGTTGACTGCGATCGATAACCCGCAGTTTCAGTTGATTTTCCAGGTTGCGCGATTGCGCCGGCGACAGTGCGTCGTCGAAGATGGCGACGGTCGCATCGGTCATCCGCGAAATTTCGCCAACCTCGCCGGTCTTCCCTCGGCCGATAAACGTGCGTGGATCGGGGGCTTTGAGGCGCTGGCTTACGGTGGCTTCAACGCTGGCCCCGGCACTCTCGGCCAGCGCTTTCAGTTCGGCAAGTGATTCCTCGCTGGAGATTCCCGCGTGTCCGCCCAGATCGATGCCGACCAGGACGGCGCGGTCGTGCTGTTCACTCGCTACGCTATGCAATCGTCCAGAACTCTCTCGGGCAAAGGGTCGCCTAGGGCCGAGCGTAGCAGACCCAAGGCTTGGGTCAATTCCGAAAAAGGCAATCTACGGATTACGCGGACCTCTGGGAAAGCAAACGGTTGGTGAAATCCGGGTGACCGGCAGATTAGGACCGGTCTATTACTTAAGTTCTACCGCGCCCGGAGACAGCACCTTCTCTAGTTCGGCGACCAATGCATCGCTTGGGGTCACACGAAAACTGTCGCCCAGCAGCAGGACCGCTTCGCGGCCATCGTCCAGGCCCAGATGCAGGTAGGTCAGCGACTTGCCGCGATAACGGGTCAGCGCAGCTTTGAGCTCATCGATGCCTCCATTTTCGAGACGGCTGCGCGATGCATACAGGCGAACTTCGCGATAGGAATCCACCAGCGCCGTATTCAACGGCCGCAAATCATCGAGGATGATTTGTGCGCGCTCCTCGTCGACGTCGAGTTTGCCGCGCGCAACCACCGGCCCCTCGCCCGAGATGACAGCTTCGTACTTCTGGTAGGTCTCCGGCCACGCGATCGCCTCGACCACTCCTTCACGATCTTCCAGCGAGAACGTCGCATAGCGCTTGCCGGACTTGTTGTTCTTGAGCTTGACTGCCTGCACTACTCCGGCAATTTGCACTTGGCTTCCGTCGGGGACAGCCGGAAGGTCGGCAGTGGTCAATCGGCTGACGCGCGCAATAACGCGTTCGTACTTGTCGAGCGGATGCGCCGTGATGTAGAAGCCCAGCGCCTCTCTTTCGTTTCTAAGTTTTTCATTCGCATCCCACTCGCGCACTGATTCGCGCCGTGGCCCGGGCGCGGCCGCTACCGCCCCGCCGAACAGGCCCATCTGATTGCGCTCGGCGTCGCTCTGCGCCCTTTGCGCCAGCCTGAGGGAGTCTTCGACCTGCGCCATCAGGGCCGCGCGGGTGCTGCCGCCGGAATCAAACGCTCCGCATTTGATGAGGGCCTCGAGCACCCGCCGATTCACCAGTTGCGCGCCGACGCGAATACAGAAGTCCACCACCCCCTCGAAAGGACCGCGCTGCTCGCGCTCGGCAATGATCGCGGCCGCGGTTTTCGCGCCGACGCCGCGGATCGCTCCCAGCCCGAAGCGAATCGCACCCTCTGCGACCGCAAACTTGACGCGGCTCTGGTTCGCGTCGGGAGGCAGAATCGCGATGTGCATCTCGCGCAGCGCCGCGATATTCTTGTAGGTCTTGTCGGCATCATCCATGTCGAGCGACATGAGCGCCGCCATGAACTCCTGGGGAAAATGCGCCTTGAGATAGGCGGTGCGATAGGTGGTGAGCGAGTAGGCGGCGGCGTGCGACTTGTTAAACCCGTAGGACGCGAAGGTTTCGATCTTTTCAAAAATCGATTGCGCGAGCTCGCGCGGGAGGCCGTTCTTTTCAGCCCCTTCGATGAATCCAGCATGCTCCTTCTCCATGACCGCCTTGTTCTTCTTGCCCATCGCGGCCCGGAGCATGTCGGCTTGTTGCAGGGTGTAGCCGGCCAACGCCTGCGCGGCGCGCATGACCTGTTCCTGGTAAACGATGACACCGTAGGTGTCGGCGAGCACAGGCTCCAGCAGCGGGTGGTCATACTCCACTTTTTCGCGGCCGTGCTTGCGGTCCACGTAGTGCTGGACCATGGTCTTGCCATCCTGAACTGCGTCGAGCGGGCCGGGACGGAAGAGCGAGGTGGCCGCTACGATATCCTCGAAGCGGGTCGGCTTCAGGTCGCTTAAGAAGCGGCGCATCCCGGAACCTTCCATCTGGAACACCCCAACCGTGTCGCCGCGTGCGAGCAATCGATAGGTTTCACCATCGTCGAGCCGCAAGCGATTCAGGTCGGGCACTTCCTTGCCACCGGCGCCGATAAGATCGAGGGTGTCCTTGATCAGAGTGAGATTCTTGAGCGCGAGAAAGTCAAACTTGATCAGTCCGATCTCCTCGACTCCCTTCATCGAATACTGCGTTATCGCCAGCCCGTCTTCGCCGGTCTCCTTGTCGACGTACAGCGGCACCATCGAGTGTAGTGGCGCATCCGCGATCACCACCCCGGCTGCGTGTTTCGAGGTGTGCCGCAGCAGGCCTTCGAGCTTGAATGCATAGTCAAACAGCTCGGGGTGATTCTTCCGCTCGTCCTTGAGGCGTGGTTCCAGGTCGATGGCATCTTTCAGAGGAAAGTCGCGTCCCTGTTTGGGCGCCGGATAGAGCTTCACGATCTTGTCGGTCTCTGCGAACGAGAGCCCGAGTACCCGCCCCACGTCGCGAATGGCTTGCTTGCCCTTGATGGTTCCGAACGTGATTATCTGTGCGACGCGATCAGCCCCGTATTTGCCGCGGACGTAGTCCAGAATTTCGTCGCGCCGCTCCCAGCAGAAGTCGGAGTCGATATCGGGCATCGATTTGCGACCGGGGTTCAGCCAGCGCTCGAACAGCAGCTTGTGCTCGATAGGATCGACTTCGGTGATACCCAACGCATATGACACGAGCGATCCGACCACCGAGCCGCGGCCGGGTCCGGTCGGGATGCCCTCATCGCGCGCATGACTCATGAAATCCTGCACGATCAGAAGGTAACCGGAGAACCCCATGTCGCGGATAACGGGAAGTTCGCGCTCGAGCCGTTCCCGGTAGGGGGTGGGATCGACCTCGCCGTAGCGCGCGCGGATCTCGCCAAGGCGTTGCTCCAATCCCGCGCGGGCGCGTTGCTCCATTTCGTCGTCCAGGTTCGCGGATTGCTCCGCCTGGTACACGGGAAAGCGGAACTTGCCGAATTCGAACTCGAACTCGACCCGCCTGGCGATTTCCATGGTGTTACGGAACTCTTCGGAATCGGCTCCGAACGCCTGGGCCATCTCTTGCGGCGTTTTTACGTAGAGTTCGTCGGTATCGAAACGCCAGCGGCTCTCGTCGGCCATGGTCTTGCCGGTCTGGATGCACAGCAAGACTTCGTGCGCTTTCGCATCGCCGCGATGGAGATAGTGGCAATCGTTGGTCGCCACCAACGGTAACCCCACCCTGCGCGCGAGGTCGCGCAGCGCGTCGTTGATGGGCGCATGGAGCCGGTTGTCCTGAAGCTCCACGTAAAAGCGGTCGCCGAAGGTTTTCGCATACCATTCGGCGGCCTCGACCGCCTTATCCATGCGGCTCTGCCGCAGCCAGCGTGGAATCTCTCCTGACAGACACCCCGAGAGTACGATGAGGCCGTCGGACAACTCCGCGAGAATTTCCTTATCGATGCGCGGCTTGTAATAGAGCCCTTCCTGGTAGGCGCTGGTCAGCAACTTACAGAGATTTTGGTAGCCGGTGCGGTTCTGCGCGAGGAGGATGAGATGGAAATTGCCCGCGCCATCCATGTCGTCGCCGCGTGGCGCCTGGGTGCGATCGCTGCGCTTGCCGGGCGCGAGGTAAGCCTCGCAGCCGATGATCGGCTTGACGCCGTTGGCGATTGCCTTCTGGTAGAACTCGACCGCGCCGAACATGTTGCCATGGTCGGTAATCGCCATTGCTTGCATGCCGGACCCTTTGGCGTGCTCCAGCAGGGGGCCGATCTTGTTGGCGCCGTCGAGCAGACTAAACTGTGTATGGACGTGCAGATGAGCGAAACTCATCGGACCGGTTAAATCCTCCCCTCGCAACAACCGCCGCGAGAGCCCGGGTGATTGCGCCCCGGCAGGCGCAATCGCCCGGGCTTCGTATCAGCGCCGCGCGCCAGCGGCGCGCAATCAGGCCTTCTTGCCGCCAGCGCCGGCGGCCGCCTCTTTGGGTGCGGCCTTGCCGGCCTCCTTCGCGTCTGCTTCGGCCGGCGCCGCGGCGGGTGCAGCCGCGGCTTCGGTCGCCTCCGCGCCCTCGGCCGGCGCGGCTTCGGCCGCGGCCACGGGCGCTTCGGCGACGGTCGGCGGCAGCACAGTCACGACCGCGTAGTCGGTGTCGAAGATCGGCTTGACATTACCAGCAAAGCTCATTGCCGAGATGTGGATGACGTCGTGGATATTGAGCGCGGTGACGTCCACTTCGACGGCGTCGGGAATCTCCAGCGGCAAGCACTCGACCTCGACCTCGCGCACCAGCGGCTGCACGATTCCGCCCTCGGTGACACCGACCGCCTTTCCTACGAAGCGCAGCGGCACCTCGACGCGCAGCGGCTGAGTCAGATCGACTTCGTAAAGATCGGCGTGGACGAA
>Ga0126378_10003448_pt1 | contig 11959 bp, 12 predicted proteins | sample PanSoiMetPlot_23_FD_92587 | JGI IMG/M metagenome (GOLD analysis project Ga0126378, IMG submission 92587) | Tropical forest soil microbial communities from Panama - MetaG Plot_23 | ecosystem: Environmental > Terrestrial > Soil > Tropical forest > Bulk soil | place: Panama | collected 2016-02-17
AGGTAGCGAACAAGACCGGTAAGGTCCTGGGCGCTCATCTGATTCGCATACGACGTCATGGGGTTCGTCGTCACAATTTCAAATTTGCGAAGATTCGCCTTCTGAAAAGACCTGAGCTGGCTGTTGCTGTCCATGATCTGAACACTGAAACCATCGTGCCTCAGAAGTCTTCCCGTAATCGTCTTTCCATCGCTTGTTACCAGCTCGACGCCCCGATTCTCGGGAGTAACATCTTTCTTCGGCGACACCAGCGAGGCCCGTATTTCCTCTCCGGACCGACTCGCTCCAATCGTGGTCAGGTCCGGTCCAACATACGATCCGGTGTCACCCACACGGTGGCAGGAGAGGCACCCTTTTGCCGTTAAAAGTTCCGTCCCTTTGGCAATCTCAGCTTCACTCAACGGCTTCTCATTGACCGCAGGCGCTGGCTTCGGCTCCACGCCGGCGGCGCCAGCCAAAGGTTTGCCAAAACTCGCCGTAAGGTAAGTCATCACATTATCCAGTTCATCCTGCGTCCCCTGCGCACCGCGCGCGACCATGTCATTGACTATCCTCGTCCACTCTCCTCGGGTCAGCCGCTGACTTGTTGCCATCGCTAAACTGTGACAGGTGCCGCAAATCCGCTGAAATTCCGCTCGCCCCCTTCCCTCAGGTAGAGACTGTGCTTGAACAGAAACAGCAAACGCCAAACAGGCAATTGGTCCGATACCGAGGATGCGTTTCACTCTGTATTCCCGATTCATTCTTCACCATCGCGCTATCTTACTGAGTAGCTCTGTTACCTTGCCTCCGATGCGGTCATCTGGCTGAGGCATCTGAGGCTTATACGAAATGCCATGCACTTTAGATTGAATACTCCCTAAGTGCGCGTGGCCTTGGGCACGTCTTGCAGGGTGTGATCACTAAAATGTCGCAGTGTACCTCCGCTGGATCGGTCTGGAGAACAGTATCCGCCTGACCCTGAACTTCGACTGTCTGACTGACGGCCCCGACCCGGAGTTGTGCATCGACCCGAACTGCGGTATTTGCCGTGACCACAGCATTAGTGTTCTCAAAGGTCTGAAATCACTTCCTTTCTGATGCTGACCCGCTAGGTACCTGCCGCCACCGTAGATCGTGTAGATGCCCGCCCTGGCTGTTGTAACTGTACGCGTTTCATTCGTCTGTAAACTGGTGATCGTCACAGTCGCGCCCGGGAGCGCGGCCCCGGTCGCGTCACTACCTGCGCCCACCACGGAGCCGAACAAGACTTGCGCCTTTGCCGGGATAGCAATGCACACCGACAGGCAGACAAAAAGAGACCAGACCCAAATCAACTGCCCCAAACATTTTGCGCTCTGCTTCGCTGTCACAGTCCCTCCGAGGGCTTGCGACATTTGAACACGGGTACAATTGCGCTGGATGTCCAACCCAACTTCTTTAGATGATTCCCTAATGAACTTATTCCGTTCGCGCGAACGCGGCGAATAGTAAGCCCTCTCCGAGAACGGTGTCAAGAATATTTTGAGCTCTGAAAATCCGCCCATATGGTCCGCTTTCAATAAATTGGAATCATGATCTTGGTCGCGCTCTAAGCGAAAATCCGGCTTGCTATCAATATCGAAAACGCTGTACAGTTTGGCCTCGACACAATCGAATATAGTTCATATGGGGACTGATAGAGAACGAGATCAGAAAGCCTGAGTCTTTGGGAAAAAAGACTTTTATGCGCGCCACAAGAAGGTGTTGTCTATAAGAACGTTCTACATCGGATGACTCAAACCACACCGACATGTCTGTGGAATGACTCGGCAATTCGGACGGAACTCACGATTGAAACATTGCAGACGAAATAGTAGCTCTAATAGAACAGATTGAAAGGTGAACATCATGATTTGGACAGCTCCGGTTTTCGAGGAAGTTTCTCTCTGTTGCGAAATCAACTCGTACGCGAGCGCAAGACTGTAACCGAGCCGGAAGCGATCTTCTAGCAGGAGGCGCAGGATCAGGTGCGCCTTCTCATGATCGTTCGTGGGCGTCATACTTTCGCAGCATAATTGAGGTTCCACCCGCGTTCGTTGAGGTTCGACCGTTCCACCCCGGTCACTTGCTGCTGTATCGTTTGCGCGGTTCGGCACACAAGTTCTCGATCGGGGGCTGAGTTTGGTCCGGCGCGCACCGCAGCGCCCGTCCAAGCTGAGGGCCCACTGCTGAGGGCCCACTCCTAAGGCTAAGAGTTGGTTGATAACTAACGCGTCTTCTTTTCCTCGCCGCCTTTGCCCCGATCACCGCGTCGAGTGCAATGGGGCCTGCACTGAATAATATAAGCACATATGCCATCGTGAAGAGGACCAGAGGGAACTCATATCCCCCGTTGCGATAGGCCGCCGAATACCTTGGGATATCCGTGCATAATCATGATGAGGCAGAACACAGTTCTAAGAGCCAACAGGCCCAGCGGTTGCAGACGGTTGAGATATCGCACAGTGCATTTCCTCCAGGAAAAGTCGAAGCAACTACGCGTCCACTGGCGTAGGCGCAGAACATCCGCCCTGTATTCGGTTTGGTTGATTTACGGTCAACAATTACACATCGCGGGCAGAGTAGTTCTTTTTCACACCCGCTCGCCGGCACGCGACTTCCCGAACCCCGAAATACGCCAAGGGATGCGCGACGCGCTCAACTAGCCAAAACCGCTCGCGACAACCAAGCGCATCGTCAACATATCAACGACCGACAGTCGCCTCGTTTATCGCTTTTACGAAAGCTTCTGTTTGCACCACGGTCCCGGTTCCGTCCACAGTATTTGCGAAGTTCTGGTTCCTCTCTTAGACGATGCGTCGCTTTTCTCTCAGAGCAACTCCGAATCTCATTCAAGAATGCATGAAAATGTTGCCATCGATTTGGAATGGTATTATAGTGCTTCCCTACTTTAAGTTAAGGAATAAGTTCGTATAGGAACTATAGCCCTGATAATGCCGACGGCATTATTGCCGGAGGATATTCCTAAGCATGAAAGCTCTCCTCAAGTTTGAACCAGGGGACGGAAATCTCGAAATACGCGAGGTGCCAGAGCCACTATGTGGGCCCGACCAGGTCAAACTCGAAACTGGATTCTGTGGTGTTTGCGGTACAGACATTCATGTACTCCATGATACATTCCGCAACTATCCCCCTGTTATCTTGGGACACGAATTTGCAGGCACGATCGTCGAAGTGGGCAAGAACGTCAAGGGCATTTCGAAGGGGGACCGGGGAGCAGGTCTGGGTGCCACAGCCGTGACATGCGGTAAGTGCCGATTCTGTCGTGCTGGCCGGTTCATTTTTTGTTCCATGCGAAGAGGTATGGGGCACGGAGTAAACGGCGCTTTCGCACGCTATGTGGTCTTGCGGCCTGACCAGTTTTACCGCGTACCGGCACATCTTACCCTGGAGGAAGCCGCCCTTAGTGAGCCATTTGCATCTGCCATTCAGGCTGTCACCGAAATTACGGATGTCCATTCTGAAGACACAGTGCTCATCTCGGGCCCCGGTCCAATTGGCTTGCTTTGTCTAAAGTTGCTGGTGGCTGAAAATATTAAGACGATAGTCGCTGGCACCGAGGGCGATGACTTGCGTCTTCAGGCGGCACGAGACTTTGGCGCATTTGCCACCGTCAACGTCTCCAGAGAGGATTTACTCGACGGTACTCGAGCCCTTACCAAAGGGGCCGGCGTGGATGTCGCCTTCGAGTGTGCCGGCCACGAAAAGTCCGTACGCGGCTGCTTGCTGGCGTTGCGGCCGATGGGTCTTTACACACAGGTGGCCATCTGCGGGCATGAGATTCAATTTCCCATGGATCAGATCTTTTACAAACAGCTTCGCGTGGCGGGTTCGGTTTGCTACACGGCACAGACTTGGGAAAAGATGATGACCATTTTTGCTCAGGGGAAGATCCGGCTCGCTGAACTCGTTACAACGAAAATTCCGATCTCTCGGTGGCAGGAAGCATTCAATATTTGTACAGACCGAAAAGGCATAAAAGTTCTGATGTACCCCGAGGACTAGCTAACCACAGTCGGAACTACCCTACCTGGCCGCGGCAGCCAGTCCTTGCCGAGAAATCTCTAGGAATGAGCGAACGGGCATTGTCCCAGGCTCTTTGAGAATGCTTAACTAGTATGCGCAACCCTGAACCTTACCAATTCAAGACCGTATAGGTCCGGGTGAGAACGAAACCGTTCTTTTGGTCGCTGGGGTCGGAGATGATCGCGCACAAAGCTCCCGCAGGTTTGGTCAAGTTCCTCCGGTCTCTACAGGCAAGATGCCCGAGAACCCGAAGCCATCCGGGAACGAGTGGTGCAAAGAGCTGTTATGAAATCTAAGTGCTTGTTCACGCTCTGCTGCGTGGTTGTCCTCATTTTGGGTTCCTCGGAAAAAATCAGGACACAAATAACAGGAGGCACCCCACGTAGAAGCACTCCAGTAAACGAATACGTCGACTCCCGGCTTTGCGCGGGTTGTCACAGTCAAATCTATGAAACCTATCGCCAGACGGGCATGGGCAGATCCCTGTTTAAGCCCAGCGCTGAGAACACAATTGAAGACTACAAGGGGAAAACGGAGTTCTATCACTCCTTGTCTGACACCCACTACTCGATGAGTGTTCGCGATCGAGCATACTACCAAAGACGCTGGCAAATCGGCTTCGACGGAACTGAGACGAATGTCGAGGAGATGAAAATTGACTACGTGATAGGTGCAGGCGACCACGCGAGGTCCTATCTGCACCGTACTCCACGAGGAACGTTGATCGAACTTCCCCTGGGCTGGTATACGGAACGGGGTGGATATTGGGGCATGAGTCCAGGATTCGATTCGCGTCATCCGCAGACCCGGCGACTGGTTTCGTATGAATGCGTATTCTGTCACGATGCATATCCTCAAGTGCCCTCCGGAACCAATCTTTCTGATACCGACCCGGTTCTCCCTGGGGACCTTCCTGAAGGAATCGATTGTCAACGTTGTCATGGTCCTGGCGGCCGACATATTCGAGCAGCTAAGACTATACCTGCTAAATTTTCGGACATTAGTGGCAGCATTGTGAATCCTGCGCGTCTAAGTTCAAAGCTCCAGATGGAACTCTGCATGCAATGCCATCTGGAGCCGACGACGCGCCGCCTCCCCGCTCTAATCAGAAGATTTGATCGCGGGATATTTTCCTATATTCCGGGGCAACCGCTTGAGGACTATCTCCTCTACTTCGACTATCCGGCTGGCACTGGATACGATGACAGATTTGAATTCGTGAGTGCTGCATATCGACTTCGGAAGTCTCGTTGCTTTCTAGAAAGTAAAGGGTCACTAACCTGCCTATCCTGCCATAACCCACATCGCAACCTTCCAGCAGGCGACGAAACGACAGAGCACTACTCCGGGGAGTGCCGTCATTGTCATGAGCCCACCATTAGCACCTTGGTTGCTAGGGGCAAGCATCCGGACGCAGCTGATTGCGTTTCGTGCCATATGCCAAAGCGGAGAACTGACGACGTAGTTCACGGGGTCATCACGGACCATTTCATTCAGCGTAAAGTCCCAACCCGTGATCTTCTAGCAGAACTTCAGGAACGTCATTTGACCGAAGCGGGAGAATACCATGGAGAAGTGACCCCGTACTATCCCTCTCCCCTGCCGAAAAGGAACGACAATGATCTATATCTTGCCGTAGCGCAGGTGACTCTTCAGAATAATCTGCACAAAGGCGTGGCCGACCTAGCCCGCGAGATGAACCAACATCCTACTCGCGAGATGGAGTTCTACACGAGCCTCGGCGATGCATGGAAAAACACCGGAAATCCGAAAGCGGCCGTTGCCGCGTTTGAGCACGCAATTCGGCTCAGGCCAAACTCTGTCACAGCATTGCAGTCTCTCGCCGCTAGCTTAAAAACATTGGGGAAGGTCTCACAAAGCGAGCAGATGTTGAACCGAACGTTGCATTTTGCCCCTCTGGACGCTAGCGTCTGGTATCAATACGGCATGCTTGAAGCCGAGCTTGGGCGAACCGGTAGCGCCGTCGATAAACTTCAGAAAGCTCTCGCGCTCAATCCAGACTTGCCGGAGGGCTACATGAGCCTTGCCAGTCTCTTTGTCCGAGAGGCGCAGTTAGACCATGCCGAAACAGCCTTGCAACGCGCACTGAGCATCGATCCGTACGACGCGGCTGCTTACAATGTGATGGGCCGAGTGCTCGCAGGAAAGAATGAAACCTCCACGGCTCTCTATAATTTCCAAAAAGCAACGCAACTTCGTCCGAACTATGGCCCCTATCTCTATGACTATGCGCTGGCGCTGGTACGCGCTCAGCGATTAGACGAAGGGCGTGCACAAGCGCAGGCCGCGGTGAACGCAGATCCAAAGCTTGCTCAAAGCCACGCATTATTGGGTGGACTTCTCGCTAGAGACCAGCGATTGGCGGAGGCGGCGAGCGAGTATCAGTACGCAGTGAAACTACAACCTGATTTCAATCTGGTACACCTCGACTTAGGCTTGATTCTGGCCGCACAAGGAGATCTCCAGAGCGCGACGGAGCACCTACGCAAAGCTGCAGCCGACAAAGATCCGAATGTCGCTCGACAGGCAGCCCAGGCACTCCAGCGAATCGGTAATCGGTAGGCCACGGGCATAACCCACGAAGCGGTAGCTTCGCAGGCAATGCAAGCGGGCGACCTAGGGAACACGCAGGGAAAAGTACCGTCAGTCCGAACGTGTCGAACTTCCGAAGCGAAAATCCGTGTTTGCCGTAACGTCGTTTGCAGTTAGCGAATGTACCAAACACATCTTAGATGACAGGCCCGCCTCACTAATTCCCTTCCTCGGCCTTGGCATTAAAACGCACCTGCCATTTGTAGGGCGGCAAGATCATGACATTTCCGCTGATGAGTTCGCTCCAATGCAGGCACGCTCCCATTCAGTTCTACGGAACGGTTTCAATTTCAGCAATCATTACGGCAAGTCCAGGCTACCGTACGATTTCGGATATGTGACGATTCCCCACGGAAGCCTGAATCCTTCGATAGTTCTGACGGGCCTGTACGAGTCTGCATGGACTACGATCACGTTGTTGGACCGGCCGCAAGCCAATAGAATTTGCGAATCGTCTGGAGTAAACGTGAAATGCCAACATCTCTGCCCGATCGGGATTTCAGCCATCAGTTGCATCGAGTCTGCCGAAAACACCTGAAGCTTTCGGGCCATTGCAGCAGCGACAAAGATTCGCTTGCCGGCGCGGTCAAAGGCCAGCCCGTAAGGTTTGGCTCCGGTTGGTACAGCCTTGACCACTTTAAAATCTTGGTCCATCGAGCAGCGTACCCGACGCTTCCATCGTAATTGCGTAGCGATTTTCTATCGGAGAAGTTTTCACGCCGCGAGGCCGTATTCCATATGCGGTTAGGTCGATGTCACGCAGGTATGCGCCGCTGACTGCGTTGAAGATTCCAATGCTATTCTGCGCTTCATTGGCGACCAGCATCAGTGCTCCGTCACGTGAGAACTCAATACCTTCCGTCTCCTGACGCGCCGTCGAAGTTGGCCCCTGCCTCCAGTCCCTAATATGAAACGAGGCAATCTGAGCCGGTGGACCATTTGTGTCATTGTCTGTGTCCCCACCTGACGGGGGTTTTCCTGGTCCACCTGCTGAGCTCGGCTCGAAAGTTGCAAATATCCGGTCTCCGGATGGATTGAGCTTAAGAAATTCCGGGCTGCTTCCGAGACCTAACCGTTGCACCAAACGAAGCTTGTGAGTGCTGAAGACGGCTAGATCCTTGGTGTTCTTGTTCGAAGTGATGACGTATTTTCCGTCGACGGTGACAGCGAGGCCACGCGGTGCGATATCTTGCGGCTGAACTCGCCGGACTACGCTTAATGTTTTTAAGTCGATTACGCTGATGCTGCCGTCTTCCTCAGAGACGTAGGCTACATTGGTTGGAACTTTTGAACGATACATCCACCATATGGTGATGACGGCGACTGCCAACAGCAACAAGATCAGCCACAATGATCGCGCTCTTGATCCACCCATAGTTTATTCCTTCTTCTTCGACCCACGACGCTGGTCTGACGGAGGCACCTCCCCTGCGACCTGCGTCGTCATGGCAGCAGCCTCTCGCAGCATATTGGCCGCTAGTTTTACGTTGATCGCACCCCAGGTCTCAGTCGCACCAGTCTCGGCCACCATCACGGCAATGAGCTCTTTGCCCCTGCGCTCAATGGAATTCGCACCCCTCAGCAATAGTGTTCGGCGCCCCATTTGCGACCAAAGCCCAAATGCCTGCGTCGAGGCGTCGACGGCCGCCGCATCATTTTTCAGAGACGCCGCGGCTGCGTAGGTTACCACGGCTCCAGTTACGGGATTTCGGCGCTCGAAGACAGCACCGTTCGACGCTACTAAATCCTAGTTCGCCACTATGAGCTGGGCTTCCATTCGGACTCTCCATACAGAAACGCTGGGGACCCATACCGGCGCAGTCCGCCAAGTGAACCAACGCGCCACTTGCAATATGGCGATGTCGGCATCATATTAGCAGCGCAAATCGATGCTGGAAATAGTTCAACTGGGAATTCCGAGCCCGCCCTGTTCACGTAAGGGTCCGCCGGAGAGTGATGCGTGAACCACAGGCTGCAAGTAGGCATCATCGGTGGCGGAATTGGGGGATTGACTCTCGCTGGCACTCTTGCCAGACGTGGAATTCCGGTTCGTTTGTTTGAGCGAGCGCCTGCATTCGTCGAGGTTGGCGCCGGAATTCAAATGACTCCCAATGCCGTGAAAGTGATTCGCCAACTAGGATTGTGGGACGATCTGCGCCGAGTCAGTTTCTTGCCTCAGTCCATCGTGGCCCGCGATTGGCGAACGGGCAGAGTGAATTTTCGTACGCCGCTGGTCGAGGAGTGCCCCCGTTTGTATGGCGCTGAATTCTTCCATGTTCATCGAGCGGATCTTCACCGCATCCTTTTGTCGCTCTTACCCGCCAGTGCCGCTACACTTTCCGCAACATGCATTTCCGTCAGCCAAACTGATCAACGCGCGTGTGCCGAATTTGCCGACGGCAGCCATTTTGAAGCGGATCTGATAGTGGGCGCTGACGGCATTCAGTCGACGGTGCGAAAGACTCTCTTTGGCGACGGCGCTCCTCGCTTCACCGGGAATATGTGCTGGCGGACTGTGGTTCCCTTCGAGAAGCCGGAATGGGAACTGGTTAGTCCGGATTCTTCCTTCTGGCTAGGACCTAAGGGCCACGTGGTCACTTACTACGTCAGTGCTGGTCGGGCGGTGAACGTCGTTGCCATCCGAGAAGCCGAAGCTTGGACTGCAGAGTCATGGAACGTTCTAAGCAGTCGCGAGGAATTGCTCGCGGGTTACCCGGGCTGGCATCCAAATGTTTTGCAACTGTTTGCCATGGCAGACAATGTTTTTAAGTGGGGCCTGTTTGATCGCGATCCGATGGAGGCTTGGTCCTCGGGACGAATCACGTTGCTTGGCGACGCAGCTCACCCAATGTTGCCGTTTCTTTCGCAGGGTGCAGCGATGGCGATCGAAGACGGATATGTGCTGGGCTCCATCCTTGCCGAAGAACTGGATCCTATCCTGGCGTTAAAGAAATATGAAGCACTCCGCCTTCCACGAACGAGCCGGGTACAGCTGGAATCACGCAAGCGCGGGGAAACCTATCACGCGGCGTCAACACTGAAGCGCCTATATCGGGACGCCTGGTACTGGGTCAAGCAAAAGATCGATCCACACTCTGGCGGGTTGCAAGCTAGTTGGGTCTACTCATATGACGCAATTTCCGAAGCGCAAAGACAATGAGAACAGACTCGACTCGGTCGCTGCCAAGCTGGGGTGTTGATTGGGCCACGACTAGAGCTTCCGGTGGGAAGAATGGCGGAAAGGCGCAGAGGGATAGGCGCGAATCGAGGAGGCTGGCTTTCTCTTGGACTATGCCGAAAGATCACATCCTAGAAATTGAGTGAGCGCGCCACAAAAACCCTCGAAATCGTCCCATGGAATCAAGTGAGCGGCGTTTTCTATTCTCTCGACTGCAATCGTGGGCAGGAGTTGCCTGATCTCCTCCACGTCCTCCGGCAAAATGACTCCTCCCCGCCCAGCAACCACCAATAGTGCGGGCGCTTTCAAGCAGGGCAGATCGGAGTGTACGTCGTCTTCGTGGAATCCTCGGTAGGCGATTTTCGACGGCCCGGCGATTGCAGGTAGGCAGCCATTCCGCACGAAGCCGAATATGATCATCTGTCCAGGTCGGAACAAAAGTCCGCATTTGGTCCAAACTAGCTCCTTTCTGCGCAACCTGTCTGCGCAACCTGCATCGCGTTTAAGAGCCATTCCAACGGAATCGGATACTTGCGGCGTCCGGGGCCTCCCACCGGAGGATCGATCAACACGATCTTCTGCGTTTTCGCCCTCGAGCCTCGCGATGCGCGAATAGCAATGCGCGCTCCCATGGAATGGCCCACCAAGACATAGCCGCTCGATATTCCAACCGCCTCAGCGAAGGTCACAACGTCGTCAGCACAAGCATCGAGGCCGTAATCGAGATCGTAGCGACTTTCGGACAATCCTCTTCCTCTGACGTCCAGAATGTATGTCTCATAGTGCCGGCCAAAACGCTCTCCGACAAACCCCCACGTGATCGCTGGACTGGTGATACCAGGTATCAGTATCAGCGGAGTTCCTTGTTTTCCGTAACGCAGATAATGTTGTCAAATGCCGTTCGCATAAACGTGGGCTCCGTACAAGAAAGTGCTGCCCATGATGAGATTCTCCCTGTAGACCCCTTCTTTCCAGGATTGATTGTTTAGGCCCCAATTCGGGTGCGGCACTCGCTATTCGATGGAATTGATCCGTGCCAGCATCGAAGATAAGGGCTCGACATCGGCATACTTCGCGTCAATGTCAAAGAGATTCCATTGGTGCGGACCTGGGGGGATTTCCCGACGCACTCCGATGGGACAATCGTAAGGTAGCCAAAGGATACTGCGTCGATCGTGGTTGCCCGAATGCAGCCACTCGTAACGCATCCCGCCACGATCAGCGTGTCCACCCGAGCGCAATTAAGAAAGGCAATATCGGCGTGCCGAAGAATGCCGAAGATCCTCTTTTAATCCAGACCGGTTTGCCCGATTGAGGTTTGATCCGCTCATCGATTTCACAACAAGGTGTCTTTTCCACCAACACCGCCAGACCGGGCATCTTGCGAAGCAACGTCGCACCGTCCGCACCGCTGACAGCAAAGCCGACAGCAGTAAAGGCTATCGGCAATCCTTTGTGTCTCGCTGCATCGAGCAGAATCTTTGTGGCGGCGATCTCCGCCGACAGGTCCCCGCCAACCGGGCAATCCGGGTCTGTGAAGCCGCGCTGAAAATCGACGATCAGCAGAGCCGGTCGGTCTCCATAGCCGACTCGGCCACCAATTCCACTTTGTCGATATGTAGCTCTAGCCCGATCGAGTTCCTCTCCCACATCACCGCAGTCAGCCGTCATTGGAGATCTTTGGGGATGATGCGGCCACTATCGGCAATTAGCTCGTCGTCCAGAAAGAAACGATGGTGACGCAGGGCAAAGTCCTGATGACATCCGGTTGTGTGTCTCCCTCCAAAGGTCGCGTTTTCTCCAAGAGCAATCAGCGTCGTGCCGTACATGGTCCGGCCGTCCTGACCGATAACATCGAGTGGATCTTGAAATGTCAACGAATTCCACAAGGCGCGCGGATGAGAACCCCATCCCAGGTGAGAAACTGCAAACCCCTCCGGGTCCTTCCATCCTTCGATGTAGTCTTGAATCATGAAAGCGTCGTAGCCCCCCTCGATGGAGACCACTACGCCCTTTTCGAAACGCATTTTAACTGGCGTGGTGAGGAACCGCTTCGCCGGATACCATATATCGCCAGGATCCATGACCAGCATTCCGTCACCTAATCCCTCCTTGGGGATG
>Ga0126378_10003449_pt1 | contig 11959 bp, 14 predicted proteins | sample PanSoiMetPlot_23_FD_92587 | JGI IMG/M metagenome (GOLD analysis project Ga0126378, IMG submission 92587) | Tropical forest soil microbial communities from Panama - MetaG Plot_23 | ecosystem: Environmental > Terrestrial > Soil > Tropical forest > Bulk soil | place: Panama | collected 2016-02-17
AAGCGCTGACCCGAAGCGCTGAACGAACGTGATCGAGCCACATGAAGGCCTCACCACCCCGAGCCGGCGTGCCCGGCGGCGATGGAAAGTGAAGAGTGCCCGGAGGAATATGTTTAGGGCGCTGGCCATCAGGTCCGGATCGTTCCCCAGGTGCCAGCGGATACGCCTGGGAAAAGAGAACACCCACTGACGTACGGGAACGCGCGGCAACACATGATGGACGAGGTGAGCAGCCACCTCGTGCGCGCGCCGCGCCGTACACGATGGGCAGATCCCCCTGCTTTTGCACGAGAACGCCACGAGAAAGTCATTGCCGCAGCCGTCGCAGCGAATCCGCGTAAAGTGAAGGACCTCACTGTTCACCATCCTGCTGTTTCGAGCTGAGCCGTCCTCTCGCTCACTTGGTTCACTACTGAAGGGAGATCATGGAGCGGCGATCCCGGCCGCGCGCGACTATATGATCCGGCAGCACAATCGGAGGACAGGCACATGCTGAAGAACGCACCAATCATTCCTTACATACCCGTGGCGGACATGGCCCGCGCTCGCAAGTTCTATGAAGAGAAAGTGGGGCTCGTGCCGAAGGAAGAATACGCGGGAGGCGTCATCTACGAGTGCGGCAAGGGCTCGTGGGTCTTCATGTACAAGTCGCCTGGGGCCGGAACATCGAAAGCGAGTACCGCCTTCTGGTCTGTCGAGAACATCGAAGCCGAAGTCGCCGAGCTCAAAAAGAAGGGCGTGGTGTTCGAGGAGTATGACTACCCGAGCTTAAAGACGGTGAACGGCATCGCGACCGGGGGCGGAGCGAAGACCGCCTGGTTCAAGGATACGGAGGGCAATATCCTGGCAGTGAGCCAACGGATTCAACGTTAGGCACCTCGCTAGAGTTTCGCCCGCCAAACAGTAGATTCCGGGTCGTTTTGCCACACGTTAATTCGAAAGAGCTGTTGCGCGACTCGACCCTTCGAGTTCGCTCATGGACTACGGTGCAGCGACGAGAGTTATTTGGACGTGATGGTCTAATACCGGCGGCGAACATTTTGCGCCGTCGCAGAGATCAATGGCCATAGACAAGGACACTGGTGATAATGTTCCAGAGATCGGCAGGGAGCCTGCTGAACCATCAGGTGTAGGCACTCGAAGCCGTATGTGCTGCGGATCGATGAGGCTAACATGTTCATCGCAAACGCCGTATCGGCAGGCTGACTGCGGTAAGAACGGCGAACTTTCGAAGACTTCGCGGTTTGTATCACTCCTAAATATGCACAATGGATCTCCGTGAGGAACAAAATCACTTTCCGGCGTCCATGAGAGTACTACCTCCTCGTCCGGATACATCTGCCCAGGAGTTTGTGATGCGATCGAAGTGGTGCGCGGCGCGAAAAGGGTGGGCAGGTCGACCTTGATTTCCATGCTGTCATCCGAAATGCGAATGTTTCCCGCGAGCGAATTCGGAAATTCAGCGGCTGACAGTTTCAACTCCGGAAGCTCGCATGTTGGCTCGGGATGCCCATCGTAGCGGTGACCAGGAGTCGTCACCTCCAAGGGAGTGCCATTGAGGCTTCCCTTAAGTTCATGAAGAGTAATGCATCGAGAGGACCCCTCGCCGCCCCAGTCATACCAAATGGAAACGCGCAGATCGCTTTGTTGGAGGAAGATCCTAACTGTTCGGTCGTCCAGGCTCGCAAGGCCCGAGCTGCAGGCGCATAAGCCACACGATGCCACCAGGAGTAACAATTCCCTTCGAAGTTCAGCGCAGCATCGTTGGCAAAGCATCCAACTGCCTCATGGATTAGGTGCCGCAACCAGAGTTATCTCGGCTCCCGCCTCCTCAGCGAGCGGTCCTGATCCTTGCAAGTCCTGTGCTCTGTGGCGCTGCTTTGGTCCGGCAGCGAACTGGTCCAGGCACATTGAAATTCTGAGGCTCCCAACGCCTTCAGGACTGGAATGTCACAGCACGACCGGGACGAAACGTAAAGGCTGGTGCCGCTCCGTCTCAAAGTTGCGACACGCTTGCTATCTCCGTCGGCTGAACACCAGCCTTGAGACGACGAGCAAGGCCATTATCGCGACCCACGCTCCTGAGCCACCAGAGGAAGTCACGCCGCATGCATGCGTCGCGGTTACGAATGCGTCGCCCGAGTCATAAGATCGAGGCCCCGTGCCGCCGTCCCCTAAATTCGGCTTACCACCGTCCTTCCCGCTGCCACCATCCGGGGTGCCTCCGTCTTGAGTGCTGCCGCCATCGAAGCCGCCGTCGGCTCCGCCCCGGCTATCCTCCGGCCAGGTATGCGTGGTATCGCAGTCGCCCAGTGAGTGCTCAACGGCGCCCAGAGTCAGCGCCGAGGGGCGTGGACGCGCGCAGTAGTCGTTGACGATTGCGCTCGCCGCTGGTCCTTGACCAATCAACCTGGACAAATCGCCCCTTTGTCGCAGGTCTGCATTCAACGGGTCTATGTAGAAATCGGCGAAGTCCGACGCGGCGAGATCCATGAGATCGCTCGTCTCAGTGAACGTGGCGCCGTCGCGAGCGCGCATATGGGACGCCATCACGTTGCCAATCGCGATGCCCGAGGAGCTGGCCCTACTCCCCACCCAGCAACGCTCGACACAAAAGCTGTGCCTGACCGCGAGCTCTATAAAGATCAGGGGTTGGCCGAATGAGCCATCTCGAATCGAGACGCTCATTCCAAGGGTCGAGCCGGCCGCCCATTGCCTCCGCGCCCGGCATATAGATCAAGTCTGTATATTTTTTACATTATTTCTAGTTGATTTATGTTTAAATTCAATGTAAGTTCGTGTATGGCATGACCTGTTCACATTTGGAGGAGCTATGAGCGAGAAATCGAGTCCGGAGACCCTTGGCAATAAAAATTCGGGAGGCGTTACCAAGACAAAACCGCCAGGGTCGGCGACCAAGCCCCAGGTCAACGACGTGTTTGGAACGTTGATCGAGGTGGAGCTCGACCGATTGGATGACAGCCCTTACCAGTCACGTCGAGCCATGGACGACGAGAAGCTGGAACAGCTCGCCAACGATATTGCCGCTCACGGACTGCTCGAGCCGATTGTAGTTCGTCGGGCTGGAGAGCGCTTTCAGATCATTGCCGGCCACCGGCGCGCGGCGGCATTCAGGCGCCTTCGGGACCAGGCAACGTCACACGAGGAACGAAACAAATACCGCGCCATCCCAGCCCAACTCCGCGCTGTCATCAATGATCTCGAGATGGAGGAACTGGGTATCGTCGAGAACCTCCGGCGCGAGGACCTCACCCCTCTTGAACGCGCGGAAGCGGTCGCCCGGTACCGGGAACGCCGCAACCTCAGCACGAAAGAGGTCGCCGAACGGCTGCATGAGAGCCACGACGCCGTGAAGAGCCTCCTGCGGCTGTTTAACGGGCCGCAGGTTCTCAAGGACGGCGTAAGCAAAGGCGTGATGGTCCCGGTTCTCGACGCGTCAGGCAATCCTGTCGTCACTGCATCCGGTCGTGAGAAGCAGGAGCACCGCGCACTCGATCTCAGCGCCGCGGATGAGCTCGGGCGGCTTTTCCAATTTTGGGAGAACAAGGACGGCGCGAGGAAGGCGGCAACCCGGCTCGAGGCGCTCATCCAGAAGGCTCTACGCGAAGGGTGGGGTGTTCGCCGCATCGAGGCTTATTGCAAGGACGTCATCGCCGGGCGGAAGCCGAAGGAGGACGCCGGAGCGAGGCGAAGGACGGCGTTCCTATTCGATCAGCGCAGGTTGACCGTAGACCTTAAGCGACTTGCGTCGATGGACGCGGACCAGAAGCAGGCCCTGAGAGGAGCCCTGAACGATGTTCTCGGCCGTCTCTAATCGCTCCGGCCGGACGTCCTTCCTTCCTGCCGCGGCTCCTGCCGGAAAAGTTACCTCGTGCCTAACAACGTCTCCTGCTTTGGCAACGGTAAGCTTTGTTGTCAGTTTCGCGGCAAGCTCGCCGGCAGGATGAGGGTGCCGCGAAGCCCGTGCATTCGCGAGCTTCCGGGCCGGGCAGATCTCCAAGGCTGTTCACGAGCGCACCTGCCGCGCGTTTTCCGACCACCCTCTCCCAACCACATGGAGAGGATGGTCGGAAAACGCTTCATGCGTAGGTGTTCAGAGAAGTTCAGGCCCGGCCCGGACAGCAGAGCGGATCACCGGCAAAACGGCGCAAAGTAACCAAGGACTCATTCTCCAAGCAGAGATGATTTGGATGTTGCAACGGGGCGGACGCGGTGTTGGTTCAGCCGCGGAGTGCTGACGGTGATGAACGCAATCGACCAGATTATGGCGGATGCCGATACGTCGAAGGTTGAGGCATTCAGGAGTTATCGGCTTCAAGATCGCGATCGCCAGCTTTTGACAATGCTGGCCATGTGCCGGCATCTGTCGAGAGAGCAAATCCGACGTTTGTGTTTCGCCGGAAGGACCGCGACACCGGCGGACAAGCGACTTCGACAGCTCGCAGGGATTGGAAAATACGGATTTCCGAATCCGTTCGTGGAGCGCACGGTCTACCGAAACTATTCCGGCGAACTGATTCCGGTCTGGAAGCCCACCGCCTCAGGATATGCCGTCGCCGCAACCCTCGTAGAAACAATTACGCAGCCCCCACCTGCCGCCGAAATTCGGCCTCAGTTCATGGACCACGCGCTTCTGCTGAACGAGCTTTTCGTCGGCTTGGTCGAGGCACCGCTCAAGAAAGCTCTCGCTAACCGCACGGCGGAAATTCCAAGGCGGCGCCATCGCAGCGCGGCCGATGGGCTGTACGCAAACGCGAAAGCACTCCCCTTCAAATGGATTGCCTGCGACTCTGTGCGCCTTCCGTGGAAGGAGTACCGAGATGGCAATCGCTTGGATCGAATCATCCAGCCGGACGCAGTGCTGGAGCTTCCAACATTACGGAAGCGGCTCTTTCTCGAATGCGAAACGGGAAGCCACACCATCGTGCCGCGAGGATTCCACAAGCCGGGTTCTACTCTGAGCAAGGCGCAGCGGTACGAGTGCTTTATTTGCGACCTCGTCGACATCGAGTCGAAGACTACTTTCTACGCGCGGCTATACCCCGATGGATTTGCGCAGCAAGTCCTGTTTCTCGTGTCAAATCCCGGTCGCGCGGACTCCATCACTCGCGCGGTGACGGAGTGGGCGGCTCAGCGGCGCGCACAATGGAAGTTGCCGCGCGCCCTGACAATCTCTGATGCAGTTCGTGAGATTCTCACTGCCTTGGGTCAGTGGGCACCCGAGCTGGAAAGCACGCACGCCGTAAAGGCGGCCCGGGATCCTTCGCTCGGCGGCCGCGAGGTAAACGCGCTCTGCAACTTTTTCGAGGACGCAGTGCGCACCTTGAAACGACTTCGCGCCGAAGCACGGGCGAGCAACGAGATCCCACCGCCCTACCCGCAGACGCTGGAGGAGGTGCGGGGCATCTTGGCGCAGCTCTGGAGAAACGCGAACGCGGCCACTTGACCAAAGGAGAACCGTGGTGCCGAAATACGAAAGCACGTCGGGGCCGAAACAGCAGGTGAGCTTCAACATCTCCGTCCAGCTCCTGACTAAGCTGAAGGAGCTAGCTGGAAAGCACGGCACCCTAAACGAAGCCGTGCGCGAGGTGCTCGCCGACCATTTCGAGTGGTACGGGCTGCCCTATCCCGTCGTTGTCGTCCTCCTGCAAGACGCCGAGAAGCGGGGCAAGAAAACGCAGCGAGACTACGTCGTCGACCTTCTGATGAAGCGGTACACGGAAATCGTGGTCGAGCGAGAGAAGACTGCAAAGAAATAGAGAATCAAGAGCCGTGTCCCGAGATAGGAAACCGTTTGCCTATTTGGGCGCCGATAGTGCGGTTACTGCCCTCAGGTCAGCCGAGTGGGCAGCAGAATACTTGGGGATGACCGTCGCTTCGGTCGTCGAAGCAGCCGCCCGAGGTGAGGTCCCGAGCGTTCGATTCAAGGCAGGGATCCGGTTTGACCCGATCGCGATCAAGGCTTGGGTTCGGGCGCGCTCGAAGCAAAGCGGCGCCCCGACAGAAATGGAACCTACGCCCACCACGAGCGAGCTTCGGGCGTTGCGAGCCGACATTCGCGCCCTCGCGAGCGCATCAGACCTCGCGATTTCCGCAGATGAAGCGGCTCGCCGACTCGGATGCGGAAGAACACGGGTGTTTGAGCTTCTCAAGCAGCGCGCTCTTTCACGCGCAAAGTCCTGCGGCCGCCGCACGATGATCACCGCTGCATCGGTCGAGCGGCTTCTAGCAGGACATGGCGCGAAGCCGGTCTCGCCTCCACGAAGGCGACCGGCGACGCAGATCGAAGCCGATATCCTCGGTTTGAAGCCGTAAGGAAGAAGCGATGGAAGTCTACGGTTCCTCACGCCCCCCGTTTTGTCAGACGCCAATGATCATTTAGCTGGAAGGATCTTCGGCGGAAACCAAGCCGAGCGCGAGAAGCGGCTCACCTACCGGTATGAATGCACCCGTGCTACCAAAGCAGTGTGGTAACCCTCCGGTGCACGCAAAAGCTTCTCAGGCGGCTCAACACTTCACCTGTACCCGCTCCGGTCCCGCCCTCGACACGCCTCGGGGACTGGTATGCGAAACTCTTGTTCACCCGACCCACGCAGCTTGTTCTCTGCGCCAGTGAGCGAACGCTGCTCCCGGTGGTTATCCAGGCGCGCGAGATCAATACGCTGGTACCTCGATTTCGTAATGCGCTTCGCGAGCTGCTCCTCGCACTTGGGATTCATGAGGGCGCCGTTGAGGACGAGGAATGCGCCATGGCGGACCTGGCATTCGGCAAGACCGACAACAGACGCGTACTTGGCTCGATGAACGACTTCGCGTGGATGCTCGAGGGATATCTCCACGACCCGATGTCCCTCCTCGAGCTGTCCCTGCGACTCGCCGAAACTCCATGCGGGCCATTGAATATGAACAACCCCGAGCGAGCGACCACGGATCTCTTTTCATCGAGGCCGCACGATTAGGCTCAGGAACGCTGTGGGCACGGTCCAAACCGGCTACTTTTCAGGCGTGCGAAGGAGCGTATGCAAGATGGATCAACGCTCCCACCAGCGAGAGCGCTGCGCGCCCTCTCGATCCACCGCTTTCTCAGAGAGTTACAGTAGCGTAGTTACGAATTAAGAGCTACCATATGAAGTATTTTGGATTTGACTGGGATGAAGTCAATAGCTCCAAGTTGGCTGCTCACGACCTCACGACGGAGGACGTGGAAGATCTTTTTGACGACACCCGGCCCGTTTTCTTGCGTCACCCCAAGCGAGGAGACCGAACCATCGCCCTCGGTTTCGTCCCGGACGGACGCTTCGTACTGGTCGTTTTTGAATATCGAGGGGAAACCCGTTGGGTACGGGTGGTAACTGCATATGAAGCGCAACACGAGCGTTGGTGGAAGGTCTACCGTCAGAAGACCCAGGGTGCGAAGCCCAGGTAGTGAGGAACGTGCCCTGGCTACAGATCCCGATGCGGTCGATCCCGCGGAGATCGATTTGAAGAAGCTAGAATTCATTGAGATGGAGATGAGCCCGGCTCTTCGAGCGCGTATTCGCGCACGCCGCGTGCTTCGCCAGCTCACCATTCGTCTCTCGGCGGCGCAGCTGGAAGCCACCCGCGAGATCGCTCGAAAGAAGGGCGAGCCGTACCAACGCCTTCTGCGTCAATGGATCAGCGAAGGTCTGCAGCGAGAGCGTCGGCGCCGGAGCGTTTGAGGCCCTCAAAATCGTACGCTCGCACCGGCAGTTCAGATCCAGGCTCAGACGAGCCGCGCGTTGAAGGCGACTGCGAGTTCCAACTCGCCGCGCGTTCTCTTCACCGGACGTGGACGGCTGGGTCGTCGCCGTGCCCCAGGCGGATAGGGATCTTGATCATCACCGGCACTTTCACGCCCTCGTAAAAGCGCTTGGTTGTGAGCGCAGTCGTGTGGCCGACCACGGCTGCGACGGTATGAAGAGGCACCCCACCTTCCTTCGGCCTGACCTCCTGGCCGCGTTCGTGCGCCCAGGTCACGAATGAATGGCGGAGCTCACCGAACCGGATAGGCTTCAGGACCTCGCGGTGGGCGTGCTTGTTGACCTTCTCGACCGCGCGCTTCACCACTTTGCGGATGAAAGAATCCACTGGCGCGGAGCCGCGAGCCTGAAGACGCTGCGCCGCCGCGAGCGTCTGAGCATCAACGCTCTGAATGTGGACGCGGCCACTCTTGTGGATGAACTTAATGGTGCCGGCGATCTCTCCCTGGCCCTCCACCGCCTTCACTTCGCCTAGGCCGCGGGCGAGTCGCTCGATTTCAGTTGCATGCATGCCGGACTTCGCGTGCAGCACCAGCACATCGCGAACGCATTGGACGTCTACCTTTCTGCCCGTGCCCTTCCAACCGTACCTGTTCGACTCCCAGCCGGTGATTGCCGAGTACAATTTCTCCACCTGCTCCATTGGGTAGCCCTTCTCGCGGATTGCCTTCTGAGGACGAGCAGCAGGGACCTTCAGGTCAAGGGTGGGGTCTTCTTTGCTCGTGAGCGTTGCTTCCTGCTCTCGAAGGTACGCTGTGAAACTCTTGAGTGCGGTAATGCGGTTTTTTCGCGCGCGCTTGTGGCGGCCCAGCTCCTGAAGAATCTCCTGGAGCGGCACGGATCGGATGTCCCGGCCTGCGTAGAACTTTCCCCACGTCGCCAGGTAGTGCTGGATGTTTCGTCGGTAGCGCTCGGTGCGTTCTTCGTTGCGGAGAAAGTCGAGGAAGCGGCCGACTCTGGGACCGTCGATCGTGACGACTTCGCACGGAGGTCTGGATTTCTCCTCCGTCTTCGTTTGGTACGCTCCCGGGTCGCGCTCAAACAGCGCCAACTCGGCCAAGGCCTCCTGCTCGTTGCTGACGTCGAGGCTCTTGGTGTACGGATGACCGTCCACCATGCGTTCGATTACCCAAACGCGGTTTCCATTGCGCCGGATACGAATACGGCCACCCGCCCATTTGCCAACCCACTCGAACGTTCGATTGGGTCGCAGCTTGATGACGTTAGATCGCCGCATCATGGAGCTCCGTTATTTTTCACTCCGTTATTTCCTTGTTATTTTCCAAAATTGAGGTCAAAATCGACCACCGAAACATCGCATAATTTACTAAAACTTTCAAGAAGTTAGGCCCCGTAGCTCAGGTGGATAGAGCGGCGGTTTCCTAAACCGTAGGTCGCGTGTTCGAGTCACGCCGGGGTCACTTTGCGTTGCTGAACCGATGAGCTCGGGCATTCCAGAAAACGTTCGCAAGACTGTCATTCCATCGGCTGTGCTGGAGGTGCTGTCGAGCCTTCAGAAGCACGGATTTCAGGCGTTCCTGGTCGGTGGCTGCGTCCGCGACATGGTTCGAGGGGAGCAGCCCACCGACTATGACGTGGCGACGGACGCGCTCCCCGATGAGGTCGAGCGATCGTTCCGCAAGGTGGTCCCCACCGGGAAGCAGCACGGAACCGTCACCGTGCTGACCAAGGGGCCGCCGGTGGAGGTGACGACGTTCCGGACGGAGGGTGCCTACCTGGACGGTCGCCGCCCCTCGAGCGTGGAGTTCCACGCGAACATCGAGGATGACCTCTCGCGGAGGGACTTCACCATCAACGCGATGGCGTACGATCCAATCCACGGGGACCTGCGCGATCCGTTCGGCGGCCAGCGCGACCTATTGGCGCGCGTCGTGCGCTGCGTGGGCGACCCCGATGCGCGCTTTCGAGAGGACGGCTTGAGGTCCCTGCGCGCGGTGCGCTTCGCCGCGGTGCTCGGACTGACGATCGATCCATTGACCGCGGCGGCGATTCCCCGATCGCTGCCGACTTTTCGAAAGATCGCGATCGAGCGCATCCGAGAGGAATTCTCGAAGTTGCTCCTCTCGTCGCGCCCTCGCTTCGGCATCGAGTTGCTCCGAAGCGCGGGGCTGCTGGAGGTCTTCCTGCCCGAGGTTCTGGAGGGAGTCGGGCAGGAGCAATCGGATGCCTACGCAGACGACGTGTTCGGGCACGCCATCGCCACTGTCGAGGCTGCGCCTGCAGACCTCGTGGTGAGGTTGGCCGCACTCTTTCACGATGTGGCAAAGCCGAGGACTGCAGATCCGAAGGCGAGCAATGAGTTTCCGGGCCACGAAATCCTCGGCGCGGAGATGGCGACTGGGATTCTGGAGCGGCTTAAATTTCCGCGGAAGACAATCGATGCAGTCGCCGCTCTGGTGCGTCACCATCGGCTCGATCATTTGCCCGACGCTTCCGATGGCGACCTGCGCCGTTTTCTCGCGGCGGTGGGCGTCGAGAATATCGAATTTCAGCTGGCTCTCGCGGAAGCGAACTGGAGAGGGCGCGGAAAGGGCGTCGATCAAGCAATGGGGAAGCTTTTGCGGCTTCGCTCGCGAATCGGACGGATTTTGTCCGCTCACCCGCCGCTCGATGCAAAGGCACTGGCCCTGGATGGCAACGAAATCATGGCCGCGCTTGGCATTGGCCCGTCGGCTGCCGTGGGCGAGGCGAGCCGGTTTTTGCTCGACCGTGTTCTGGAGAGTCCAGAACTGAACACTCCAGGCGCGTTAGCGGCGCTCCTCCGGAAGTGGGCGCAGTCCAAGTCCAGCTGAAAATTGTCCACAAAGTTGTCCACAGACCTTTCCACGCAAAGCGCGTTTTGCGCTCTTGTACTTCGGATCAATCCATCTCAATCGCTCCGAGTATGGGTTTCGGAAGAGATATCGGCAGATTGCGAATGCCTTGGCCCACGTCGCTCCACTCTGTAATTTCCGGCAGAGCGCCGCTGTCCAGGGAGCGGCACATGTGGACAAGCTGTGGCGGGCGATGCGCTTCGGGGCTCGAGCGCAACCGGCGAAAAAGGCCGGTGTCACCAAAGTGTGTCGATTCTGTGCGCGAGTCCGTGTACTAGAGAACACAATGAGATTCGTCGTCGCGATGAGCGGCGGAGTCGATTCCTCAACTGCAGCCGCGCTCCTCAAGGAGCAGGGTCACGAGGTGATCGGCATTACGCTGCGAGTTTGGTCCTACGAGGGAGCCGCCCGCTGCGGCAGCTGCTGCAGTCCGGAGGACATCGACGATGCCCGGGCAGTCGCGCAGAAGCTCGGCATTCCCTTCTATGTGGCCAATGTCGAAGACCTCTTCCGCGACCGAGTGGTGCGCCCCTTCGTAAATTCTTACCTCGCTGGCCGAACGCCGATCCCATGCGTGGCCTGCAACCGCGACGTGAAATTCGGCTTCCTGCTGAGCCGCGCCCGCTCCCTCAGCGCGAGGTTGGCAACCGGCCATTATGCCCGCATCGAGAGCGATTCTGCCGGCCTTCACCTCTGCCGAGCGAAGGACGAAGCGAAGGACCAGAGCTATTTCCTTTTTACACTGGGCCAGGCGGAGCTGGCAGACGTGGCCTTCCCAATCGGCGAGCTCACCAAAGCCGAGGTGCGCGCCGTCGCGCAGAAGCACGAGCTGCCGACCAGCCTCAAGCCGGAGAGCATGGAGATCTGCTTCGTTCCGGACGGGGATTACGGCGGCTTCGTGGAGAGGATTGCCGGACCTCAGCCGTCGGGAGAGATCGTCGATCGCGCAGGCAATGTCCTCGGCACGCACGCGGGGGTTCATCGCTTCACGGTCGGACAGCGACGCGGCCTGGGCGTGTCGGCCCGCGAGCCGCTCTTCGTGCAGCGGATCGAGGGGGAGCACCGGAAAGTCGTGGTCGGTCCGGCGAGCGAAGCGGAGCAGAGCTCCTTTCGAGTGATCGATCCTCATTGGGTTTGCGATACGCCGGCGCCGGATACGCCCGTCTGGGTGAAGATCCGGCATCGCCATGCCGGCGCCCTCGGCCGAGTTCGACTCGAGACGAAGGGCTTCGCCACAGTCCATCTCGATGCGCCAGCGAGGGCGGTCACGCCCGGGCAGGCGGCAGTCTTCTACGATGGCCAGCGCGTCCTCGGCGGCGGCTG
>Ga0126378_10003450_pt1 | contig 11959 bp, 10 predicted proteins | sample PanSoiMetPlot_23_FD_92587 | JGI IMG/M metagenome (GOLD analysis project Ga0126378, IMG submission 92587) | Tropical forest soil microbial communities from Panama - MetaG Plot_23 | ecosystem: Environmental > Terrestrial > Soil > Tropical forest > Bulk soil | place: Panama | collected 2016-02-17
CGATAGGCAGCAAGGTCGAAGGACTCGGCCCGTTCCTTTGCTCGCTTGGCCATTTCGCGGCGTCTTTCGGGGTCGCGAGCCAGACCAGCTAGAGCCTCGATAATTGCGCCGCTATCACGAATGGGAACAATCCTACCCTCGACGCCGTCCTGGACGACGCTTCCGCAGTTCTCCGTGCAAATCACAGGAAGTGAGGCCGCGAGCGCCTCGTAGATGACCGTCGCTGATCCCTCGCAAAGAGATGGCAAAAGAAAGACGTCAGCCCATGCAAAATGAGCTGCGATGTCAGAGCGCGGCACAGGCCCCGTTAATTGGACGTATTCCTTCAATTTTGCCACTGTCGGCGGCGACGCTTCGATTGCACCGACCATGCGAAAGCTCGCGACCCCTGCAAGCGCAGTCGCCGCAGCGAGCACGTAAGGAGATCCTTTGCGTAGCCCCACGTTGCCGACTGTCAACACCCTCAAGGAGCCACTGTGATCCGCTCGGGGAGGTATGCGGAAGCGACCGTCGACCCCATAGGGGACGACAATGCAGCGCTCGGCCGGTCCGCCGCATGCAGCGATCCCGTTTCTGACGAAGGACGAACCGCAGAGAATAACATCGGCTAGGCGCCATTCGGCTTCCTCACGAATGCAGTAATCTCGGATCGCAGGGTCGTCCTCGCCTGGCGTCTGCCAGTCGGGAAACCGATGCTGCTCCTCTCGCAGCAAATCTTGCTCGACTCGGCGTGGCGCAATGGTTTGCTCGATCACACTGTGCCTTCCGTCCGCGCGCGCAGCTTCTAGTATTTCCAGACCGGCACTGTTGAAGACATATACACCGTCAGCATCGCCCAGTCCCGATTGCAAGACGTGCCGGCAAAACTTCTTGCCACCCCACAAAAAGGTACGGACGGCCTCGCTGGCCGAGCGCGCACGGTGGCATCGATAGGCGTAGCGCAACCCAAACCGATTGAAGGCGGTGATGCGGTCACCGGGGATACCAGTCGGCGCTCGGCCGGCGATGCGCCGAAGATCGTCGGACTGCAGGACACCGGCGAGGGAGTTGCACCATCGCAGCCACCCCTTGTTGCCAGCCAGGTCGGTAAAAAAATGGTTCAGCTGCCCGTCAGCATGAAGAATGCGCGGTACTGCATAGTGCATTCTGGCGCCGAGCTGGGCGATCGCATAGCTCACTAGGCCCTCCTCCCATCCGAACACATGACGCAAGTAATGCGCCAGCACGACTCCAAAGACTTGGAGCCCACGACCCCTCGTCCTGATGGATATGGAGCGACGCCCCCGGCAAGATCGATGTCCGAGGTCAATTCTCGGTGGATCACGTATCACCAACAACTCATCAATTGGTCGAGCGATCATACGAAAGATGTAAACATGCTTCCGCAAGATATAGATCAATCGAAATAAGACGCATGACATCGAGGCGGTGTCGGTCTCATCGTCCGAATCGACGCTGGTGCTGCTGAAAGGTAGGTAGGGCTCGCAGGTTGGAGGCTGCGATGGCGCGCAGGTCTGCTCGGTCACACCGATCCCGCGGATCGCATCGACCGCACAAACACCTTACGCCACCCGCATCTCCATCCCACGCTGCTTGCCACTAATCTCCTCGGCCGTGTGCCGTTTGCGCGGCATCGCCCGTCTCCTCTTCATGGTCCGGCTAAGATAGTCTCCGGTCAACATCAGAGGGGGCAGCTCACGTAAGCGTTGGGGATGGCGCGATGCTTGCGCTGGGAGCACTGCCACACGTGATCTCGCTGCTTGGCAGATCCACAGGCGCAACCGGCCGTCCCGATCGAGGCACGCGGGATATATCCGCGCGCCGGGCGGAGAGTTCGAGCCGCGAGCAGGCTTCGGGGGCATCGGGTCGACGAATCGACATAGGTTCTCGCCCTCCAACGATCCAATCGTAGACGTCCGCCATCTCCGCGCCGATCCGTGGCCAGGCAAATCGGCTCTCCACCAGCTTTCTCCCGCGGAGACCCATTGCCGTCAGCTCAGCGGCACCACGATTCCTCGCCAGATCTGCAAGCACCGCAGCAAGGCTTCCCGGGGTCGGCTCTACCCGCAGGGCCGCTCCAGAGGCGAACCCCAACTCGAGGTGGCACTCATCGGTCATGATCACTGGCAGCCCGAAGCTCCAGGCTTCCAGAACCGCCATGGGGAGGCCCTCACTGAGGCTCGGCAGCACGAACGCGGCCGCCGAGCGAAAGACCCGCTCCTTCTTCTCCCCGAAAATCGGTCCGAGAAACGAGACGCTGTCCGCGATCCCCAGGTCCCGGACACGCCCCACCAGACCGGCCTCGTATCCGCCGTCATCCCATCCAGCGATCGCAAGGCGCCAGCCCGATGCTGCGGCGACAGGAACCCGCCCCCAAGCCTCGATGAGGGGCTCAAGCCCTTTCTTCGGGTGAATGCGACCAAGGAACAAGAGGACTCGCTCGGATGGAGCCGGCTCCTCGGGAATCCGAGGTTCGGGCAAATCAACACCATTCGGAATCACACAGATCGGAAGGTCCGGTGCGAGCCGCGCCAGCGCTTCCGCCTCCTCCTCGCAGAGGGCGTGCATGGTGGCCGCTCGTTCGACGAGAGCGCGAGTCCAGGCTAGCCACGCGACCTTCTTCTTCCAGCGACTGAGCGCGAGCGCCCAAGGTTCCAGCATACCGCGCGGTGAGATTACGAGACGGGGAGCGTCATGGCGGGCCGTCAACCTCCACACGGCACGACTCGCCGGACCCCAGACTCCATGCAAGTGGATGATCTCAGGCGCACTCGCTTCGATCGATCGAAGTAGCCGCGTTCCAATAAGCCTGTCGAGCCTGCTTCCTGGAACGATGTCGAGCGGAATCCCGTCCCATGCTGCAGCGTCTTGCTCCGCGCGTAAGTCTTCGACTGCAGCCATATACGGCTGCCAGCGATCGTCCGCGCACAGACTGCGACACAGCCCGCGCACGCTTTCAAACATTCCACCGGCAAGCCGCGACGCGCTGTCGCTGACATGTACGACGTGCTTCATTGCTTCCTGAGGATGATCAGGGCTTCGCCGCCCCTGCGGTCGAGCCGCAGCGCAAACTCGCGCTCAAGTCGGTAGTTCAGCCGGCCCAGGATGCGATCGCCGAACGGGAGGCACACGCCAAACCGCCGCATGGCGACCCGCTCAAATCCCGCCCGGCGCGCTTCGGTCAAGACCGTCGCTAAGCTGAAGCCTTCAACCCGATAGTTTCTGCGGGAGAGCAAAGATCGCGTCGCGAACTTCGTGATGAAATCGCCGGGGTGGTCCAGGAGGGAGGACTGCAGCACTAGCACCCCATCCTTTTTCAGAAACTCACGAACTTCTCGAAGCAGTTGCGGCAATCGTCCGCAATGTGCGATGAGCCCGAGGCAGAGAGCGACGTCGAAGCGAGTTCCCTTCAGCGTCTTGTTAAGGTCAAAGACGCTTCCGATGTTCCAGTTGACGCGCGTCTCAGCCGGTATATCGGACATGACCTTGCGACAGCGTTCAATCATTGAGGGACTCAGATCATTGATGAAGATGTGCTCCCAAGGATACGCAAGAGCCACGGCTCGGCTGATCTCGCCCGTTCCGCTCGCGCAATCGATCAAAGCGCCGCCACGGCCGGCAAGCATATCGACGCACAGCGCCATCCGCGCCTGGAACAGTACGGCGGCTCCGGTCTGCGTCTCCATTTGGAAAAAATCAGAGTAGTGGGCAGCCTGTGCGTCGAAAAATGACTGTACAGCCTGATCTTCCCTGCCGGCAATCGGAGCACTCTCGTGGTCAAACGGGCTTCTCATCGGTCGGAACGCGATGCCCCGCTTCATCTGACCTCGTGCCTCCACACCGTCACCCCCGTTTCGACTGAACAGCGAGACTCTCCTTGGCGAGTCTTTAGAACGTCGTCGAACTGCCCCATCAGGGGATAAGAAAGAGGAGCATGGTGTCTTGAATTGGTCCGCGCAGGCGCTCTGCACGGACGGGCGGTCGCAAACGCGAGAAGGATGATGGACGCGTAGCATCGTCATTGCCAATGGCGTTGTCCGGCCAAAGCGACGACAACAAAATCAGGAATTCGACTCGAGAATCGAGCTTGGCGCTTGAACGTGCTATTGACGATGGATGGTGCTCAATCAAATGGATGGTGCTCAATAAAATGGAAAAGACTTCATTATGATAGTTGCGGCTTGGCAGGGATTGTAATGCCAAGGGTGCGGGCCGGGAAGTAACACAAAAGCGGTAACCTACTATCGCATGACGACCGTTGCGGCCTGACGGTGTTGTGATGCGGCACCAGGCTTCAATTAGGATCTGGGCCCCTTCAGCGTCGTGAAGATTTCCCCGCTCAGAAGCTCGTTGCGCAGCTTGCCGTTGAAGGACTCGTTGTAGCCGTTCTCCCATGAGCTGCCGGGTTCGATGTAAAGTGTCCCGACGCCGACCTGACCGAGCCATTCACGCACCGCTGTCGCGATGAACTCCGGCCCGTTGTCGGAACGGATGTGCTCCGGCGGTCCATGCTCGATGACGAGATCCGCGAGCGTGTCGAGCACGTTGCCGCTGTTCAAACGCCGTTCGACGCTGATGACCAAGCACGTCCGGCTGAACTCGTCGATGACAGCGAGCATGCGGAGCGTCTTTCCGTCCTGAGTGCGGTCCTCGACAAAGCCACAAGCCCAGACGTGATGGCGGCGCTCCGGTCTCGGCCTTATGCATGAGCCATCGTTGAGGGATTGACCTCAAAGCCCTTGAGAAAGAGACTCAACCGGCATCCACCGGATGATCGGCTCGCTAGGCGAAATTTGCTGCCGGACGATGGCATTTGCAGGGCCGAGGAATAGCCAGGAGCGGCACCATGCTCCAACGGATGGTAACAGCGGCTTGGCGCCTGTGCGAACCTCCGAAATTGCCCTCATCAAGACGCACCTCTCGTATGTTTCTTGCTGGAACTGATGTCGACCTGACACGCGTCACGCTGGCGCTGGCTCAGGCGGCGCCCGCAGTTCGGCGATCAGCTGCAGGATCTCGCCAAACGGGCTCCTTGAAATCGCGACCTCGGCCATCTGGAAGGCAACATAGCGGCCGTGGCTGACGAGCTTGGCGCCTACCTTGATCAGCTTCTCCTTCAGGTTGGTCAGCGACCAGTCCTTGATCGGCTCCGGCGTCGCCAGGGTACGCAGGAAGTTGCCGAGATTGTAGGCCAGCGGGTGAAGCTGGAGCCAGGCGGCGTTCGCGGCGAACGACCGGCACGACAGCCGTGTCCAGTTGATCGCGTTCTTGCCCTCTTTGATCCATTGCTCCGCCGCGCCGCGCTGATTGTAGAAGGCGACAACCCGCTCGGCGAGGCGTGACTGGTTGGTGACGACGAACCCGATGCGCGGCACAAGCTCATCCGGATGCCACTCGACCTTGGCGATGACCCGGCGCGGTATCTTCCAGCTTGCCGCCTGATTGTGGAAGTTGGCGTAGAACCGTCGGACCTCGATGGGAGGACGCCCGACCGGGCGCTTAAGCAGGTAGCCGATCCTGTCCTGCAGGATGCGGTTCGCCGGGAGCCGGATCGCATACTTGATCCGCTCGGCTTCGAGGAACTCGTAGACATCGGGATTGGCAAAGGCGGCCTCGGCGCGAAAATAGAGGCGCGAGACCTTGTCGCGATAGCGCGTCACCACGGGCTCCAGCACGTCCTTCCAGCCATCGGCAGAATGCACGTTGCCCGGGCGCAGCGCGCAACGTTCCAGGTCGCCGAAGTGATTGAACACGAACAGCGGATGGTAGCAGGTATAGGCGTAGTGGCCGTTCCACACGCTCAACTCCTGCTCGCCACGGGTCGGGCTGACGCTCGAATCCATGAAAGGGCGGCAAGCAGGCGATCGACTCACAACTCCCACCGGTACGCACCGGCCCGTTTGCGTCCACGGTTCGACAAATCCGACCATGTAGTCGAATCTTGTGACAACATCTTGATCGCCGCTGCCACCTCTCCCGGCCTCTCTGCGTCCAATCGTCCGGAGCGGGTTGCTCCGGGCTAAATGGAGGAGAATAGCGTGCCAGCAGCAGCGCCAGCACTTGCAGCTCGCGCTCATATTCCCGGGGCTCAGGGCATCACCGCCTCGTGCTTCAGCGTTTGCGGGACGGCCACCCGCGTGCGGACCTACTGCCACGCTTCGGCCTCGCTTACGGTGTCAATATGGCTGCCTCCGCAATTGCCCGGCCAGGGCGGCAATCTCAGCCACCCGCTCGCGCGCCAGGGCCGTCAGAACTACTGCATAAATGGCAGCGCCAGCGACGAGCTGCGCCGCGAGTGCCAGCCCCAAATGATGGGGCGCCAGGATTTGCCCAAGCTTGATCAGCGGGACGACCATGGCTGCGGCTGCGATGCAGGGCTTAATCAGCGCGCCCAGATATCTCGGCACGGAGAAGGCGACCAACTCTCGCAGCACGGCAAGCTCGATCCCGTAAAAGATAGCGTGCGATATAAGGAAGGCGGCAGCGACGCCCGCGATGCCGTAACGCAGGCCCAGGACTAGCAGGACCATGAGCGTCAGCGCGCGCAGAATGGCGATGCGAAGGCGAACCTCGGGACGGCCCAGGGAGGTCATGACCGGCCCGAAGAAATAGCCGAGCCAATAGATCAACTGGGCGCAGATCATGATCTGCGCCGGCACAATGCTCGGGGCCCAGCGCGCGCCGATGGCGAAGCGAATGAGCCCGGGGGCGACGACGGCGAGTCCGACGCCGACCGGAATGACGATTATGGACAACGTTGTCTGCGCCGTTTGCAGACCGCGCACTACGCGTTCTCTGTCATCGGCAATCCGGGCAAAGAGCGGCAGAATGGCGTTCTGCGTGCTGCCGCCGAGAAGATCGCCCATGAGAGACCGCATCCGTTGGGCGACGCTGTAATAGCCCACGGCCACGGCGCCCAGCGAGCCGAGCAGCATGCGGTCGGCTTGCTCGGACATGGCCCATACCATGTCCGTCGCCATCTGACTGAGGCCGAAGCGGAACAGATCGCCGAGATGGCGCCGGGAGAAAGCGAGGCGCGGGCGCCAGGAGGATATGCTCCAGAGAGCGATTGCCGCGACCGCTTGGTCGACCAAGACTTGTCCCACCAAGGCGGCGATACCCAAGCCGGCCAGCGCCATTGCCATGGCGGCCAGCGCCCCGGCCAGCGCACCGATTGTCTTGCGCGCCGCCAAGTCGCGATAACGCAACTCCCGCTGCGCCAGCGCGGTCTGGACGACGGCGAGCGAAAACATCACGGGCATCAGCGAATAGCAGCACAGGACCGGCACCAAGCGCGGCTCGCCATAAAGCGCGGCCAGCGGCTCGGCCAGCGCCAGCGTCAGCAGCGCCAACGCCACGCCGACAACCTGGTTGGCCCAGAAGGCCGAATTTTTATGCTCTGCCTCCAGCTCCGGGCGTTGGATCAGCGCCGCAGGAATGCCCTGCTCGCATAAAGCCTGCAACACGATCAGATACACTTGCGCCAGTGCGACGACACCAAAGACGGCCGGCGCCAGCAGGCGCGCCATCAGGAGGAAGACCGCCATCGAAATCAACCGCGTGCCCCATGTCTCTGCGAACGCCCAGAGGCTGGTCCGGAGCGCCGCGTGCCTGAGGGCTCTCATAAGACATACTCGGGCCGAGGGCCCCGTTCGAGAAGCCAGCGATACACCGCGCACATCATTTCCCCGACGCGCAGCGGCGAGAACCGGTCGCTGCAAAGTCGCCGCCCAATATCACCCATCGCGCGGCGTTGATCGCTCGACATGTGGATAAACTGACCCAAGCCTTTCCATATCCCCTCGATATCAGGTCCAATCTCCAATGCGGCCCCAGTGGCAAAACCTTCGGGAAGATTGCAGGCGCGCGTCATCACGACCGGAAGGCCATGCGACCATGCTTCAAGCACGACCAGGGGAGGCCCTCGCTGGCGGATGGCAGGACAAACGCGTCTGCGGCGGCATAAGCAGCATGTTTGTCAGCACCAAAAAGCGGACCTGGAAAATGAACCCTGTCCAAGCCGCGCTGACGAACAAGCTGTTTCAGTTCGTCTTCGTGGCCTCCCTGATCCCAACCGGCTATCACGAGATGCCAATGGGCAGCCTCATCGGTCGCGAGGCACTCCCAGGCGCGCAGAAGATTAACCAAGCCCTTCTTGGCGTGCAGACGTCCGAGGTAAAACAATATCTTGGCGCTTGCGGGTATCCGCTGCCGCCAAGCCGGCTCCTGGCCCGCTACCAGGGCCGGCAGATCGACGCTATTCGGAACGATGCAGATCGGGTTCCGCAACCCAATCGTCCGCATAGCATCCGCTTCCGCATGGCAAAGCGCGTGGAGACAGCTAGCCTTCTCCAGATGCTGTCTCTCATACGCCAGCAGCGCTAGCTGCTTCTTCCATCCGCTGTGACGCAAGGCCCAGGGATGGAGCATTCCATGCGGGGATATGACGTAGGCTCGCCCGGTCGTGCGCGCCCATCTTTTGCTGACGAGCGAGTAATGCATCCACAAGCCGTGTACGTGCAGGAGATCGAGTTCGGCCGCTTTGAGAGATGGCAACAGCCCGGGGGCATAGCCCCATGCTGCGGGGCCGCGGATTGTGGCGTCGGTCAGGCCGAAGACGGTGGCCCGGCAATCAGCATCGGTCTGGATCGCGGGAGCCAATCGCGCCACCGACTCATATAACCCGCCCGACCGGTGCGACAACCAACTCGTCAGCAATCCGATCTTCATCATGGCGCGAAGACTCCCACCAGGGCCAGGAAGCCAAAGAGCGCGCCGAAGATCAGCAGCGGCCCCAGCACGCAGACAATGTGGCGCAGCTTCATGACTTGCCTTTCTTCCGATCTTTCCGCCACTCCACAAAGATGTAGACGAGGCCGATCACGGCAACGATGAATGGAAGAGGCGCGCGGCGGCCGCGGTTTCGTCTCGTTGACGAGCGACATCCACAAGGCGAAGCGCTTCCCTAGCGCCATGGCGCTCTTTGAATATTGGATGACCAATAGCCCGGCTTCCCCAGTCACCTCCGGCGGGGCGGCAGAACGCGAGAAGATGACAGGGGTGCCGACCGCCATGGCCTCCGCTATGGGAACTCCAAATCCCTCATATCGTGAGAGGAACATCATCGCTACTGCGCCTCTTAACAGGCGAACCAGTTCCGTGCCTTCGATCATTCCAAGACAGACGAAATTGGGCAATTCTAACGCCGGTGCATCGAATTCCTTCTCCCCGCACCTACGACAAGCACAAGAAGGTCCAGTGCCTGCCGCTGCAGTTCCCGAGCTGCCCGAAGTATGAGATCGCTACTCTTCCGGCGGGTAAGTCCGCCGCCGACGTGCGTATAAGCTGCCACTCTCATAAACACCCCGTGTTCGAATGCGTACTTAACATTTTACCGAAGCTTCACGACCAAACCTCATTTGACCATAACTTGAAATTGGGGCGATCCACCCTCTTTCGGTCAATGAGCTCCAACGCCCCTTTCACGCGCCTCGACTGGATCAGCCACGACCGCTTCGATCTCCAGGGGCACAGGCACACAGGAGCCTGGTTCTGCCTCTATCGCGGCCTGTCCCTTGCCGAGGCCCTCAAGACCATCGAGGACGACGGGCACCCGCACCCCGTGTAGTACGCCTGCAACCGCCGACCCGCGGTACTCAGCGGAGGGATACTACCCCACTCCCCAATCTGGAGAACATTCGACGAGCCGGCCTCATATTGCCGGCACGGACGGCGGACTGCACCCCTTCGCAATTCGACCACACGATCAGCCAAAAGGCGTATGCGACGACCTGCCGGTGGATGCCAGGTATGGTGCGACACCAGTCGTCCTTTAGCGCGGCATTTCACCGCGTTCGATTTGTAGCGACAATTTTGAGCCGTACCCCATTTAGCCCACTTCCGGTAATGCGATATTGTCTTTCACACTACCTAATGTTCGGGAGCTCGAGAGAGGACGTAGTGGGTGTGGCTTCTCGATCTATTGGCCGTGTTAGCTGACCGGAAAGTCAGCGTGGCTGGATCTTTGATCCTTGATGACTGACAGAGAGTTGCTTCGACGGGACCAGATTCGATGACGGTATGCCGGGCCCTCCGGTGTAGGTTATGGCAGCATTCGCTCGGCGAGCAAGACAGTGGACTTCGCCACCGATCGGCCCCGCAAGATTCCGCTTTCACTCATCCCCTCCCACTATCTGTAAAGGTGCGATCTTGATTGTTCTGGGCCTTAATGCCTATCACGGCGACGCTGCAGCCTGCATTGTGCGGGATGGTGAGATTGTTGCCGCGGCCGAGGAGGAGCGGTTTCGGCGCATCAAGCACTGGGCCGGCTTCCCGTCGGAAGCCATCCGCTATTGTTTGACGGCCGCGGGCACCACTCTTTCCGCAATAGACCATATCGCGCTGAACAGCGATCCCAAGGCGAATCTCGCCAGGAGGCTTACCTACACTGTCTGTCAACGGCCCGATCCACGTCTCGTCATCGATCGACTGCGCAACCAAAATAAGCGCTCCTCCGTCGAAGCCGAATTGGCCGCCGCGTTTCCCGGTATCGCGTTTAACGGCAAGATCCACCGCGTGGAACATCACCTTGCGCATCTTGCATCCTGCTTCCTGGTATCGCCTTTCGCAGAAGCGATAGCTCTCTCCATAGACGGCTTCGGTGACTTCGCCAGCGCGGCCTGGGGCATCGGGCGCTCGTCGAGGCTATCGGTCGATGCTCGCGTCTGGTTTCCACATTCGCTTGGCGCGTTCTACCAGGCGATGACCCAATACCTGGGCTTTCCACATTACGGAGATGAGTACAAGGTCATGGGGCTTGCGCCCTACGGGGAGCCCCGTTTCATGCCTCAGATGCGCGATATTGTTCATCTACAGGAGGACGGCGCGTACGGGCTCAACCTCCGGTACTTCCGCCACCACAAAGAGAAGATCGCCTATGAGTGGAGCGGTGGGAGCCCCCATGTGGGCCCCCTGTTCAGCCCGGCCGTTGAAGACCTGTTAGGTCCGGCCCGTGGAAAGGACGAACCGCTCGCCCAGAACCATCTCGACATCGCCCGCTCGGTACAAGCCAGATATGAAGATGCCTTTTTTCATCTGCTGCGCCAGTTGTACGACCGCTATGGGCTCGACAGCCTGGCGCTCGCCGGGGGGTGCGCGATGAACTCCGTCGCCAATGGCAGGATAAAGCGACAAACTCCGTTCAAAAGGGTCTACATACAGTCGGCGGCAGGCGATGCTGGGGGGGCCATTGGCGCCGCCATGCTCGTCTTGCATCAGGTCCTAGAGGGGGGTAGCGTCAAAGAGTCTCCGTCGACCGCCTTGGCCGGCGATCTGCTGACCGACCGAGGCGTGATGGATCATGCGTACTGGGGCCCCGGCTGCGAGAAAGGTGAGATCAAAGCGTTGCTCGCAGAACGCAAGACAGCTCTAGCAGCCGAACACTGTACTGCCGAAGATATCACAGATGAGATCGACCTGTGTCGGCGTACGGCCGGCGTGATCGCGCAGGGCAAGGTGGTGGGTTGGTTCCAAGGAAGGATGGAGTGGGGCCCGCGCGCCCTCGGCAATCGCTCGATCCTGTGCGATCCGCGGTGCGCTGACATGAAGGCCATCCTCAATCTCAAGATCAAGCGGCGTGAGTCCTTCAGGCCCTTCGCTCCATCGATCCAGCGCGAGCACGTAGCAGAATGGTTTGAGGAGGACGATGACGTACCTTTCATGATGCAGGTATTTCAGATCCGTGAAGAGAAGCGCGGCCTGATCCCTGCCGTCACGCATGTCGACGGCTCTGGACGTCTGCAGACAGTCCACCGCCAGACGAACCCACGCTACTGGCAACTTCTGGAAGCCTTCCGCAATCTCACCGGTATACCTATGGTCCTTAATACGTCCTTCAACGAGAATGAGCCGGTCGTCTGCCGGCCGCTCGAGGCGTTGGAGTGCTTCCTGCGGACGAAGA
>Ga0126378_10003451_pt1 | contig 11956 bp, 10 predicted proteins | sample PanSoiMetPlot_23_FD_92587 | JGI IMG/M metagenome (GOLD analysis project Ga0126378, IMG submission 92587) | Tropical forest soil microbial communities from Panama - MetaG Plot_23 | ecosystem: Environmental > Terrestrial > Soil > Tropical forest > Bulk soil | place: Panama | collected 2016-02-17
ACCCACGTCGCCCACGTCCTCGACAAGCTGGGCGTGCGGGACCGCGTCCAGGCCGTCATCCTGGCCTACGAGGCGGGCCTGGTCCCCGGCCGGCCCTGACCTGACCCGCGGCAGCGCGGCCGCGACCCGGTCCCGGGCCAACCGCGGGATCGCGGATTCGACTACGCTCCGTCGATGCAGACGCTGAAGCCGGGCTCGATTCTCGGACATGCGGTCCGCCGGCGCGAGGACGCGCGGCTCGTGACCGGCACCGGGCGGTATGTCGACGACGTCCGCCCCGCGGAGACGCTGCACCTGGAGTTCGTGCGCTCCCCGCTGGCCCACGCGGAGATCCGGGGAGTGGAGACCGAGGCGGCTGCGGCAGCGCCCGGCGTGGTGGCGGTGCTCACCGGCGGCGACCTCGACCTGCCCGCTCGCCTCGGCTTCCCCATGGTGCCGCCGCCCTTCGCCCGCCCGCCGCTGGCACACGGGCGAGTTCGGTTCGTCGGGGAACCGGTGGCGGTGGTGGTGGCGGAGACACGGGAGGCGGCGGCCGACGCCGCCCAGATGGTGTCCGTCGACCTGGCCCCGCTCGACGTCCTGGTCGACGGCCACGCCGCCCTGAACGGTCCGTCGGTCCAGCTGTTCTCCGACCACGGCTCCAACGTGGCCGGCCACTTCGCCGTGGGAACCGACGAGGATCCCCTGGAGGGCGCCGACGTCACGATCCGGGCCCGCTTCGTCAACCAGCGGCTCGCGCCGGTGCCGATGGAGCCGGAGGCGATCGTCGTTGTGCCGGACGCCGGACGGCTGACCGTCTGGGCGACCAGCCAGACGCCGTTCGGGCTTCGCGGCGAGATCGCGGCCTCGCTCGGACTCGAGGAGGGCGCGGTCCGGGTCGTGGTGCCGGACATGGGCGGGGGGTTCGGCGCCAAGGCGGGCGCACGCCCGGAGCTGGTGGTCGTGGCCGCCGTCGCCCGCCGGCTGGGGCGGCCCGTGCAGTGGGTGGAGACCCGCACCGAGAACCTGATGGCCATGACGCACGGCCGGGGCCAGGTCCAGGACGTCGAGCTCGGCGCCACCGCCGACGGGCGTCTGGTCGGGCTGCGCCTGCAGGTGCTCGCAGACATCGGCGCCTACCCGGGGATCGCGATGATCCTGCCGTTCCTCACCGGCCAGATGTCGTCGGGCGTCTACGACATCCCGCGCATTCGCTACGAAGCCAACTGCGTCGTGACCAACACCACCCCGCTCGGGGCCTATCGCGGCGCCGGCCGTCCGGAGGCCGCGGCCATGATCGAGCGCGCCATGGACATGCTGGCGGGGGAGCTTGCGATCGACCCCGCCGAGCTGAGGAGGCGCAACCTGATCTCCGCCGACCGCTTCCCCCACAAGACCGCCGGCGGCGCCACCTATGACTCCGGCGAATACGAGAGGGCGCTGGACGCGCTGCTCGAGCTCGCCGGCTACGGGGAGCTCCGCGCCGAGCAGGCCCGACGCCGCGCAGCCGGCGAACGCGTGCAGCTGGGGATCGGGCTCTCGATCTACGTCGAGGTCACCGCAGCGGGGATCGGGCCCGAGTGGGGAGGCGTGGCCATCCAGGAGGACGGGTCGGTGCTGGTCCGCTGCGGGACCACCTCGTTCGGCCAGGGCCACGAGACCACGCTGGCTCAGATCGCGGCCGAGCAGCTGGACGTCCCCCTGGAGTCGGTTCGCGTCCTCCACTCCGACACCGACGCGGTCGTGCGCGGGCTGGGCACCGTCGGCTCGCGCTCGATGCAGCACGGCGGATCCGCCGTCCACGAAGCCGCCCGCGGGGTCCGGGACAAGGCCCGCGAGCTCGCCGCGCACCTCCTGGAGGCAAACCCCGACGACATCGTCTTCCGGGCGGGGACGGTGGGCGTGGCCGGCGTGCCCGAGCGGGTGCTGACGTGGGCCATGCTCGCGGCCGCTGCCGGCGACACCGCCCGGCTCCCAGAGGGGATGGCTCCCGGGCTGGCCGAGGAGGTCGACTTCAACGGCGAAGGCAGCTTTCCGTTCGGTGCGCACTGTGCGGTCGCCGAGGTCGACACCGAGACCGGCGATGCGCGCCTGACCCGCTTCTTCGCGGTCGACGACTGCGGGCGCATCATCAATCCGCTGCTGGCCGAGGGCCAGGTGCACGGCGGCATCGGACAGGGTGTCGGCCAGGCGCTCTACGAGGAAGTCGTGTTCGACGACCAGGGCAGCCCGCGCACCGCGTCCCTGCTCGACTACCTGATCCCTTCGATCGGCGAGATCCCCGCCGTCGCGACTGCGACGACGGTGACGCCGAGCCCCCACAACCCGCTGGGCGCCAAGGGGATCGGCGAGTCGGGGACGATCGGGTCCACGCCGGCGGTGCAGAACGCCGTCATCGACGCGGTGGCGCACCTCGGCGTCCGCCACGTCGACATGCCCCTGACGCCGGAGCGGGTGTGGGCCGCGATTCGGGAGGCCGGCCGAGGCTGACCAGAAAGATAGAAGCCCCTCCCCCTATCGCGGGGGAGGTGGCCCGCCAGGGCCGGTGGGGGGGTCAAGCCCCTCCCCCGCCTGGCGGGGGAGGGGCTTTTTCAGGGCCTGGCTCGGCCGACCTCCTGCAGGACCCAGCTGTTGCCGTCAGGGTCGTTGAAGCCGCAGAACGAGCCGTAGTCCTCGCGTCGCGGGTGCGGCCCCGCCATCTGCCGGCCTGCCTCGAAGTGGTGGATCTCGCCGACGTCCACACCGCGGCCGGCGAGCTCCGCCCGCGCGGCCTCGATGTCGGAGACGACCAGGTGCAGCCCGCGGACGGAGCCCGGCGCCGCGTCGGTGATCCCGGTCCCGATGCTGATCGAGCACGCCGAGCCGGGCGGCGTCATCTGCACGACCCGGAAGGTCTCGCCGGCCCGGTGGTCGACGTCCAGTTTGAACCCGACCCGCTCGACGTAGAAGGCCCTGGCCCGGTCCACGTCCGAGACGGGAACCAGCACGAGCTCGAGCTTCCAATCCACGATGGCGACCTCCTTGGTGTTGTCTGCTGACCGGTGCAACGCCGGCTCGCACCGAAACTCATCGGTGACGCGGCACGAAGCCCCGGCCGTGCCGCGGGCATCGCGCAGAATGGAGACATGACCCAGGTCGTCGCCGAGGTCTCGATCGCTGCCGCCCCCGACGTCGTCTGGCACGCGGTCCACGAGGATCTGGCCGGCGCCCCGCGCTGGGCCGCGTACCTGCGCTCGGCCGAGGCGCTGGACGGGCCGCCGGGCCCTGACTCGCGCGTGCGCTACGACCTCGAGCTGGGGGGAGGCTTCCTGGTCGAGCTGATCCTGCAGTACACGACCTGGGACCGGCCGCGCCTGGCCGCCGGCCGGTTCGCCGGTGGCCCGCTCCAGGGCACGTGGTCGTACCGCTACGTCGAGCGCGCCGGCGCCACGGACCTCCGCTACGAGATGGACTACGAGCTGCGCGGCCTGCTCCGCTTTGCTGGAGGGATGCTGAAGGGCCAGTACGAGGAAGGCATCCGCCGGGGCATGACGATGCTGAAGGAGCACCTGGAGTCGACGGCGGGGAAGGGCCGACGGGCGCGTGCCGGCCCGGCCTCGCCGCCCGGGCGCGCCGGCCGCGGTTCCGCGAGAGGACGAACGCGTCAGCAGCCCTGATCGACAGGGTCCGGCCTATTCGGCGCCCGGCGCGCAGCCCGACGTGCTACAACATGTCGTGCGCCAATCACTGACGTCCCCTGGCGCCAGCCGCCCGCCGCGCTGACGGGCGAAGGAACGTGGAGGAGCGACCGGACAATGCAAGCACCAGCCTATCCAGTGCAATTCTCCGTGGACTACCCAGACCGGGACCTCGACCGCCTGACCACCGGGCTTCGAATCTTCACCGCCATCCCGATCCTGATCCTGCTGGGAACGGTCTCGCCCAGCACCTACGGCTCGAACTCCCGTCTGCTGTTCGCGGGAGCGGGCGGAGTGCTGTTCTTCGGACCGCTGCTCATGATCGTCTTCCGGCAGAAGTACCCGCGCTGGTGGTACGACTGGAACCTCCAGCTGCTGCGGTTCATCAACCGGGTGAGCGTCTACCTCGCGCTCATGGACGACCGGTACCCGGCGACGGATGAAGACCAGTCGGTCCACCTGGACTTCCCGTACCCGGACGTGCCGCAGGACCTGAACCGCTGGCTGCCCCTGGTCAAGTGGTTCCTCGCCATCCCGCACTACGTCGTGCTGTTCTTCCTGGGCATCGCCGCGTTCATCGCCCTGATCATCGTGTGGTTCGCGATCCTGTTCACGGGCCGCTACCCGCGAGATTTGTTCACCTTCGTCGAGGGCGTCATCCGCTGGCAGAACCGGGTGGTCGGCTACGCGATCGTGCTCGTGACCGATCAGTACCCACCGTTCCGGCTGGGCGCCTGACGCCTGCAGCCGGCCGCGCTCAGCCCCCGGGACCAGGCCGGCGCCGGCGATCCGGCGCCGGCCTGTGCTCTCACCGGGACGCATCCGGCGGCCCGGCTGCGGTTCCTGCGTCGGCTCCGCTGGAGCGCTGTCGTCAGCGCCGTTCACCGGCCTCCTCCAGAGGAGGAGCCACGAGCCCAGGACCCCGACGAACCACACCAGCAGCCCGTACGCCCGGAGGCAGGCACAGCCTGCAGCAGCTGCGCTGCGGCGACGGCCACCAGGCCGGCTGCTCCGAGCCAGGGCGATCTCCTGACGACCGCTTCGTACGCGATGAACAGGATCCAGGCGGCGACGAGCAGCCCGTAGACGATCCGCAGCCTCGCGGGGGAACGGAGGACGAACAGCTCGACCAGGAACGCGGCGAAGATGACCACGCCCAGCGAGGTCTCGACAGGGCGCTGCACCCGGACCAGTCGACAGCGCAAGGCCTCCATGCCGTGGTTCCGCTCCGCTGACGTGTGCCGCTGACGCCGCGGGGTAGTCTACCCGGGAGTGGCCAGCGCCTGAGCGCCCACCCCTAGCTAAGCTAGGGGGCCTGCGCCCCCTCTGCCCCCTCCGGAAGAGCGGGCGGAGGCGACGGGATCGCCTCGAGCCCCGTCTTCGTGTCCGGTGCATCGCCCCGAGCGGCTCCGCGGAGCACCGACGCCGCCCCCGCTGCAGCGCACATCACGAGGCAGACCGCCAGCGCCGTGTGGATGCCCTCGACGAACGGCTGCGCCAGCAGGCCGGCGAAGAAATGAGGATCGCTGACCCTGGCCGAGATCGGCGGCGGGAGGGATGCGAGCAGAGGGGCCGGCACCAGGTGGACGATCGGGTTGTAGCCGAGCAGGGCCGCGAAGATCGCCGCGCCGGCCGGCAGCGAGGCCAGCACTTGGGCCATCTGCGCCGGCATCCCGGCCGCCGCCGCACCCAGGCTGAGCCGCGGCCCCAGCGTCCGGGAGAGGCTGCCGATGACGATGGTGAAGAAGACCGCCTGGCTGGCAGTCATCCCGGCCGTGAGGACGGTCGCACGCATGCCGGCGCCGGAGCCGCGATGCTCGGCGGGCAGCGAGCCCATGATCTGCGACGTGTTGGGTGCGCTGAAGAGGCCCATCCCTGCGCCCATCAACATCAGGTAGCCGGCGAACTCGACGAGGTTGAAGTCGGCCGGCAGCGTCGTCAGCAGCGCGGCTGCCAGCCCAGCGATCAGGATGCCGACGGTCGCCAGCACGCGAGCCCCGTAGCGGTCGCTCAGCCAGCCGCCCAGGGGTCCGCAGATGACGAAGCCCACCATCATCGGCATGATGTCGATGCCGGCCTGCAGCGGCGTGTCCTCGTAACGCACGCCGTGGAGCGGCAGCCAGATCCCCTGCAGCCAGATGATGAGCATGAACTGCAGGCCGCCGCGGGCCAGCGAGAACAGGAACGCGGCGATGTTGCCGCAGAGGAACCCTCGTATCCGGAAGAGCGCGAGGTTGAACATCGGATAGGGCACGCGCGACTCGACGAGGACGAAGACCGACAGCAGCAGGACGCCGAGCGCCAGCGAAGCCAGCACGGTGGGGTTGGACCAGCCCATGCTGCTGGCGCCGAAGGGCATGAGCGCCTCGGTGAGGCCGAATACGAGCGCCAGCAGGCCGAGGGCGAAGGTGACGTTGCCCAGCCAGTCCGGCGGCTGGACCTCGTGCACGCCGATCTCCCGCAGAGCCCTGAAGGCCCAGATCGAGCCCACCACGCCCACGGGGACGCTGATCAGGAAGTCGAGCCGCCAGTTGATGGCGGCGACCAGGCCGCCGAGCACCACGCCGATTACGTTGCCGCCGATGAAGGCGATCTGGTTGATGCCCAGCGAGAGACCTCTCTGGCTGAGCGGGAAGGCGTCGGTGAGGATGGCGACGCTGTTGGAGAAGACCATGGCGCCGCCGACCGCCTGCACGACGCGAAAACCGATCAGCTCCAGCGCGCCCGTGGTTCCGGTGGACGGCGTGAGGGCGCAGAGCAGCGACCCCACCGTGAAGACCACGAAGCCGAGGTTGTAGAGGCGTACCCGTCCGAACATGTCCGCCAGGCGGCCGAAGCTGACCAGCAGCATGGTCGTGACGGCGGCGTTGCCGATCATGATCCAGATCAGGAGGCTCGAGGCGCCGGGAGCGAGCGGGTCGACCCTGAGACCGCTGAAGATGGCAGGCAGTCCGATCATGACGATGGTCTGGTTGATGGAGGCCATCAGCATGCCGATCGTCGTGTTGATCAGCGCGATCCACTTGTATTCGAGCTTCATCGCGTCGCCACCACGGCCGCCGCTGCCTCCGGGTCGGCCTCGCGGACAGCGCCGACGAAGTCCTGCAGCGCCGCGGTGATGCGCCGGCGGTCGTCCGGCGCCAGGTTCTCTGCTGCGGCCCAGATCGGCGTGCCGTCCAGGAGCGGCACGGCCGCGACGAGGTCGCGTCCGGCGGGCCTCAGCGCAGCGACGACCCGGCGCCGGTCGGGATCGTCGCGCCGCCGCTCGACCAGGCCCCGCTCCTCCAGACGGTCGATCAGGCGCGTCATCGAGGTCGGCGATATGCCCAGCTCCACGGCCAGCTCCCCGAGGGCGCGCGGCCCACGGGCCAGCCTGCGGAGCACCCGGATCTGCGCCAGCGTCAGCATGGCGGCCTTCCAGATCCGGCTCTGGACACCCTCGCTGAGGCCGACGGCGTCGAGATACGCGCGCAGCAGAGCCACGACCTCCGGATCCGTTGACATCACGACAATGTTACACAAAAGTGCAATCATCGCGGCACGACGACGTTCGCGCCCGGCCAGGGTGACGGCGGTCACGGTTCACGCGTGACCCCCGGGACTTCCGCTTCGGCGCGGTCCGCCCTTACCGTTTGGTCATGACAACCGACCCGCTGAGCCTGGCGGAGGAGCTCGTGCTGCTCGCGGTGCAGACCTCGCCGACCGCCCACTCCGCCGACGCGCTGGACATCGGCGCCATCGGCGCCGAGGTGGTCGAGCTCGCTCTGGCAGGACGGCTCCAGATGAGCGACGGCAGGGCCCTGGTCACGGAGCCGAAGCCCCTCGGAGATCCGCTGCTGGACGCCCGCCTCGCCGACCTGGCCGCCGCCCGGAAGCCACAGAAGCTTCACCGGTACCTGGGGCAGCGCAGGCGCGGTCTGCGAGGCGCGTACCTGGGACGGCTCGCAGCCGCGGGCCTGGTGGAGGAGCGGCAGTCGCGTGCCCTGGGCCTCTTTCCCTACCGGCGCTGGTATCTGACGGCAGCCGGCGAGGCCGCCGCCCCCCGCCGACGGCTGGACGAGGTCGTCCAGGGCGGCGCCAGCCCGGGGCCTCGCACGCTTGCGCTGGCCGCGCTGGCCCGCGCCACGCGTATGGACCGGGCGCTCTATCCGGGCCGCGACGGCCGGTCGGACCGGGCCCGCCTGGAGAGCATCGCCCGCGGCCACCAGATGGGCCAGGACGTCGCGCGGGCGCTCGCGACGCTCGAGGCCGTGAACTCGGCGATCACCACCGCGGTGACCATGGCCGCGTTCGCGGGGACGGACGGCGGGCACGGGGGCCACGGCGGGCACTGAGGTCGTGGCCCAGGACGTGCCTCAGCCCTCGGTGCGGCGCCTGTTCAGACGCCTCCTGCCCTCGTGCATCGCCTGGACCCGGGCGACCGGGATCCCCCGGCCCTCCTCGACGAGGTCCGCGCCGAGCCGCTGCGGCCGGGGCATGTGGTCGGCCCACGGGTCGGCGTCGCCGACCAGCCTGGCCGCGGTGCGCAGCGTGAAGTCGCCCGGCGCGACGCGATCGAGGTCGTCCCAGGCCAGCGGGAACGACACCGGCACACCCGGACGCACGCGCGGGCTGTACGCGGCCACGACGGTCCCGCCGCCGGCTCGGGTCGAATCGATGAACACCCTCCCGGCCCGATCCTCCCGCAGGAACGCCGTGGTGGCGAGCGCCGGGTCCAGGCGCTCGGCCCGAGCCGCGATCGCGCGCGTCGCCGCGGCCACGTCCTCGACCGTCGCCGTCGCCTCGATCGGCACGAACACGTGCAGGCCCTTCGCGCCGCTGGTCTTGACCGCGCCCGCCAGGCCGGCCTCGGCCAGGACCTGGCGGACCAGCCGGGCGGCGCGGACGGCCTGCCGGAACCCGTCGGCGGACGGGGGATCGAGGTCCAGCACGACCTGGGTCGGACCGTCCGGGCAGTCGGCTCGCAGCAGGGCCGGGTGGTACTCCACGGCACGCTGGTTGGCGAACCACAGCAGCGTCCGGCGGTCGTTGCACAGGGCATAGGACACCTCTCGCTTCGAGGTCTCCGCCCAGAAGCGCACGGTCGCCACCCACGGCGGGGTGTACGCGGGGACGTTCTTCTGCATGAACGGCGCCTGGCCGCGCAGCACCCGGACCACCGAGAGCGGCCGGTCCCGCAGCACCGGGATGATCCGGTCGTGCAGCGTGTCGAGGTAGTCGACCAGATCGCGCTTCGTCGCGTCCGCGCCGTCGAACAGCGGCTGGTCGAGGTTGGTCAGCGACACCCCGTCACGCACCTCGTCGTTGCCGGTCACGGAGACCATCATCCCGCGGCGGCGCCGGTCAGGGAGCGCGGCCGGTCAGGCCCGGCGGCCCACCGAGAGCACCTGGGCCAGGTCGTACCGCACCGGCTCGTCGAGCTGGGCGTACGTGCAGCTCCGCGGGTCGCGGTCCGGCCGCCAGCGCTCGAAGTGGGCCGGGTGCCGGAAGCGGGTGCCCTCCATGTGCTCGTACGTGACCTCGCAGACCAGGTCCGGCCTCAGCGGGATCCACGAGAGATCCTTCTTGGCGTTCCAGCGGCTGACGGCGCCGGGCAGGCGCCCCGACAGGTGCGCCTCGGCCCGCGCCCACTCTCCCCACGGATGCCCCGCGAAGTCCGCCATCTCGTACGGCCTCAGCTCGTCCACGAGCTCCGCGCGTCGCTGGGCGGGAAAGGAGGCAGCGACCCCGACGTGCTGGAGCGCGCCGGCGGCGTCGTACAGGCCCAGCAGGAGCGACCCGACGATGGGCCCGGTCTTGTGCCAGCGGTAGCCGGCCACGACACAGTCGGCGGTGCGCTCGTGCTTGATCTTGAACATCGCCCGCTGGTCCGGCCTGTACAGCAGGTCGAACGGCTTGGCGATGACGCCGTCGAGCCCGGCGCCCTCGAACTGCTCGAACCAGGCCCGGGCTACCTCGACGTCCGTCGTCCCGGCGGCGATGTGCACCGGGGGCTGCGCGCCCTCCAGGGCCGCCTGCAGGCGCTCGCGCCGGCGGCTGAACGGCTCGTCCATCAGCGACTCGTCGCCCAGGGCAAGCAGGTCGAAGGCGACGAAGGAGGCCGGGATCTCCCTGGCCAGGAGGTTGACGCGGGAGTCGGCCGGGTGAATGCGCAGCAGCAGCGACTCGAACTCCAGCCGGTCGCCCTGGATGATCACGACCTCGCCGTCGACCACGCAGCGCGGGGGCAGGTTGGCCTTCAGCGACTCGACCAGCTCCGGGAAGTAGCGGGTCATGGGCCGCTCGTTGCGGCTGCCCAGCTCCACCTCGTCGCCGTCGCGGAAGACGATCGAGCGGAAGCCGTCCCACTTCGCCTCGTAATGCATGCCGGGCGGGATCGCGCGCACCGCCTTCGCCAGCATCGGGCTGATCGGCGGCATCACCGGGAGTTGCACGCCACCATGATGGCGCGCGCGGGCGGCCGGGGTCAGAGCCGCGGGCGATCAGCACGAGATCCCGGTCGATGAGCCGGACGTCGTGCGACGGCAGCCTGTGCCGCCACGTTTGGGCTGCCGTCCGCATGTCCGAGGTCATTGTGAGCCCTCACCTGGGCCTGTCCCGCTCCCGTCCGCCGGGCCGACGGGACAGTTGGCCCAGCGTTTGCTTGCCATCGGCCGGAACGTCTGCCGCGACGGCCCATTGCCGGGACCGCTTGCCGGCCCCATCGTCGCTGTCAAATCCAGGGAGGTGCGTCGGTCGAGAGATGGTGCGAGGGACCAGGCCCGGCTACCGGTTCCGCAGGATCGGGCTGCGCGCGGCGATCTGCTTCATGCTGGCGGGGTTCGTGGTCGCCCAGGCCGACCAGGGCGGGCGGGCGGCAGGCGTGGCGCAGGGCCTGCCGCTGGCCGGCGTCGCGTCCGACCCGGCCACGACCGGCCAGTGGGGCGCCCTGATGAACTGGCCCCTCGTGGCCGTTCACACATCCCTGCTACGGACCGGCAAGATCCTGACCTGGGACGCATGGGAGACCGGCGGCACCCCCTCGGTCCGGCTCTGGGACCCGGCCACCGGGGCCTTCACCTCGGTGCCCAACCAGACCTCGCAGATCTTCTGCTCCGGCCTCGCCCAGCTCCCCGACGGCCGGCTGATGGTGATCGGCGGCCACAACGGCGGCGAGGTCGGGATCACGGACAGCAACGTCTTCGACCCGGCCACCAACCAGTGGTCGCTTCTGTCCTCCATGAACTCCGCCCGCTGGTATCCGAGCCTCACCGAGCTGGGCGACGGCCGGATGGCGGCCATGAGCGGCCAGACCACGCCGGGCAGCTACGCCGACACGCCGGAGCTCTACTCACCCGCCTCGGGAGGCTGGACCAGCCTGACCGGCGCGAGCAGCTCGTTTGTGCACGACGACGGCTATCCGCTCTCGTTCCTGCTGCCCAACGGGCGGCTGTTCGTGTTCGACCCCGAGGGCGGCCACCTCGGCATCCTCGACCCGACCGCGGGCACGTTCGCCGCCGGACCGATCAGCCCCATTCGCTTCGGCGCCGCCGCGATGTACCGCCCGGGCAAGATCCTGGTCAGCGGCGGTGGAGCCGCCTGGTCGGCGCCTACCACCGGCGCGACCGAGATCATCGACATGACGGCGGCCAGCCCGGCCTGGCAGCCCGCGGCGCCCATGGCCTACGGGCGCTACCAGCACGACCTGGTCGTGCTGGCCGATGGCCAGGTGCTGGCGGTGGGCGGCTCCGCCGACGTCGACCAGGCGGACCTGAACGGGCCGCTCCCGACCGAGATCTGGAACCCGCAGACGCAGACCTGGAGCGCCGCCGCGGCGCTGTCCAACCCGCGCATGTACCACTCGACGGCGCTGCTGCTACCCGACGGGACGGTGCTGGCGGCCGGCGGCGGCCGCTGGACCACCGCACACGACTACCAGACCGCCGAGATCTACTCGCCGCCCTACCTGTTCAAGGGCGCTCGACCCACGATCACGTCAGCCCCCGCCAGCGCCGCGTACGGGGCCACCATGACCCTGCAGACGCCCGACGCCGCGTCGATCTCCTCGGTGGCGCTGGTCGGCCTGGGGTCCGTCACGCACACCCTGGACATGGACCAGCGCTACGTGCCCCTCGGCTTCACCGCCGGCAGCGGCACGCTCAGCGTGCAGGCGCCCGCAGACCCCAACCTGGCCCCGCCCGGAACGTACATGCTCTTCATCCTGAACGGCAGCGGCGTGCCGTCGATCGCGAAGTTCGTGCAGATCGGCTCGGTGCCGCAGTCCTCGCAGCCGGCGCTGCGCACCCAGGCCACCACGACCA
>Ga0126378_10003452_pt1 | contig 11950 bp, 8 predicted proteins | sample PanSoiMetPlot_23_FD_92587 | JGI IMG/M metagenome (GOLD analysis project Ga0126378, IMG submission 92587) | Tropical forest soil microbial communities from Panama - MetaG Plot_23 | ecosystem: Environmental > Terrestrial > Soil > Tropical forest > Bulk soil | place: Panama | collected 2016-02-17
ATCGCCACCCCCGAGGGCGTGCTGCGCACCAGCACCAGGAAGACCTGCTCGCCGTCGGCCAGCCCCCCGGCCGGAACCATCCCGGGTTTCAGGGCCAGGCCCACCAGCGCCTGGCTGGCGTTGGGCACGGCCCTGGAGGACGTGACGAGGGAGCGCTCGAGAAACGTTCCTTGCGGTACGGCTGCCCTGGTGGCCAGGCCGATCAGGCCGGTCGCGGCGGCCGGGCTCATCGCGCCGGGGGGTTCGCCCGAACCGGGATGAACCGTGACCGCGCGCAGGTCCCCTGCGGTGAGCCGGGCTCCCGGGCCGAGGGCGGTACTGGTCACTACGAGCTGGGACAGCCGCGGCGGCGGCGTGCCGGGCGGAAGGAACCGGCCCGCCGCGTAGCCGGCCCCGGCCACGGCAAGGGCCCCGACGATGATCGCGACCAGGCGCCGCCTCGCCCGCTGGCGGCCGTCATGGTTTCCCGGCGCGGTGAACAACGCCTCTGACGGGCCCTGCCGCGGCCGGGCACCGGGCGTCGCCGCCCCGAAACGCCCACCGCGGGCGTTCTCGTCAATGCCGGTCATGTGGCCTCGTTTCTTCCCCAGGGACGGCCGCGGGATCGCTGGCCCTGGCATGGCGCGGGAGTGCCGGCCGGGGGGCGCTGTCTCGAGGATCCGGTTGAGGTGCCGGTGTGGTTCCAGAGGAGCCTAGCCAGGAAGGCGGGACCGCGGGTGAGATAGCCGGCGCATGAGCCGCAGGCGGCTGCGCGGCCGGTGGCAGATCCCGGTGCGGTGGCAGGTCGGTGTACCGCTCCGCTGCGCCCCGTGGTGACCTGGTAGCCGGTGGCGGGCCGGCATACGGTGGCGGGCCGGCGTACGGTGGCGGGCCGGCGTACGGTGGCGGGCCGGCATACGGTGGCGATGCGGCGTGCGGGGACGCGGCCGGCCGCCGTGCCTGGGCAGCTTGCGATCGCCGGGCGCCTGGCGGCGGCGGGTCGGCCCGGGGTAGCGGCGCGGCTTGCGCTGCAGGGTCGGGCCTCGGTGGCGGGACGGTCCCGGGCGCGCCAGCCTGACTCGGCCGCGTCCCGCGTGGCAGGCCAGGCTGGGCCGCCGCCGGAACCGGGTTGCGCAAGACTCCGTGCGGGGGTGCCGGTGCCCGGCCGAGTCCGTCGTCGGTCCTGCGGAACACGACCAGGTCACCGTCGGCCACACCGGCGGCGGCCAGGGAGGTGCCTGGGTTCAGCATCGCCCGCTGCCCCTGGCGGGAACCTGGCCGGGGCGGCGAACGGTGTTCGGCCAGGGACCGGGTCAGGCTGACGCCGAGCATGCTGCCCAGGGAGGCGGCGAGCTCCGACGGGGTGGCGTCGGACCTTACGCCGATGTCCATCTGGCCGGCCGGGCCCGCCACGGTCACCAAGATCACCCGGGCGGCGTTCATGCCACCGCCTCCGCGCGGGCTCCCCATCCGGATGAGATCCGGAACGCCGGTCTCGCCGCAGCCTTCCATGATCGTGTGAGTCTGTTCATCGCATACGTGAACAGACTCACACGATCATGGGCGCGGGTGGCGGGCCGCGGGGTGGTCATTGGGCTGCCCAGCCTGCGGTGGGCGCACCGTGGCCGCCGTCGGCTGGCAGGATGCTGGGCTGGAAGTCCCACGGGACCTCCTCGTCGGCCAGGCAGCACTGGAGTTGCTGGGGACGGGCCCGGCCCGGGACCAGCACCCCCCGTCCAGGCGGCCAGGACCGGGCGCTGACCCCGCCGGCCAGCGGGCCTTCATCCGGCGAGCCGGAGAGGATCAGGATGTGGCCGGCCACCTCCCGCATGCGCTGGCCAAATGGTTCGAAGGCGGTGCGCTGGCTGCCCGCGACCCGGCGGGCCACGACCACGCCAAGGCCGATGTCGCTGCCCTGCGCGAGCAGGTCGGCCAGGGCCGCGAACGGCCCGCCCATCGGCCCGACGAGCAGGTCGTAGTCGTCCACCACCAGCACGTGGCGCGGGCCGGACCACCAGCGGCCGCGGCGCAGTTCGGCCACGCCCGCGCCCTCCGGGGGGACCCTGGCCTGAAGCTCCGCGGCGAGGGAGGCGGCCAGCCTCTCGGCAGCCGCGGCGCTGGCCGCATAACCGGCCACGCCGGGGCCATCGGCCAGGTCCAGCAGCCCCCGGCTCGGGTCCACCAGGTCGATGGCCAGCTTCTCGTGCCGGACGGCCTGCTGGAGATAGCCCATGACCCGCCTGAGCACGGTGGTGCGGCCGGAGCCGCCATCGCCGTAGACGAGCAGGCTGGCGCCCGGCTGAGTGACATCAATCTGAACGGGCCGGCCGCGGAACTCGCTCACCCCGAGGAGGAAACCGTCATCGGGGTTAGGCGGCTGCGATCCGGCCGCCCGCGCCAGGATCGGCACCTCGGCGGAGGTGACCCGGGGCGGCAGCGGGGCGATGGCCGGCGCCCGCGCCCCACCGGCCTCGCTCGCCAGCGCCGAGACGGCCTCGGCCAGGCCACCGGGCGCCGGCTCTAGGGACAGCGCGGGCAGCGCCGCCTGGAACAGATGCCCGTCCCTGGTGAGCCCGCGGCCCGGCAGGCCGGCTGGCACGCGGGAGGCGGCAGCGCGCCCCGACAGCGACTCGGCCGGGTCGGCCAGATGGAACTCCCACCGGGTGCCCAGGGCGTCAAGCAGTTGCGGCCGGATGTCCAGCCACCGGTTCGCTGACAGCAACACATGCAGGCCGAACGGGAGTCCCGCGGTGGCCAGTTCCGCCAGGTCGAACTCGAGATCCGGGGCGGTCTGCCGAAGCTGGCCCGCGTTGTCGACCACCAGGAAGACCTCTGGCCAGCCACGCTCGTCGGCCCTGGACCGGCGCAGGCCCGCCCGCTCGTCCAGCAGCGCCCGCAAGTCGCGGAACAGCCGTGCCGCGGCGTCTGCTTCGCCGCGGCCGACCACCGCTCCCACGTGCGGCAGAGCGGCCAGCTCGAACAGCCCGCCGCCGCCCAGGTCCAGGCAGTAGAACTGGCGCCGGCCGGCACCCGCATCGGCGGCCAGAGCCAGCACCAGGGCCTGCAGGAACGTGGACTTGCCGGACCGGGGAGCCCCGGCCAGGCCCAGGTTGCCCCCGGCCCCGCCCGGGTCGTAGCGGACGGCCAGCTGCCCCTGCCGCTCGGGAAGGTCGGCCAGCCCGACCGCCACTCCCCGCGCGGCCGTTCCGTCATCGTCCGGCCATCCCGTAGCCGGGTCCCGGAGCACGCCCAGCGTCAGCTCGGCCGGCAGCGGCTCCACCCACACCTGGCGCGCCCGTCCAGCGCCAGCGTCGCCGGCCATCGTGACCAGTACCTGGAGGTCGTTGGTTCGCGGCTGTGTGGCACGGGCCCTGCCGCCGGCCGGTTCGGGGCCGGACAGGCTCAGCGGCCGCAGCAGGGCGTTCAGCGGCCGCGCCGGGCCAACCGCCGGTAGATCGGGCCCGGTGGAATCCCGGAACTGCTGCACGAGCCCGCACAGCGCGGCCTTGAAGCGTGCCTTGTCGCCGTCCACCGCGAGATAGCCAAGGCCGGGGATCGGGGGCAGCTCGTACGCGTCAGGCGAGTTGAGCACCGCACGGGACTCGGTAGCGGTGAAGGTACGCAGGCAGAGCCGGTAGCGCAGGTGCGGCTCCAGGCCACGGATGCGCCCTTCGTCGAGGCGCTGGGTGGCCAGCAGCAGGTGCACGCCGAGCGACCGCCCGAGCCGGGCCACGGTCATGAAGGTGTCGAGGAACTCGGGCTTGGCGACCAGCAGCTCACCGAACTCGTCCACGACGACCAGCAGGTAAGGAAGCGGTTCGAGCGGCATCCCGCGGGCGCGGGCGGCCTGGTATTCGGTGATCGACGCCAGGTTTCCGGCCAGCCGCAGCGCCTCCTGCCTGCGGGCCATCTCGCCGGAAAGCGCGAGCTGCATCCGGTCCACCAGGCTGAGGTCGTCGGCAAGGTTGGTGACCAGGCCGGCGACGTGCGGCAAGGCCGCAAGCTCGGCGAACGCCGCCCCGCCCTTGAAGTCGATCAGCAGCAGGTTCACCAGGGACGGATCGTGCCGTGCCGCTACCGCGGCCGTGAACGAGCGGAGCAGCTCGCTCTTGCCGGAGCCGGTCGCCCCCACCAGCATGCCGTGCGGGCCCATCCCGCCCGCGGCGGCCTCCTTCAGGTCGAGCAGCAGCGGTGTGCCATCGTCCTTGCGCCCGATGGGCAGCGCGAGGAACCCGGGCGGCAGCCCGTCCGCCAGGGAATCGAGCATCATCCAGGAGGACCGCAGATCCAGCTGGCCTGCCTCGTCGGCGCCGAGCAGCTCGACCAGCCGCACCGGGTCGGCCAGGTCGGCGCCTGCCTCGCCCGAGCGCAAGGCGAGCGGGGCCAGGGTCCGGGCCAGCTGGGTCGCCTCCGCCGCCTCCAGCCGGTCGGCGACCACGCCCGCCTCGACCCGGCCGCCCGGGCCTGACTCGATATAGCGGACGGTCACCACGTCCTCCCAGTCGATCCGGGCGCCGCACACCGCCGGAATCATCGCCGGGCTCGGCACCAGGACCACGACCGTGACGCTCACCGACGCCGCCGCGCCAAGCAGTGCCTCGAGCGCGGGCGGCCCCTCGCCGGGACGGTAGCCATCCACCACGATGACCACGTGCTCGGTCTCCCCGCTGGCGCCCGGCGCGGGAGCGGACAGGGACTCCTCGGTCAGCCGCCGCAGCCGCTCGAGGCGGTGCCGGGCCATGGATTCCACCGCGGTCGCGAAGGCGGCCACGTCCGAGGTCACCGCCCGGCGGACCCGCCCAAGGCCCTCACCAGCCTCGGGATCGCGGGTGTGCGGCAGCCACTTCAGCCAGTCCCAGGCGCGGACGGCCGCCAGCGGCACCAGGCCCATGATCCGCAGCTCGCCTGGAGCATGGAAGGCCGCCAGCTCCGCCAGCCACGCGCCGACCAGCTCCCTGGAGGATTCCGGCTGGCCCACCACGGCCACGCTCCCCAGGCGTCCCAGCGGGATCAGCACCGGCGCGGCGGGCAGCGTCGCCGTGTCCCCGAGCAGCCGCTCGGCCGCGTCACTGAGCTCGGGATCGGCCTCGGCGAGCGGGCCCTCATCCCTGGTGAGCACGACCGGCCGCGACGCCGGGACCGCGCCTCGGCCAAGGCGCACCGCCGCGAAGTCCGCGTCGCCTGGCCGGCGTTCCCACATTCCCTCGCCGCTCTCGGCCACCCGGCGCAGCTCCTCCGGCGCGGGAAAGCATGCCTCAAGCGCGTCCCGCTGGGCCGCGGCCGCCGCGGCCGCCCGCGCCCGGACCGACTCCACGTGGGCCAGGTAGCGCTCCTTGACCCGGGCCCACCGGCGCGACCGTCCCCGGCGCTGGACGAGGCTGGTGGCGAGCCCGGCGCCGACCATGGCCAGCACCATCGAGCCGAGCACGATCAGGTAGATCAGCGAGTGCACGAGGAACGCGAACGCCACCATGGACAGGCTGCCAAGAACGGGGAGCAGCGCGGTCCACATCCCGCCGCCGCCGTCCGGCTCGCTCGGCGGCGGGGCCAGCTCGATCGGAGCGGGCGGCGGCGGATGCGGCCAGGCCCGGGCCGGCCGGTGGATGCGCAGCTCCTCGGCCCGTCCGGGCGCCACGGCTGGCTGGCCTGGAGCGTCGGCGGCAACGGTCAGTTCTTCGGCCACGATCGGATCCTTGGTGGTCGTCATGCCTGGCAGGCACGGCCCCGCCCAGGCCCCCCAGGCGGGCAGGTAACCCGCCTTGGTGCCCAGCACGGCCCGGTAATACGCCACCTGGCGGCAGGCGCCCGGCAACGCCCCGCGGCCCCCGGTCCCACACCCATACTGGCCGTTCTGGCGCCCGAAGGGTGATTGTTGCCCGAATCTCCCATTGTTCGCCTGTCACGGACGGCACAGACGTTACAATCCCACAGGCACGCGGCCCGTCCCATGCACCACTCAAGGCGTTACCCCGCAACGACAAGAAGAGTGCAAGGAGAAACGATGGCAGGGCTCATCCGCGTTACCCCTGAGCAGCTCGCAGGCGTATCCGCCCAGCTCAACGGCGGCGCCGCAAGCATCGAGTCGACCCTGGCCCAGCTCGCGTCCCAGGTGGCGCCGCTGGGCAGCGACTGGGCGGGCTCCGGGCAGGCGCGCTTCCTCGCGCTGTGGCAGCAGTGGCAGACCTCGTCCCGCCAGCTGCACCAGGCGCTGGCCGACATCAGCGTGCTCATGCGCCAGGCGTCGGTCGCTTACGAAGCGAACGACACCCAGGTGGCCGCGAGCTTCAGGTAGAAGCACGCGATGCTCGCCGAAGCAGGCGGAGGTGGCGGCTCCATCTCGGTGGAGCCCGCCACCCTGGATGCGATGGCAAGCCAGATCGCGGGTGTGTCAGGCAGCGTCTCCTCCACCAGGGGGAGCCTGGCCGGTGCGGCCTCGGCCGCGGCCGGCTGCCAGGAACCCGCGGCTGGCGCCTTCGCGCGGCTCCAGGAACTGGTCACGGGAGGGTTTTCCTTCCTCGCTGACTACTCGGACGCACTCGGCCGGGACACCTCCGGTGCGGCCCAGGCGTATGTCGACACCGACAACGGCCAGATGTAGCGACACATATCCGTGCTGAGCTGCCCGGCAGCTCTTTAGCCGCGTCGGGAGCGGTCCCCGTGCTTCCCAGTGATGGCGGCACCGGCGGGATGTTCTTGAGCCCGGTGCCAGTACCCCCCGGCGACCCCGCTGCACTGTCCAGCGGCGCCGCCACCTATACCGCAGCCCAGGGCGAGGTAGAGCGGAACCGTGCCACGCTGGCCAACGTGGCCGGCCAGGCCAGCGGCCCGGCGTGGACGGGCGCCGGCGCCTCCGGTTTCGTCTCCTCGGTCGGCACACTCGCCAGTGCCTACTCGGTCGCCTCGGGCGCCCTTGCCCAGGCGGCCACCGCGCTCAAGGTGTACGCGGCGGACCTGGCCACCGCCCAGGAGACGGCCCGCCAGGCCAATGCGGCGGTCGCGCAGACCAACAGCACCGCGTCGGCTCTGCTCACCGCGCAAAGCGATGCACAGACGGCGCAGGCCAGCGCGAACGACGCCGCGTCGGCGTCGGCAACCGCGGATGCCCACGCGGCCGCCAACCCGCACTCGCCCACCGCCCAGGTGGCCGCGACCAACGCGCGCACGACCGCGTCGGACGCATCCACCACGGCGAGCAGCGCCTGGCAGAAGGTCAGCGCGCTGACCGGCACCTACGACGCCCAGCGTTCCCATGCCGTCTCGCTGAGCGCCCAGGCGACATCACAGGCCACACAGGCCGCATCGAAGGCGGCGGCCGGCTTCACCGCGGCCGCGACCACCATGACCGCTGGCAAGGGCAAGCCAGGGCAGCCGAGCGTGTGGCAGAAGATCGTCGACGGCATCCCGGTCTGGAACGACCACGCGGGCTGGGGGCTCAACGCCTGGGGTGCCTTTGGCGCCGTCGTCGTCGGCAAGGCGGAGATCAGCTACCTCCAGTCCGCGGCCACGCTGAGCAGCACCTCGGCGGCGGAGGATACGGCGTTCTGGGACTGGTATGAGGGCAGTGGCAGCGCCTTCAACTGGTACCCGGCCCGTGATGCCTACAACGCGGCGGCCCACAACATGGGGGAGGCGGAGGATGGCCTGTCCGAGGCCATCGCCCCGGCCGCGAGTGACTGGGGCGCCATGGCCGTGCTCGGAAGGGCGGGCCTCGGCCTGGGCATGGCCTCCGACATGGTGACGATGTGGAAGCCGTCCGACTCGTTCGGCCCGGCCGGGCTGCTCGGTGGCAACACCGACCGGGTGATGGCCGGGCTGAACTTCGCCGCGTCCGGCCTGGCGCTCGGCAGCAGTCTCGGCATCGGTGCGGCCGCCGGGCTCATGGCGATCCCCGGCGTCGACGTGGTCGTCGGCGGCGTGGTGATCGGCACCGCCGCGTACTTCGCGGGCGAGTTCGTCTACCAGCACTGGGGAGACATCACCCACGGCATCGAGTCCGCGGGATCCTGGCTCGGGCACGAGGCAAGTAGTCTCGGCAGTGACATAGGTAAGGCCTTCTCGTGGCTGTGAGCGGCTGTTGATCGATGCCCAGGTGATGGGCGAGAACCTGGAGATCACCCTCTCCGGGGGCGATGCCTGGCTGCTCACCCTCCGTCCCCGGTGGAGCCTGTCCGTGCCGCTGTCCAGCGTGCTCCAGGCAACAACGGGAGCCGCCATCGGGCGGGCCACCCGAAGGCACGTGAACGAGCGCCGGAACGAACGGCTGCACCAGAAGGGCCGGCTCGTCTGTGCCCGGGTGGGGGCCCCGACGCTCCGGATCGAACTGGGCGACGGTCCCTACCGGCGGCTGGTCCTGTCCGTCCCGGATCCGGCGAGCACGGCTCAGATGATCCAGGACGTTATCGCGGCGCGGCCCCGGTGAGCAGGCTGGGCAGGAGGGGTGGCCGGTGATCTGGCAGCGAAGAAAGGCCGGGCGCGACCCGGTGAGCATGCTGGACCGGTGGCAGCAGGTCTACCGGGCCGGCGAGGTCGCGCTGCACCCGTTCACCCCGGCCGAGGTGGATGCGGTCACCCTCGACGCCGAAGCGCTTCCGGCGGCGGAGCGCGGGCCGTTTCTCCAGGCGGTCACGCCGCTGCTGACCGGGCAGGGGGCGTCGGCTGACGGTACGGCCGAGGGCTGGGGGCCTGCGGTGGCGCGGACCGGCCCGGAGATGGAGGGGTCCGCGGCCGCCGCACGGGCCGAGGCAGTCGCCAGCCTGGAGCGCCACGGCTTCCTGCGTCTCGGCCCGCCGGAGCCCGCGACCGGCCCCGCTCCCGGCGAACTGGCCGGCTGGTCGGCCGGCCCGGACGGTGACCTGGCCGCGCGCAGGCAGGTGGCGCTGATCGGCGACCTGGCCGTCATCACCCGGATCCGGGCCCAGCCGATCTGGGTAGCCGAGGCGACCGTATCCCCCGACCCGGCGCAGCCCGACTCGGCGGCGACCGAATGGCGCCTGCTGGCCCGGATGTATGCGCCGTACCGTCCCCCTGTTGGGCTCATCGAAATGCCCGCCGGCGCCGGCCGCCGCGTTCCGCCGTTCATCCTGGTCCGTGACGACCGGGCGGTCCAGGTCCTGGTCGGCTGGTGTGGCGCGGACCTGGAGGCCTTCGCCAAGCAGCGGGCCCGGGGCGGTGTGGCCGGGCCCTCACCCTTTGCCGGGCCGCCGGTCCCGGTGCCGACGGCGGAGCGGGCCGGCGCGTTCGCCACCCTGGTCCAGCTGCGGGTCGCCCTGGCCGAGGGGGAGCGGGTGGTGCTGCGCAACCTGGTCGTGGCCACCGGCGAGGCAGGCCAATGGCTGCTCGAAGGCGATTGGTGGCAGCGGGCCGTGCCGGTCTCCGTGGACGAACTGGGGCGGCGCGTCGCCGCGATGCTTAGAGCGCCCGGTAGTGGGGCGCTGGAATAGCGGCTCCGCTACCGGGTGTTCTTATGCTGCGGGGTGATTTGGCTGGCCGTTAACGGGCCGGACCCGTGGTACCGTACATGGTGGCCGACGTCGTCGGCTGTGTCGGCTGCACCCTCAAGCGGCCGGCTCGGGGCATTTCGCGCCGCGGTAAGTCTTCCGGTACCCGCGTGGGCCCGGAAACGCGCGCTGGTGCCCCCCGGAAATCACCGAACAAGATAAGGAACGCACGTGCCGCTGGACACAGAAGTCAAGCAGGAGATCATCGCCGGGCACGCGACCAATGAGGGTGACACCGGTTCACCGGAAGTCCAGGTCGCATTGCTGACACGGCGGATCAACGATCTCACCGAGCACCTCAAGGTGCACAAGCACGACCATCACAGCCGCCGCGGCCTGTTGCTCCTGGTGGGGCGGCGCCGGCGGCTGCTGCAGTACCTGCAGCGCAAGGACATCGCACGTTACCGTGCCCTCATCCAGAAGCTGGGCCTGCGCAGGTAGGCTCGCTAGCAGTGCACGGGCTGTAACAGAAGAAGAGAACAACAACCCGCGGCCCCGGATCCGGAGCGCGGAAGGCGCCAGGGCCGGTCCTCGGTAGTGGTTCTCGGGTCGGATAGGGAGCTGGGCTGCGCCCGGCCACCTCCGGGCCGAGGGCTTCGATCGAAGACCGGTCAGCGCCGGGCTAGTGATGGCCTGGAGCGCCACCGGCAAAAGGCGGGAACGCGGGACCTCAGTAAGGAGGTCTCACCCGTGGAGGGTGTGCATACCGCCGAAGCCGTCATCGACAACGGCGCTTACGGCATGGTCACGATCAGGTTCGAAACCGGGCGCCTCGCCAAGCAGGCAGCCGGATCCGCCGTCGTCTATCTCGACGGCGAGACGATGGTCCTGTCCGCGACCACAGCGTCCAAGCAGCCCAAAGAGGGCTTGGACTTTTTCCCGCTCACCGTGGACGTCGAAGAGCGGATGTACGCGGCAGGCCGTATCCCCGGCTCATTCTTCCGCCGGGAAGGCCGCCCGTCCGAGGACGCGATCCTCACCTGCCGGCTGATCGACCGGCCGCTGCGGCCCTCGTTTGTGAAGGGCCTGCGCAACGAGGTCCAGATCGTCGAGACGATCATGGCCCTGCATCCGGAGCATCTGTACGACGTGGTGGCGATCAACGCCGCTTCGCTGTCCACCCAGCTTGCCGGCCTGCCCTTCTCCGGGCCGATCGGCGGCGTGCGGGTCGCGCTCATCAAGGGCCAGTGGGTCGCCTTCCCCACCCACACCCAGCTCGAGGAAGCGACCTTCGACATGGTGGTCGCGGGCCGGGTGCTCGAGGACGGCGACGTCGCCATCATGATGGTGGAGGCCGAGTCCACGCCGCGCACCCTGGTGCTGCTCGCGGACACCGACAGCGGTGCGGTGCGGCCGACCGAGGAAACGGTCGCCCAGGGCCTGGATGCGGCCAAGCCGTTCATCAAGGTGCTCTGCGAGGCACAGAACCGGGTCGCGGCGGCAGCCGCGAAGCCGGTGGCCGAGTTCCCGGTATTCGCCGACTACGAGCCCGACACCTACGACGCGGTCGCCGCGGCGGCGTCCGAGGACCTGAAGAAGGCGCTGGCGATCGCGGGCAAGCTGGAGCGCGAGTCCGAAACCGACCAGGTCAAGGCCGTGACCATAGAGAAACTGGCCGGCCAGTTCGAGGGCAGGGAGAAGGAGCTCAGCGCGGCCTTCCGGGCCCTCACCAAGAAGCTGGTGCGGGAGCGGATCATCTCCGATGGAATCCGCATCGACGGCCGTGGCCTGGCCGACATCAGGCGGCTGTCCGCCGAGGCGCACGTGCTGCCGCGGGTGCACGGCTCGGCCCTGTTCGAGCGCGGCGAGACCCAGATCCTCGGCGTGACCACGCTGGCCATGCTGCGCATGGAACAGACGATCGACACGCTCAACCCGGAGCGCACCAAGCGGTACATGCACAACTACAACATGCCGCCGTACTCCACCGGTGAGACCGGCCGGGTGGGCTCGCCCAAGCGGCGCGAGATCGGCCACGGCGCGCTGGCCGAGCGCGCCCTGATCCCGGTGCTTCCCACCAGGGAAGAGTTCCCCTACGCGATCCGGCAGGTCTCCGAGGCGATCGGGTCCAACGGATCCACGTCCATGGGGTCGGTCTGCGCGTCCACGATGTCGCTGCTTGACGCCGGTGTCCCGCTGCGCGAGATGGTGGCCGGCATCGCCATGGGCCTGATTCACGAGGGCGGCCAGTACGTCACGCTGACCGACATCCTCGGCGCCGAGGACGCGTTCGGTGACATGGACTTCAAGGTGGCCGGCACCAAGGACGTGATCACCGCCCTGCAGCTTGACACCAAGCTGGACGGCATTCCGGCCTCCGTGCTCGCCGGGGCGCTGACCCAGGCCAGGGCCGCCCGGCTGACGATCCTCGACGTGATGCGCGAGGCCATCGACGCACCCGCGGAGATGAGCCCGTTCGCGCCGCGGATCATCACGATCAAGGTGCCGGTGGACAAGATCGGCGAGGTGATCGG
>Ga0126378_10003455_pt1 | contig 11943 bp, 10 predicted proteins | sample PanSoiMetPlot_23_FD_92587 | JGI IMG/M metagenome (GOLD analysis project Ga0126378, IMG submission 92587) | Tropical forest soil microbial communities from Panama - MetaG Plot_23 | ecosystem: Environmental > Terrestrial > Soil > Tropical forest > Bulk soil | place: Panama | collected 2016-02-17
CACACCACCGCGGGCAAACTCGCCGACCTGGAAAAACGTCGCGAAGAGGCAATCCACGCCGGCTCGGCGCGCGCGGTGGAGCGCCAGCATGCCAAGGGCAAGATGACCGCGCGCGAGCGGATCGATCACCTGCTGGACCCTGGCTCCTTCACGGAGTTCGACGAGCTGGCCAGGCACCGAGCGCACGACTTCGGGATTGCGCACACCAGGCCATACGGCGACGGCGTGGTCACCGGGTTCGGCACCATCGATGGCCGGCAGGTGTGCGTCTTCAGCCAGGACTTCACCATCTTCGGCGGCTCGCTAGGCGAGGTGTTCGGCGAGAAGATCGTGAAGGTCATGGATCACGCCCTGAAGGTCGGCTGCCCGATCATCGGGATCAACGACAGCGGCGGAGCCCGGATCCAGGAAGGTGTCGTCGCCCTCGGTCTCTACGCCGAGATCTTCTATCGCAACGTCATGGCTTCGGGCGTGATCCCGCAGATCTCGCTGATCATGGGCCCATGCGCGGGCGGCGCGGTGTATTCCCCCGCCATCACCGACTTCACGCTGATGGTGGATCAGATCTCGCATATGTTCATCACCGGGCCTGATGTGATCAAGACGGTTACCGGCGAGGAAGTCAGCTTCGAGGATCTGGGTGGCGCGCATGCGCACAACGCCAAGTCCGGTGTCGCCCACTATCAGGCATCCGACGAGCAGGATTGCCTGGATCTCGCCAGGGAACTGCTGTCGTACCTCCCGTCGAACAACCTCGATGACCCGCCTGTTCTGCCGGCCGCGCGAGGTCCGGAGGAAATCTGCGAGCTGACGGATGAGGACGCCGAACTCGACGCCGTCATCCCCGACTCGGCGAACCAGCCATACGACATGCATGCCGTGGTTGAGCACGTGCTGGACGACGGCCACTTCTGCGAGATTCACGCCGACTTCGCGAAGAACATCATCTGCGGCTTCGGCCGGGTCGAGGGCGCCTCCGTCGGCGTGGTGGCCAACCAGCCGATGCACTTCGCAGGCTGCCTGGACATCAACGCCTCGGAGAAGGCGGCCAGGTTCGTCCGTACCTGCGACGCGTTCGGCATTCCGGTGCTGACTTTCGTCGACGTGCCGGGATTCCTGCCCGGCACGGACCAGGAATGGGGCGGCATCATCAGGCGCGGCGCCAAGCTGATCTACGCCTACGCCGAAGCCACGGTCCCCAAGATCACGGTGATCACCAGGAAGGCCTACGGCGGCGCTTACGACGTGATGGGTTCCAAGCACCTCGGCGGCGACATCAACCTCGCATGGCCGACCGCGAGCATCGCCGTCATGGGCGCCCAGGGCGCGGTGAACATCCTTTACCGCCGCGAACTGACACGCGCCGCGAACGCGGAGGAACAGGCGGTAATCAGGAAGACCCGGGCCACCGAGTACGAGGACACCCTGGCCAACCCGTACGTCGCAGCCGAACGCGGCTACGTCGACGCCGTGATCAGGCCCGCGGAGACTCGTCCGGCGATCATCCGGGCCCTGCGCGCGCTGCGGACCAAGCGGCAGACGCTGCCGCCGAAGAAGCACGGAAACATCCCGCTGTAACGCGCTGACGTGCAGGCCGCAAAATCAGGTGCGGGCGCGGGCGTTTGCTTCTCGGGCCGCGACACCCCGCCTACCGCAGACTAGAGTTGGAGGGGCATGACTGATTTTGAAGCCGCGCTCCCGTTCCTCTCCCGGTACGCGATCATGGTCGATGTCGGGTACATCTACGCGTCCGCCGGCGAGTTGCTCTTCGGCGCCTCATCGAGGCGCGAGTATCGCGTAGACGCCGACCGGCTGATCGCAGCGCTCATCAGGCAGGCCGACGATCACGTCAGGGGCCAGTTGCTGCGCGTGTACTGGTACGACGCCGCCAGAGATCGCGTGCCCACCTTCGACCAGCGGGTCATCGCCCAGATGCCCCTGGTCAAGCTGCGCCTGGGCAACCTGAACGCCCGCGGCCAGCAAAAAGGCGTTGACGCCCAGATCCGCGCCGACATGGAGGCGCTCGCCAGGCACCGGGCTATCACCGACGCCATCCTCGTAGCCGGCGATGAGGATATGGTCTCGGCCGTCGAAGCTGCCCAGGCGTTCGGGGTCCGGGTTCACCTGTGGGGAATCGAGCCGCCCTACGGCACGAACCAGGCCGAGCGGCTGGTGTGGGAGTCCGACACCGTGGAGGTAATCGAGCGGGCCTTCATCGAGCCGTATTTCGCGCCGCAGCCGGCAACCGAGGCTGCCCAGGTCTCCGGGCACGGGACCCTGCCGCCCAGGCCGGACACGGCCACGACCGTACCCGGAATCACCGTCGGTCAGGTCACGGCACCGTCTCCCGCTCAGCTGTTCGGCGACAAGAACCCGTTCCGCTCGCACGCCAAGCAGAACTCGGCCGTGCACATAAACGCTGCTCACCTGGCCGCGGCGAGGCTCGGCCCGTCCAGGGAGCGTGTCGAGGAAGCCGGCGAGCACGTCGCTCAGAAATGGATCCTGACCCGGGGCGAGGACAACATCAGGGATCTGCTCCCCGGGCCGATACTGCCGCCGGTGATCGACAAGGAACTCCTCGTGGATGCCGAGAAGGAACTCGGCCTTTCGCTGCGCGCCTACCAGGAGGCGCGCGAGTGGCTCAGAGACGCCTTCTGGTCCCGGGTGCACAGGCAGTTCGGCGTCGGCATCGGCAAGTCCAAGACCTGAATGTCCCGCGACGACCCGTTCCGGTCCGGCGACCCTGCCTTCCTGTCGGTCGTCCGGGGCGAGCCGACGGATACCGAGCTCGCCGCGCTGGTGACCGTACTCGCTGCCCGGGTTCGTGCTGGAGCGACAGCCGGCGGCGCGCGGACGCCAGCCCGTGCGGGCCGTTCATCCTGGTCCGACAGGTCCCGCTCGCTACGCGAGCCGATCCACCCGGGCCCGGGCGCGTGGCGGCGCAGTGCTCTTCCTCGCTAGTGCCATTCCCCGCTAGCCGCCTCGCGCCTCAGCCGTCGGTCAAGCCTCGCACCCATGGCAGGTGCACGATTCTGGCGCGGAGCCGGTCATCGGCGGTGTAGAACTCTGTGCCGAGCCGCTCGGCGAGCGCCACGTACACCATGTCGTAGACCGGCCAGTTGTCGTACCGCCTCGCCAGCTCGAACGCTCGCTCATGATCCGCCTGCGTGTCGGCACTCCGAATCGGCAGCCGCCCCATCACGGTGAACGCGGCATCGGCTGCTGCACTGTCCCATCGGCGTCGCCTGATTCCTGTCAGTAGGACGTTTGAGGTCTCCAGCCAAAGCATGGACGGCGCGACTAGATCTGCCCCCGAGGCGACCAGCTTGTCAAGCAGCCTCTGCGCCGGAGCATCGACCCGAGTTGCCGGATCCAGCAGATCAACCACCACGGACGCGTCAACGACGGGCACGCCGGTCCTCGAGGAGCAGATCCAGAGCGCTCGCGCCGGGCGTGATCTTGACACTGCGCTTCCATTCCGCGACTTCGTCCAGCCAGGCAAGCAGGCTGTAATTGGGGGTAGTGCCATGCGCGGCCGCGGCCGCGTCGAGATCCACCATGACCTGCTCCAAGTGCATCACATCGATTCGATAGCTGGTTCCTCGCTTGACGGCTGGCAGCCGGCCGGACCAGATCCACCGCCTGATCGTCTCCTCGGATCTGCCTGCCCGCCTGGCCGCCTGCCTGACGCTTAGCTCCTGCGCCGCTACCACGGGCTCAATACTACAACGACTACTACTACTACAACAACATCAACCCACCTCGCCCAAGTTGGCGCCTTGAAGGCCGCGATGGCCTCTCGTCTTCGTGCAGCGTGCTCACCTAGACTCTGCGAAGTCGAGAAGGAGCCAATTCGTGCGCAAGGTCCTCATCGCCAACCGGGCTGAGATCGGCGTCCGGGTGGCGCGCGCCTGCCGGGACGCAGGGCTGGCCAGCGTTGCCGTGTACGCCGAGCCTGACCTGCACTCGCTCCATGTGCAGGCGGCCGACGAGGCCTATGCGCTGGGCGGCGCCACAGCCGCGGACAGCTACCTCGACATTGCGAAGATCCTCAAGGCGGCCGCCGAGTCAGGGGCCGATGCCGTCCATCCCGGATACGGTTTCCTGGCCGAGAACGCGCAGTTCGCCCGCGAGGTCATCGGCGCCAGACTGACCTGGATCGGTCCGCCGCCCGAAGCGATCGAGGCGCTGGGCGACAAGACCGCTGCACGGGTCATCGCGCGCAAGGTTGGCGCGCCGCTCGCGCCTGGCACCGCTGGCCCGGTGTCCGGACCGGCCGAGGCGGCGCGGTTCGCTGACGAACACGGACTGCCGATCGCCATCAAGGCCGCCTACGGCGGCGGCGGCCGCGGCCTCAAGGTGGCCAGGACGCCGGAGGAGATCGAGCCACAGTTCGAGTCTGCCGTCCGCGAGGCGGTCGCCGCGTTCGGCCGCGGCGAGTGCTTCGTCGAGCGCTATCTGGACCGGCCCCGGCACGTGGAGACCCAGTGCCTGGCGGATGAGCGCGGGAACATCGTTGTTGTGTCGACCAGGGACTGCTCCCTGCAGCGCAGGCATCAGAAGCTGGTCGAGGAGGCGCCCGCGCCGTTCCTGTCCGCCGAACAGGAGACCGTGCTGCGCGAGTCGTCGAAGGCCATCCTGCGCGAGGCCGGGTACATCGGGGCCGGGACCTGCGAGTTCCTGATCGGCCAGGACGGCACGGTGTCGTTTCTTGAGGTCAACACCAGGCTGCAGGTCGAGCACCCGGTCACCGAGGAGGTCAGCGGCATCGACCTGGTGCTGGAGATGTTCAAGATCGCCGATGGCCAGGCGCTGGCGTCCGGCGACCCAAGCCTGCGCGGTCACTCGATCGAGTTCCGGATCAACGCCGAAGACCCGGGCCGCAGCTTCCTGCCCGCACCCGGCACGCTGAGCACGTGGCGCCCGCCGTCAGGGCCTGGCGTGCGGCTGGACGCCGGGTACGTGGAGGGGATGACGGTCCCGCAGGTTTTCGACTCACTGATTGCCAAGCTCATCGTGACCGGCGCGAACCGGCCGCAGGCGCTGGCCCGGGCCCGCCGTGCGCTGGCCGAGTTCGACGTGGCCGGCATGCCCACCGTCCTGCCGTTTCACCGGGCACTGCTTGACGATCCTGCTTTCACCAGCGAGCCGTTCAGGGTGCACACGAGGTGGATCGAGACCGAATTCACCGGCCAGCTGCTGCCCTACGCCGGGGACGGTACAGGTCCGGGCCCGGGTGAAGACGCCCGGCGCGAACGGATCGTCGTGGAAGTCGGCGGCAAGCGCCTCGAGGTCGTGCTGCCGGCTGGCCTCGGCGTGACCGGAGGCGCTGCCGGTGAAACAGGGCACGGCGGCGCCGCCAGGCCGGGCGACGGCCACGGCAGTGCCGGCGCAAGGGCCGGCGGTCGCGGCGGCGGCCAGACGGGAGTCAGGGAGGGCCGTCGGGCGGGCCGGGGCCGCGGCGTGAGCAGCCGCGGAGCCGCCGACGGAGACTCCCTCGTCAGCCCTATGCAGGGAACGATCGTGAAGATCGTCGCGCCAAACGGCCAGCAGGTAGCGGCCGGCGACCCGATCGTGGTGCTCGAGGCGATGAAGATGGAACAGCCACTTACTGCGCACAAGAACGGAACCGTGTCTGACCTGGCTGTGGCGGTCGGCCAGACGGTCTCCAGTGGTCAAGTCATCTGCCGCCTGGGGGGCTGACTGGTGGCAAAGTTGCCCGGCGATCCGGGGCCGCTGCGCTGGCTGGCGTTCGCCCTCGGGTTCAGGCTGCCCGAAGAGAACGTCGACTGGGTGCGGCACGAACTCACCGACGCCGGCTGGCGGCTGCGGACGATCATCCGCCACGTCGCGATCATCGTACCGATCTGCCTGATCGTGGCGGTCGTGCTGCTGACCCTGGTTCCCGCCCCTGTGTGGCTGGCCGTCATGATGGTCGGCCTGATCCTGGCCGGCAGCATCTTCAGCGTCGCCGCCTACGCCGACGACATCAGGACCTCGCGGCTGCGCCAGCATGGCCTCGACGTCCCCGACGACCCAGACCTCGGTCACCCCGCGCACTAAGCACTCGGGCCAGTGCCCTCCGGCCAGCTCGGGTGCCGTCGCGCCAGGCACCGCAGAGCAACGACATCGGCGGACCGTTGATGCTGTGATAGCGACATCTACGGTCCGCTGATGTCGCTCAACTGGGTCGGCAGCTGGACGACATCACGAGCCCCGGGCGTCCGGCTAGGCCAGCTGCTACCCAATTCACCTCTTGACTCAGGGTGCCGTCAGGCTTATGGTCCACCTAAATGCTGTTTGACATTGTCGAACGCTATTCGAAGGCACTCACACCGAGGGAGGTGAGGAGCTCGCCGCCCGGCTCAGCGCCCTGATACAGATGCAGAGGCTCGGCGGCGGGCGAAGCGCATGGCCGCAGCAGCACCACCAACCACCCCGCAGAAGCTGTTCGCGGAACTGCTGGGAACGGCATGCCTGGTCTACGTGGGAGCCGGGTCGGCCGCCGCGACCGGCGTCATCGCCGCAGGCACCAAGGCGCCATTCTCGATGGCACAGCTCGGAATGATCTCGTTTGCCTTCATGCTCGTGATCGTCGGCGTGGTCTACGCGATCGGGCATATCTCCGGCGGTCACATCAACCCGGCCGTCACGTTGTCCCTGGCGATCTCGGGGAAGTTCGGCTGGCACGAGGTACCCGGTTACATCGCGGCCCAGCTCGTCGGTGCCGTAGTCGGCGCGGTCGGCATCTTCGTGACGCTTGGCAAGGCGGCAACGGTCGCAGCCGGCGGCGGCGTCACGGCCTACAACCCGGCCACGACCGGGTTCGGCCGCGGCCTGCTGATCGAGGCGATCGGCACCGCGATCCTGGTGTTCGTCATCTTCGGCGTCATCGACCATCGCGCTGTTCCGGGCTGGGCGCCCATGGCGATCGGCTCTGTGGTCTTCGCCGTCATCATCATCGTGGGACCCGCGACTGGTGCGGCCATCAACCCGGCGCGTTATCTGGGCACCTTCCTCATGCAAGCGGCGTTCGGCGGGAACGTGTCCTGGGGACAGGTGCCTGCGTACCTGATCGGAGAATTCGCCGGCGGCGTGCTCGGCGGGCTCGCCTACCTCGGGCTGGCCAGGTCACGGGCGCAGGCCGAACTCACCGGCCTGGCTCCTGCGGATTCAGAGCCTGCCGCCGCTCCTAGCGCGCCGGCCGCCGACGGTGTTATCAAGATCGGGGAGAGCCTGTCATGAAGAAGCTCATCAACGCTCCAGAGACCGTGGTCGCCGACTCGCTGGCTGGCCTTGCCGCTGCGCATCCGGCGCTCAGCGTCGATATCGAGACCAAGGTGATCACCAGGGCGAGTGGCGCGGCACCCGGCAAGGTCGGCCTGCTGTCCGGCGGCGGCTCGGGACATGAGCCCCTGCACGGCGGCTTCGTCGGTTACGGGATGCTCGACGCGGCCTGTCCCGGCGAGGTTTTCACCTCCCCTGTGCCGGACCAGATGCTCGCGGCGACCAGGGCCGTCAGCGGTGGCGCGGGCGTCCTGCACATCGTGAAGAACTACACGGGAGACGTACTCAACTTCGAGATGGCCGCCGAGCTCGCCTCGGACGACGGGATCGACGTCACCCAGGTCGTCGTCAATGACGACGTCGCAGTGCAGGATTCGCTGTACACGGCGGGGCGCCGTGGCGTGGGTGCCACGGTCTTCGTCGAAAAGATCGCAGGGGCGCTCGCCGAGCGGAAGGCGCCGCTGGCCGACGTGGCCGACGTGGCCAGGGAGGTCAACGAGCGCAGCAGGTCATTCGGGGTCGCGTTGTCCTCCTGCACGGTTCCGGCCGCCGGCAAGCCCACGTTCGAGCTTGGCGATGGCGAGATCGAACTCGGCATCGGCATCCACGGCGAACCGGGTCGCAGCCGCGGCGAGATGGCTCCCGCAGCCGAGATCGCCGCCGCGGCCATGGATGCCATCAGTTCTGATCTGCCGCTGGCCGGCGACCTGCTCGTGATGGTCAACGGCATGGGCGGGACCCCGCTGATCGAGCTGTACCTCGTCTTCAACGAAGTGCACAAGTACGTGGCCGGCAAGGGCGCCAGGATCGCGCGGAACCTGGTGGGCAACTACATCACGAGCCTGGAGATGCAGGGATTCTCGGTCACTGTCTGCAGGCTCACCGACGCCTTGACCGAATTGTGGGACGCGCCTGTGGACACGCCCGCGCTGCGGTGGGGACGCTAGGACATGCCCTGATTGACCCGCACCGGACCCGCCGGGCCGCGCCGGCTGCCCGGCACCGGGCGGCGGGCCATGCCCGACGTCGGGCGCGTGCCGCCCGGCAATCCAGCAAGGAGTGCCACGATGGACGCCGAGTTCTTCCGTGCCTGGCTCGCCGAGGTCGCGTCGGTGGTCGAGTCGCAGCGTGACCACCTCACCCAGCTCGACGCGGCGATCGGCGACGCCGACCACGGCATCAACCTGGCCCGCGGCTTCAGCGCGGTCATCGTAGCGCTCGAACAGGTCAGCACCCCGTCACCCGGCACGGTGCTGACCCTTGCGGGAACGACCCTCATATCGAAGGTCGGCGGGGCCTCCGGCCCGCTCTACGGGATGGCGTTCAGGCAGGCGGGCAAGGCGCTCGGGAACGCCGTGCAAGCCGACCTCGCCGCCCTGGCAGCGGCGCTCGAAGCGGCTCTGGCGGGGGTGCAGAAGCTTGGCGCGGCGCGCGAGGGCGAGAAGACCATGGTCGACGCGCTGGCACCAGCTGTCGCCGCGCTCGACAAGGCTGTCGCGGACGGGGTGCCAGCAGGGGCCGCCCTCTCCGCGCTCGCGGACGCCGCCGCGGCCGGCGCCAAGGCGACCATCTCCATGCAGGCACTCAAGGGCCGCGCGAGCTACCTGGGACCCCGAAGCGTGGGGCACGAAGACCCCGGCGCGGCCTCGACGGCACTCATACTCGGCGCGCTGCGTGATGTAGCCGCGAGAGAGCACATCCCGTGATGGCTGCCAAGGCCCGGGCCATGGGGCAGGCCAGGCGGTACGCCGGCCTGACCGCGTCGCAGGGTCTGGCGGCAGGCTTGACCTATCGGGCCGACCAGGCAGTCCCTTCGCTGCAGTCCTCAGCAGCGACGGAACGTGAGGTCGAGGCGGCGTTCGCGGCTGTCGCAGCCCTACGGCACGCCCTGGCCGAACGGCTGCGCCAGTCAGGTCGCAGTGACGAAGCCGGCATCGTGGCGATCGCCGCGCTCATCGCCTCTGACCCGGTTCTCGTCGGTGCCGCCGTCACCTCACTCCGGGCCGGATCCGATGCCGCGACTGCCGTGCAGCAGGCCGCGGCGGAACACGCCGCGGCGATCGCCGCCCTGCCTGATCCAGCGATGGCCGAGCGGGCCGGCGACGTGCGACAGGTGGCCGTCGCGGTGCTTGAGCACATGGCCGGCGCGCGGGCAGCCAGGCCAGCAGGCGACTTCATCCTCATCCGCCGCGACGTGGCGGCTGCCGACCTGATCGAACTCGCCGAGGACGGCCTTGTCGGCGCCGCGTCGGTCTCAGGCGGGGCGAGCTCCCACGCAGCGATCGTCGCTCGCGGGCTCGGCGTACCGATGATCACCGGCATAGATCCGGCCGTGCTCGGCGAAGCGACGGGCCGTCGCGCCATCCTGGACGCCGACGCGGGTGAGCTCGCGGTCGACCTTGAGTCCGCACCCTGGCTCACTGCGGTCCAGAAAACCGGATCCAGCCGTAACAAATTCGCCGGGGCGAACCCCGGCACCGCAAGCCGACCGGTGACGGCGGACGGCCACGAGATCCGTGTTCTGTGCAACGTGGCCTCGGCCGCTGAGACCCGGCTCGGGCTCGCGGCGGGCGCCGAGGGCGTCGGCCTGCTCCGTACCGAGATCCCGTTCATGCAGGCCCATGACTGGCCGCGCGAAGACGAGCATCTGGCCCAGCTAACGCCTATCCTCAACCTGCTGGCCGGGCGGCCTGCCGCCGTGCGCCTGCTCGACTTCTCCGGAGACAAGGTTCCGCCGTTCCTGCGGACGGAGCCGTCCCCGGCGGCGGGCTCGGCCGGGCTCGCGGCCCTGCTCGCCCATCCGGCGGCGCTCGGGCGGCAGCTCCGCGCGGTACTGACAGCAGGGCGGTCCGCCCAGGTGGCGATCCTTATCCCGATGGTCAGCGCCCGCACCGAGGTGGCGGCGGTGCGCGAGGCGCTCGCTGAAGCCGCTGCCGAGATGGGCGCGGCCTGTCCGCCAGTGGGAATCATGGTCGAGCTGCGGTCCACGGCTGCGGCCGCCGCGGAGTTCGCGCAAACGGCAGACTTCTTCTCGATCGGCACCAACGACCTCACTGGCGATGTGCTCGGACTGGACCGGCTCAGCCTCTCGGCCCGGCCCGGCCTGGCGGCCGGCCCGCGAGTCCTTGCGCTGATCGAGCACGTCGTCTCGTCGGCCGCTGCCACCCGCATACCGGTCTCGGTGTGCGGTGACGCCGCCGCGGATCCGGTTGTCCTGCCGCTGCTAATCGGTCTCGGGGTGCGCACGTTCAGCGTTCCGGCCGCGCAAGTGGCCCAGGTCGCCGACCGGATCGCGGGGCTCGCGGCAGATGCGTGCGGAGCGCTCGCTGCCAAGTCGGTCCGGGCGACAACGCTCGATGAGGTGGAAGAGTTGGTCCGCCATGCCGTGGGCGGGTAGGCGCGTGTCAGCGCAGCACAGGTTCGCTCAGTGCATGTCAGCGCAACACATGTCGGCGCAGCACATGTCAGCGCAGCACATGTCGGCGCAGCACATGTCGGCGCAGCACATGTCGGCGCAGCACATGTCGGCGCAGCACATGTCAGCGCAGCACATGTCACCGCACAACACGTCAGCTCAGGGCGGAGATGATGGCGCCGCCCCGGCCCGCTCCAAGATCTCTGGACACGCCGCGTGCCGACTCGGTCACGGCCCTGGCGATCTCTTCGCGCGTGCTCGGAGCCAGCAGCCGCTCGACGGGCCCGACGACGCCTATCGCACCGGCAACGGTTCCCTCGCGGTTGAATATGGGCGCCGCAACGCCCGCGTCGCCGACCGTCGCTTCCTGATCCTCGATCGCGTATCCGTGCTTGCGCACCTGAGCGAGAGCACGGCTCAGCCCCGCCCTGGTTGTCTTGGTCCGGCCGGTGAGCGCGTGCAGGTCGCCAGCCAGCAGCCTGGCGCTCACGCCAGCCTGGAGATGCGCCACGATGGCGTGCCCGAGCGCGCAGGCGTGCCAGGGAATGGCCGCGCCGACCTCGAGAATCTGGACGGTGTTGTCGGGCCTGAAGACGTGGTGCAACACGATGACCCGCGAACCGGACAGGGTTGCGACCCAGACCGCCTCGTTCACCCGCTGTGCGAGTGCCTCCGACCAGAGCAGAGACCTGGCCCGGAGCTCAGAACCGTCGAGATAGGCGTTGCCGAGCTGGAGGACGCCGGGGCCCAGGCTGTACTTGCTCGTCTCGGAGTCCTGGATCACGAGGTCGTACTGCTCAAGAGTGCGGAGCAGCCCGTAGACCGTCGGCTTGGCCAGGCCGACGCGCTCGGCGATCTCGGTGACGCCGAGGCGGGGCGTTCCGGATCCAAGCGCGGCGAGGATGGCGGCCGCGCGTTCGACGGACTGGATCATGGATGCCTTTCGGTAATGTCGAATACTATTCAGGATAGATCATGAGCGAAGACGCCAGAGTAGGGATCGTGCTCGTGTCGCACAGCTCGGCGCTGGCGGAAGGGACCGCTGAGCTAGCGGGTCAGATCAGCGGTGGCTCGGTGGACATCGTGCCGGCCGGTGGCACGGACGACGGCCGCATCGGCACGAGCGCCAGCAAGATTCGCACTGCCATAGCCGCGGCGAACACCGGAGCTGGCGTACTGGTCCTGCCAGACCTGGGCAGCTCGGTTCTCACGGTGCGTGTCCTGCTCTCCGAGCCGGGCAA
>Ga0126378_10003456_pt1 | contig 11942 bp, 10 predicted proteins | sample PanSoiMetPlot_23_FD_92587 | JGI IMG/M metagenome (GOLD analysis project Ga0126378, IMG submission 92587) | Tropical forest soil microbial communities from Panama - MetaG Plot_23 | ecosystem: Environmental > Terrestrial > Soil > Tropical forest > Bulk soil | place: Panama | collected 2016-02-17
CAGCTCGGTGTCCCACCTCGGCTTTTGCATGCTCGGGATGCTGCCGATCACCGAGGAGGGCGCCTCCGGCTCCGCTTACCAGCTGCTCAACCACGAAATTTCTACCGGGGCGCTTTTCCTCCTCTTCGGCATGCTCTACGAACGGCGGCACGTCCGGATGATCGACGACTATGGCGGGCTTGCCAAGGTGATGCCGATCTACTCGACGCTTTTTTTGATCATCACCTTCTCGTCAATGGCGGTTCCGGGGACGAATGGCTTCGTCGGCGAGTTTCTCGTCTTGCTCGGCACTTTCAAGAGCCAGTTGCCCCTGCTCGCCGGCATCCTTGCCTCCCTTGGCGTGATTCTCGGGGCTGCGTACATGTTGTGGATGGTGCAACGCGTTTTCTTCGGCGCGATCACCCAGCCGGAGAACCAAACGGTGCGCGATCTCAACCTGCGCGAGCTTGCCACCGCCCTGCCGCTGGTATTGCTTGCGCTCGGGATGGGCCTGCTCCCGCAGCCATTCTTAAGCCGCCTGGCGCCGTCGACTCAGCGCTTCGTCGCCCGTGCCAGCCTGGGCACCAGCGCGGCCGCGGGCATTCGCGAGTTGGAGATGAAGGTTCGCGAGCTTGAACGATGAACCTCGCTCCGCTCACCTTGCAGGACTTCCTGCCGCTCGTTCCGGCGCTGATTTTGAGCGTGGCGGCAGTAGTCTTGATGCTCTCGGAGGTGTTCCTCACCAGCGGGAACCGCAGCCACCAGGCGCCGATCGCCTTCGTTGCGTCGCTCATCGCCGGCGCTTTCTCGGTGGCCCTCTCCCCCCGACCGCCCAGCGAGGTTCTCTACGGAATGGCGGTCCTTGATCCGCTTTCGATGTTCGTCACCGCGGTGGTGTGCCTCGCACTATCGATCGTCGTGCTGCTCGCGGCGGGCTTTTTGCGCACCCGTCATGCGGAGCGCGGTGAGTTCTACGCGCTGGCCCTCTTCGCGGCGGCGGGGATGACGCTGCTCTCCCTCTCCTCCGAGCTGATCACGCTTTTCGTCAACCTCGAGATTCTCAGCGTCGCTACCTACGCGCTCACCGCCTACTTGCGTCGCGGAGCTCGCCCAGCGGAAGCGGCCTTCAAGTACTTCATACTCGGTGCCTTCTCCAGCTCGCTTTTCCTCTACGGCACCGCGCTTCTCTACGGCGCCACGGGAAGCACGCACCTGAGCGCGATCGCCGCCGCCCTTCCGCAAGCCAGCGCCAAAGTACCCGGGCTCACCTATTGCGGTATCTGCCTCATCGCCGCCGGGCTGGCGTTCAAAGTAGCCGCGGTGCCCTTCCACATGTGGACTCCAGATGTGTACGAGGGGGCACCCACCCCGGTCACCGCCTTCATGAGCGCTGGTGTCAAGGCTGCCGCCTTCGCGGCGCTCGTACGCGTGTTCTGGGCCTTGAGCACAGGCCCATCGCAGCAGCTTTCCGCTCCCTTGTTCTCCACCCTGGCCTTGTTGACGATGGTGGTGGGAAACCTGCTGGCCCTACCCCAGCGCAACGTGAAACGGATGCTCGCCTACTCCTCGGTCGCGCACGCGGGTTACGTGTTGCTCGGCGTCGCCAGCCTTCTCGTCTTGGGCACGCCGGGCACCCGTGCCGGTTCAATCATCGGGGTGAGCCCGCTCGCGGCGCTCAGCCCGGAGTCGGTGGCGCGGGCGACGGCGCTGCGCGGGATCCTCTTTTACTTGCTCGCCTACGCGGTCACGGCGATTGGCGCCTTCGGCATCCTCGGCGTGCTCGAGCGACGCGAAGACGAGCAGCGGCCCGACCCGTGGGATCTGGACCGCTTTTCCGGGCTCGCCCAACGCCGACCGGCGCTGGCCTTCGCGATGGCGGCGTTCATGCTCTCGCTGGGAGGCATTCCGCCGACGGCTGGCTTCATCGCCAAGCTGCTCATCTTCGAGGCGGCGGTGGACTCCGGGTTGGTTGTCCTCGCGGTACTTGGTGTGCTCGCCAGCGCGGTGGGCGTCTACTATTACCTGCGCGTGGTGGTCTACATGTTCATGCGCCCCGCGCCGGAAGAGCCGACGCCCGCCGAGGCGAGCTGGTCGAGCAACGCCGCCTTGGTGATCTCCACCGCCGCCGTGCTGCTGCTGGGCATCGCGCCGACGGCGATCGCAAAGTGGCTCACCGCCACCCAGTGGATGCTCGGAATGCGCTAGCGGCTTTAGCCCCGACGCAGCACGCGCTTTTCGCCGACCCGCAAGGTGAGCTTCTCCCGATCGAAGTACTCAGAGAGCGGGATGACGAACTTGCGGCTTTGGCCGACCAGCTCCTTGAAAGCCTGCGTTGAGATCTCGCGATGCTCCTTAAGGTAGGCCACCAGCCGCTCGCGCAGCTGCTCGATCGACCTTCGGTCGAAATACATGTCCTCCGCGACGCGCAGCACCGCGCCGTCGGCGGCGGCAACTTTGAGAAGCTCGAGCAACCGCGGCGCCGGAATGTTTAGCCGCTGCCCCAGCTCTTCCACCTTGGGCGGCGCGAGCCCGGCGGTCGACAGCTCGGCGATCACCTTGGCCTCTGCGCCCTCCTGATGCTCGGTTAGGACTCGCCCTTTGCCCTTGAGTCGCACCACCTCTCCGGCAGCTTCGATTTTTCCGCTCTCCAACAGCGCGCCGATCGCCTTGGCGAAAATGCGCGGCTCCAGGTCGGAGGAGAGACGGCGCCGCAGCTCCTCTTTGCTCAGCCCCTCGCGCATCGGCTCGCGCTGATGGAATTGCTCGATGAGCGCCAGGCAGCGGCCGTACATCCCCTTGAAGACCTCCGCGGACAGGTAGAGCCGTCGCTCCTTGTCCACCAACAGCGCGCCGCCGCGGGCGCCGAGCAGCTCGAGCGAGCGCTGCAAGGTTTTCTGCGGCAATGCGGAGCGGGCGAACAGCTCCTTCAGCGTCAGCCCGCGGTAGCCCGCGTCGCGCAGAAGCAAGGCGAGCCGCGCTTCGTTGTCTCCTTCCACGAGTGGCCGCAGTTGTTCGCCGGCGCCGCGGCGATGCTTGGAGGGCGTGATCGCCAGCACTCGTCCACCGGCGAGCGTCGCGCCGCGTCCAGGTAGCGCGCGAAATCCGCGCAGGATGAAGCGTTGTCCGGGAAGCGCGGCTACCCATTCGCCGAGCCGAAGCTGAGCGAGCGCGCTCTCGCCGGATTTAAGCTGTTCGCGGTCGATCAAGGCGACGGTGCATTCCACCTGCGCGGTGCCGAGGTGAAGCAACAGCTTCTTGCGCTTGGGAAGCGAAGCGTCGATGCCCGGCACGAGAGATAGCTCGACGTCGAGCATTCGCGTGGGCGGCAGCTCCTCGTGCCGGGTGAGCGCCATGCCGCGGGAGACGGCGTCCGTCTCAACCCCGCTCAGATTGATAGCCGTCCTCTGCCCGGCCATCACCTTCGGCACCGGCCGACCGTGCACCTGGATGCCGCGAACCCGGAATGGACCTGGCAAACCAGGCAGCAAAGAAGTGGCTTCCTCAACGGCGAGCTGACCGGACAGCAGCGTCCCGGTCACCACGGTGCCGAAGCCCTTGATGGTGAAGGCGCGATCAACAGGAAGAAAGAGCGGACCCTCCGAAGGGCGCTCGGGAAGCTCGCTGGCGACGTCGCTCAAGGCCTTCTTGAGGTCCTCTATCCCCTCGCCGGTTTTGGAGGAGCAGGCGATGATTTTCGCCTCTTCCAGAAAGGTATCCTCGGTGAGCGATTTGAGATCTTCCCGCAGCAGATCCAGCCATTCATTGCCAAGCTCGCCCAAGAGGTCCGACTTGGTGATCGCGATCACCCCGGCGCGCACACCGAGCAGCCGGCAGATGTCGAGGTGCTCGCGCGTCTGCGGCATGACTCCCTCGTCGGCGGCGATCACCAAAATCGCGAGATCGACCCCTCCCGCTCCGGCAGCCATCGCTTTGACGAATCGCTCATGGCCGGGAACGTCCACCACGCCTGCTACCGCACCGCCGCTTAGCTGGAGGTGGGCAAAACCCAGCTCGAGGGTGATGCCGCGCCGCTTCTCCTCCTTGAGTCGATCGGTGTCGATCCCAGTCAACGCCTTGACCAGCGACGTCTTGCCGTGATCGATATGGCCTGCGGTTCCGATAATCATGGAAGCAAACGCGACTGCTCGATGGAACTAATTGGTGCTGGCAGACAGATCAAGCGTCGGCTTGGCCGCAGCCATGAGTCAGCCATCACCCGCAACAGCTAGACGCTGGGTTCTGCCTCGGCGGGAGGGTGCCAGGGCGGGGCTAGGTAGCGCCGGCCATCCGTGGTGCGCGGGATCTCGGCTTCCTCCGCGCCCGCTTCGAGGCGATCCCAGAGTTGACAGGTGACCGGGCGATGCGCCTGGTCCATCCCCTCGCAGTAATTGGTGAAGAGGCAGCGGCGAATCTCGTGCCCTAGCCCGAGGCGCATCTTGCGAAACCAGTCTGGATCGGCGAGCGATTGACGGGCGGAGGCGATGATGTCCGCATCGCCTCGGCGGAGGATTTCCTCGGCCTGCCAGAAGCTGCAGATGCCGCCGGAGGTATCACCGGCGTCGAGTAGCCTGCCTCGCGCAATTGGTGCCGGATGGCCGCGGCCAGCGGCACGTTGCGTCCGAACGGACCGGGCGGACCCATGGAAGTAGTCGGCATGCACTCGCGTCCACTCTCGCCAGTGTACGGGTATGCAGCGGCTCCCACCTTGGGCTGTTTGGCATCCTCGAACTTTCCGCCCTTGGAGATGCTCAGGTAGTCGACCCCAGCCTTGGCGAATTCGAGCCCGAAGTACATTGCGTCCTCGACGCGGTTGCCGCCGACGATGACTTCGTCGCCCAGGAAGCGAATCCCCAGAGCGACCTCGGAGCGAACCACCTGGCGAACGGCGTCTAGAACCTCTAGCGGCAGCCGCACCCGATTTTCTCTCCCGCCTCCGTAGCCGTCGTTTCGGCGGTTGAGAGCGGAGAGGAAGCCGGCCATGGTGTAGGCGTGCGCGTAGTGCAGCTCGACCCCGTCGAAGCCGGCCTCAATGCAGCGGCGCGCCGCCTCCGAAAAGAGCTTCGGTAAAACTTCCGGCAGGTTCCGGATGTGGGGCTGATGATCGTCAGTGACGCGCTCGCGAAAGCCGAAGCGATAGCTTTCTAGATCTCGCTCGCTCAGGAGCGACTCGATCTGCTCCTCAGTCATGGCCAACAGACGAGCACGAAGAGTCGCCTCGTCCGCGTCAATCCATTGAGGCTGTTCGAGGAGCTCTGTCATCCTCCGCCGGTATTCATCGCCGATCACGAGATACCGTCCGAAGAACTTCTCCTTGCTAGGTCGCCGGCGAATGGTGAGGAAGTCGATGATCTGAATCAAAACCTTCGTTCGGCCGTTGCTCGCCCGCCGCACCGTTTCGGTGAGCTTCCGTAGCCCGGGGATGTAACGGTCGTGGCCGACTCTGAGCAGTGGGCCGCTGGCGATGTCGCGAATGCCGGTGGCCTCGAGCACGATGACTCCGGGCTGACCGCGAGCGAAGCGCTCGTACCAGTCGAGTACTTCTGGGGTGACGAATCCATCCTCGGTGGCTCGCCACGGGACCATCGCCGGTACCCAAGTCCGCTCGCGAATCTGCAGCGGCCCAACCTGAATCGGCGAGAAGAGCAGCGAACCCATCGCTTCCTCCCGCGTCGGCCAGCGGGGGACCGGCAATAGCTTCTCTCGACGTCGGTCGGTCATCGTCGAGTTTCTCAGGGTATCAAAGGCGTGGATGCCCACGCGGCTACGCCAACAAGATGACCTTCACGATTTCGGGATTGCTTCCTACGCGCAGCGGCGGCCCCCAAAAACCGATCCCGCGTGAAACGTAGAGCTGGCCGTCGCCGTGGGTGTACAGGCCGCGGCTGTATCGCCAGCGCATTCCCACCAGTGCCGTCATCGGGAAGAGCTGTCCTCCGTGAGTGTGGCCGGATAGCTGCAGGTCCATCCCGCTCGCCACGGCGGTCTCGAAATTCGCGGGCTCGTGGGCGAGCAGCACTGCGGCGCGGTCAGGCGTGCGGCCGACGATAGCGCGCTCGAGATCGTACCCGCCGCGCCGCCGCAAATTGCGAGCTCCCCAGTCGTCCACTCCCACCAGGTCAAGCGACGCACCAGCGTCGCCGATCCGCACCAATCGATTGCGAAGGACCTGGAAATCCATCCGGGATAAGGCGGACGCCCACTGCACGTCGCCCCAGTAGTAGTCATGGTTTCCGGTGACGAAAAACGTCCCGTAACGGCTCTTCAGGTTTCGAAGCGGCGCCACCGCCTCCGCCAGTTGATCCACGTTTCCATCCACCAGGTCTCCGGTGATCGCCACCAGGTCGGGCTTGAGCGCGTTGGTGCGCCGCACCAGCTCCTCGATGAATGGACGGCGAATAATGTGGCTGATGTGGAGATCGGTCAGCTGCACAATCGTCAGGCCGTCCAGGGCCTTGGGCAATCTCGACAATCGAATCGGCATTTCCGTCAACTCAGCCGGTTCGAAGGCTCGCCAGAAACCGTAGCCGGCCAAAGCGCTGGAGCTCATCAGTGCGCCGCCTGCCAGCGCTCGAGAGAGGAACAGCCGCCGCTCCGGCGAGACAGGCTCGGGCGGCTTTGCCGCCGGCGAGAGTCGAAGGTACAGAGCTCGCAACGCCTTCGCTGAATCGAACGCTACGAGCCAGAGAAACAAGTAGGTCGCAAATCCCATCCAGAACCAGGTGACGGTCGACAGCGCGACTCCCCACGATCGGGGAATGGCTCTCAGCGCGAAGCGCTGGACGGGGAAGACGATCGCCATCGTGACAGTCACCGCGATGGCTATCTTTCTCACCCTCGCTGCCGTCGTGGTGTCTCGCACCAGGCGCCGGTAGAGGTAGATGTGCATCAGTGCCGCGAGAGCACCGGCGACCCCGAAGAAAAGGAGGCTCCTCCAAAGAGACATTGCTGAATCATTGTCGGTTCGCCGCCCCGGTTGCAACGGAACCGGACGACACCGCTTTGGCCTTTCTATCGAGCAAATCTCGCAAAGCTGGTTCCAGGTCTGGGAAAGCGAACTTGAAGCCAGAGGCGAGTGCGACGGCTGGAACAACCCGCTGACCTGTGAGCAGCATGGATGACATCTCTCCGAGCGCGAGCTTTAGCGCAAACGCCGGTGCCGGCATCAACGCCGGGCGATTGAGAACTCTTCCCAGCGCGCGGGTAAATTCCTCGTTCGTCACCGGATGGGGCGCGGTTCCATTGATCGGGCCGCGAATCGACTCGGTCGAGAGCGCATGAAGGTACAGGGCGAGCAGATCGCCACGGTGGATCCAGCTCATGAACTGCTGACCGGATCCAATCCGCCCGCCAAGCCCGAGCTTGAAGGGGCCAATCATCTTCTGCAGCGCTCCGCCTGCGGGGTGGAGGACGATCCCGGTACGCAGGTGAACTACCCGGAGGCCCGCTTCCTGCGCGGGTGACGTTGCCTGCTCCCAGGCCGTGCACACGCTGGCGAGAAAGTCGTTTCCAGGAGGGCTGTCCTCTCGAAGCTCCTCGTCTCCGTGCGGCCCGTAGTATCCGATCGCTGACGCGGAGACGAGCGTCCGCACCGTTTTCGCCTGCGCGGCCGCGCGCGCAATCGCGCTGGTGCCCTTCTGGCGACTTTCGTGCACCCGCAGTTTGTGCTCTGCGGTCCACCGTTGGGCGATCGACTCGCCGGCCAGGTGGATCACCGCCTCGATCCCGTTGAGCAAGTCTGGCTCGGGTGGCTGGTCGGCATCGAAGAAGTCCGTGCGTACTCCGGGCGGAAGACGCGCGGAACCCGGGTGGCGGCTCAGCACCAGAATGGAGTGGCCGCCCGCCAACAAACGAGCGACCAGCGCTTGCCCAATGAAGCCCGTCCCGCCGGTGATCGCAATCTTCATCAGCCCATCCTCGCCCCGTGGGCGTACCCTGAGACTGGCCACATTGCCCAGCAGGACGCAAGCTGCCCGGCGATCGCTCTTCAGGCGGCCGGCTTGCCCTCGTAAAGAAAGGCGCACTCCTCGTGGCGCGCCCCGGTGCCGTCCGCCACCGCAAACTTCGCCGGCTTGCCGTTCTTCGGATCTGACCACATGGACGAGGAAGCGTATTCGCCGCGCTTGTTCACCGCGTAGAACTTGATTCCGAAGTTCGGCCGCCCCGACTTATCGAGCAGCCGCTTGTCGCGCGTGATTGCCACGATGCGCTTGAGCGCCTCGAGGCAGGCGTCGCGGGGGGACTTCCCCTGGCGCATCATCTCGACGATGGTATGCGAACCCGTCACCATGATGTTCGCCTCGCCGCGACCGGTGGAGCCAGCGCTTCCGACGGCGTTGTCGGTGAAGCAACCCGCGCCGATGATCGGCGAATCGCCTACTCGCCCCGGCATCTTGAAGAAAAGGCCGCTGGTGGAAGTGCAGCCGGCGAGTTGGCCCTTGCTGTCGACCGCGGAAACGTGGACCGTTCCATGGCTGCGCGGATCGCGAAACATGTCCGAGCCATACTCGCGAATGAAATCGCGCACCGCGGGGTCGAGCTTGTCCGGATCCGGCTCCAGCCATTTGTCGAGCGGGGAAAGGTTTTGTCTCCAGTACAGCCACACCTTTCGCGCCTTTTCGGTGAGCAGGTTCTCGTGCGGAAACCCGTTGACGTCGGCAAAGCGACGAGCCCCGGCGCCGACGAGCAGCACGTGATCGGTCGTCTCCATCACCAGCTTTGCCACCTTGGTCGGATTTTTTACGCCTTCCAAGGCTGCGACCGCCCCCGCGCGGGCCGTCGGCCCATGCATCACGCAGGCATCCAGCTGGACGACGCCGTCCTCGTTCGGCACGCCTCCGTACCCCACCGACATGTCATTGGGATCGTCCTCGATGATGTTGACTCCTTCAATCGCGGCGTCGAGCGGGTCCGCGCCGCCACGCATACGCTCTACTGCCCGGGCGACCGCGCGCAGGCCATTGGCGCTGCCAACCGCCACTGGCGATTTCGGCGCGGCATTCTGCGCCGTCGACGGCTTGTCCGAAGGCGAGGTGCCGCGCTGAGCGGCGTCCGCGGCAGAGCGGGCCGCTGCCACCGCGACGGCAGAAGCGAGGAGGTTCCGCCTCGAAAAGGAGGGAAGGTGCATGGCCTGCGTTTCTAGCAGGCCCGGGCGAAAACTAGATAAGGAACTTGCCGTAAAACGCGCTGTTTTCGTCCGCGCGCTGCCAGCTGTCCGCCACGGCACCGCCGGCATAGCGGGCATCCTTGGTGTAGCCGACCTTGCGTCCCTGGAGCGGCACGAGCGGCTCGTACCATACCTGGTGCGGCATCTTGCAGCACTCGTTGTTCGGCATGCTCTCCACGGAAAGCTTGGCGATGTCGCCCGCGCGGACGGCGTAGCTCTTGCCGGCGTGATTGAACTCGATCTGCGCTCGGCGGATCGCCACGACGTCGCCGAGCGTTGCGGCATAGGTGTGTTTGAGCGCGTCGACGATCGCGCTCACTTGCTGGTCGCTGGCCGCGCTGTCGATGATCAACTCGGAGCGGTGCGCCGCCTTGTCCGCCAAGTTGGCTGCGGAGCTCACCACCGCCATCGCCCGGACGCCCTGAAGCCGCGTGCCGTTCCATTCGCCGGACTGAACGTTCCAGGCCAACATTGCGTCGCGTCCAGTGGTGACGTTTTCACCGTTGAAGTGGCAGGCGCCCGCGAACACGCTCGCGCTTCGCACTTCGACGTAATCGCCGCTGAGCTCCGAGGGCCGGGTCTGGGCCAGAGCCAAAGAGGGAATGAAAGCGCATGCCGCCAAAATCATCGTCTTCATCGCAAGCTCCCTTCGCCTACTAAGGATATCACTCGTCGTCGGCGAGCGCAGATCTGTAACAACTGCGCCCCGGGGTGCATCGCTGCGGATCCACTTTGCCTCCGTCGGGGCCGAGCACTTGTTGGGTGACATAGCACCAGCAGTGATCCGAATCGTCGAGGTAGTGGGCAGCCTCGGTGGGCATTGTGTTCAACATGAAAAACTTCTTCGACCGCAGCTCGCCGCAAAAGGGCGAGACGACCGGACGGGGTGGCGCGGCTGCGGTACGGGTTGGCGGCGGTTTGGTCGGCATGTGCCCTCCTTCTTAGCCCAGCTTGGCTCCGCCTACCTGGGCCAGCGCTCTTCGGACGAGCGCCTGGGTAAGCGGTATTTTGTAGGCGTTCTTCGACAGCGGCGACGCCCCCCGGAGCGCCAGGCGGGCAACCTCGGAGAGCGTAGCGGCGTCGAGCCGCTTGCCTACCAAGAATTCTTCGGCTTTTGGCACCCGCCACGGCGCCGGCGCGACCCCGCCGAGCACCAGCCGCGCTTGGCGCACGGCGCCTGAACCGTCCAACTCGAGCGCGGCGGCGACCGCGGAAAGGGCGAAGTCGAGAGAATCGCGCTCTTTGAACTTGAGATAGGTGGAGCGCGCCGCGACGGTCGAGGCTGGAACCTGAATCTCGGTGATGATTTCCGTTGGCTCGAGGACGTTTTCGCGGGTTGGCTCCTCGGACGGCAGAATAAAGAACTTCTCCAGCGGCAAGGTTCGCCCGCCCTTGGGTGACGCGGTGGTGACTGTCGCGCCAAGCGCCACCAGCATCGGCGCCAGATCGGACGGGTGGACGATGAAGGAGGGACCGCCGCCGAGAATGGCGTTGTATTTGTTTTCGCCCGACTCGGCGTAGCACTCGTCGCCGCCCTTGCGCAGGCAGACGACGCTCTCCAGGCGGAAGTACCAGCATCTCGGCCGTTGGCAGAGATTGCCTCCCACCGTACCGAGATTTCGGATCTGAGGAGTGGCGACCGAGCTCGCCGCTTCCACCAATCCGGGAAACCGTTTCTTGATCTCAGCGTTCTGCTCGAGCTGCGCCAGCCTTACGAGCGCACCGATGCGAAGACCCGACGCGTCCACCTGCAAGCGATCGAGTCCGGGGATCGACTTGAGATTCACCACGCGGCTTGGCCGCACCACGTAGTCCTTCATCGCGGTGAGCAGATCCTGCCCTCCGGCGAGCGGCTGGGGCGCCTCGTCGCGGTTTTGCACCGGCTTGTTGGTTTGCAGCTGGCGGACCGCCTCTTCCACCGTCGAGGCGCTGACCCACTCGAAGGCTTTCATGTGGTCCTCCCCAGAGGCTGCAGGCTCATCAGAATTTTGTCGGGGGTGATGGGCAGCTCGCGGATTCGAGCTCCGCAGGCATTGAAGACGGCGTTGGCCACCGCGCCCACGGTGGGAATCACCGGGGGCTCGCCGACGCCGATCACCGCTTGCCGGCTGTCCGCGTCGTCGATCAGCGCGACGATCTCCGGAATCTCCAGGGCGCCCGGCAGCTTGTAGTCGTTGAAGCTGGGGTTAACCATCACCCCGAGCCGCTCGTCCATCACGCGGCCTTCCCAAAGCGCCATTCCGAGCGCCTGGATGACGGCGCCGTTGATCTGACTTTCGATCGCCAATCGATTCAGCGGCAGCCCGACGTCTTGCACCTGGACGATCTTGATCGGCCGCACGTGGCCGGTCTCCACGTCCACCTCCACCTCGGCGAAGCTGGCACCGTGCACGCCGTTGTCGGAGAGTCCCGGCTTCCACTCGCCGTGCGCGGAGATTCCGCTGGAGGGCAGCGCGGCACAGGCCTGCTTCCAACGAAGCGACTTGCCTCCCGCGGACACCTCGCCTCCTGAAAACGCGATCTCCTCCGGCTTCGCCTGCAGCAGATTGGCGAGCTTGGAGGCCATCTCCAGCCGAGCGTTCACCGCCGCGTCCTTGACCGCCGGCGACAGCGAGGCAGCGGTGGTCGACCCGCCCGAGCCGTTCGCCGCGCCGAGCTTCGAGTTGCCGATATGCTCACGAATGTCCGCCATCCCCAGTCCGAGCTCTTCGGCGACGATCGCGCGCATGTAAGTGCGCGTTCCCGTGCCCAAGTCTTGCGTTCCAACCGATACGTCCACCGCGCCATCGCGGGCGATGGC
>Ga0126378_10003457_pt1 | contig 11940 bp, 10 predicted proteins | sample PanSoiMetPlot_23_FD_92587 | JGI IMG/M metagenome (GOLD analysis project Ga0126378, IMG submission 92587) | Tropical forest soil microbial communities from Panama - MetaG Plot_23 | ecosystem: Environmental > Terrestrial > Soil > Tropical forest > Bulk soil | place: Panama | collected 2016-02-17
ACCTCCCGCGGCCGTGAAGGCGCGGCCCACGCCTAGCTCTGCAGCCGGCAGGCCGACGTCCTCCACGCCGCGCACGACCTGAACCCCGGGCCGGGCCACCAGGCGGTCGTAGAGCCCGCCGACTTGTTCCCAGAGAGCGCCGGCCAGGTCACCGAGCCTGGTGCCAGCGAGCAGCCCCTGATCCTTCCGTGCCCCGAACGCGACGGTGGCGGCCAGCACACCCACCACTGGGGGAATCAGCCACAGAACGTTCGTTCCCATGGCAACAGCCTGACCGCCGATGCCGAGAAAGCCAATCCAGCCTGTAAAGAGGGTGGCCCCCAGCGCTACCACGCCCGCTGCCAGGCACACGTACGCAGCCATGGCGACTGCTGAGGGCACTTCCCGGACGCGCTCTGGTTCGAACGCCCGCCTGCGCCTGAGTGGACCGTGCGCCACCGCGAAGTAGGGCCGAAAGGCTGATAAAGCTACCAGGGCGAGCCCCGCCCCGAAGGCAATCCCGGCAGGCCCGGTGGCGCGGAGCATGGCTGTGCTCACGCCCGCCACCGACAGGACGATCGCACCCACCAGCAGCGCCGCGGACGTGGCCGGCATGCGCCGCCATCCGCCCCCGGTGGCCTGCATATCGACGGTCCGCATCGCCCCCGCGGCCGACGTGCCGGCCAGCAGCATCCCCGTCCGCGCAGCGGCCGCGGCCAGGAGCGCGGTGAATGCTATGGGGACCGATGACTGGTACAGCACCCCTAAAAGTGTCAGCGCGACCGTGCCCGAGGACGCCAGCAGGATCGAGCGTCGCAGCTCCGCTCCCATCAGGCCCAGCAGCGGCCCGACCAGGGCCGCGATGCCGAGGGTATAGCCGGCGATGAGTAGAGCTTGAACGCCGGCTGCACCGATTAGCGGGAGGAGTCGCAGTAAGAGCGACCCGGCCAGCACCGGCCACACTCCGGCGACCGCTGCCATCGACGCCGCGGGAGCGTCCACTGTGGCCGTCTGCCAGGCAGTGAAGGGCCAGATCGAGGCCCTGACTGCAGCAGCCACGAAGATGAGCACGGCCGCCGCAGTGAGCGACTTCAGACCCACGCCTGGCGTGGTCGTGAGCGCAGGGAACAGGTTGTCGAGTGTGAGCGTCCCGAACCGGGAGTACAGGAGGCCCACGCCGCACAGGAGTGCCACATCTCCGACGAAGGGGATCGCGAGTGCCACCCGCCCGCGCTGGCCGGCGCCCTCAGTCCCCCATCGGTGGCCCAGCAGCAAGTATGTGCCGAGGCCGGTCAACAGCCAGAAGGCCAGCAGCTCGGCGAGGTCGCCACTGACCAGAACGCCGGCCGCACCGAGCGCGACCAGCAGTATGTTGACGTGGTAGCGCACCGGTCCCTGCTCACCCCGCCCGGCCACGCGGTGCCATATCAGGCATGCGATCAGAACCAGGAGCACAGCGACCAGGGCGGCCAGCGCCACGTGGTCGAGGCGAAACGCGAGGTCGATGCCGAAGCCCTGAAAGCGCTGCTCGCCGGTGAAAGCCACCGTGACGTTGATCCACTGGTAGGCCGTCTTGTACGGCGAGGACTGGTGGACGCGTGCCCAGCCGACGAGCAGCGTCGTCAGCAGCATCACGACTACCGTGGTCATGGCGACGTTGGCTGCACCCCGGCGACTGCGCACGCTGCCCAGGAGCAGAACGTAGCCCACAAGCGGAGCGGCAAGGATCAGCGGCACCGCCCAGGGCAGCGTCGTCGCTGGATCGAATCCCCCGCGGCGCGCCGCCGACGCCGCCGACGCCGCCGAAGCGGCAAGAGCGATCCCTGTGCTGTGGATGGCCGGCAAGGTGGTCAGGGCGGAGAGGCTCAGCGGGCGGGCCTCCCGCGCACCCAGGCTGCGCTCAAGATCGAGGCCGCCAGGCCCAGTACGCAGATCAGCGCCGGACGAGCCGCCAGCGCCCCGCCTTCATCACGGCGCCAGACGTCTGCCAGGGCGCCGCCAGACATCAGCGCGGCACCGGCGACCAGTGCGTGGCCGAACGACAGAGTCATGACCATCGGCCTCGCGCGAGCGCGGCCGCGGCAGACCAGGGCGACGAGCGCCACTATCCGGACCGAGAAGCTGATCAGCACGCCGGCCGTCCCGACGGCCACCCCGATCAAGCCCAAGAGACGGTGGGACGCGGTCGCGGAGAGCGCCGCCGCGAGCGCCCCCACCACTGCCAGGATCGCAAAGGCATAGAAGACGATTGTCAGAACGAGATCCAAACGGGCTCCGTTTCAGCTCTTCCCGGCCTGAAAGCGTTCAGCTGGAGCGACCGGGAACTCCAAGGCGCCAAGCATACAGAGACAGGCCGGTTCCCACGAGCGCGAGCAGTACACCGGCGCCTCCAGCGAGCCACCCCGACCTTCGCCTGAGCCCAACCGAGGCGCCGAACGCAACAACCCGCAGCAGAGCGCTCTGCACGGCCGCACCCGCGGCAACCGGTTCAGCGTGCAAATCCCGGGGCGCGCGCACCCAACGTTCCACGGCCGGCCATTGTCACAGGATGGCTGCGAGCTCGGCTGGCCCGCAACTGTAGTGCAAGTGAGCCAAATGTATGCAGTTTGACCCTATCCGGGCCCCTGGATTGGGCGTTTTGCCGGCACTTGGCCCAATCAGATCTCGACAACGAACACCGCGCCGCCGCCCGGGGCATTGCCGGCCCAAATCCTGCCTCCGTGCTCCTGCACGATCCAGCGGGCGATCGCCAGCCCGAGGCCGGCACCGCCGTTTGACCGCGCCAGGTCGCCCTGGTAGAAGCGCTCGAAAATCCGTTCCTCTTCGCCGGGTGGGATCCCAGGGCCCTGGTCGGCGACCAGGAGCAGTGCTCCTCCCTGCGGCCGGCGCCGCACCCACATACTGGCCTGGCCACCCCCGTGCCTGCAGGCGTTGTCGGCAAGGATCCAGGCCAGCTGCGTCAGCGCGTCGTGGTCGCCGGACACCGGCGCCGGCTCGACGGACGAAGCCAGCCCCGCGCGCCGGGCCACAGGCTCCACCACCTGTGCCAGATCCAGCTGCGACCGCCGCAGCTCATGCCCGGCGTCCGCCCGGGCGAGAGTGAGCAGGCCGTCCACCAGGCGGCTCATGCGCTCGCTCTCGGCCGCTATGTCGATCATGGCCTCCCTCGCATCCTCCGCCGCGGGGGCAGGGTCACGAAGCAGCAGCCCAGCGTTGCCGAGGATGCTCGTCAGCGGCGTGCGCAGCTCGTGCGAAGCGTCGGCGACGAACCGGCGCTGGCTGTCCTGGGCGGTCTTGAGCCTGCCGAGCATGCCATTGAACGCCTCTGTGAGCCGGCCGACTTCGTCGCCCCGCGGCTTGACGGCGGGCAGACGGCTGCGCAGGTCCTGGGTCTGCCCCACCTCCGCGGCGACGGCCGCCATCGCTTTGAGTGGGCGCAGTGCCCGACCTGCGGCAAGCCAGGTCGCAGCCACCCCTGCCAGCATGGTCACGAAGGCGGTCACGAACAGGTAGGTGAGCAGAGCGGAAGTGCCCTTTTGCACCTCACTAAGGTGTTCACCAGTCACCAGGAAGGTCCCGTCCGGCTGGGGCTGGACCAGGACCCGCACCCGGTCGTTGGGCCCAGCCGGGATGGTCGCCAGACCCGTGTGCACCGGCACCGGCAGGTGGTCAGGGACCGGGCCGAAGCCTCCAACGCGTCGCGCCTGCAGGTGGCCGTCCGGCGCTGCCACCGCCAGAAAGGTCTTGGTCGCGGTGCCGTCCTTCAGGTCCTGCTCGACGCCGTTGAGCCCACCCTGCCAGGCGATCAGATACAGGACAACGCTGAACAGCACCAACGTCGCGCAGACGACCACCGCTCCGAAGAGGGCGATTCTGGCCCGGATCGGGAGCCGCACCGCTAAAGCCTGAGCACGTAACCGAAGCCACGCACCGTGTGGATCAGTCGCGGCTCCCCCAACTTGGCGCGAACGTAGCCGACGTAGACGTCCACCACGTTGCTCGTGGCCCCGAAGTCGTATCCCCAGACCGCGTCCAGGATCTGGTCACGGCTGAGGACCCTGCGTGGGTTGCGCACGAAGTGGCACAGCAGCTCGAACTCGGTGCCTGTCAGCTGCACCAGGCTGTCGCTCCTGCGCACCTCCCGAGCATCCAGATCGATCTCGATGTCCGCGTAGGCGATGCGCCGGCGCTGGTGTGGTGCTCTTCGCAGGAGGGCTCGGACCCGGGCCAGCAGCTCCTCGTAGGCGAACGGCTTGAGCACGTAGTCGTCGGCCCCGCTGTCGAGGCCGCGCACACGCTCCCCGGTCGCGTCGCGCGCGGTCAGCATCATGATGGGTACGTCACTTCCCTCCCGCAGCCGGCGGCAGACCTCGACGCCGTCCATGCCCGGCAGCATCACGTCGAGCACAACCAGGTCGGGCGGCCTGCTGGCCGCCTTCGCCAGCGCCACCGTCCCGTCCTCGGCGACCTCCACGTTGTAGCCCTCGTAGTGGAGCACGCGTTTGAGGGCGGCGGCTATCCGGGCATCGTCGTCGACGACCAGCACGTGTGGCCGCTCGCTCACGGTGGTCAGTATCGCCACGAGTTCATGAGAGCGTTCTAAGAGGGTGTCAGAGCTGTTCGTCTGCGAGCTGGTCGAGAGCCGCCAGCGGTCCGCCTGCCGCAACCACCTGCGGCAGCACCTTCCTCAGAGCCGGCTCCACCTGGCGGGCGAGCGCCTCGCGGTGGGGAGGTGGCAGGAACTGCCGCCGCTGGGCATACGCGACCACGAACCGCCGGAGCGCGGGCTCGAGCCGGTGCCGAGGTCCGGCTGACGGCCGCGCCGTGTCCGCGGCTGCGGCGGCCGGCTGAGTCTTCAGGTCGGCCAGGCGCACCGCGGCACGATCACGGACCACGATCGTGCCTGCGACCATGTCGCCCAGCCGCTGGTTGCGTGCGCTCACGAAGATCGCGATCGCGCCTGCCGCGTAGTACACGGGCAGGAAGTCCACGATCCGAAACAGGTTGCGCACGATCGCCTGACCGGCCGTCACGGGCCCACCCCGGACGTCGACAACGCGCAGCTGGAGTGCAAGCTTGCCCAGGCTCTTGCCGGCCCACAGAGCTTCCGGCACGATCCAGTAGGCCCAGAAGGCGACGAAGCCAAGCAGGAAGAAGGCGAGCACGGCAGGGCCCGGGTTGCCGAGCACCACACCCAGGCCAAACGACGCAAATCCAAGCGCGGTCAGGATCGCGGACAGCGCCAGGCTGTCGATCAGCTGCGCGGTGAACCGGCTGCCAAGGCCCGCGGTTTCGAGCCGGAACGAGACCCGCTCTGGCGTGGCCACGACCAGCTCCTCGCCGTCGCCGGAACGAGCCGGCGCTCCCTCGTACTCCACCAACGCGGATCATATGTCCGTGCGCGCGCAGGAGTTCGTCACGCGACGCCAGACCGAGTGGGAACGGCTCGAGGAGCTTCTGAGGCGGTCTCGCAGGATCGGAGGCCTCCGGCCGGCGGAGGCCCTGGAACTGGCTGCGCTCTACCGCAGGGCAACGGCCGACCTCGCCAGGTCGCAGCGTGACTGGCCCGACGAGCCCGTCAATCACTACCTGAACGGTCTGGTCGCGAGAGGCCACGCGCGCGTCTACCGTGAAGGCGGCGCCATCTTGCCGCGGCTCGCGCGCTTCTACGCGCAGACCGTCCCCCGGACCTATCGTGAGTCCGGCGCCTTCCTGCTGGCCTCAGCCATCCTCCTATTCGGCCCTGCCCTGGTCGCTTTCGCCGCCCTGCTGGCCGAACCGCAGCTGGCCGACCACATCGTCCCGCCGCAGCTGGTCGACCTGGTCAAGCATCGTCGGTTGTGGACCGAGATCCCACCGGACGCCCGGCCTTACGCCTCGGGCCTCATCATGACCAACAACGTCATTGTGTCGATCCTGGTCTTCGTGCTGGGTATCGTCTTCGCGCTGCCCACCGTCGGAGTTCTCGTCATCAACGGGGTGACCCTGGGCGCCTTGTTCGGACTGACCACAGCCTATGGCGTCAGCGGCGGGCTGCTCGAGTTCGTCATCTCGCACGGTCCGCTGGAGCTGTCGGTGGTGATCGCCGCCGGGGCCAGCGGCCTGATGCTAGGCTGGGCCCTCCTGCAGCCAGGCGCATACAGCCGGCGCGACGCGCTGACGATGGCCGGCCGTCGAGCCTACGTGCTGCTCGTCGGGCTGGCGCCGCTGCTCGTCGTGGCAGGCGCGATCGAGGGCAACCTCAGCCCCTCGGCAGCACCGTTCGCAGCGAAGGCCGCCGTCGGTGTCGGGACCGCGAGCCTGCTGTACAGCTGGCTGTTGCTCGGTGGTCGCGACCGGGTCATATCAACCCCCGCTCCTTCAGCTCCAGGTACCGCTCGACCAGCGCCGGGCTGAGCCGCCCCGCTTCAGACTCCAGGCACTCCACCCCACCGCGCTGGAGCGTCTCGAACGCCCGGCGGCGGGCAGCCATGAGCTCTTCAGCTGCGGCCCACCGGTAGGCGTCGCCGGACCGGGCGATCGGTCGCGTCAGCGCTTCGGCCACTTCGGGGTCGGTGAGCGCCACGACCAGCACGCGATGGCGGGCACCCAGGCGCAGTCCGTGCGCGACCAGGTCGGCTGAAGCGATCGGATCGAGCACATCGGTCAGGACCGCGATCAGCGAGCGGCCTCGCACCTGGGTGGCCAGATAAGCGAACGCGTCACGGAACTCGGGCTCCGCATAGCGCGCCTCGACGCGGTAGAGCACCTCGTTGAGGCGCTGCACCTGCTTCAGTCCCCTCCGCGGCGCCAGGAATGTCCGGACGCCGTCGTCGAACGTCAACAGGCCGACGCGGTCGCCCTGGGTCTGCGCGACCCAGGCCAGCAGCAGTGCCGCATTCACGGCGTGATCCAGCTTGGTGAGCTCACCTGCCGGTGCCGTCATCAGGCGGCCGCAGTCGAGTGCGACGACGAGCTGCTGTCCGCGCTCAGCCTCAAGCTCGGTGGTGACTGGTCGATCACGACGGGCCGTCGCCTTCCAGTTCACGTGGCGCACGTCGTCGCCGGGCAGATAGTCGCGCAGGCCGGCGGGCGCCGTGGCGGCGCCTGGCGGTCGCGCCCTGCGCTGGCCGGGCAGCGCCCGCACACCGCGACGGAGGGTGAGCTGCCAGCGCCGGATAGCGAGGACGTTGGGGTAGACGGCAGCCTCCGCAGACAACCTCAGCCGGAAGTGACGCAGCCACCAGCCGGAGGGCCGCCACACCCGGACGTCGAGCGCCGGCAGCGCGTATGCACCCCGACGAGGGGGCCGCGCCCAGTACTCTGCGACGAGCTGCCCATCGGCGTCGAAAGTCACCTCGACGGAACGGGGCCGGGCGTTGAACGCAGCCGGCGCGTGGTCGGCGACCTCACAGCGCAGCCCGGCCGCCTCGGGACACGAGATACCGATCAGCACGGCCTGCTCGACGCCGAGGGACATGGGCTGGGGGAGGTGGCGCGAAGCCAGGAAGCGGTTCGGGTGGGGAAGCCTGAGAGCGTCATGGACGATCGCCCAGACCAGCACCGCGTGGTAGGGCAGCGCCAGCGCCCAGAGGAGCGGGGAGACCGCAGTGAACGCCACCAGCGCCGCACCGCCCAGCACGGCGAGCAGAAGCCGCCAGCGGGGGACGAGCGTGGTCAGCCCAGCGAGCGGCTGTCCGGCGAGTCCGGTCACCAGATCGGGGCTCCCACCCTTCCCGCCTTGCCTCTCAGCGTGGCGGCGTCACCTGAGCCACGATCTCGGCCAGCACCGAGTCCGGGGTCTGGCCCGCCACCTCCGCTTCCGGCCGCAAGATCAGGCGGTGGCGGAAGGTGGGCGCAAGGAGCGACTTCACGTCGTCCGGAGTCACGAAGTCGCGGTCCTCGAGCGCCGCCGACGCTTTGGCGGCCAGCAGCAGCAGCACCTCGGCTCGCGGCGACGCGCCGAGCGCCAGTTCCGGAGCTCGGCGCGAGGCCGCCGCAAGCTCGACGATGTATCGGCGGACCACGTCTTCCACGTGGACGCGGGACATCTGCTCCATGACGCCTTCCAGGGCGGCCTTGTCCAGCACCGGCGCGACCCCGGCCCGCTCGGGGTCGCGCAGCTCGATCCCGGCATCCCAACGAGCCAGCATCTCCATCTCCTGATCCTGGCTCGGGTAATTCAGCACGGCCTTGAACAGGAAGCGGTCTTGCTGAGCCTCGGGAAGCGGGTAGGTGCCTTCGTACTCGACCGGGTTCTGGGTTGCCAGCACCACGAACGGCTCGGGCAGCGGCAGCTGCCGGCCCTCGAGCGACACCCCTCGCTCCTCCATGGCCTCCAGCAGCGCGGCCTGGACCTTGGCCGGCGCTCGGTTTATCTCGTCGGCCAGCAGGACGTTGGTGAACACGGGTCCAGGGCGCACGTTGAAGCTGCGGGTCTGGAGGTCGTACACCGAGGTTCCCACGATGTCGGCGGGCATCAGATCCGGGGTGAACTGGACGCGCCCGTACTGGAGTGAGAGCAGCCGTGCGATCGACTTCGCCAGCAGCGTCTTGCCGGTGCCGGGTACCCCCTCCAGGAGCACGTGGCCCCTGACGACCACGGCGAGCGCACACAGGTGCACCGCTTCCTCCTGGCCGACGATCGCCTTGCCCACCTCCGACTGGAAGCAGGCCGCAAACTGGGACCCCCTCACTGTCGTGGGCGTCCAGGGTACGCGAGAGCGTGAAGCCGGCGGGCGCCTTTGAGCAGCCCGCCCTCGCCCTCGGCGCCTTCGAGTTCCCTGTCGGCTGCCTCCAGCTCACCCGCAGCGACGGGTGCGCGGCTCTTCAGAGCTGCGTCGAATGCCGGGCCCACGGCCAGCCCGTGGCGAACCGCGAGCGCTCGACGCGTTGCCGCGGCCAGCAGCCGGCCGGTCACCTCCATTCCCCTCGAACGCTGAAGGAGGCCGCCCACCGCCGACACGTACTCAGCGCTCGACCTGGCTCGACCGCCCGGCAGGGCCAGGCGAGGGCCAAAGCCGCGGCCCCGAAGAAAAAGCCCCACGAATACCGCGACGACCGCCCAGATGATCGCCGACCCCCACACCGTCGACAGCAGCCCGCTGACCGGCGACCCCTGTCCCGCTGCGCCGTGGTGGTATTCGTCGAATCCAACTCGCGTTCCCGCCGGCGCCAGCGAGATCAGATCAGCCGCCAGGCGCCAGTTGTCGGCGAACTCCAGGTAGCCGTTGCACAGGGCCAGGGGATCGGCGAGCACGACGACGCGCCCTCGGCCAAGGAACTGCTCGAAGGCGACCGGCACACCCTTTGCCGCACGCAGCAGCACCACCTGGCTCGAAGAGGGCTGAAACGGCGATACGGTGTCGCTGCCTGAAACACTGCTCACCCCCGCAAGTGCCGGCCCCGTCCCGGTGGCTGCGGCCCCGACCGGGGCCCGGAGGCGGTTCACCTTCAGGGTGAAGTCGAGCCGCGGGTCGCCCTGTTCACTTGCGTAGACGACGGCGCCTCCGCCGGCAACGTAGTCCGAAAGCCGGCGTGCCTCGTCCATCGAGAATCCGACGGTCGGCGTGAGCACGAAAAGGGCACCCATCCCCAGGTCCGGCTCGAACGAGGTGTCGAGTATCGCTGCCGGATGTCCGAGCGCCTGGGCGAGCTGCGGCAGGGCCGACGCGCCGTTGGCGGCGTTGCTGTCAGTGCGATGCTCGGGGGAGTCGGCACTGGAGGTTCCGAAGATGATGGACGCGACCAGGATCGCGAGGCCCAGCGAAGCGATCAGTATGGTCCGGCCGCTGAGCTTCACGCTGCCACCGAGCCGGGGGCGTCGCGGTCGGCCCGAAACGGAGCGGCCGCGGCTTCCGCCTGCTGGTACGTTTCGCGATCAGGCGGACGCGCACCGTAGACGGCCGCCTCGAATGCAAGCAGCAATGGACGCAGCGAGGCCGGGCTGGAAGCCCTCGAAAACAGCTCCCGCACCGTGAGCGGGCTGGCCTCCCAGGCGAGCTCGTCCCCTAGAGTCATAGCCACTCCGCCGGCAAGCTCCCTGATCGCTCCGGCGTAGTCGCCGGCGGCAGCCAATCGGTCGGCTTCCAGGAACCGATCGCGCCGGCGAGCGCCGCCGGCCGCGTCGTGAGACAGACGCGCCTGCGGCCGCTCAAACCACCGCGCGGAGCGGGCGACGACAACGACGGCCGCCGCCAGGACCACCACTCCCACGGCAGCCAGCGCCGTCCAGAGGCCACCGGCCACCGCCACGGCCGCCTGAGCGAGCAGCCACAGCACCAGCCGGATCAGCGCCGTCCTGATGCGGTCGGACAGTGTTGGGCCCTGCCGCAGGGCGGCGTAGCGGGGCTGGGCCAAAATATCGTGGACGGCGCGGCGGGCCTTGCCCGGCTCGGGCGCGAAGGCGGGAGATCGAGTCCCCTGAGACAGAGCGCTCAAACGGTCGCGCGCGTCCGCCACGTCCGGCGGATCTTTCCGCAGGTCGCCGAGGATCTCAGGCTGGCTCTGCCCGGTGCCGGCCTCAAGCACGTCCGAGGCGCGGCGTGCAGCCGACCGGTCATCGGCAGGCGCCGCGCGCAGGATCTCCAGGGCGCGGTCCACCGAGTCTGCGTAGTCACCGGCGTCGGCGGCCAGCAGGAGGGGTGCCGCCGGCGCGCTTTGCACGGCCGCGGCGTCCGCACCTGAAGACAGAGCAGGCGCGAACCAGACGACAAGAAGCGTGAGGGGCACAGACGCTCCCGCCAGCGCCGCACTCACGCCGCGAGTCATCACTTAACTGGAGGACGCCACCGCTTGCCGAGCAAGCTGGTCAAGGTCAAAGTGCTCGTGCCGGATGCGCAGGTCGAAATAGAGGAGGACGATGCAGAGGGAGATGACAGGCACTGTTACGGCCCCGGCCGCAGTAGACACCGTGAGTATGATCCCCGCCCGCACCACCGGTTGGACGAATGGAATCGCCAGACCGATGGGCAGGCCGATCGCGCCAAGCGCCGCGGATACCACGGTCTGCAGGAGGTACATGAGCAGCAGGGTCCCGAACATGCGCCACCAGTTGCGGTGTGTCAGCGCCCAGCTCCTGCCCAGTGCCTTGATAGGGCCGATGCCCTCGGCAAGCAGCGCCGGCACCCCGACAATCCAGCGGACCGCCAGCCAGATCGCTACAGGAAAGCAGAGCAGCAGCGGCAAGATCACCGCAGCAAGAACCAGCGTCTGGGCCAGCAGCGCCCAGTAGCGCCGCGCCACCCCCGCGAAAGCGGAGCGGACGCTGACCGGGTTTCCGAGCGCGAGGTCGATCGCTGCCCGCGAGACGGCGCCGACAGAGAATGGGATGAGGACCAGCAGGAGCGCGTAGCTCAGGCCGAGAAGCACCGGGTTGGGCGGCCCTGGCGGCGGCAGACCGGCCAGCGCCACAGAGTTGCCGAATGTGCTGAAGGCGCTGATGATGAACCCGAGGTTGGCGGCGTCGCCGGTGGTGAACTGGATCAGCAGCGATGGCAGCGACAGCAGCAGGCCGATGGCGAAGAGCAGACCAAAATGACGGCGATAGACACGAAAGATGTCATCGAGGATCTCGCCCACGCCGAGCGGCCGCAGTCGCAGCAGGGGTTCGCTGGGCATCGGCGCGGCCGGCGCGGGCCCGCCCGTGCTCATCGGTCCCGCCCGGGGTTGGTGACTGCTGCTGTCATGACGTTGTCCTCCCGGCCGCCCGATCCCTCGGCGCGGCTCTTCAACGGCCCCTCAGCCGACGCCGGTGAGCCTGGCCCAGACGTCACCTGCGGCCGCGTCGGCTAGCGTCCTCATCTCATCGTCAGTGCGGTCCTGGATCGGGTGAGGGACGAAGACCACCGCCGGGTGGAAGCCCAGCGCCCTGGCCTGCGCGTCCGCGGCCTGCTCGAACTCCGACGAGGCCACAAAGACGCCCGGCAGCCCTCCTCCTTCGAGCTCCGTCATGTCGTGCACACTGCACGACGTGCAGGACCC
>Ga0126378_10003458_pt1 | contig 11940 bp, 10 predicted proteins | sample PanSoiMetPlot_23_FD_92587 | JGI IMG/M metagenome (GOLD analysis project Ga0126378, IMG submission 92587) | Tropical forest soil microbial communities from Panama - MetaG Plot_23 | ecosystem: Environmental > Terrestrial > Soil > Tropical forest > Bulk soil | place: Panama | collected 2016-02-17
AGGTCGACCTCACGGACAACCACATGTGGAACCGCGGCGGGCTCAACCCGCTCCCGAGCGCCCGCGCGATCGACGACGCCCTGATGACACCGGATCTGGCGCGCAGGATCTGGTGCGCCGACCTCTACTTCTCGGACACGTGGACCTGGGACGGCCGCTGCCTCCTCTGCTGCTGCAACTACTTCACCAGCCGGCCGATCGAGCTGGGCGACATCCGGGTCGATGGGATCGCGGACATCGCCGCAAGAAAGCGCCGAATTCTGTCCGACCGGCCGATCCCCAGGATGTGCAGTGTCTGCCGTCAGCCCCGCCGCCTGCAGGGGGCGTGGCTGGCCAGGCCCTGGCGGCCATACCTGAGCGAGGATGAATGGAACATGGTTACCTATGGTCAGATGGAGACGCCGACCGGCCAGTCGCCGACCGGCGAAGCCGGGTGAGCGAACCGGTGGCCGGTCAGCCACAGGCCATCTGGGATCGCTTCCCAGCCACCCAGCGGCTCTGCATCAACTACACGCTGCACTGCAACCTGACCTGCGACCACTGCAACGTCGAATCCAGCCCCCACCGCAAGGAGCGGCTCGACGTGTCCCAGGTGCGCACGGTGCTGGCCGTCGGCGCCAGGGCCGGCAAACGCCATGTGACCTTCAGCGGTGGCGAGGTCTTCCTCTACTACCGGGACCTGGTGGCATGCGTGGCTGCGGCGAGCGAGTTGGGCTACGAGGTGGACGTGGAGACCAACGCCTTCTGGGCCCGCACGCAGCCGGAGGCCGTACGACGCCTCCAGCCAGTCGCTCGTGCCGGGCTCAGCGGCATCTGCCTGAGCACCGACGCGTACCACGCGCGCTACTACCCCACGATGCGATCCGTCAATGCGGCGCGGGCGGCCCGCTCGCTGGACCTCCTGGTGGAGATGAACTTCTGTCCGTCTCCCGACCAGGAGCTCGACGCGCACGTGATCGGCGTGCTGGAGGAAGCCGGGGAGCCCTACATCCGAAACCAGCTGCTGAACCGGGGACGCGGCCGGTCGCTGATCGGCCTGACCACGCTCCATGGGGTCGACGAGCTTCGCGACTGCGACAGCCTCACGATGACGGTCCATGCCACCGGCGATGTGTTCGTCTGCTGCGAGCTCGAGGCGGACAACGCAGCGCTGCGTCGCACACCGGTGTTCCTCGGCCGGCTCCGCCGTGAGGGCGAGGGATTCTCGGAGCAGGTGGCCGGTGAAGCCCTGGTGCACGCGTTCTACGACCCGGGATCGCCGGTCTATTTCCGGCGGATGCTCGCCCAGGATCCGTCCTTCGCGGAGCTGCGCCGGCGCCGGTACAGGAGCATCTGTGACTTCTGCGTGAGTGCGCTCTCCAGCCCGGAGCGGGTGGCGACTCTGCATCGGGCGCTCGAGCGGGAGCGCGAGCGGTGATCGGCCCACTGGCCCTGCCCACTCAGCTGACCCTGTACGTGAACTTCCCCTGCAACCTCCGCTGCAAGCACTGCTTCCTGTACGGGGTCTCCGGCTACGTCGGCGAGTACATGGCACCCTCGGCGGTGGAGTCGATGTCCTGGGACGTCTTTCACGCGGCGGTCGACCCCATACTCGCCGCGGGCGGTCCTCTCAGTGTCTGCATGATGGGAGGCGAGCCGCTCCTGCACCGCGACCTGGACGGGTTCGTACGGCACCTCAAAGCCACGTCGAGCGTCTACGTGGACGTCAACACCAACGCCGCAGTGGCACCCCGCCGCATCATGGGCATCGTCGATGCGGGCATCGACGCCGTGTGCGTCTCCCTGGATGGCGGCAGCGCCGAGGTGAACGATGCGGGACGTGGCCGCGGCTCGTTCCGGCACGCGATGCGCGGGATCGAGCACCTGCTCGAGTGGCGCCGCGACCGGCATCCCCGTCTCCGTGTCTCGCTCAACTTCACCATCACCAACCTCAACTACCGAGACCTGCGCTCCACGGCCGAGCTCTGCGGCCGGCTGGGCCTCGACGAGCTGTACCTGAACCTGCCCACGTTCGTCCGTGAGGGGGAGGGAGAGGCTGCCAAGGCGGCGCTCGCGCGGCTGGGCATCGACTTCCGCTCCTGGCAGGGATTCCGCATCGACAGCGTCGTCGACGGGATCGATCACGACGAGCTGAAGCGCCAGTTCGAGGAGCTCGCCGCACGCAGCTGGCCTTTCGACCTCTACGTCCAGCCGGTCGGCTACTCCAGCGCGGAGCTTCCACTCTGGTTCACTCCACGCTGGGGGCGGGTCATGCGACAGCGGCAGTGCAAGGTTCAGAACTTCCGGACCACCGTTCTGCCCAGCGGTGACGTGGTGCCGTGCACGGTCTACCCGGACGTCGTCGTCGGCAACCTGCACGAAGAGTCGATTGCGGATGTCTGGCGGGGCGAGAGGTACGCGCGCTTCCGAGAGATGGTGAACCGGCGCCTTCTTCCCACGTGCACCCGCTGCTGCGACCTGTACGACGAGGCCGCCGACGACCCCGCGGCTTTCGTCAGCGACTCGCGCCGCATCCACATGTACGCACCGCGCAGTCATGCCTGAGAGACCGGCCGACTACGTGGTCGACGCGGCAAACCGCAACCTCGCCGCCGAGGGGGTCTGTTTCGAATTCCCGAACATCGAGAAGATCGACATCCTGGTCACGTTTCGCTGCAACGCCGCCTGCGCCCACTGCATCACTCGATCACATCCGAAGCGCACCGAATGGCTGGAGGAGCGCGAGGTCCTCGACCTGCTGGCCGTGGGCGCCGAGCAGGGCAAGCGCTACACGTCGTTCACCGGCGGCGAGCCGTTCCTCGACTTCCCCCGCCTGCTCCGCTGCGTCCGCTTCGCAAAGCAGAAGGGATACTTCGTCTGCGCCGACAGCAACGCCTTCTGGGGCGTCACCGATCGTCGCGCCACGGACTGGGTGCAGCGGCTGGTGGACGCGGGCCTGAACGCGCTCTTCCCCAGCGCCGATCACTTCCACCTGCCGTTCGTGAGCCTCGACCGTGTGCGCCGCGTGGTCGAGGCCTGCGACAGGGTCGGCCTGCCGTGCGAGGTGAACTTCGCTCCGGGCCCCGACCCGACAGAGAACGAGCGCATCATCGGCGCGCTCGACCTCCGCTCACGTGGTTACTTCTGCGATGGGCTGGAACTGACCGGGAACGACGTGAGCGGGTTCCTCCACCTGTATCCGCAACTGTCGCCGGCGGAGATGGATGACATCGGCTCCATGCACATGGGGGTTGGAGCAGGAGGCGACGTCTACGCCAATGTCGACATCAGTGACGATGGGGCCGGGTTCCACGGCACGCCATTGCTGCTCGGCAACATCCGTCGAGAAGACCTCACGTCGCTGTTCGTGGCCGAGCGCGAGCGGCCGATCCTTGCGCTGACTCGCACGAGAGGACCGAGGGAGGTGGACGGCTGGCTGCGCGCTCACGCCGAGATCGGTCCCGGCTATGCCGCACGCTTTGCCGACCGCCGCTACTACTCGCCCACCGCCTACTGGTTCGACCTGTTCCATGCGCCCGAAGCCGCACGGTACATCAGCGCGCTCGAAGCGTGGAATACCTCTAGCGCATCGGTCAAGTAGTCCGGCTCGGGGTGAGATCGAGCTCCTCGGCTCACGGCGCGCCGACCTGGTACCGAGGGCCGAGGTGTCGAAGCAGCTCCTCCAGCGCGACCACGTGGTACCGGTACGCGGAGCACTCGGTCGTAACCAGGAGCCGCGTGCCAGCCAGCTTGGTGGGCAGGTGGCGGTATATGCGGTGCACGACGTTGGAGCGATCGGATGCCTCCGCCTCATCCAGCTCGAATTGGTGGATCGCCACGGCGGTCAGGCCGACCGCCCGGGCCCAGGTTGCGATGCCGGCGAGGAGCGCATCGACCCACCAGCGCTGAAACGTGCGTCGCAGGGCGGGGACATGGAGGCGGAATCGCTCTGCAACGTCGGCAGCATCGCGGATGGGTCGGCGATCACCCTCCCGCACCCAGGTCGGGCCACGTCCGCCGAGGAACAGATACGCATATCGCTGCGCGATGTCGCTCTGGATGCCCGACACGAAGCAGGTGGCGTCCTGCATGGAGCCGTACACATAGCCGGCGTAGTACGGCAAGCCGGCGCTCATGAAGTTGAAGTCCGCGATTTCGAACATGGTGGCCGGCAGGCCGCAGTCCTCGGTCAGATAGATGCGCAGCGTGAATGGCTGGCCGAACTTGCCGAAGCGGTCCCCCTGGTAGTCGTCGCAGAGACCCAACATGACCCGTACGCGGTACTCGACCCCACGAAACCGGTATGGGAGTGGCTCGGACAGCGGCGCCGTGTCGTTGAGATGTCGCAGCAGCCAGCCGACCTCCAGACCCTCCAGTTCCGCCAGGTCATCCCGTTCTGCCTCCGCCTCGAAGTACCTTCGGAACAGGTCGGCTCGATCGGCGAGCTCTGGCCGTCCGTAGAGATGCCGGTCGAGGAACGTCGATTCGCCGGGCAGGTGCAGGCACGGCGGCTCGACCTCCTCGCGCACCTCTTCAGACAAACGCGGCACGACGCTGCCGCGTGACAGCTGCGAATGCGAGGCCGACGACCAGCAGCAGCACTCCACATGCCCCCAGCACCCCTGCAGGGCTGATCGCCAGGACCGCGAGGCTCGCTGATCCCGTGCCAACCGCCTGGGCGGCGTAGAGGACGGTGTAGACCGTGCTGCTCACCCGGCCCAGCAGCTCCGGCTGGACCTGGGCCTGGATCGCGGAGAGCGTGACGATGAGAAGGACGACGTCCGGGATCGCGAAGCAGGCGAAGATCGCGAACTCAGCGACCGGCACTCGCACCGTGACCATCAGCACCAGCATAGTGCCCTTGAACAGCAGGCCGAATGCGTACAGGGTAGTGATGGAAAAGGGCCTGGCAATGCGGGGCACCAGGGCAGCCAGGGCGAGGTTGGCGAACGGAAAGACACCGAACAGGATGCCGATCTCGCGCGCATCGAACCGCAGGACGCCACTGGCGAAAGGCACTGCGACGGCGAGGAAAGCGCCGACGCTCGCTGTCAGTACCGCCGCGGCCAGTGTGATCTGGCGCAGGCCAGTTGGCCGCCAGACCTCGGCGATGCCCTCCCGCTGCAACTGCAGGACACCGGCGATGCCTCCTGCGACGGTCCTCTGCGGGCCAGTGGACAGCGGCTCGCGGATCGACAGGATCAGCCCGATTGCGGCTGCAAACGTGAGCAGGTCGAGCGCGATCAGCGCATCGAACCCGGCCGCGGCGAGAAGAAAACCACCAGCCGCCGGGCCGGCCAGCGCCGGCACGGTGGTGGCGACGTACATCAGCGAGTTGGCTTCTGTCAGCTCGGTGCTGGGCACCAGCCTGGGCACGGCGGTCTGGCGGGACACGAGGAAGATCTGCGACGCCGACGCCTCCAGCAGCATCACTGGATAGACAGCCCACAGCAGCCCGGCAACGTGCGTCGCGGCGAAGAGCCCCAGGACGCTGCCGGCGGACCAGAGGTGACAGAGCACCATCACGCGCTTCCGATCGCCGAAGTCCGCCAGGTAGCCTCCGAAGAAGCCCACGACCAGCCTGGGCACGGCGATGACGAAGAACATGCTGCTCGCGGCGGCAGCCGAGTGCGTCCGCTGGAAGATCAGGTACGGCACGAACACCAGGAGCAGCTGGTCCCCGGACAGCGAGATCGCGCAGGCCAGCGCCAGTCTTCGCAGGCCGGGACGACGCCGGAAGACGTTCAGCACGTGTCGCCGCTCGACTGAATCGCCTCGTGGTGCTCACGCTGTCGTTCGAGTGCGCGCAGGTCGAGCATGTCTTCGAATGACGGTTCGATCAGTTCGGCGCCTTCGGGAAGGTCCAGGACGAGGCGGGTCAACTCGCCGAGCACCGCACGGAGCGCAACGGGATTCCTGCCGATGGAATGGGTGACATGCGGCAGCTGTACGACGAGGCGCGGGCCGCCCCGGGCGGCGTCGAACACACGACGCACCTCCTCCACGGTGACCCACTCGTCGCCCAGCCCGAGGATGCTCACCACCGGGATGCTCAGGGCCGCGAGCGCCTGGCGGGTGGCTTCCAGGCCATACCATGCGATCCGTCGCTCTTCGTGCCACATGGGCAGCGGATCGATCTCGTGACCCTCGAACTGCACACGATGCGGGAGATCCTCCAGGTTCCAGGCGAAGTAGTCTTCACCCATGACGCGGTGGAACGTCGCTCGCGCATCCACGACGCCTGACATGCAGACGAGCCGGTCGATGCGGGAGTCGCCAGTCGCCAGGTGATAGGCGGCGACAGACGCCACGCTGAGCGGCAGGAGTGTGACGTGGTCCGTGGCCTCGCAGTGCGTGGCTGTCTCCACCGCAGCCCTGAGGGACTCGAATGAGGCCTCCAGCGTGAACGACTCGATCCCACCGTCGCTCAGGCCGACGTGGTCCAGCGCATCGTAGCGATAGACGACCGCCCCGTTGGCCACCAGGTACAGGGCGATCACTCCACTGTGACGCATCCGACGCCCCATGCCCTGGCCCACGACGACGGTGGGAGCGGAGTGCGGTGTACCGGGCCCATCCTGGCTGCGCCAGATGACCACGCGCCGGCCGTCTCGCGCCGCAGCATGGAGCCGCGTCGTGATCACGGTGATCCGCGCTCCGCGAGCAGATCCCGCTGGGTCATGCGGACCGACTCCAGCAGCTTCAACGAGCAGCCCTGGTGCGTTGCTCCCTCGATTCGTCGATCGATGGCCACGGCCTGCCCTGCGCGGCCGCACCCGCACCTGTCTGGCCACACCCAGCCGAGGTCCTCACCGATGATGAAGCAGGGAAAGCTGCGCGCCGATGCGTCGAGGAAGCTGAGGAGACCGGGCTGGCCCGGCGGGAGCGGGGCCAGAGAGGCCGGGTCCCGAACGATGACCTCCACCCAGGGCGGCACGTGCTTGCGTCCCTGCGCGCATTGGATCAATGCGGTGTTGAGCTCGACCTGATTGAACACATCTCGGACCTGGGCATCCCGCGTGAGCCCGAGTGATGCCATCGCGAGCTGGACGAATGATCGCTGGTCGATCCGAGTCGCCTCCGTGCGCTTCCATCCGCCGCCCGTGACCACGAGGGCGCGATCCCCGGCTCGCACTGATCCGAAGACGCGCTGCAGGTGCCGGCACAGAGCGAGGACCATGGGAGGTGAGCCGATCACGCAGACGAACCGCCGTTCGGCGATGCAGCGACGGATCCTGTCCGCGGCCAGGTCGAGATCGAGCAGGCCCTCGCGGATGCAGTTCGTCGTCGGCGCGAAGAGCTCGATCAGTCCCATGACATACGAAAACCACACGTCGCCGGCCTCGGCCCGACCGGGACCCAGGTGCACGACCTCGCCTCCTTCGTCGAGGTCCCGCTCCAGCACCACGTCGCTCCAGATCGTGAGGTCGGGCCGAAGCGAGCCGGCGAGGCGCTCCAGCGTGACCTCGTCGCGGAACACCCGGCTCCTGGTGCCGGCGGTTCCGCTGCTCACGAAGCTGCGCACGAAGGCCTGGTCGGGCGCGCTGGCGAGGTCGATCCGCTTGAAGACCAGCGTCGGGATCTGCGGAACCAGGTGGAGCGTTTCCGGGCCAACGAGCAGTCGCATGTCGAAGCGCTGGCGACTTGCGTACGCGGCGTACAGGGTGCAGCTGGCGAGGTGGTGCTCGACCGCGGACCTGAGAGCCTCCAGGCGAAACCTGGCCTGCTGCTCCTCGGGGGAGTCCCACCAGTCGTTCCGCTCGAAGATCATCTGGTCCAGCGTGGACGATGCTTCGACCGTCCGCACCAGCGTCGGCGGGGCGGCATCGCCCGGCGGCTCCGTGTCCGATCGCACGAGCAGGGGGGGTGTCCTGTCCGGGGCGACTCTAGGCGTAGGGCAGCACCTCTGAAGCGAATCGGCGCATCGTGTCCAGGATGCGATCGCGATCGAGCACCCCCTCGAACCCGAACGCGAAGTTGCGGATCCCGGTGGCCTCACGAATGGTGCGCAGACGCTCGATGCACTGGTCGGGCGTGCCTACGGCGCTGCGGTCCATCATCCTCCGAACGCCGGCGTTCAGGTCGCGGTCTCCGCGATGGATCGCGGCCTGGATCTCGGTGTAGTGGTACCGATAGTTCGGGAGCTGGCGCAGCATGTCGATGGTCAGCGCTGCGTCGCGTCCTTCCTGGTTCCACCAGACGAGGTTGTCGATGAGCTCGTCATATGCCGTCTCCGCGCTGTCTGCCACGTGCGCGATGATGGCGACGACGTGCTCCACGTGCGAAGGGTCGTGACCGAAGGCGCGGGCGGTCTCGTTGTACAGCTCCACGCTGGAACGAAGGGTCTCGAGCTGCACGGTTATCGACATGAGCATCGGCAGGCCGAGCGATGCGGCCCACTCCACCGTGCTGGGAGAACCGGCCACGGTGTAGATGGGAGGATGGGGCTTCGTGAACGGCTCCGGGAAGGGAACGGCATCGGGGAGCTTGATGAGCGCGCTGTCCCAACCGATGGTCCGCTTGCAGCATGCCTGCTTGAGAATCGCCACCCACTCCTGGAGACGGATCGCGCTCTCGGCCGGGTCGATCCCGAACGCCTCGAAGTCCTTCGGAAAGTGGCCCCGGCCGAAGCCGGCGATGAAGCGCCCGTGGCTCAGCTGGTCGAGCAGGCAGACCTGCTCCGCGATGCGCACCGGATGCTCGAGTGGGGCCACGGCGATTGCGCTCCCCACCCTTATCCTGCTGGTTCGCCCCAGCAGGTACCCGGCCATGCTGAACGTATTGGGGCACAGCCCATAGGGGGTGAAATGGTGTTCCAGGACCCACACGCAGTCGTACCCGAGGTCCTCGGCGGCCAGCGCCATCTCGGTCGTGTAGTCGAAGACCTGGGTCTGCGTCCAGTGTCGAGGATGGCAGGTCGTCAAGAGCGCGCCGGCGCGCAGCGGCCTGTCCTCTCCTGGTTCCTGCGATGTCGCGGCGGCAGCTGTGATCTCTGTCAATGTGCAAGCCTCTTACAGAATCAGGTCCCGCAGTCGTCGGTGCTCCAGGAGCTCGGTCTGGTCGAGCGCCAGCACCATGCCCTTGCCGTGAACCTGCGAAGGTGCCTCGGTCGCGACCAGCCGGACCAGGCCGGCCATGGGCTGCATCGCATCGTGCGTGCCGCCGAGTCGGAACAGGTTGGCCAGGCCGAGCTCGACGAACCGGGCCGCGCCACGGCGTGCCAGCTCGTCGCGATGGGTGAGGAGCAATCCCCACGGGGCCGCAGCCACCGTCTGGACTTCCCGGTCCACCCAGACGAACGCCTCGCCCACGTCATCGACCGGGTGGATGAAGAGGGTCCGCGCACCGGGCAGCGCCCGGACGCGGTCGGGAGGACAGGCGATGGTCGCCCATGTGCCCGCGCTGTGCACGTCGGAGCCCATGAACTGATGCGTCAGGCGTTCCAGGTTGGCACCTGCGAGCTCGTCCTCTGAGCGGATCGTCCGCGGCAAGATGCGGTCGTATCGGCGCAGCGCGGCATGCAACGCCTGGACAAATGGCTCGACGGGCCGTTCGACGAACGCTTGGTGGATGCTGAAGCAGGCTCGCTGCTCGTAGACGCACACGTCGTGCGCGAGGCCGATCGCCGCGTGCTCGATGTCGGTCGGCCGGCCCACCAGTGCCAGGCTGCGCTTCGGTCCGAATGGCAGGAGGGGTGATTCTGGTGACGTGTGCGTCTGCGCCCATCGGATCGCCTCCGAGCCCCCCCAGACGCAGACGGCATCCGCCGCCGCCACCAGCTCGGCGCCCAACGGATCGTCCTTCGGCCAGTATGCGACGCTGACCGACCGCGTCACCGGGTGGTCCGCATCCACGTCCATGAAGCTGAGCGCCAGTGCCAGCGCCGTGACGGGGTCGCCCGCAGCCACCTTGGCGATGGAGACGTTCCTGGTCAGGATCGCGCGCAGGATGGAGACCACGCTCGACAGTGGCACGTTCCCGGGCAGCAGGTGCACGACGAGCCCGCGTGGAAAGGCGCGCACCTCGCAGTCCTCCCTGGCGATCCATCGGTCCAGGAGGTGCGGACTCGAGAGCTCGACGTTCAGAACGTCGTGCATGCGCCAATGTGCCGATAGCAGTGAGCCGATCAGGTCCGCCTCTGCCTCGGCCATCCCGGACGAGTAGCCCAGTGCCGCGCTCAGATGGCGCACGAACAGCCGGCGTCGGGCGTATTCCTCATTTTTCCAGAGAGCGCCGCAGCGGGCCAGGAACGCAATGATCTCCTGTGTCGGCGTCTCGGCGAGGAGAAGCCGATCGACTGACTTCAGTTCCCGGGCCAGGACATCGTCGAGCCGTCCCAAACGTACCAGGCCGCCGCTGGTGGCGATGACGTCGAGGCATTCGTTCGGTTGCACGCGCCGGCCCCACGTCACGAACGGCTGGCCCTGGAGCAGGACGCGATCACGAGACAGCAATGGCCGCAGCACGATGTCGCGTCAACGCGTACATGCAGCTGTGCACTGGATGCACGCCCACCCTATCCGCACGATAGCAACAGACGTTAGTACAGCCGCCGACCGACGGTCAAGTGCGTGCCACTCAGCTCGGGCTGTCGACCCTGTGGTTGCGCCACGCCCTCGCGAGCTCGTCCACCCTGGTGACTACCAGGGGCTCACCAGTCTGGCGGTGCTCGATGAGCCACCGTGCCGCTTCGGCGACGCCAGAAGCCAGGGGAATGCGCTCTTCAAAACCTGGCGCCAGCTGTTGCAGCAGTCTGAGGTCGAAACGTTGATCCCAACGCGACATCTCCTCGAGGAAGCCCGGCTCCCGCCATGTCTCCTGGATCCAGCGACTGGGGATGCAAACGGGATCGAACCGTGCGCCGAGGGCTCGGTGCACGAGCTCGTAGTAGTCGCTCCAGCGGATCGGCTCGTGCGACCCGACGAGCACCACTCTTCGACCCGCGGAAGGATTCCCGAGGAGCAGGGTCATGGCCATGCCTGCGTCGTCGGCGTGGATCAGATTCCACAGCGGCGCGCCGTCGTCGGCAAGTACCGGGCGCCGCCCCGCAGCGAGGTGTGACAGCCAGTAGGCATCCTCCACGAGCTGACCATCGAGAGAGGCGCCTGTCCGATAGCAGGGCCCAAGGCGCACGACGAGTGCATCGCTGGAGTCCGACCTCCACGCGTCAGCGAAGACGGACTCCATGGCCGCCTTGGATACGCCGTACTCGGAGACCGGTCGCAGCGGCGCCCGTTCGTCCAACGGACAGGGAATGGGACCCCCGCACGCATTCACCGAGGACACGACGAGCAGTCGTGGGACATTCGCGCACGCCTCCAGCGTGATGCGCGCGTCGTCCGCGTCGTAGCAGCACAGGTCGACGACCGCCTCGGGACGCAGCGCCGCGAGCGCCGGCTCCAATTCACCGAGCGTTCGATCGACACGCACCAACCCAACACCTTCGGGCATCGGCGAGTGCGTCACGCCCCGATGCAGTACGAAGACCTCGTGGCCTCGAGCGCGCAGCGCGCGGACGACGCCCGGGCCCACCATGCCGGTACCGCCTATGACGGCAACCCTCACTCTCGGGCGCTCGATGTCATCAGCCCGTCCAGCAGCGCCTCGATGCGCGGCCACAGCTGGCCGTCCTTGCAAACGGCCAGGTAGTACTCGACTACGTTGTAGTAGGTCCGCTGAGAGTAGCTGCCCTGGTAGTAGTCGCCGATGACGGGATCGTCGCGCAGCAAATGGTGCAGGGCCGGGTGCGGGTGGTCGTACAGGAACTGGAGGAACGACGACCTCGCCTCTTCCTCGAGGAGGTCCTGGAAGGGTCGCTCGTGGAAATTGCCGAGATAGAATGGGGTGTTCAGGTATCGGCGGTTCTGATAGGTCGCGTTGCACGTCATGACCACCTGGCCGTGCGGGTTCACCGACATGTGCACGGACAGGCAGTCATCGAGCTCATCCGGCGTGCGCTGG